>UMHB01051946.1_pt1 | contig 11272 bp, 9 predicted proteins | sample 1965441 | NCBI WGS metagenome assembly UMHB01 (sample SAMEA4836089, study PRJEB28245) | human gut metagenome | biome: gut microbiome; material: fecal sample | place: Denmark | collected 2008 | reverse complement strand
AAAGTTATGATTAGCCGGAAAATGTCGGAAGGGGCAGCAGCCATTGAGACAGAATATGAGCCAGTGGCTTATCAAAAAGAGCTTACGCTGTTAAAGGTTCATCTGATTACCGGTCGGACGCACCAGATCCGTGCACATCTGGCAAGTATCGGACATCCGTTAATGGGGGACTACAAATATGGAAATATATCCTGGAACCACCAGTATGAGACATATGGTGTAAAGACACAAATGCTACATTCTTATGAGCTACATTTTCCGCAGATGCCAAAACCTTTGGAAAATCTTTCGAAAAATGTATTTCAGGCGCGTGTTCCGGGCAAATTTTATCGACTTATTAAGGAGACAGCATGGGAACATGGAACTCAAGAGGCCTTAGAGGTTCTACATTAGAAGAGATGGTCAATTGGACCAACGACCATTATCTGGAAAAGGGACTTGCCCTGATTCAGAAGATACCGACCCCCATTACACCGGTGCGCATGGACGCAGATCACAAACAGATCACACTGGCGTATTTTGAAAAACGAAGTACGGTAGATTACATTGGAGCAGTCCAGGGAATTCCAGTGTGCTTTGATGCAAAAGAATGTGTAGCTGATACATTCCCATTACATAATATCCATGAGCATCAGATTACATTTATGACTCAGTTCGAGCATCAAGATGGAATTGCGTTTATCCTGATTTATTATTCTGAACGGAACGAACTATATTATATGCGATTTGAAGAAATGATTCGTTTCTGGAACAGAGCATGTGATGGCGGGCGTAAAAGTATCCGCTACGAGGAATTAGATCCACGATTTTTTATGAAACCAAAAAACGGGTATTATATTCCTTATCTGGACTTCATAAATCTGGATTTGGAACTCCGTGAGGAAGCTTGACAAAGTGCCTGGAAATGCGTATAATGCAATAAGGTTTTAATATGGTAGCACGCTAAAGTGCGGGAGGAATGATCTATGGAAAAACTACTTCATACGCCGGAGGGAGTCCGGGATATTTATAATGTTGAGTGCGGAAAGAAGCTGGCACTGGAAAATCGACTAAAAAAAACACTGCATTTATTTGGATATCATGATATTCAGACTCCGACCTTTGAATATTTTGATGTGTTCCGGAAGGAAATCGGAACAATACCGTCCAAAGATCTGTACAAATTTTTTGATAAAGAAGGCAACACGTTGGTTTTGCGACCAGATATCACACCGTCCATCGCACGTGTGGCTGCTACATTATTTGGAGAGGAAGATTTCCCGATACGGCTTTGTTACACAGGTAATACATTTATTAACCATTCCAACAATCAGGGACGATTAAGAGAAGTGACCCAGATGGGAGCTGAGCTGATTGGGGATGATTCCGTGGAGGCAGATGCAGAGATGCTTGCTATGGTCATTGAATCTATGCAGGCGATCGGACTTAAGGAATTTCAATTAAGCGTTGGACATCTTGGCTTTTTCCAAAGTCTTATTGAAGACGCTGCATTGGACGAAGAAGCACGGGAGCGGGTTGTTGAACTGATCAACAACCGCAATTACTTCGGAGTTGAGGAATATCTGGACAGTATTATGGTAAAGAGAAGCTCAAAAGAGGCATTTGCAGCTCTTGGAAATCTGGTCGGAGGCGTGGAAGTTCTTGCAAAAGCAAAGAACATTGCACCCAATTCCAGTGGAATCATGGCTGTGAAGCGGCTGGAGAAGATTTATGATATCCTCGCACTTTACGGAGTCGAGAAGTTTGTGACTTTTGATCTGAGTATGACAGGAAATTATGGATATTATACGGGAATCATTTTCCGTGGTTATACATTTGGAACCGGAGATGCGGTAGTCAAAGGCGGCCGTTATGATCATTTGCTGGAGAAGTTTGGAAAGACATCAGCATCTATCGGCTTTGCCATTGTCATCGATGAGTTGATGAATGCTCTGATCCGCCAAAAAATCCGCATTGTTTATACAAGAAAGAATGCAATTATTCTTTATGATGAGAGCCGTGCAAGAGATGCAATCCGACTTGCAAAAGATTTCCGGGCGAAGGCAAAGAACACAGAACTGATTAAGAAATCACCGGAGAAGGGACTGGAAGACTATATCCGGTTCGGCAAGGAATATTATGCTGGAAGTCTTGTATATATTAAGAAAAGTGGTGAGATTACCATGGTAAATCTGGTGACCGGAGAACAAAAGGAAGTTAATAATAACAAATAAAATGTCTGCTTTGGCAGACTCGGATTCGAAAACCCCTGAAAATGGGTTATGAATTTGACGATAGGAGTTTTTTATATGAGATATCTGACATTTGCCCTCGGAAAAGGGCGTCTTGCCAATCAGACCCTGGAATTGTTTGAAAAGATTGGTATTACTTGCGAAGAGATGAAGGACAAGAATTCCAGAAAGCTGATTTTTACCAATGAAGAATTGAAGCTTCGTTTCTTTCTGGCAAAGGGACCAGATGTACCGACCTATGTAGAGTATGGTGCAGCTGATATTGGAGTTGTAGGAAAGGATACCATTTTGGAGGAAGGGCGTAAAGTCCACGAGGTTCTGGATCTTGGCTATGGAAAATGTAAAATGTGTGTCTGCGGATATAAGGATGCAGTGCCGCTTTTACAGCATCATGAGTTGATCCGTGTGGCAACAAAATATCCGAATATTGCAAAAGATTATTTTTATAATAAAAAGCATCAGACTGTGGAGATCATTAAACTGAACGGTTCCATTGAACTGGCACCAATTGTTGGACTTTCTGAGGTCATTGTCGATATTGTGGAGACCGGTTCCACACTTCGTGAAAATGGACTGGAAGTTCTGGAGGAAGTATGTCCTCTTTCCGCAAGAATGATTGTGAATCCAGTCAGCATGCGTATGGAAAGCGAGCGGATCAAGAATCTGTTGATGAAGCTTCGCACACAGATTTAAAATAATAAATGGTTTCTGGACAGAAAAGGCAAAAAGACATGTAAGATGATAACAGGAGCCTTGAATATAGGAGGAAGAACGGCAATGAGAATACAGAAATTAGATGAAAACAGCAGAAAAAATCTTTTAGAAGATCTGTTGAAGAGAAGCCCGAACAATTATGGACAGTATGAGCAGGGAGTGACAGAAATTCTCGCAAATGTAAAGGCAAATGGAGATCAGGCTCTGTTTGAGTACACAAAAAAATTTGATCAGGCAGACTTAAATGCAGGAAACATCAAAGTTACAGATGCTGAGATTGAAGAGGCTTATGCACTGGTAGATCGAAAGCTTGTTGAGATTATCCGTAAATCACTTGCAAATATACGTACTTATCATGAAAAACAGCGGCAGACAAGCTGGTTTGACAGCAAACCGGACGGAACGATCCTTGGACAGAAAGTGACAGCACTTCACAGAGTAGGTGTGTATGTACCAGGTGGAAAGGCAGCGTATCCATCTTCTGTATTGATGAACATTGTACCGGCAAAGGTAGCTGGAGTTGATGAGATTATTATGGTGACACCTCCGGGAAAAGACGGAAAGGTAACACCGACTACACTGGTGGCAGCAAAAGAGGCCGGAGCAGATGCAATCTATAAAGTCGGCGGAGCACAGGCAATCGGAGCACTTGCTTATGGAACTGAGAGCATACCAAAAGTTGACAAAATCGTAGGACCTGGTAATATTTATGTGGCACTTGCAAAGAAAGCAGTTTATGGTTATGTAAGTATTGATGCCATTGCCGGACCAAGTGAGATTCTTGTTATTGCAGACGAGACTGCAAACCCAAGATTCGTGGCAGCAGACCTTCTGTCACAGGCAGAACATGATGAACTCGCCTCAGCAATCCTTGTAACAACAAGCGAAGAACTTGCCAAGAAAGTTTCTGGTGAGACCGACAAGTTCATAAAAGAATTATCCCGTGGTGAGATTATTCAGAAATCTCTCGATAACTATGGATACATACTGGTTACAGATACGATGGATGAGGCAATTGAGACAGCAAATGAGATTGCATCCGAGCATCTTGAAATCCAGACAAAGAATCCATTTGATGTCATGACAAAAATCCGTAATGCCGGAGCTATTTTCATCGGAGAGTACGCAAGTGAGCCACTGGGAGATTATTTTGCCGGACCGAACCATGTTCTTCCGACAAATGGAACTGCAAAATTCTTCTCACCACTTTCCGTAGATGATTTTATTAAAAAATCAAGTATAATATCTTATTCTGAAAATGCACTTCGTGCGATCCACGAGGATATTGAAGCATTTGCTACAGCTGAACACTTAACTGCACATGCAAATTCAATTAAAGTTCGTTTTGAGAAATAAGGAGGCTTGAAAGATATGGCAAGAATAGCAACAAAGAAACGTACAACAAAAGAAACTGACATTGAAGTAACACTGAATCTTGATGGAACCGGGAACAATCAGATCGATACTGGAATTGGATTTTTTGATCATATGTTGGACGGAATGGCAAGACATGGGTTGTTCGATCTTACCGTAAAGGTCAATGGAGATCTGGATGTGGATTGTCATCACACCATAGAAGATACCGGAATCGTAATCGGACAGGCAATTTTGGAAGCGGTAGGAGATAAAGCCGGAATCAAGCGGTTCGGGCATATGATTCTTCCGATGGACGAGACGCTGGCACTGTGTGCAGTAGATCTTTCCGGACGTCCATATTTGAAATATGATGCAGAATTTACGGTAGAGAATATCGGTGAGCTGGATACCGAAATGATCAAAGAATTCTTCTATGCCATATCTTACAGTGCAATGATGAATATTCATCTGAAAATTATGGATGGAGAGAATAATCACCATATGGCAGAAGCCCTGTTCAAGAGCTTTGGTAAGGCTCTTGACATGGCGACAATGAGAGAACCGCGTATTGATGAGGCGTGGACAACGAAAGGAAGCCTGTAAAAGGAGAGAATAAAACTTAATTATGATAAGTTACAGAAAATTAATCCCATGTATTTATATTGCAGGAGGGAAAGCGATAAAATGGTTTAATGACCGGGAAGTACTGGCAGATAATGTAGTAGAGCTCGCGAAGCACTACAGCGACCGCGGGGCAGATGAACTTCTGATTTTTGATTTATCAGATTCTGATGATGATCACGAGGCATCTTTAAATCTTCTCAGACAGATTCATAATGTGATCAGTATTCCAATGGTAGCAGGAGGCAACATCAAACGTATGGAAGATGTACAGAGAATCCTGTATTCCGGAGCTAAACGAGTGATTTTGAATTTTTCAAAACCGGACAGTGCTGAGATGATGGCAAAAGCGGCTGAACGTTTCGGAAAAGAGAAGGTTGCAGTTTCGTTAGATGATTTTGACGGATTGTTCAAGCATCAGCATTTGATTGAAGATAATTGCAGCCAACTGATTTTTATGCACAGACTGGATCTGAACTCTGTTGTGGCAGTTACAGACATTCCATGTGTCATTGTGACTGATACGATGGAAGAACTGGAATTATTTAAAATTTTAAAATCCGAAGGAGTCAAAGGTCTGTCTGGACGATATATCAGTCAGCCGGAAATGAATTTTAATGATTTTAAAGAACTCTGCGAAAAAGAAGATATTCAGATGACTTCATTTGAAAGTATTATGGAGTTCTCGCAGTTTAAGAAAAATCCACAGGGGCTTCTTCCGGTCATCGTACAGCATTACCAGACAGGAGAAGTGCTGATGCTGGCGTATATGAATGAAGAAGCATTTAACCAGACGGTTAAGACCGGGCGCATGACTTATTACAGCAGAAGCAGACAGAAGCTTTGGCTGAAAGGAGAGACAAGCGGACATTTTCAGTATGTGAAGTCACTGACAATAGATTGCGATCTGGATACGCTCCTTGCAAAAGTCGATCAGGTGGGAGCAGCTTGTCACACAGGAAATCCAACTTGTTTCTTCCAGCCTATTGTTGGAAGTGATAATAATGAGAAGAGCCCGGTACAGGTGTTCGAACATGTTTACCAGACAATTATTGACAGAAAAAATAATCCAAAGGAGGGGTCTTATACAAATTATCTCTTTGAACAGGGACAGGATAAGATCCTGAAGAAGATTGGAGAAGAAGCAACCGGCATTGTGATTGCCTCCAAAAATCCAAATCCGGAAGAATTGAAAACGGAAATGGCAGATTTCCTTTATCATGCTATGGTACTGATGGTGGAAAAAGGAATTACATGGGAAGATATTACAAATCAGTTATTGCAGAAATAGATTCCTTGCAGGTATAGGTGCATAAGTAAGTTCATAGATTTAAGAAAGCGATAAATGTTCAATAATGAATAAGGTGGAGGAAGCTATGAATGATGCAGAAAGACGCAGGCAGGAGCTTTTGGAGCAGACAAGGGCTCTGTATAATGATAGAAGGACGATACCTGCAGTACACCCAAGATATGCAAATGCATATCATTACCTGTATGGAAAGTCACAAGAGGATATAAATGAAGATACAAAAGGCGGAACATTTGGAATCCGCCTTTTTTTGTGTGCATTGATGTTTGCTGCATTTTTAACAATGGATAAACAAAAACAGGAAGTATTTCATATGAGCAGCAGTGATATAGCCAATGAAATTACAAAAGATACGGATATTCAGGAAATTTGGAAATCATTGTAACGGGTTGTAATAAGTTGTAACAAAACCTTAAGAAATTCCTAATAACTATCCCGTTGAGAAAAATGTCGAACTGAGCTATACTTAACTGAGAATAAGAAAAGGAAAAGTGGAGAAAGAATACCTATGAGTAAATTTCGAGATGAAGATGAATTTAATATAGATGAAGATCAGAGATATGCTTTTGGTGAAGACTATGATCTGGACGATGAAGACAGCGGATTAGATGACGATGAAGACTATGAAGACTATGATCTGGATGAAGATTATAATCTGGACGATGATTATATAGATTACGGAACAGAAGCAGAAGATTCGGAGAGGTATTCTGACTATGACGAAGACGATGATTGGATTGCTCATGAGAATAGAAGAATCCATGGAAACCATTCGAAGAAAAAATCGGATGATCTGAAAGGGTATGATAGCAGAAGTGGAAGACATGAAAGCCTTAAAAACCACCGAAAGAGAAAGAAGAGAAATCAAATTCTGATTTTGGCAGCCTGTTTAGTACTTGCATGTCTGGTCTTGACCGGAATATTAAAGTTTGCCGGAGTGATTGGTGTTAAGACTGAAGTTACGCTCAAAGCAGATAAGATTGAAATACAACAGAACAGTCAGGATCCGGTAAATCTTACAGCTACGGCAACATCAGAGGACGAGAAAAAAGCTGCCAAAGTATGGCTGGATAAGAAAAAGGGTTACAGTGTTGCAGATTTCATCAATGAACTGCGAGCTGGAAAGAATTATGAGATTTCCACAGATGCCAAGACTGATACAGAAGGAAAATACAAGATCACGATTAAGATGAATTCCGATATCCAGAAAAAGCTGGAGAATGAATGGAAACATAAAGTCAGACTGACAGTTGAAGGCGGTACATTTGTTGTGACAAATCCAACGGGAACATGGGATGGAGACAAGTTTAAGAAGTACGATGGTACATATGTAATGAATGATTTTGTGGTTTCCAAAGGTAAGACTTATTATTTTGATGCAGATGGTAATAAAGTAACCGGAAAGCAGACCATCAATAATGCAACATATTTCTTCAATAAAGACGGTGTTGTGCAGACCGGATGGAAGAAAACTGATGACGGAACATATTATCTAGGGGATAATGGTGCGGCAGTCCTTGGCTGGCAGACCATTGAAGATGATGATTATTATTTTGACAATAGTGGAATTATGGCGACCGGAGAAGTTCAGGTAGGTCTTGTAAAATGTACATTTTCCAAAAAAGGTAAACTGAAATCAAAAGGAGATGTCAATATTGATGCGAGTAAACCGATGGTGGCGCTTACATTTGATGACGGACCGGGAGAACGAACCGGAGAGCTTCTGGCTCAGTTAGAGAAGTATAATGCACATGCAACATTTTTTATGCAGGGAAAGAATATTCCAGGAAAAGAAGATTTTGTAAAGAAGATGAAAGAAACTGGTTGTGAATTAGGAAACCATTCTTATGACCATCCGCAGCTTACAAAGCTCAGTGCAGATAAGATTGCAAATCAGATTGGTACAACGAACGATCTGATCCAACAGGCAGCAGGATCCACGGCAACCGTCATGAGACCACCTTATGGTGCAATCAATGATACGGTAAGATCTTCTGTAGGACTGCCAATGATTTTATGGAGTATTGATACCCTGGATTGGAAGACAAGAAATGCGCAGTCAAGCATTGATACGGTTATGAATGATGTACAGGATGGAGATGTTATTCTGATGCATGATATCCATACAGAATCTATTGATGCGGCACTTGTTTTGATTCCAAAACTTGAAGAAGCAGGCTATCAGCTCGTGACAGTTTCAGAGATGGCAAAGGCAAAAGGCGTTGCATTACAGAACGGTGAGAAGTATGTTGATTTCTGGGAAAAAGATGTAGAAAAGTATAAGAGCAGCGGCTCAGCCCTGACAGATACAAGCAGCAGTTCATCATCTGATGCGAAGAGTGAAGCAACATCTGAAGCAGACAGCTCCAAGAAAAGTGACAGCACTTCTTCGAAGAATAGCAGTTCTTCAAAAAAAAGCAATTCTAAAAAGAGCAGTAAGAAGAATTAAAAAAGTATATATAAAACATGAAGTATTAAAGAAAGAATCTGCAAGCCACAATCAACAGATTCTTTCTTTTTGCATTATTTGAAAATCAGATAAATTGTGCTACAATAGACCACAGAAAAAAGATAGATGCAGGAGGCGTTACATTAGATGAGAACAAGTAAGATTACAAGAGACGAGGCACTAAAATTACTGGAGAAATACAACAAAGAGCCTTTTCATATTCAACATGGACTGACTGTAGAAGGCGTGATGCGCTGGTATGCAAAAGAACTTGGATACGGTGAGGAAGAAGAATACTGGGGACAGGTCGGACTGCTCCATGATATTGATTTTGAATTGTATCCAGAACAGCATTGTATCAAAGCACCAGATTTGTTAAAAGAAGGTGGAGTTGGTGAGGATATGATTTATTCGGTCTGTTCCCATGGATATGGAATCTGCTGTGATATAAAACCAGAGCATGAGATGGAAAAAGTATTATTTGCGGCCGATGAGCTGACAGGACTGATCTGGTCAGCGGCACTGATGCGTCCTTCTAAGAGCGTAATGGATATGGAGGTAAAGAGCCTGAAGAAAAAATTCAAAGATAAGAAATTTGCGGCAGGCTGTTCCAGAGACGTAATCCGTCAGGGTGCCGAGAATCTTGGCTGGGAGCTGGATGAGTTATTTGAGAAGACGATTCTTGCAATGAGAAGCTGCGAGGCAGAGATTCAGAAAGCTATGGCGGAGAGAGCGTAGCAGGTACAGGTAAAAATAATATGTAACTTTGAAAGTCATTGGATTTCGGCCTGAAAAAATCCGGAAGCTGATGTCTGCAAACTGTGAAATAAGTATGAAAATTTCCGATAAGCTTTTTATTTAAGAATAAATGGTGTATAATGTGTTATTATTTAGATGCCAGCTGAGAGTATAAAGCTATTCGCTGGCATTATGGTTGAGAAAATTTCCTCAGCATTTTATTAAATAGTTAAGAAGGGACAATTTGTGAAAGCTAAAAGGACAAACATTATAAAAAAACAAGGAACAAAGACATTGGCAGGGATTCTGGCAGTTTGCATGACATTTGGCACACCGATTTCGGTACTTGCAGATGATAATACATCTGATAGTACGATGGAACAACAGGCAGGGGTACAAAATGTACTGGCTAAAAAAGTCGATGGTTCAGAAACTTTGGTAAAAGTATCTGAAGTAGTACTTGTAATGATTCAGCGCAATGAGGTGAAGCTGGACACCGATAAGTTTCTGAAAGATGTGACGACTGGACAGAAGGTAGATCCGACAACCGGAGAACGAGTAACAGAACTGGGAACACCCGTAGAACCGAGCAAACCGGAAATACCGACAACGCCGACAGAACCGAGTGAACCGAGTGAACCGGAAATACCGGAAACACCGGCAGAACCGAGTGAGCCGGAAGCACCGACAACACCGAGTGAGCCAGATGAACCGGAAACTCCTGCTGACAATATAGAAAATACAGAGACAGATCAGAATGGGCAAGCTAATCAGGAGGAAGCGGTTCAAACTGAGAATACAGAAATAGCAAGTAATGAGGATTTAATTTCCAGACAGCAGATCGTAAAACTTCCACAGATTATTGATGATTTCAGATTTTGGACAGTTGCGAGAACTTATGCATTTGCAAAGGATAATCTGTATGTCAGAGAATCCATTCCGGAAGGAATAGATGGAACCGCCGACACATCAGATGAGTCTTTGAAAGCAGATAAAAAGGCTGCGAAAAAAGAAGCAAAAAAGTTAAATGCTATTTACGAAAAGGCAGAGCAGAATAAAAAAGCAGCAATTCACGCAGAGCTTATTACCGAACAGCAACAGACAGAAGACGATGTGACGCTAAACGAGAATGTAACAGATCAGAATGCTGAGCAGGTCCGTTACATTGGTAAACTTGATAAGAATGGTCTTCTTTACATTTTAAAAGAAGAAGAAAATGGCTGGCTTTACGTAGAGTCCGGTAATGTCAGAGGATTTGTGAAAGCATCAGAAGTTTATACCAGCAATGCAGCGCAGAAACTTTTGGAAGTTTATCAAAAAGAAGCAAAGAAAACTGCAGCAGAGAATGGGGCTGAATATACTGGAATTGAAGGAACGGCAGCAATTGCCCAGACATTAGTTTCACCACTGGAAAATCAGGCATATACGTATCTACGTGCAACGGTAAATCAAACTGTTGCAGATAAGAATTATGCGACGGTAAATGCGACGATGCTGAATGTGCGTGAGGGCAAAGGTACAGAATCCAGAATCGTGGGAACGATGAATCAGGGAGCGCTTTGTTATGTGCTTGCAGATGCGGATTCTGACTGGGTATATGTGGAGTCCGCAGATGTGCGTGGATTTGTGGCAAGACAATATCTGAATACTGGAGATGAAGTAGCCACACAGGTGGAGATTACAGGTGAGGATCACTATCAGACTGCAGAAGAAATTATATCGCCAGAAGAGAATCAGGCACTTTACTATACACTGACGTCTACAAAAGAAGGAACTCCGAATGGAGCAGTTCGAGAATCTATTTTGGAATATGCTTCTCAGTTTATAGGTAATCCATATGTCTGGGGAGGAACC
>UMHB01030441.1_pt1 | contig 11352 bp, 8 predicted proteins | sample 1965441 | NCBI WGS metagenome assembly UMHB01 (sample SAMEA4836089, study PRJEB28245) | human gut metagenome | biome: gut microbiome; material: fecal sample | place: Denmark | collected 2008 | reverse complement strand
CATTGGGAAGAATCAAGCATTTTACAGAGCTTCCTTAAATAAGCCCTAGCTTCCTCCTCCGAAAGAAATGACTTATATTCGGCACCAGAATAATTCTGGACAGCTTCTTGACAGTCCTTCCATGTTGAAAAGATCCCGCATTTCGTCCCTTTTCTTACAGCATAATACTTCTTCTTATTGCTCATTTTCTCTCTATTAAGCCATGAAACCTATATAAATTTCTAACGTTCAATAAAACTGATTTTTTTTTCAGTTTACCTAATTTCTTGACCATCCTTTTTAGATTGCAATGGTTATCGTCTTCTCTCCTACAATCCCTCAAAAAGTGAGTCAAGTCTTATTTTCCTCCTTTTATTGAACTTATCCCACTAGATATTCAAGCTTCTTCATTAATCAATCAACCAGTATTCAACACTTATCATTTTTCAAAAGCCATGAACATTAGATCTGGATAGAGCATTAGAAATACACCTCAAAAGCGAAAAGTTAAAGGCACGATAGCGTTGAGAAGTGAGAAATCCAATGTGAGTTACCAATACGAAGTGAATACGCACAAAAAACAAACTCACCTTATGCGAAATAAAGTAATTTATTTATTTTTCAGTTTTAGTCAGTGAGCATTGGACACCGTGTTAGTTTTACTTTGCTGCCGTGCCCAGAGAGTTTAGAGTTTCGCTTTTTGACCAAAATTTCCGACTTCTTTAATCTTAAGCATTGAAATGCTGCCATTCAACGCGGGTTGTTCACCCCTCCAATTAATTACTATGTAGAAAGTTGGCAACTATTTCGCAGAGTACTTAAAACAACTACGAGGTCCTTATCTAAAGGTAACGACTTGACTTTCTTAAAAAAAGACCTAATCGTTGTTCACAAAGTTTTGACTTCCCTTAGAAACTCAATTAGTTCTTGTGTAGTTTTAACCCCACATATCCGCATTCCATTTTGCCTATGACGTTCGACTGTTCTAATACTAATGTTTAGATGATCGGCAATAAATCTTGATGGAACCCCCTTAGAAATATCTGTGAGCACTTGTTTTTGCCGGTAAGTGAGCTTCGCAAATTTTTCTTTTGGGCCTTCTGTTTTCCAATCCTTAAATCTTCGTTCTCGATTAGTTATTGCTTTTTCAATGACTGCAAATAAATAATCCGGGTCGAAGGGCTTCTGGATAAAATCAAATGCGCCATGCCGGAATGTATGGATAGCAAGGTTCATGTCTCCATGGCCTGTAAGAAAAATTACGGGAAGAGGACAGTTCTTGGACAACAGATGTTCTTGGACTTCATCACCGGAAAGAATAGGCATTCGGACATCTAAAATAATGCAGCCCGGGCAATCAAAATTAAGTTCCTCAAGAAATTTTGTGGGGGCATCGTAAGGACTGACTTTCCACCCTTCAAGTCTTAAGGCAAACTCCAAATCTCTAAGAAACTCTTTGTTGTCGTCGACAATCCAAATTCGGCAATTTTCTTTATTCATCTTCCGTATTCTCTCCAAACGATAAAAGAGGAATAATTACCTCCACGATCAAGGAACCGGATTGAGAGAGAGAAAATGAAATCTTACCGCGATGCTCTTCAACAATTCCTTTGGCAATTGTTAGCCCGAGCCCCAACCCGGTTGTGGAAGTTAAGGGAGTCGTCATCCGAAGATCCTCTAAAGCTTGTAAAGATACTCCGGGACCATTATCTGAAAAGGAGACAATGCAGTGACCTTTTGAATCTTGACTCACAGATATATGAATCTCAGGCTTATTGGTAGCTTTAATGGCTTTGAGGCTGTTACTTAAGATATTCGAAAATACAATCTCAAGCTCCAATCGATGCCCTTCAATTTTCGATTTTTCGGATGAAGAGCTACTCAACCGAATATCGATGCCGTCCAATTCTCCGGATTTTTTCAAATTTTCAAGAACTGAAGTCAACACCTCAACCGGATCCATCCTCTCGAAATTATTTCTGTCAGATTTAGCGTAGCTTCGGACCAACTGAACCAACTCATGGGCTTTCTTTGCCCTTTCCGTTGCTTGCTCTAATGCTTCGTTTATTTGTCCTTCCTGCAACTTATTCTGTTTCAGCAGTCTTTTAAGGGATCTTAAGTAAAGCAAAATCCCAGAAAGCGGTTGGCTTAACTCATGGGCAAAAAGGCTGGACAGCTGAGAGACAATTAAAGCTCGCCGAGACTTGTCATACCTATCTCGAAGCTGGTTGTTAAATCGCAAAAGTTTCTTTTGTTCAACGAGCGCTTTTCTCAGTTGAGCCGTTCGCACTGTGACGAGGTAGCGAGTACGAAAATAATGCCAAACGAATACGAAGAAAAGAATGGTTAATAGGAGAATGGAATTTCCGTGTTCCTTCCAAATCCTTTCTGCAGTCCATTCGTTCAGGTAAGAATAAGGGCCTCTTTTAAGAGTCTTGAACAATTCATCCACAGATCTAAAATCACTAGCAATTGTCCATCTTTCCCCATCTTTAGTCGGATGCATTGCATAAAGCGCATTGGCAATATTTACGATAGTTTGAGTATCTAAATGGGGAGAAACGAGAAAACTCCAACTCGGATAAAGAGATGTGCTGGTTAAGCATTTGGCACTCTTGTTCTCTTTAATATTTATAGGCTTTAAGCCATCGAGAACGTCCCTACCCTTCTGGGCCTCCCTCTCCGCAAAACAAGCATTTAACGTAATGGCATCCACTTCGCCTCTTTGCAAAGCCGCTATTCTTTTGTAAGGATCCAGCCCGTAGAATTTGATCTTTGAAAAGAATTTGTCCCAAGCGTAACCTTGATCTGCTAATTCCTTATAGACCACCGTCAACCCCTGAAAACCGTCAGGATGGTTTGCCCCCAGACGCTTTCCCTTTAATTCTTTCAAGGAATTGATATTTGAATCTTTTTTGACAACTACCAATGCACCTACAGAATGATCAGGATCCGGTTGCAAGTTTGATATTAAGGTGGCTATATCTCGCATGCCGTCCTTTCTATGGCGAAGATACGTTGTTGCGCCGACGATGGCTATCGGCGCTTCTTTTGAACGAAGAACTTCATCGATTTCATCAATAGACTGAAGCACCTTTATGTTCAACTGTTTGGGATAAATCGCCTTTTTTACAGTATCAATCGTTTTTTGTGCAACAGGCGTAATAGTTGAAGGAAGGAGGAACTCTGTAGCATACAGTGTAATTTCATTGCTAAAGACGGTACAAGACCAAAGCAACGCAAAATATGTCAGGAAAGTCCTCAGAATCATTTCTTCGAATTTGTGTCGTTTTTTCTTGAGATCATAACGCGCTAACTACGCGCGTAGGTCACTAACTAAACTTGTAGTATATGAAGGATTTGTTTTTCTTCCAAGGAGAAACCATGAAAAATCGATTAACTAAGCTTTCGCTTATCGTCCTAACAGCCTTGTTTTCAGTCTCCGCTTCTGCACAATTGAAAGACGGTGACTACAACGCAGAAAGTAAAGGAGTATGGGGTTCACCAATTAAAGTCAATCTTTCTATTAAAAATGGCAAGATCGCTGATGTTAAATTTACCCACAATGAAACGCCGGCTGTCGGAGGATCTGCATTAGATAAAATTAAAGCCGATGTACTCAAGTCCCAGAACATTAATGTCGACGCTATTTCCGGCGCAACTGCCACCAGCAAGGCAGCCTTATCAGCTCTTGAAGCAGTCTTCTTAAAAGCCGGTGGCAGCAAAGCAACCTCAAAGAAGACAAGTACCGCAAAAGATAAAGCTTATGAAAACACAACGACCGATGTAGTGGTTGTCGGCGGCGGTCCCGGCGGAATGATGGCTGCTATTGACCTGTGTAAGGCCGGAAAAAAAGTGATACTCCTTGAAAAACAAGGAGTGCTCGGAGGAAATGGTACTTTTGTGTCGACCTATTACCAAGCCGGCGGTACAAGCATTCAAGATAAAAATAAAGATAAGGACGTTTCTGAAGAAGACTTTGCGAAGTATCTCTCAACTTATCCTCAAACCAATCCAGAAATGGCAAAGGCCGTAGCACCGGGAGCTAGAGAAGCTTTTGAGTTATTAGTTCAAAACGGAGCCGATCTTAAGAGAACGTTCAAACCTTTTGCACATGCACCGAGTGACGGTCGTGCTCCCGGATTAGAAATTACACCGGCTTTTGTAAAAGCATTAAAGAAAGTAAATGCGGATGTACGATTAAACAATAGAGCTACTGAACTCATCCAAGAAAACGGGAAAATTGTTGGCGTAAAAGTTCAGCCTAAGGATGGCAAACCTTATCTCATCAGGGCCAATGATGTGATTTTAGCGACGGGAGGCTATTCAGCCGGAAAAGAACTTTTAAAGCAGTACACACCAGAAGTTCTTAACCTCGGGACGACAAATAGTGCAGGTACGACCGGCGACGGACATATCATGGCACAGAAAGTAGGTGCCAACTTAACTAGAATGAAGGATTTAGTCCTAAATCCTGTTACGTACAACGCGAATGGAACTCACATTTCCTTTACTGCCGCAAGGTTCAACAGCGGCGGTATCATGGTTAATCAAGAAGGAAAGAGATTTGTCGATACCACCAATAACGACAAGACCGGCGTGACTATGGCCATGCTAAAAGCATCGAAAGGAACAGGTATTGCGTATCTCATTTTTGATCAAGAACCAGTGTCTAGGTTAGCTATTCTTCAAGATTACGTTGCAAAAGGTTACGTTGTGAAGGACGACACTATTCCCGGCCTGGCAAAGAAGCTCGGCATTGATCCTAAAGGTCTTGAAGAAACAGTTATCAAATTCAGAAAATACGCAAAGGAAGGTAAAGATCCTGAATTTGGCCGCAAGACGTTTAAGTGCAAGTTGGATCAGCCACCCTATTACGGCGTAGCGGTTGAGCCCTCTGTTCATGCGACACTCGGAGGAATCGCCATTAATGCCAAATCTCAAGCCTTGGATAAGAATGGAAATGTGATCACCGGTCTTTATGCCGTCGGTCAAGTGTCCAACTCCGAGCTTGGCAGACACGGCGTTAACATCTTCGTGCCTCCATCTTTTGCAAAGATCGCGGTTAAGGATATTTTGTCCAAATAGTGCTGTGATGATTGAATTAACAACTTGACGCTATTAGTTTTAGGGCGGGTTAATAGGCCCTGACCGGACTAAATACAATCACACCCGAAAGATGACGCAGCAAAAACCGTAAATATAATTAAAGCGACAAAACACTCAACCCCAACCTCCTTTGAAAGCAGAGGTTGGGGTTTTTAACGGTTCAATGCGTTATTGCTTGATATATTTTGCGGCTTGATTTGCTGCAATCCTTCCAAACACCAAGCTCTGTGAAAGGATGCCGCCGCCATGGTAGTCGTGATAATAGAGGTTCACCGTTTCACCGGCAGCATAAAGTCCTTTGATAGGTGTACCATCCGCTTCGGTTACTTGGGCATCTTTGTTAATCATTAAACCACCGTACACCATGGTGATGGACGGAGTTAACGGATAAAAGGCAAACAGCTTGCCATTGAGATTTATCTTTTCTGCCAAGTTAGATTTTGGTGGTTCGGCCGTTAATGCCTTTCCGTCCTTCACGGAAGCGTTGAATTTTTCCAAGGTTTCTTTTAAGACAGAGGGTTGGACTCCTATTTCTTTAGCCAGCTGCTCATAACCATTTGCTTCAATCAGGCCGCCTTTAGCTCTTTTGAACAACTCAACAGACATGCCGATTCTCTTTTCTTTCTGAAGCATCGCTTCATCGAAAATCAAAGCAACTTTCTGTCCGGTTTGCTGCAATGTAGCTTTACCAAAAGAGGCATAGCCTAGCGATTCATCGACGAATCTTTTTCCTTCGGCATTGATGCCTAAACAGTAAGGTAAAGCTCTGGTAGGAGATCCTCTTCCCTGAGGACCATTAAAGACAACGGGAAGATGCAAAGACTCAACACCTGCCATGCCCATAGTTCCTGCACCAACTTCCTGAGCCAGACGAATTCCGTCGCCCGTGATAAATTTGTTTCCTCGAATAAGAATGTTGGCTCCGCCCGGATGGGCGGCTTCTAACATTTCTCTATTGGCAGAATATCCGCCTGTTCCCAAGATGACAGCTTTAGCGTTAATTTGAAGAAGACCTTTATCCGTTTGGCAAATAGCACCGTCCACAGCGCCTTTCTTATTAACTAAAAGCTGTTTGGCTTTTGTCTTAAATAAGACTTTGCCTCCCTTCTCGATGTACTTATCAAAGAGTGTCTTCAATAATTTCGGCATTCCTCTGTATTGGCCGGGAGATGCGATTCTTACTCCAACGTTCCATGGCGCTTGTTGAAGCCAGGGTTCGAATGCGGCTCCATTGGACTCGGCCCATTTAACAGAATCCAAGATGTTATCTGCCAATACTTCATATAGATCGGTTCTTCCGCCTCCAAGAGATTTCTTTTTTACATCTTCGATAAAAGCTTCCTTGGCTTCCGGAGAATTATTTTCCGGCATTAAAAATGAACCCAGGCAAACTCTTGAATTGCCGCCTCGTTGGTTTTCAGAGGCTTTATCGATCATTAAGACATTAGCTCCGTCTTCTACGGCCTGGAGTGCTGCAACAGTGCCGGCAATACCGGAACCAATTACAAGAATGTCGCAAGAGATTTTTTCTTCAGGCTCTCCGGTTCTCCAAGCAAAAGCCGGAGCGGCAGAAAGGCCCATTGCTGAAAGGGCTAATGAGATCTTTAATGTGTCACGTCGCGAGATCATAGTTTTAATCCATATAAAAAAGGAGACTGCTCAAACAATTTTTGTTCCGGCAGTCTCCTTAGAAAGTTAGAAGTTGATTAAGACCAAGGTTTTTCCGCTGCTGCGGCTCTTCCCGCTAATCTTCCGAAGACAATGCATTCTGCGTTGTTGCAAGCGCCCTGGTAGATGTTGCCCCACATAGAGCCCAATTCTCCTGCTGCATACAGACGGGGAATCGGATTGTTGTTGACGTCCATTACCTGACCATTCACGTTCTTCTTAGGACCGCCCTGAGTGTTCAAGAGGGTCGGATAAAGTTTGATCGCATAGTAAGGTCCGGTTTCGTCCAGCGGTGCGGATACCGCAGCCCCTGCTTTCTGTTCGATGTGAACCACTTTTTTATGGGGATTTTGGATCGGACGATTAAACTGAGTATCTTTTCCAGCCTTGATATCGGTATTCCACTTCTGGACAGCTGCAACTAAGTTTTCTGCAGAGACTCCGATTTCCTTAGCCAGTTCTTCCAGGCTTTCAGCTTTGGTAATGACTCCGTTTGCTAATTCCTGAGAATTGTCTCTGGACCACTTGTAACCTTCTCTATTAATAGAGTATCCGGAAGATCCGCCGACGACAGGTCCGCGTTTGAATGCCTTGTCGTCAAAAATGAGCCAGCAAGGAATAGACGGATAGCTGTGAGAGATCGGATCAAAACGATTAACAACATAGCAGCGAGTGTGGCCGTCGGGAGAGAATTCGTCAGCAAAGCGTTTGCCGTTCTTGTCTACCCAGATAAATGACGGAGCCATCATGGCGACCTGCAGTGCGGCTTTGCAACCAGGAAGTTCGGTTCCCAGCGGGCAAGAATAAGCAGTCATATGCCACAATCTTGCACCCATAGACTGAGCCATTCTTAAACCATCACCGGTGTTACCGGGGTTGCCTAAAGCGTGATAGTTTTCGCCTTGGGCATAGGTTCTCAAAGATTCCGGATCGAATTCATAACCGCCTGTTGTCAAAATCACGGCCTTGTTGACTTTGATATTGATGTTCTTGCCGTTATTAGAAGCAACTGCGCCGACAACCTGGCCGTCTTTCTGAATTAACTGAACGGCTGGAGTTTCGAGCATTACAGGGATGTTTCTCTTTTCTTCTACTGCGTAACGATAAAGATCGAATAAGCAGTCGCCGGAGCGTTTCTTTCCGCGGACTCTGTATTTATCAATAACTTCCCAGCCTGGAAGATTCTGGAAGCCTGCATGACCGTAAACCCAAAGTTCTGTTCCTTCTTTGAGACCGGTCATCCAGTCTTTGACTCCCATGATTTCCTTGCAGAAGGTGTTCAGCAGTTCATCATCTTTTTCGGAGTTCGCTAGATCATAAGTTGCCGTCAGATACTTTAATGCAGTGGGACCGTCCTGCGGAACCATGAAGCCGCCGGAAGAAATAGCCGTGTTGCCGCCCGGCTGAGCCATTTTTTCGATAATTAGGACTTTGGAGCCGTTATCGTGGGCTTCAATTGCAGCGCAAGCACCTGCTCCGCCGTAACCAATCACGAGAACGTCGGTTTCTTTATCCCATTTGGTATCTGCATCTGCTTGTTTAGCTTGGACAGCAGACATAAACGGAACAGCTGCTGAAGCAGCCAAACCGGAAAGAAGCGTACGTCTTTTTAACTGCATAACATTCTCCTTGAGAAATTAAGAATGAATATTTTTAGGGTACTTTTGCTTTGAACTCATGGCACTGATCGCAAACCAGTCGAGACGGCTTGTGACCTTGATGGCACTCAATGCAATTTATTTGACCCATATGCGTATCGTGATAGTTGATATCTCCGCCATCAGTCTTGGCAGCCAGTTTCTCGTATGTGCCACCATGACATTTGAGGCAGTTATCCATTTGGATTTGACCGTTTGGTGTACCTTTACCGTGACAAGCTTCACACGGAATTTGCTTTGCGGCATGTCTATCGGCTAAATATTTAGGGGCATCAGCGGCAAAGGTGAAACAGGAGATCCCGGATAAAACAACCAAAATCGAAATAGCGTTCAGTATTTTCATATTTCAACCTTGAGGGGTTTGAGATTCTTCAAGAGCACTGTTCTGTTTCTTAAGCTCCGTTTAAGGGAAGTGTAATCCCCAATATTGAATATGTAAATAGCTAAGAAATTCTTGAAGAAGCCGACGGGGCCTTGGGTTTTTAGGAGATGAGATTTAAGAAATTATTCTGAAAGCGTGCGGCCAACATGAATAGCCGGACGGGAAAACTAAAGGTTTGTTTTATTTTCAGGAACTGCGAGACTTACCATGTGCAGCAACAGCTTAGTTAGTCAAAATATTCTGATCGTGATGGCGTCGTAAAAATTAAGAAGAATGGCAACTTTTGAGTTTTGCCCGCCAACTGCAATGCATCTCCCAAGAGTCCAATCCATTAAGGGTCATTAAGAGATTATTAGAGAGAGAATATTGAAAACGTAGGCGCTCCCAGCTGGGATTTAAAGGATTCGGTATCAAGAAAACTTTTAACACCGTTTAAACGAAATGAAAATTAAGAGAGAAGGAATGAACTGTCCGCCCTCCCTTCTCTCTCTTACTTTCCTTTTAGTTAGTGTTTGTCCCGCAAAAAGTTTTTGCCAGTTCCAAAGCACGTGCGACGGCTTGATCCATGTCGTAGTACTTGTAGTCGCCGAGTCTGCCTAAGAAAGTAACTTTCTTATTGGTCTTGGCTTTTTCGAGGTATTTTTCGTATAGGCGCTTATTTTCTTCGTTGATGATCGGATAGTATCTTTCGTTCTTGCCTAAAACAAAGGCTTCCGGATACTCATAAGAAACAACCGTGTTTTGGGATTGAGTATCTAAGAAGTACTTATATTCTCCAATCCTTGTGAAGTCGTAGTTATTAGGATAATTAACGACGGAGTTCGATTGAAAATAAGGTCGATTGAAAGTCAAGAAATCAAATCTCAGGCTGCGGTACGGCAGCTGACCAAATTTGTAGTCGAAGAATTCATCGATGGCACCGGAGAAGAAGCAGTGGTCGTATTCATCCAACATGCTTTTATCGAATTCGGTATTCAGGCGAACTTCGATATTAGGATGGTCAACCATCTTCTCGAACATACGGGTGTAGCCTTCTAACGGGATTCCTTGATATTTTGCCTGAAAGTAACGATTATCTCTGCCGACGAAAACCGGAACTCTGCCCGTCACCAAAGGATCTAAATCTTCCGGACGGACACCCCATTGCTTTTCTGTGTAGTGAAGGAAAATTTTTTCGTATACGTATTTGGCCAGGAACTGAAGATCGGGATTTTTACTTTCACGAAGTTTAAGAATCGGGATTTTCTTGTTGAATTCAAATTCAGACAAAAGAGCCGCAATCATCCGTTCAGCCATTTGTTTAGGGAATAACTGCTCAATTGAATTGAAGTTAAATGGAACGGGTACGAGCTGACCGTCCACCAACGCTTTTACTTCGTGCTGATACGGATACCACTTGGTAAACTGAGAAAGGAACCTCCAGACTTCTGTGTTATCAGTATGGAAGATGTGGGTTCCATAGGCATGAATGTCGATAGAGTTTTCGTCGAAGTAATCGAAGCAATTTCCGCCGATGTGATCTTTTCGATCGATAATGACAATCTTGTGGACGTTTCTAACGAGGCTTCCCCCCAAGGTCAGATTCGTTATTCCTGTTCCTACCAACAAAATTTTCATGACAACTCCTTTCGAGATAAATTAAATCTCCTGTACCTTTTGTTCATAATAAAACTCTTTATTTCATAGGAAAACCGTATTATTCAAATCAGTATCAATTCATTTCTAGTAGTTAAGGGAGGCTTTCTGGCGTTGGATGATTTTTTTATTTAGAATAACTACGTGGCGCGCCCTTTGTCGTGTCTGGATATTGGGGAGAACGCGCCATTTTTTCTTTTTCTTAGAATCTGCCTCTTTTTTAACCTGAAAATTCCGCTGTTAGCAATTACGGCAGTGCAACAATAAGCTTTTCAAGATTTTTAAAGGAGTTTTCCAAAGCACCCCTTAAAAACTTTACCTCGGATTGAATCATCTTGAAAGATAAAACAAGGGAAAAGTAATTTGAATAGTGCCTAAAATTCATTTCCTGAGAATTCAGGTGTGGCCTTTAGCAGAAAGTTAGGAACCTATTCCGCCCAAACTCGACCCATTAAAAAATTTAATTTAATGCTCTGAAAAATAAAATTTAATTTTCTAGCTGTTGGAAACAAAAATCGGTTGGAGGTTCTAGTCTAGTTGTTTAAATTGAATTTTTGAACTTGTCGTGATTGTAATAATTGTTATCACCTACTTAACGATTCCTAGGTTAAGACAATCTAGAACGAGACTTTAAGCTCCTTCTGAACCTTAATTCTTGATTTAAATTGTGACCCGTTCCCCAAAAATTTAAGTTCCTGTAATAGGCTGATGTAACAAGAGCTTCGTCAAAATTATCTGAAGGAGAATCTAGTTCTTCTTTCAAATCGTTTGGGTAAATACCCTCTTTGATCTCGCTATTAAATCCGTATTCATCAAAAGGGATACCCTCTTCCGTCAGATGATACAAAATTTTTAAACCCGTTGTGGCTACAGCTATTTTTGCTCTTTGCCTAATGTCCGAAGAAAATTTAGGATAAAAAT
>UMHB01045761.1_pt1 | contig 11353 bp, 10 predicted proteins | sample 1965441 | NCBI WGS metagenome assembly UMHB01 (sample SAMEA4836089, study PRJEB28245) | human gut metagenome | biome: gut microbiome; material: fecal sample | place: Denmark | collected 2008 | reverse complement strand
TACACCATCCGCAACAGGTATAACAACCACATTAAACCTATAATTGGCAAAGTCCCGGTTATGCTACTAACTAAGCAGGATTTAAAGCGAGTTATCTATACCGCATACAGAAAGCACAATCTTAGTCAAAAAAGTCTTAAAAATATACGCGGCGATTTATCTGGATTCTGTAATTATTTGGACTGTGCCGATATCCGGAACGATTTGCGTACATCAAACATTAAAATTCCCTCAAACGCCAAAAAAGGTCAAAAGCAAGCACTTGACGTTTCTTCGCTTAACATCTTATTCACCGAATCTCAGGTGCCTTATAATGGTACGATTTGTCAAGACAGCTTAATCTATGCATATCGATTCCAAGTCGTTACAGGGTTACGTCCTGGTGAATTGATGGGCCTTGAGTGGGGCGATATTGACAATGATTATATACATATACGCCGTGCCATCAATGCTAAAGGCATCACTACAAATGGGAAGAACGAATTTGCCGCACGCGACTTCCCGCAGACTCGATATACACGTATGCTTTTAGAAAGTCAACAAGTCTATCGAGTCACTCCGTTAGACCCTCATGAGAGGGTCTTTGGAAGCACTGGTCAACTATGCTACCGTAAACGCTGGGGGATCTATTGCAGGTATAACGGTATCCCTTATATTACGCCGTATGAGCTGCGACATACCTTTAGCTCAATCTACAAAAATCACTTTAGCAACTGGGTTTACGAGGAGTTAGTTGGTCATACACATCCTGGTGTTAATGGTGTCTATATGCACCCGATGGATGGAGACATGGACGGCGTTCCTGCTCTGCTTGACAGCTTGCTTGATGAAAGACTTTCATTAGGTAGAGCAAAGCGGATGCTCTTATCTAACGGCCAAACCAAATAAAAAAGCACTTTATAAAGACGAGCTTCATTCAAGAAATTTGTAATTAAGTTCGTCTTTTCTTTATTGTCCACCCTTGCGAACTGAGTAGAATTATAAGCACAGGGAGCGAACAAGCAAGATACATCCTCTCGGTTGTCATATTGCTTTACGTTTCCTCCATCAGAAAAGGGAGGTGACAGAAATGTCGTTTGGTTCTATCAACAGCAGTGCTCGACACACTTGCTTTTGGTTGCATCTATCCGGCACCATTCCTTAGTTACCAATGGCGAGGACAGTACTTCGGAAACAACATAACGATAATGCCAAGGAGGAAATAACCATGAAAATCATTGGTTATAGACGCAGTGACTTTGTCACGAAAGAAGGCCGTCCCGTCACCGGCTGCCGCATCTACCTCGCAACGGAGATTGCCTCCCAGAACGGGGAGGGCGTCTTCGTCAGGGATATGTATCTCTCTGACGCTAAGATGGCCGAACTTAAAATCAACCTTCATGACCTGATGGGACGCGAAGTGAAGATTTTCTACAACGAGTACCGTAAGCCTGAGAACATTGTGGTGCTCGACTAAGGTTTCCAAGCACACTGTAGGACGCGTTAGCGGCCTCACCTCAAAAATGGGGCTTGTCTCATTTTTGAGGTAAACCAATCAACACCCATACAGCACCTTGAAAATTTTATAACGACAAGCGTACGCTATGGACTTAAAGCCGCCACACAGGTATGGAGCTAGTATTACCTCCATACCTGTGTGTACAGTCCATAAAGCCTATAACTATAAGCTTTAAAGCGTACACAGCGGCTTTGTGTCCGTAGTGTACTGGGTACACTATATGGCAAAAGGTTACGCGACACGCCGTTACCAGCTGACAATCAACAATCCACAAGAGCATGGCTATGATCATAATGTTATCAAGGCTGCTCTTGAAAAAGGAGCCAAGCTCCTTTATTGGTGCATGGCTGATGAAGTGGGGCAAGAGGAAACCTATCACATACACTTATTTTTAGTATATGAAAATCCTGTAATGTTCACAACCCTAAAGAACAAGTTTCCTACTGCGCACATCGAAGTGCCTCAATGGGGAAAAAATTCCGAAAACTATGCTTACATCCGTAAAGAGGGTGCTAAGTATAACAAGGATGCAAACGGTCACTACAAGTATACCGACTCCAAGGGAAAAGTACATGAAGGGATAAACTACTCTGACACGTTTGAAGAAAGTGGCAGTTTACCCCCTGACAGCAAGCAGGGCGACCGTAACGACTTACGGACTCTGTATGCACTGATTGCATCCGGGGCAGACAATGCGCAAATCCTGGGTGAGCACCCGGAATACCTGCGAGATATCTCCCACATTGACCGGACAAGGCAGACCATCCTGGAGGAGAAATACCGCAATGTATTTCGCCAGATGACAGTCACCTATATCTTTGGCCCTACTGGCACAGGAAAAACTAGGTCGGTAAAAGAAGGATGCGGATACTCAAACTGCTACGCGGTGTCTGACTATCACCATCCTTTTGATGGCTACCGGGGGCAGAAAGTGATGCTCTTCGATGAGTTCCACAGCAGCTTGCCCCTTAATAGCATGCTGCAATACCTGGATGGCTATCCTTTGGAATTACCCTGTAGGTATGCTAACAAGCAGGCTTGCTACACGGAAGCATACATCATTTCCAACTTGCCGTTGGAGAAGCAGTATGTTTCCGAGCAGCACGAAAAGCCGGAGGCTTGGGACGCGCTCTTGCGGCGCATCAACTGCGTTCGGGTTTTTGACCTCGACGGCAGTCACAAGGACTATACGGTTCACGAGTATTTTCACCCTTGCACCACACCGACATTTGAGCAAATAGAGATTGATGATTGTCCGTTCTAGCGGATGAAAGCTGTGCTATCAGGCTATACGGGCATTTATTTTGAAAGGAGATTTAATCATGCGTAATGATTCTGATCGCCTGCAATGGCAGACGGAAAAAAATTATATCATGAATACGTTCCACAATGGGCTTAGACGTATTCAAACCGATTCAAAGACCGCACAGCAATATGTGCTGCTGTGCCTCGCACTCGCAGTTGCCGCCCTGATTATGGTTTCGGGCGGCTCTGGCGAGGACGTGATTTCGGTAGTATTTAGACCGTTCGTTAATTTTATTCGGGTAATTGCATGGCTGGCAGAGTGCCTTGGCGTCATTTACCTCTTTGGTTATATCCCCCACAGTTGGTCATATTACGACGATTTTTCGCGTGCTGGTATCTGCAACCAGGCGCATGAAGCACCACTGCTAGTTAAGGCCAACAGGGATGGTAATATTCAACAGCTTACTTTCAGCCTTAAAGGCTGCCCGCTCGAATACTGGGAAGACAATCGGACAACAATCGAATCCGCACTTAATGTGACCGTCCTCTCTATCACTCAGGGCAGCAACAACCAGCTCTTTGACCTTCGTGTTGTTGCCGGGTGCAACCTTATGGGGCGGCTAATCCCGTGGGCAGATACATATATGGACGATAGCGACACAAAAATCGTCTTGGGCATCAATGCGGCAGGCATTCCCGTTAGCATTGATTTTAGCCAGCTGCCTCATTGGCTTTTGGCTGCTGCCACCGGCATGGGTAAGACGCAGTTGGCACTGTTGATTCTCTACCAGCTGTCGCAAAAAGGCTACGACATCTACCTCGCCGATTATAAAGGTGTGGACTTCGGCCCCGAATATCGTAAGACGGGGCATTATGCAGATGATGATGCTGCCCTTGAGCAGATGCTTGACAGTGTTGTACATGAGCTTAACCATCGCCGTACAGAGTTTTCTATCGCTGGCTGTGCAAATCTTGAGGAATATGTCCAGACGACCGGAGAAGAACTGCATCGAATCGTCGTTATCCTGGATGAAACCTCGATGATTCTCGATACAACTGGACGTGATAAAGATGGCAAGGCAGTAGTTGCCTCGATTACGAACAAGCTCCTCGCCATTGGCCGTCTGGGCCGTGCGCTCGGTATTCATCTGCTTGTGGCAACTCAGCGCCCCGACGTAGGGTCTGTTCCGGGTAGTCTTAAAGCACAGCTTGACGGTCGTATTTGCGGCCACACTGCCGATGCACAGAGTTCCATTGTTATCTTGGATGACGGCAGTGCCGCAAAGCTCCCTGCTATTCCCGGACGCTTCATCATCCGCAATGGCAGTGGGTCGGACGAAATTATTCAGGCTTACTACTATCACCAGTGACCAAGGAGTCGACTATGAAAAATCCACCTCTACAACAGGGCCATGACGGCCCGCGGGCACCACCGTTGCGTCCTTATCAGGCTGACACCCTTCAGCGTATGAAATCCTACGAGGGAAATGCCGCCCTGTGCGTTATCGCAACCGGCCTTGGCAAGACACGAATTTTTGCTGAGTACATCCGCTGTGATGTACTGGAAAATGACCACCACATACTGATTTTATCTCACCGGGAAGAACTCGTGATACAGCCGTTGGAATACCTCAAAGGCCTTCCCTGCGGCATCGAGCAGGGAACCACACATGCACACGGGGAACCCATCATCAGCGCTTCGGTGCAAAGCCTTGTGGGGCGGCTCGACAAGTACAACCCCTACAGTATCGATACCATCATCATCGACGAGGCCCACCACAGTGCTGCACCGACCTACCGCAAAATTTTTGAGTACTTCAAAAATGCCGTTCGTTTTGGCTTCACTGCAACCGCAATCCGCGGTGATGGTGTCGGCCTGGATGTGGCTTTTGACGACATTTTGTGCGAGTATAACACCCTATACGGCATTGAGCACGGGTATCTTAGTCCTATAGAAGCTTGTCAGGTTAATCTCAAGTATGACTTGGGGACAGTGCAGTACCGTGAGGATACTGGCGATTATGATGCCGCAGATATAGCACGCGTTATGTCTGGCACAGCAGCGGGTATCGCGGAGGCCTACACCTCAAACGCACGTGGGCAGACCATCATTTTCGCACCATCCATTGAAGAGGGCAAAAATGTGACAGCACTGCTCAATTCCCAGCATGGTGCCAGTACCGCGGCCTTTATCGATGGCACTACTCAAAATAGAGGACGTCTGTTGGAGGCCTACCGTTTGGGCCTAATTAAAGTACTTGTCTGCTATGCTGTCCTGACGGAAGGTGTTGACCTGCCGATGACAGAAACCGTTCTGCTGGCCCGCCCGGTTGCCACAACCAATGTCGGCCTGTATGCGCAGATGGTAGGTCGCGGCCTGCGGTTGCATCCGGGAAAAAGTGCCTGCAAGATTATTGATTGCGTGGGCATTTCCAGGATGCCGATATGCACGGCAGCAACGCTAATCGGCGAGGAACCGCTAGCTCCCAAACCTAAAAAGGAGCAGGTGGAAAAGTTGCCGGAGGAAACCGAACCGATAAAGGTACTTACAGGTGCGGACATTCCCGATACCTGGATACAAAATCAGAAGGAGGTAGACGTTATGGCACTTGGCGAAGGTGTTACCACCCATGATGTCGCATGGATTACACTCAAGGATGGCGGCTATATACTGCCTATCCCGACCGTAACCTACCGCATCAGCAAACCGCTGACTAACGGCATGGTGTACCTGCGGAAAAATAAAGCGTGCTCCAAGAGTGCGGTGCCATTACAATTTGCATTAGACTATGTGTATCAGGACTTGAAACAGAAGCATGCTAAATATCAACATATCTGGGACAAAAAACAGCGCTATAAGTGGGATAGACAACCCATCACCAATGAGCAAATTGCCCTTATCCACAAGCTGGCCCCGGATTACAAAATTGACACCCATAAAATGACACGAGGGGATGCCTCGCGGGCGATACAACTGCTGACCTACAAGCCGGAAGAATGGACGCCCCAAACGACACCCTCGGAGGTGCAGGACGATGCCAAGAAAAGCCCGTAAACTTTCGTCCTGCGGCGTGTATCACATCATGATCCGTGGAATTAACCGCATGACCATCTTTAATGATGATGCCGACAATCTGAACTTTTTACATATTCTCGATTTTTGCGCAGATGAAAATTTTATCATCATGGCATACTGCCTGATGGGCAACCATCTGCATCTGCTCGCGAAGGATTGTAACGATTCCTTGCAACACATGATGAAGGCCATCGGGGTACGGTACGTTGCCTACTACAACCGCCGCTACCAGCGGACAGGCCCGCTCTTCCAGGGCCGTTACAAATCCCAGCCTGTCACAACCAAAGGCTACTTCCTGCGGGTACTGCGCTATATCCACCGCAACCCGGTCGCTGCCGGAATGGTGCAGGATATGCAGGACTACCCGTGGAGCAGCTACATTGACTACTTTGCTAGTCGAAAAAAGCCGTTATGTCATGTAGACACAAGCTACGCGCTTGCACTGCATGATTTAGATTGGCTGCGGCACTACCACCAGCAGCCAGAATTAAATGCCCGCGGCATTCTGGAGGATTCTCCGCTGCCTGCCTTTACGGATGCTGAGCTTTGTGACTTTGTACGTGCAACGGCAGGCATGGAATGCCACGAAATCCAGCTTTACCCCGAATCCACCGCAACCCCGCTGCTGCGCCGTCTGGTAACACAAGAGGGCGTCAGCATTACACAACTCTCACGGCTTACAGGGATGGCACGCGGAGACATCCGCCGCCGTCTGCTGTGAGCGGTGATACAACTCTCAAAGGAGAAATCCCATGAAGAAAGAAAGCTTTATTTACAGCACTCTCACGATTGGCGGTTCGAAGGAACAGGTCAATGAAGTAATGAAGTACATCTGCGATGACATCTATGACATTGGGAGCATTGATTTGAATAAAATCTGTGCTGTGCCGGTACACCTGAACATTGGCCCCGATGATGAAGTTTCTTGCGGCGAAAAGCTTTACCGCCATTATCTTGATTTAGTTCCTTACCCTACAGAAGAGGAAGAAGAAAATTTTCTTGCTGTTCTTAGCCGTGCAGATCAGCGCCGGTTCCTTTTGGGAAAAATGGCTGTGCTGAACCGGAAGGAATACGGCTATCCTACTTATACCGGCTGGTGCACGGAACACTGGGGTACAGACGAAAACGTGATATCTTTTGAAGAATGTAATGAAAATAGCATTGCATTTCTCACCCATAGCGCACCTGCAAGTGAGGCTATTCATACGCTCTCAATTCTTTTTCCTAAAGTAAAACTTACTTTCGCGTGGGAGGAAAACAAGGTCGCCCTTATGGACGATGAAGTAGTTTTACATTATGAAGTATATCGTTACGGGGAGCTGGCAGAATCCAAATCTGCCATTGCCGGAAAGACCCACTGGCAATATAACGGCAGCTTAAAAAAACCGTTGTACTGCACGCCCCAAGAAGATAATGATTATGGGGAAATCCCTGAAGGAATTTCTGCGGAGGATTTTGAGGAACCGGACGCTATGCCTTTCTAACCCTGCCTCGTTTGAAAAGTAAACATCAAAAGGACGACAGCCTTTATTGGCTCTCGTCCTCTTTTTGTTGTCTAGTCTCAATATTGTCAAATAAAGGGCTGTCCCAAAAAGTTTTAAATGGGATTCCTAACCCCACACATATCCGTGCAACTATTTCAGTTGAAGTATTTTTAGTGGTAGCATAAGGCTTGACAGTCTTTTTAAGGACAGATGGTGCAATGCCGGAACGCTCAGCCAGCTTGTTGACACTGTAGCCGCGCTCGTCTGCAAGCTCCAAAATGCGCAGCTTAATTGCCTCCTGTAGTAGCATTTGCCCTCACCACCGTGTACAATAAAGTATATTTATTGTACCGATTTGCTAAGGGAAAAATCGTCTACCTGGAGACGATTTGAATCTTGCTCTTACGTGCTGATGTGCTATAATATAAAAGGAAGGTGATAAATGGATGCAAAAACTATCCCACACCGCACCGTACATAGCCTATGCTGTGGCAACTGCTGGGATGGCTGTGCTGCTACTCCTTGGCAGCTCGCCGGGAGCAATAGTTGCCCGCAGTTACCGGGCGTATAATGGGCGCGCTGTTCCCGGCTACACAGAATATACGTACCGGGATGTTAATCTGTCCTTCTCGGTGCCGCTATCACCTGTGACCGCGGTGGAAGCACGCGCGAAAAAAGACGGTTATATCTTGTTTGCCTATCCGCGCTGTCCCTACTGTCGCAACCTGCTCCCTGTGCTTGCCGCTGTTGCTACAAGTGAAGGGGTCACGATGGACTACTGCCAGGTAGACCTATATCGGGATATATACACCTACAACTCGGATACTGCCGCACCAGTGCAAACCAAACCAGCGGGGGAAGGCTACACCGAACTGCTAACCTGGCTGGATGACTACCTGGCCGAGTACACCGTCTCCGACCCGGAGAAAAATGAAATTGATGTCGGGGAGAAGCGTATCGGTGCACCGACCATCATCAAGGTGGAAGATGGCAAGCCCGTGTCAAAATGGCAACTATCGGATGCTTCAATATTTGTAGGCGGATACCCGGAAAACAAATACGCAGTCTGGGACAATTCCATACAGGAAGGAGTTGCAGATTCCTTGCGGGAGTATCTGGAAACTGCGTGATGTATCGGGGACGGTGAGTCGCGCAGCGATCTCCCCCGTCCCCGATTTAAAAGAATCCAAAGCCGCCACTTATCAATAGAGTGGCGGCGGCAAAATTAAAGAGTAGCCTCGGCGCTAGATGCCGAGAAGGAGTGTTTTTATGAAAAAGAATATCGTATTGGCAGTTATTGCGACTGCGGCTATGGCGCTTAGCTTGGTAGGATGCGGCGTTAAGGTCACGAACATCACGGTTCCGGATGCTGCGACCCTCGAAAAGGGCGAGAGCATCACGTTGCCGGTGAATTTCGGCACGGAGGATGCACCTGCAGAAACGCCTGTCATCGCAACCGGTGAGTCTGCTACAGCAGAAACTGCTGCACAGGATGAAAAGATTGCCAAGGCGGCTGAGAAGCTGACGCTCGCGTGGACTTCTTCCGATGAGAGTGTTGCTACGGTTGATGAGACCGGCACCGTTACGGCAGTTGCAGCCGGTGAGGCTGAAATCACCGCAGCAGTCAAGGATACTGAGATGCAGGATGTCTGCGTCATCACCGTCAAGGTATCCGCGAAAGAGTTGAAGGTTCCCGATACCATGGAAGTCAAACTCAACGATACCGATGAAACCGCAATCGAAGCGAAATGCGAGCCGAAAGATGCGTCCAACATTTCGTTTGATTTCGCTTCCAGCGATGAGGAAGTTGCTATCGTCGATAAGGACGGCAAGGTGAAGGTCCTCAAAGCAGGTGAGTGCGACATCACCACGACCCTCATGCAGGATGGCAAAAAGGTTGCCGAGAAGACGACTCATGTGAAAGCGTTCTATGAGGTTGAAAGCATCACGCTCGATTCCAACGAAGGCAAACTAACGGTCGGTAACTCTCACACCATTAAGGCAACTGTTGCCCCCGAAGAAGTTGCCGCCGAGACTACCATCGAGTGGTCGTCCAGCAACGAGAAGGTTGCTACCGTTGATTCCAATGGGAAGGTAACTGCCGTTTCTTCTGGAAATGCAACCATTACCGCAACTGCCGGTGAAGAGAGTGCCAACTACGAAGTGACGGTTGAACAGCCGAAGAAGGTCACGACCAGCAACAAGACCTATACCAAGAACGGTTCCAGCAACAGTTCTGCTGCTGTGACGCCTTCCAACCCGGCACCTGTTACACCGACCGCGCCAGTTACGCCGTCCGCTCCCGCTACGCCGGTACAGCCCAGCAATCCGGAGCCTGCTGCTCCGGCTCCTGCACAGCCTGACCCGGCACCGGCACAGCCTAGTAACCCTGAGCCCGCGCAGCCGAGCAATCCGGAACCGTCTCAGCCGAGCGGTGGGGATAGCGGCAGTACGGAAAACAAGCCTAATGGCAGCGGTGGTTGGGAATGGGGTGGTCCCGTTATTTCCACTCCGACCGATAATGGTTGCCCTCCGGAGGAGCATGCTGGTGGTCTGTGCTGATTCCGGATATCAAACCATGTAAGTAATAACCAACTCGTAGTATAGAAGCATCAAGTCTTCTTGCTACGAGTTTACTTTTTAGAAGCACAATATCCATATTACAATGGGGTACGAGTTTGTAGATGAAGACGAAAAGACAATTTGCTTTGGGAAAAATGGGGACGGTTCCTAAATTGAGAAGTTGACATCAAAACCTCAAAAACGGGGACGGCGCAGTCGTTTTAACGACCTGCACCGTCCTCTTTTTGTAAAAGCATTCGCTCGTAGAAACGTAGAAAAGAACCGGTGAGGTAACAGCTTGTTACCCCACCACGAATAAAGTTGACTCGTTTTGAATAGTAGACATCAAAATGGAGTAAGGCCGCTTGCGGCCCGAATTTTGCAGCAAAAAGCCGGGAGCTTTCACTCCCGGTTCTCTTTATTGTGCGGTCATCATCATGTCGCAGTCGGCACATTTTATGCGCACAACCTTTGTCCCTCGCACGCTGTTGTGACAGCAGGGGCAAACATACTTGATGCTGTGGCTGTTGGGGTTACTTCCTGTCGGCTTGCCCGTGGCGTCCCCTGCGCCCTTGCCACGCGGGGCGTAGAAATCTTCAATGCGGTTCATGCTGATGTCCTGCCAGTCTTGTTCCAAAATGAACTCACACAGCGCGTCGGTCGGCTCGGTGATGCTCCATCCAACGCGCGGGTCGTAACTGATTTTCAAATCGCGGGCCTCGGCGGCCTCCTTAAATTTTTTGTTGTGGTATGCGCCGCCCCTGCTGCAATCCTGTATGCCGTTTTGAAGGTTCCACAAGTGTACACACTCGTGGAGGGTGGTCGCCACCACGTTTTCTATGGGCCGTGCAAGCGTCCCAGCGCCGATGTTAAGCTCATGGCGGGTTGTGTCTCCTCTCTGCCATGCCTTGGCTACGGTGACGTGTCCGTAGGCTCTGGGCGTGCTCTGTATCGTGATGATAGGCTCCTCCAACTCACCGTTGAAATACTTTACATTCAACGCGCGGAAAATTTTCTCCAAGTAACCAGCCGTCCGGGAAGTCTTAACAGTCTCTTTCATTTTCGTGTCCTCACTTTCGTTTTCCCAATCTTTGCCCGTGTTATCCCACCGGGATAAGGGGTTGCGGGTTGTTCCGCGATTAGCGGACAAAAGTGAGGTTGGATAGTTGTCAAGGTGACTGTGGAATACCGCAGCCATAATTTTAAAAAGCGAGGATATGCCGCAAAAGCTCCTTTACAATTTTCCAATCCACGCTTTTATAATTTTTAAAGGAACAACAAAAAACAGGATTGCCACGGCTATAATTTACTCCGCGGCAATCCTGTTCCCATGTTACAGGGCTTGCGTTTATTTTAAAAGTGTGGTACGATTGTGGTACTTGCAAAAAGGGTAATAAAAAAGCTCCTAATTTTCAACGCATCATCGAAGAAAATCAGAAGCTTAGTTTGGTGACCCGTACGGGAATCGAACCCATGTTACAGCCGTGA
>UMHB01008665.1_pt1 | contig 11445 bp, 7 predicted proteins | sample 1965441 | NCBI WGS metagenome assembly UMHB01 (sample SAMEA4836089, study PRJEB28245) | human gut metagenome | biome: gut microbiome; material: fecal sample | place: Denmark | collected 2008 | reverse complement strand
CTGTAGACAGCAAGGATGCAACAAAGGTTACATTCACAACATTCGCTGGATTAACAGATGGAAAGACTTATGATGTGACACTTGATGGAACAACAAAGCAGGTTGTTGTATCTGACGGTAAGGTTGCATCTGTAACTGTTAATAAACTTACTGTTCCGGTTGCTACTGAGACAGAGATTAAGTTAGTTTCTAAGGATGCTAACGGTGTCGTTCTTGATGAGTCTGCATATGGTTCACAGGATGCATCTAAGTATGATTTCTCACTTACAACAAACAATGGTTATGTAAATGGTTCTAAGTTATACTTAAACAAGATTGGTGACACTGCAACAGCAGAGGTTACTTACAAGACTGGAAAGTATGATCAGAATGGTAAGCCAGAAGGAAATGTTACATCTGGAAAAGTTACAATCACAGCTGTAGATCAGGCTGCTGTTAATAACTTTGCAGTTAAGGTCGCAGCAGATACCGTAAATAAGAAGTTTGACAAGATTGATGCAAATACACAGCTTGCTGTTGGCGAAAAGAATATGTACGCATACTTCCAGATTAAGGATGCTGACAACAATGAAGTATCTGATTACTATAACTATTCTGTAGAGTCAAGTGACAAGAATGTATTAATGCTTGGCAATTCTGCACTTGAGGATGCAAGTAATAGTAACCACAGAGTTCTTGTTACTCCAGTAAAAGCTGGTACTGCTTATATTTTAATTAAGAAGGACAACAAGATTGTCAACTCTGTTGCAATTACAGTTGTCGCTGAAAGAGCTGTAGCAACTATGGATATTGATAAGACATCTGCTACACTTTCAAATGCAATGGATAAGACTGCTACCGTAACTGCTTCTTTTAAAGATCAGTATTCAAAAGATTTCTTAGGTGATGGTACAGTAAAAGTTACTTGCTTGAACACAACAGCAAAAGATGGTTCTGACAAGGCGATTGATACCAAGACTGTAACAGCTAATGCCAGCAATAAGTATTTTGTTAAAAATGCAGCAACTGGAAATAAAGTAAAAGTTGTATTTAATGCAAAGAATATTGAAGCAGGAACATATCAGTACAAGATTTCTTATGAAAAAGATTCTAAGGAAGTTTGTGCTAAGGTCGTAACTATCATTATTCAGAAACCAGCAGATCTTTCAAAAGGAACAGAGTCTTTTGCATTAGATGTAAATAAGACAGAAGTTGATAACCTTGTTGATGATGATCATACAACAGCTGCCGATTATGTGGTAACAGCTAATGTAAATCAGTTAATCAATGGTGTTGCAAATGCAACTATTAAGGTTGGTTCATCTCTTAAAGATGGTTCAACTGTTAAATCTATCGAATATAAATTAGAAGATAAAGATGGTAAGAATGTTACTGGAAATACCGGAGCTGCTGTTTCTGATGATCAATTAACAGTAAGAACAGTTTCTTTCTCTGGAATTTCAGCAACTAAGAATTTTGGTGCTGGTACTTACAAGATTACTGCTACTGTTGTAACAACAAAAGACAGCAAGGATACAACAAAAACTTTCACTACCACATTTACTGTAAAGGATTCTCAGCCTACTGGAACTCTGACATTTGAGAAGGATTCTGTTGATGCTTCTTCTGTAAAAGAAGCTGTTGAAAAGACTGCAAAATTTGTATATGGTGATAAGACATATAAGCAGGATTCAGCTGATGGAATTGATGTTGTTTCGGTTGAAGGTATTGCAAATGATGGAACTGTTATCAATGCAAAAAATATGGATTCCGTAAAGAAGTCTGAAGTTACAATCAAAAAAGTTACATTTAAAGTTGGTACGGCTAAGTACAGCGTTGATGTAACTGCTGATGCTTCACAGGTAATTACAATCAAATAATTTTTACATGTATAAAAGAGGTTGCTTTGAGCAGCCTCTTTTGTAGTCAAAAGGAAGGGGATAATATAATGGAAGAAAAAATTCCACTGTATCAATCAGTAAAACAACATATTCGAATTTTTCTGGATATCAATGATGGAAAATCAGAAATGGAGCATTTTGATTATCAAAGAAATGATGGATATAAAACAAGCATAGATGCAGGATTTGAAGATCTGGATTTGCAAAAAGATAGTGCTAAAATTATGTTGTATATGCAAAATAATATTATTACCTTTAATAATGGTAAAAAATATCAGATTACAAAAAGAGAATTTCAGCCATGTATTCCTGTTATGCTGATTTTGCATGTTGAAGAAATAAAATAATCCATAGATAATTTATTAAGGTATTTCGGTAACGAAGACTATAGCAAAAGCTTTAGAGAATTTTTGCTATAGAAAACGTGCTAACATTGAAATATCAATGCTAACACATTTTCTAATTTGAGTTTTATAAAGAAGAAGCCGCAAATTTTCCAGTAATGGAATACGTGCAGGTACGTAAATCAATCTTCTTATAATCTTTCTTTAATGCAGACTTTGGAATGGTTACGGTACATTCTTTATCGCTGTAACTTGCAACACTTGTCTTATAATCCTTTTTATTGTAAGATACAACATTTTTTTTCGAAGAATCTTTTACTGTAACTTTAAATTTTGATACATTTGTGATTTTTCCGTAGCTGTTATTAACCAGTTTAAATTTCAGAACTAAATTTCCTTTCGAATCAAATGAAGCAGCGTAAGCTTTCATTTCTGATGTATTGTAAACAACATCCTTAACCGTAATCTTTTTTGCCTGATATTTGTTTGGTTTTACGGAAACTTTGCATGACAAAGTTTTTCCATTTGACAATTTGGCTTTGATTGTTGTTTTTCCGATACTCTTTGCAGAAACTTTTCCCGAATTGCTTACCGTCGCAACTTTCTTATTTCCAGAAGTACAACTTTTTATCGTTCCACCTTCGGCTTTCAGCTGCTTGGTAAATCCTTTTGTCAAATTTAATTTTGAATAATTTAACTTAGCTTCTTCCGAAATTCTGCTGACAGACAAATCATAATTCACTTCAGTCTCAAAATTCATTTCAAGAATATATTCTCCTGCTGGCAGATGCATGGTATGTTTGTTTTGATAGGTACCATTTTTTTCATTATACTGCCATCTTGGATCTACAGAAGGAAGCGTATCGCTCTTGACAGCAACTTCGTCCTTTTTATTTTTTACAGTCAATGCAACCGTTGTTCGCTCATTGATTGCAAGCTCAAAATAAATATCTGACTCTTTTTCTAGACTAAAATTATAACGAATGGGATAATTAGACCTTGCTGTATTAATCTTATGCATAATATTAATATAGCTATTTGAAGTATTTGCAAAAGTCTGATCTGGTAAAAGCAGACTTGCGGAGAATAATAAGCACAGAGAAAGTAGGATACTTATAATTTTTTTGCTTTTTGACATCTTCATAACCTCCGTTTTAATAAAAAACAAGCTGCCACGTTGTACGCAGCAGCTTATTTTTAAATTCATTTCATAATTATTTTACATTTACAAATGTCTGATTTACAGGAATTGTAATTAAAACATAATTATTAGAATTTGTTACTTTAACAAATACTTCAACAGATGCTACAGTTACAGTATTGCCTGCTGCTGTAGAATTGATCTTATGAATAGTATTACTATTTAAAGCCTGTGTAAGGTTGTCATAAGTAACTTCTACAAAATCTGTCATTTTAAATGCATCTTCAACAGAATAAGTGTTCTGCAGATCATTTTTCTTTACATTGCAGTTTGCCTTTGTATTCTGTGAATCTTTAATTGTAAAACTACTAGATACAGTTACAGTATTCTTAACACCGTTAGCATCTGCTACCTTGAATGTTGCAGTTACATAGTAAGTACCAGCAGCAAGATTCTTCTGATAATTTGTGTTTGAAGAAATTGCAGAACTTGATACAGCATTGATTACAAGAGTATCTGCCTTAGTTGTTGTATCAAGATATTTGGAATCAACATCTTTTCCAGCAGAATCTTTTACAGTATATTTCACCTTAGTGTCGGCATCACTCTCAGAAGCATAATCACCAATTGCTGCACCATTTGCCATTTCTACAACCTTTGCTTCAATGCTGGTACCACTTGTTGTATCCTTTGTTACAGTTGTATCTACTTCTGTAGGAAGTGATAACTGGTATGACTGTACAGTTGCGCTCTTAACAAAGTTAACAGTAAATACGTTAACAACTGTTTTGTCATCAGAATCTTTTAATGTAACCTTATAAGTATATGTTCCAAAATAAGTGTTGAATGCAGAACCTGTTACAGCAATGGTTGACTTAGTTCCAGGATAACTAGCTTTAAGTTCTGGAGCCTTTGCTTTATCATCAGGCTTAGCAAGGTTCTCAACCTTAGCTTCCTTGATATTCATGTCATTACCATACTGATCTTTTAACTTAGCTTCAATTGTTTCTACAACTTTTCCATTTTCCATAACGGTAACAGATGTCTTGTTTAAGCTAACAGATGTTGCAGTAGCCTTTCCCTGTACCTGAACTGGTAAAGAATATACAACCTTGCCATCTTTCTTTACTAAAATGTAAGTATCTCCAGCACTAACTCCATTGATTGCAACACCAGCAGAGCCCACTCCAAGAGGAGAAAGTTTAACAGCATTTACTACTAATTTTGTAGGATCAGCAGTTTCTACTGAATAAGCAGAGTAATCAGCAACATCATTTCCATTTTCATCTGTAATACGGAAATATGCTTTTGTCTGTCCACCAATCTTAACAGCAGTATTTGCTTTAAAAGAAGCGGCCTTCCATGATGGAGCAGAATCTCCAATCGTTACAGCATAATTATAGTTGATTGTGGATGGATCTACAGCAGTAATAGTAGCTACATTTTCAATCACACCAGTCTCTGTTCCGTTAGAAGCGAAAGATCCAGTATGATAAGTAATCTTTGCTGCCATAGTATCTCCTACTGTTGGGAGATATACATCTGTTCCCTGTACATAACCCTTAGTAATAGTAAGAGCAGTTGTTACCTGACCTTTTGAAGTATTACCATTAGTCAAATCAAAATATCCTAAGATAATATTGTTTGCATCTTTTGTAACTGCTTTAACTTCTGTCTTTACACCAGCAGGTACTTCTGTTTTTGTAAGATCTACTTTTGCTACGGTATTGTTTGTTGCAGTAAATACAGCTGTAGAATCAGCATATACTACAGAATACTCTTTTGCATCTGTCATGCTTGTAAATGTTTCAATAACAAATGTATTTTCAGCACCCTTCTTTGCAGAAACAGATTTAACAGCTACATTTGCCTTTGTTGCTGTATTTGTTACAGTAATATCAGATGGCTTAATATCTTTTGTATCACCAACGATAACAGCCTCAATCTTGTTGTACTCTGTCTGTGTTGCGCTCTTAAGGATTGCTTTCTTAACATTGATGTCTGTTGTTACTATGTTGCCATAATCAGATGTAGCGGTAATTGTTACCTTGCCAGCCTTAATAGCCTTAACTGTACCATCATTAGCATCTACAGTTGCAACTGCATCATCAGAAGACTTGTAAGTAACCTTTGCTACGCTTGGGCACTTCTTTGTAACAACCTTATCTTCAGTGCCAACAGCTAAATCTGTAGGAGCTGATGTAAATCTAAGACCTGCGCCAATAACCTTTGCGTTTGCATAAAGGGTCTTAGAAACTTTCTTTCCAGACTTCTTAGCAGTTACCTTAACCAGAAATACCGCTGGAATGTTCCACGGAAGCGTTGGAAATACTGGGGTTGTGAAAATGAATGGAGGCAATATTAGCGCTACAAGTAACACACAATTAACACATAAGATACAGGCAAGTGACAAATTTTCTTTCCGTCACATGAAAATCTGATACATAAATAAAATTGTATTTTAAAGGAGAATCCGCTATACTGTAACTATTAGAAGAAGCAACGGATAGGTTGGAGGCTTTTATGGAGCAGCGATTAAAATTACCTGTAGGAATCGAATTTTTTGATGAAATTCGGACATCCGGTTACTATTATATTGATAAAACAAAATTGATCGAACAATTATTACAGAACATGGGGAAAGTCAGCCTGTTCACACGCCCACGCCGTTTCGGGAAAACGCTGAACATGAGCATGCTGAAATGCTTTTTTGAGATCGGAACCGCCACTGCTCTGTTTGACGGACTTTATATTTCAGACAACAAAGAACTGTGTGATACCTATATGGGGAAATATCCGGTTATTTTTCTTTCATTGAAAGGTGTTGAGGGATTGACATTTGAGGAAGCAAAATACCGTCTGATAGAGCTGATCGGTACAGAAGCTGAAAGATTTGCATTTTTAGACGATAGCGATCGGCTTTCTGCAAATGAGAAAGAAAAATACCGTGCCTTAATTGCTTTGAACAATGGAAAATATGCCATGGAGGAAGGGCTTCTCATATCCAGCATTCAATTGCTGTCAAAACTTTTATACCAGCACTATGGACAGAAAACAGTAATACTCATTGACGAGTACGATGTACCACTGGATAAAGCATTCCAGAATGGCTATTACCGGGAAATGGTATCTCTGATCCGCGGGCTTCTGGGGCAGGCTTTGAAAACCAATACTTCCCTTCAGTTTGCGGTTCTGACCGGCTGTTTACGTATTTCAAAGGAAAGTATTATTACTGGTTTGAACAATTTCAAAATCCTGTCAATTGATGATGCACGATATGATGAACAATTCGGCTTTACGGATGCAGAGGTGTCTGACCTTTTGGAAGATTATGATTTGTCTGGACACTTTGCAGAAATAAAGGAATGGTACGATGGTTATCATTTTGGAAATGCCGATATCTATTGCCCTTGGGACGTGATAAATCATGTGGATCATTTATTGCAGGAGCCAGATGTCTGTCCACAGGCATACTGGATCAACAGCAGCGGAAATGATTTAGTTAAGCGTTTTGTAGACAAAGCAGATAAAACCACACGCGACGAGATTGAGCAGCTGATTGCGGGAAATGCGATAGAAAAACGCATCCGTCTGGAACTTACCTATGATGAGATTGAAAACAGCATCGACAATCTCTGGAGTGTACTGTTTACCACGGGATATCTGACACAGGTTGGAAAAGCGGTTGATGGTGTTTACCGGCTGGTCATCCCAAACAAAGAAGTCCGTGAAGTGTTTGTGTTCCAGATACAAGAATGGTTCCGTCAGACGATTGTGGAAGATACAAAACCAATGCAGGAACTGTGCCAGGCATTTTTAGATGGGGATGCAGAAAAAATACAAAAACACCTGACACAGATTCTTGGCCGGATGATCAGTATTTTAGATACCAAAGCTCGTGACGAACAGAAGGAAAACTTTTATCATGGTTTGCTGCTTGGTCTGTTGCGGAGTGAACGTGACTGGCTGATCCGCTCCAACGTGGAAGCTGGGGACGGTTTCTGTGATATCCTGATTGAGCCGGAAGATCCGGATGCGGGAATGATTATCGAATTGAAATATGCTGCGACATTCCGGGAACTGGACAGTGCCTGCGAAAAAGCGATGCAGCAGATCAGGGACCGCAGGTATGACGAAGCCCTGCGGAATGATGGCAGGGAAAATATTTTGGCATATGGCATAGCTTTTTGTAAAAAGCGCTGTAAAGTCGTTTGTGAAAAACTCTAAAGATTGTGTCAAAAATAACTATCTCCTATAAAAAAGAAATGCTAACATAAGCTTGATATTGGCATTTCTTTTTCAAATTCTTCCACGGAAAGATTTAGTTTTTGAACTCCTCGCCTGTGAAAAAATCTTTGTAAATTGAACAAAATGAACAAGGGGTGACACAATAAACACTGACTTTATTGTGTCACCCCCTTGCGTCTTAAACATGGGTTATTACGGATTACAGAAGTTTTCTTAGCATGATAGCAGAATCCACAGATTCTTTCTCCATTCCATCTGCAACTAACTGTTCAGGAGTTTTTCCTTCTTTCAGTTTCTGAACGATCTCGAGCAAGGTTTTCCTTTCTTCTGAACGACCTTCCGCAAGTCCTTCCTCCCGGCCTTCCTCTCGGAGAACATCTTCATATTTCTTTTCATCAAATTCAGTAAGACACATATCACACACCTCCCTGCGATGCTGTTCCAAAAAATCTCTGAGAATATCTTCCTCTATGCATTCCCTGACGGTAAGATCAATGGCTTCTTTTAATTCCATGGAATCCCGGTATTTTTTGATCTTTGCAACAAAGACCGCATATTCATATAAAACATGGCAGCTGTCCATGATGGACTGATTTTTCCCGCTGTTTATGTTAATCATTGTAGCTGTCCATTCATATTCACCAGCTCCGGTATCTGTTTCAAAAGCATCCGATAACCGTAGAATCCTTCTTTCTTCTGCAAGGTCCTTTTCGCTTCCGTTGTAAAATACAATATAATGAGGACGCGGAATTTTCAACAGATGCTTGCTATACAGCCGCTCGGATCGGTGAATCAGTTTCCGGTACAGATCCGCATAATACAAAAATCCCCGGAGTGGCATATTGGGGTTATAGGAACTCTGATGTTCGTAAAGACTCAAGGTTTTGTCGATTAGAAATGACAGGTCATTTTTATATTTCATATAAATAACATCTTCCAGGGTCGTATACTCCAGATCATCCGGATTCGTATATGCGGTACCGTTTACCGCATTATACAGACTCAGCGCATTTTCTCTGTTTTCACCAAACAGTTTTCGAAATACGGTGTCCTTATATTTTTTATTTACATGAATGTCATCATTTGTTTTTGTCATCAAATGCAGGGATTCCTTTCTTTAAAATCCTTTGTTTATCTACCTATATTATAGCATATGGCACAGAGATTACAACTGAAACAATTTGTCACTTGCCTGTCGTTTATCTGTTGATTGCTTGTTACTTGTAGCGATAATTTCGCCTAAAAAACTATTTGTAAATCCAGTATTTCCAATACTTCCGTGGAAAATACCGCTGGTATTGTTGAAAAAACAGGCTGAAAATACTGGACTTGCGGAAAAGATTTAACGAAAAAATATTGCGGCAAGTAACATATAATACACACATAAGTGGCAGGCAAGTAACAAAATAAGACATGCGAAACAAATTGTATTTTAGAAAGGAATCCGCTATACTATGGGTATGATTAAACGTGATAGCTGAAGGGGAGGCTTTTATGGAGCAGCGATTGAAATTACCGGTGGGTATTGATGATTTTGAATTTGGAACAGCATCGCAGGGAGGTGTGTGATATGTGTCTGACCGAATTTGATGAAAAGAAATATGAAGATGTCCTCCGTGAGGAAGGCCGTGAAGAAGGCCTTGCAGAAGGTCGCAAAACAGAAGTATTTGTGTCCGTACAGGAAGGCGATTATGGAATTGCACGAGGGGCTCAAAAACTAAATCTTTCCGTGGAAGAATTTGAAAAAGAAATGTCTTCTGCTGGATATCAGCTCCCAGTAGAAGTGTAAAATTGAATGATAAAAGAAACGCCAACATCAAGTTTATGTTAGCGTTTTTTTTGCTTTATAGGGGACGGTTATTTTTGACACTTTCTTTAGAGTTTTTCACAAACGACTTTGCAGCGCTTTTTACAAAAAGCTATGCCATATGCCAGAATATTTTCCCTGCCATCATTCCGTAGGGCTTCGTCATATCTGCGGTCCCTGATCTGCTGCATTGCTTTTTCGCAGGCACTGTCCAGTTCCCGGAATGTCGCAGCATATTTCAATTCGATGACTATTCCTGAATCCGGATCTTCCGGCTCAATCAGGATATCGCAGAAACCGTCTCCAGATTCTACGTTGGAGCGGATCAGCCAGTCACGTTCACTTCGCAACAGACCAAGCAACAGGCCGTGATAAAAGTTTTCCTTTTGTTTGTCACGAGCTTTGGTATCTAAAATACTGATCATCCGACCAAGAATCTGTGTCAGCTGTTTTTGGATTTTTTCCGCATCCCCATCTAAAAATGCCTGACACAGTTCCTGCATTGGTTTTGTATCTTCCACAATCGTCTGACGAAACCATTCCTGTATCTGGAATACAAATACTTCCCGCACTTCTTTGTTTGGAATAACCAGCCGGTAAACACCATCAACCGCTTTTCCAACCTGTGTCAGATATCCCGTGGTAAACAGGACACTCCAGAGATTGTCGATACTGTTATCTATCTCATCATAGGTCAGTTCCAGACGGATTCTTTTTTCAATGGGATTTCCTGCAATCAATTGTTCAATCTCATCGCGTGTTGTCTTGTCTGCTTTGTCGACAAAACGCTTGACCAATCCATTGCCGCTGGTATTGATCCAAAAGGCCTGTGGATCTGCCTGAGGATCGATGAGTAACTTTTTTACGTGATTAATCACATCCCACGGGCAGTAAATGTCAGCATTTCCAAAACGATAACCGTCATACCATTCTTTCATTTCAGAAAAATGCTGGGTTAACTTATAATCATCCAAAATTTGATGAACTTCTGTGTCTGTAAATCCAAACTGCTCGTCATGTTCCACATCTACCACTGAGTTAACAGCAAAGTTGTTAAGCCCAGTAAAAATACTTTCTTTTGAAATACGTAAACAACCAGTTAAAACTGCAAACTGAAGGGAGGTATTTGTTTTCAAAGCCTGCCCCAGAAGCCCGCGGATCAGCGAAACCATCTCCCGGTAGTAGCCGTTCTGGAAAGCTTTGTCGAGTGGTACATCATATTCATCAATCAGAATAACCGTCTTCTGACCGTAGTGTTCTGATAGCATCTGGGATAACAGACGCACACTGTCTGATAATTCTTCAAAATGCCCAAGTAACATATTTTCAAATAATTTTCTGTTTTCTTTTGAAATATTTGTACTGGTTTTTAAGTAATAGTGTCGATTGGCTTCTGTTCTGAGAATTGTTTTCAGCATTCTCTGGGCTTCTTCAAATGTCAATCCTTCCACACCTTTTAAAGAAAGGAAAATAACCGGATATTTCCCCATATAGGTATCACACAGTTCTTTGTTGCCTGAAATATAAAGCCCGTCAAACAGAGCAGTATCAGCACCGATCTCAAAAAAGCATTTCAGCATGCTCATGTTCAGTGTTTTCCCGAAACGGCGCGGACGTGTGAATAGGCTGACTTTCCCCATGTTCTGTAATAATTGTTCAATCAATTTTGTTTTATCAATATAATAATAACCGGATGTCCGAATTTCATCAAAAAATTCGATTCCTACAGGTAATTTTAATCGCTGCTCCATAAAAGCCTCCAACCTATCCGTTGCTTCTTCTAATAGTTACAGTATAGCGGATTCTCCTTTAAAATACAATTTTATTTATGTATCAGATTTTAATGTGACAGAAAGAAAATTTGTCACTTGCCTGTTGCTTATCTGTTGATTGCTTGTTACTTGTAGCGATAATTTCGCCTAAAAAACTGTTTATAAATCCAGTATTTCCAATACTTCCGTGGAAAATACCAGCGGTATTTCCGGTTAAGGTAACTGCTAAGAAGTCTGGAAAGAAAGTTTCTAA
>UMHB01058595.1_pt1 | contig 11558 bp, 6 predicted proteins | sample 1965441 | NCBI WGS metagenome assembly UMHB01 (sample SAMEA4836089, study PRJEB28245) | human gut metagenome | biome: gut microbiome; material: fecal sample | place: Denmark | collected 2008 | reverse complement strand
AAAATGTATTAAAATATTAAATGATGTCTCATGAACTAAAATCATTTCTAGTTTGTTTTAATAACGCTGGAGTATTTTCTATTTTTGTTCACCTAAATAAGTTTTGATAGAGTCAAAATAAAACAATCATTTAATTACGTATGCTAATAACCATTATTATTCTCGTTCTTTCGGCTGTCTTTTTCGTGAACGGCAAGGTTCGTTCGGATATTGTGGCACTGTGTGCACTGATAGCCTTACTTATTTTTCAGATATTAACTCCTGATGAAGCACTTTCCGGTTTTTCCAATTCGGTAGTCATTATGATGATCGGATTGTTTGTAGTGGGAGGGGCTATCTTTCAAACGGGATTGGCAAAGATGATTAGTTCCCGTATTCTTAAACTTGCGGGAACCAGTGAGATCCGGTTATTTCTGTTGGTGATGTTGGTGACTTCGGCCATTGGTGCGTTTGTCAGTAACACAGGAACGGTGGCACTGATGCTTCCTATTGTTGTCAGTCTGGCAATGAGTGCCGGTATGAATCCGAGCAGGCTGTTGATGCCGTTGGCTTTTGCAAGTAGTATGGGAGGTATGATGACTTTAATCGGTACTCCGCCGAACCTTGTGATACAAAATACGTTGACTTCTGCCGGACTTGAACCGCTTTCCTTCTTCTCTTTCCTGCCTGTCGGCATTGTCTGTGTGATTGTCGGTACGCTGGTATTGATACCACTTAGCAAATGGTTTCTTTCTAAAAAAGGCCAGAAAGATGATAATAAACGTTCGGGTAAGTCACTGAAACAGTTAAGCGTTGAATATGGGCTTTCCAGCAATCTGTTTCGTTTGCAGGTAATAAAAGATTCCCGGCTTTTGGGCAAGACGATTATTGACTTGGATATTCGTCGCAAATATGGTTTGAATATCATGGAAGTGCGTCGTGGTGATGCATCGCAACATCGTTTTCTGAAAACGATTACCCAGAAGTTTGCTGCACCGGACACGATGTTGCAAGCCGAGGATATTTTGTATGTGACAGGAGAATTTGATAAGGTACAGCTTTTTGCAGAAGATTTCCTGCTAGAGATTTTAGGTGACCATGCAACGGAAGAAACTCAAAGCGCAACTAACTCTCTGGATTTTTATGACATCGGTATTGCTGAAATAGTGTTGATGCCAGCTTCTAATTTGATAAATCAAACAATTAAGGAAGCCGGTTTTCGTGATAAGTTTAATGTGAACGTATTAGGAATCCGTCGTAAAAAGGAATACTTGTTGCAGGATTTGGGAAATGAGCGTATTCATAGTGGTGACGTGCTTTTGGTGCAAGGAACATGGAATAATATAGCCCGTCTTAGCAAAGAGGATTCTGATTGGGTTGTTTTGGGACAACCTTTGGCGGAAGCGGCTAAAGTTACGTTAGACTATAAAGCTCCGGTGGCAGCTGCTATTATGGTGTTAATGGTGGCAATGATGGTTTTTGACTTCATTCCGGTTGCTCCGGTTACAGCTGTTATGATAGCGGGTATATTGATGGTGCTCACGGGATGTTTCCGCAATGTAGAAGCGGCTTATAAAACGATTAACTGGGAGAGTATTGTATTGATTGCAGCTATGCTTCCTATGTCTCTGGCATTGGAGAAAACGGGAGCTTCGGAATACATTTCCAATACGCTGGTTAACGGCTTGGGATCATACGGACCTGTTGCGTTGATGGCAGGTATTTACTTTACGACTTCGTTGATGACGATGTTTATCAGCAATACAGCTACGGCTGTCTTACTCGCACCGATTGCTCTGCAAAGTGCCATACAGATCGGAGTAAGTCCGGTTCCCTTCTTGTTTGCTGTGACGGTAGGTGCAAGTATGTGTTTCGCTTCTCCATTCTCTACACCGCCTAACGCCCTGGTGATGCCTGCCGGTCAATATACTTTTATGGATTATGTAAAAGTAGGATTGCCGTTGCAGATTATTATGGGAATCGTGATGATTTTTGTATTACCATTGATTTTCCCCTTTTAGTTTTTAATTTTTATCCTTTTAATAAGGAGATGAAAGAGCTCGGTATTTTGTAGTTGTAGTGCTTTGTAACACTGGATCTTTGTCGTTTAATTGAGAGTTGCATAGAATCTGCAACTCTTTTTTTTGATTGCATATTGCATATTTGTACTTCTAAGCTTTTAATATTCAATAATGTAATAGGTCGTTTTTTATTGGGAGTAATTAAAGCCTTATCTTTTAAAAGATGTTAACCGTAGGTCGAAAAATACAACTTTATCCGTTTCTTATTTGTAAATACAACTATCTTTGTACATTCATTGCTGATTGTTGATTCGTAATGATTTTTATTTTTTGTGCAAATAAAGCAAACTTAAGTATTTAAAGATTATGAAACAAAGCATTGTAAAAATCTTCACTTTTTCGTTGTTAGTATCTTCTATCAGTTTTATTAGTTGCGTTGATAATGAGAAAAATCTGTTTAATGCAGATCAACTGAAACAAATTTACGAAGAAACTTTTCCTGTAAAAAACATCGACTCTGATGGTGATTGGACAATGTCACGAAGTGTAACGGCACATGTGTCAATCAATGGGGATCAAGGAGTAGATTATAAGATACAGATATTTGATGCCGATCCATTAAGCCCGGAAAGTACAGCAAAACTCTTAGCGGAAGGAACTGTCACTCAAAGTATGACTTTGGATGTGGTGATGGATTGCGCAACATCTCTTGATAAAGTGTTTGTTGCGCGTATAGATGAACACAAACGTTATCTGGTCCAACCGACAGCGATTGAAAATGGTACAGTGACAGCGCACTTTGGAGACAAAGGTACGCCAACACGTTCTATATCACGAGCTGTGACGACTAGTATACCAGTCATGGAAGCTCCTTATACAGCCGATTTTATTAGTGCTAAAAAGGCAATTTCTACTGTCATTCAGGCTAATTGGGATCTTTCTGCAAAGTCTGGCTGGGGTGGAAGTTATGGTCAATTTCCTGTTTTTACAGAAAGTGAGCGTTGGTTTAAGATTCAGGAAGGAACTTTTAAAGCTGGATTTAGTGCAACTGGAAATAGAGATGGAGAAATAAGTGCTGTGAAAGTAATCGTTCCTCAAGGAAGCACATGGGTTATAGAGAATAGTAATCAATTTTCTGATATTACAGAAATTATCGTTGAGAATGGTGGAAAGATAGAGATTGCTAAAAATGGGAGTCTGATATTAACGCGGGCTTCTTATATAACTGTGATGCAGGGAGGAAGTATTGTTGGTGACAGAGGTATTCAGATAACAAATAGTTCGGCTGGGCGTACAAACTATAATGCGGGTACGATTGATTGTGACTTTTTGAAAATTGATGGAAGTGGAAACGGAGTTGATTTTGTGAATTATGGAACACTTAAACTGAATTCTTATAATGCTTCTACAAATGGTACGACATTGATAAATCATGGAACCATTGAAGTCGAAAATATAGATGGCAACAATAATACTAATATTAAAAACGGTTGTTATCTGAAAGCTGGAAAATTACAATTTGGTACGCTTGTTATGGGAAATACTTCCGAAGCTATTTGCAAAGAATTGACGGGTAATGGAAATGATAATAATATCGTGATGGAAGCACAATCCATGTTGACTTGTACGGGCAAAGCTAATTTATTCAGAACAGTTACCGGTCCGACACAAGGAACTGCCTTATTAAGAATTCACGAAATAGATAATACTTCCGGTCTGGCTCAATCTGCTTCTAAAGTAAGTAATAATATCATTTGTGAAATAACAGATCAAACATATAAAGGCGAAGCACATTATAACTGGTCTCCTTTTGCATGGCTAGTAAATAAGGGATTACAGCAAGGTGCTACCTATTGTAATCCGGGCAAAGCAGAATTTATACTTCCTGCTGACGGTGACTGTGTTAAAGAAGGGTATAACTCTGATGAAAAACCGGATGATGTAGAAATTCGATATGCAGTTTATTCTTATGCTTTCGAAGATAACTATCCGAAAGCAGGAGATTACGATTTCAATGATATTGTGTTGAATGTAACTTTGCCTGCAGCCGGTAATGATGTGAAAGAACTAAAATATAAAATTGACCTTCGGGCAGTTGGTGCCGTGAAACAATTAGGTGCTGGTTTGAGAATACGAGGAATAGACAAAAATAATGTGGAAGAGATAAGTTTTGGTGCAGGCGCTGCTCAACGTACCGGCTCATTAAATTCTGGTATATTTGAAAATGCATCTTATGAAGCCAATGGCAATGAACTTGTGATTCCTTTATTTGGAGACGCACATTATGTATATGGATATACAGGAGCACAACGCCCCATGTTGAATACTGGGAATGCTAGCACTCCTCTTACAGATATATATACTCTTGAAGTGAACGTCAAACTTAAAAATGAAATATCCGTCCCTAGTGTGACAGATGGTTTAGACTTCTTCATTGCTTATCAGGGGATAGGTCAAAAGAGAACAGAAATCCATTTGACTCATTTTAATTCGGCTACGGCGAATGGACAATTGGCGGATAATGAGGTGCTTGAGGTAATCAAGGCAGTTAATAATACATGGGCTTTGTGTGTTCCTGATAAATTTGCTTATCCAACAGAAACAACAGTGATAACGAACGCATATTCTAAATTTGCAGATTGGGCACACGATCAGAGCTCAACTACTGATTGGTATAAGACAGTTAGTAGTGATAAAGTGATTCAGTACTAAAACTATTAAAGAGAAATATTGCAAACAGTTTTATTCGAAAAGAACTTGTGTGCATTGATTATGGGGAGATTGTAGGAAGTAAGTGCTGCCTTAATGCTCCCCTTTTTTATGTAATTACCCATTCGATGACAAAGTAAATACATAAAGTTTTAGAATCTCTGATTATTCTGACGATTGTTCGTGTAATCAAGGGTTTTGCTATCTCTCATGTTCTATCATTCTTCTCTATTAGCAGGAAAATTCCCATGATTTATTGAAAAACAATGCCTTTATTGCGTAAAGCACCGCATATTTACATCAAAAGCGCCGCTATATTTGTAAAAAACATAAGGATAAAGTAAGTAAAAGATGCGGATAATGTCATCAAAAGCTATGGATGAAGTAAACAAACCATTGGGATAGTGTCGCTATATCGTAAATGTTGTTAGAATTTCCTACTTTCTTTCCATTGATTTTTCTATTTGGGGCTTTGATAATGGTAAAAAGAAAAAAGTAAAAGGGAACTTTATTAGTACATGTGATGCCCGTTTGATTGTAGAAATGCTGTGCGCGTATTAAAATGTATATATATCATGCTTAATTGTAGAATAGTGAATTGAATAAAGCCCTCTACAGTGGCAGAAAAATTTTACTTCAGCCAAAGGGAGGAAAGAAGCGATCCCTGATAGATTAAGAATTACAAAGTGTCAGTAGTATCTTTTTGTAAATTCAAATTTCTCATGTTGAATGTTTTGTAACTGCAAAGATACGAAGAATGGTAACTATATTGAATGATAGTTGCTTAATATCATAGCAGGACCGAGCTCCAGAGATGTACAAATCAGGCGATTTAGGTTATTCAACCTTAATTCGCTTTTTTCTGCATCACTACTATCTGATTAAACCGTTTTTGTGACGGAGTACCAACTACAATTTCTTTTGGAGGAAATCGCTTGTCGAACTCATTAGCAGCAGATTTATCAATCTGATATATTTTATCTTCTATATAACGGCCTTTTACATTGGCTAAAGCATTATCATATAATTCACAAACATGAAGAGCAGTAGCATACATATTATCTTCAGTGCGAATCCCTAATGTTTCGGCAGGAATGAATCCTTGTCGGAGATAATAATCCGGGTCACCACAAAGTAAAATAGCACGAAATCCCATTTCGGAAGCTAATTTTTTGGTAAGTGCAATCATTCTTCCTCCGATACCTTGCTGTTGGTATTCGGGGAGGACAGAAATGGGTCCCAGGCTCAAAACCTCATATTGGTTACCGTCATCTGCCATGATAAATGATTTGAGGCAGACAACATTACCGACAATCTTGTTATTATGTTCTGCAACAATATCGAGCTCCGGCACAAACTTAGGATGGTTACGCATAATATGAAGGAGGTAATGTTCGTCACATCCCGGAGAATAATGATTCCAGAATGCTTCCCGTGTAATGTTTTCGGTTTCATGATAATCCGAAGATTGCTCAATTCTAAGTTTTATATCCATATTGTTTCAAATATATAGTTGCACAAATATAAAGAACAAAATCCGAATACCTAACTCTTTTAAAGATGAATCTATACATTATAGCAAGATGAGACAAAAACTCCCGATACTAGTATATCCAGACTTAGTATCAGGAGTTTTTTATATATTCATTCATCGAGATTGCGGAGAATCAGGCCTGTTCATGTTTTGCGTGTACAAGCTGTCTATAATACCGTCGGACAGTCCGATGGTAGGTACAATAATTCCGGTAGCTTTTACATGAGTAGCTATCTCGAGAAATATCTCTGCAGCAGGAACAATAACATCGGCCCGGTCCGGTTTCAACTTATATTGCTTAATACGTTGTTCGGTAGAGAGGGCTTTTAATGTTTCATATATATCTTGCAGTGATTCGATGGGTAGGAGAGACGCTTTTTTGTCTTTCTTGTCCGCTAAACGAAATAACTTATTAATATTTCCTCCCGAACCGATGATGCTGATAGGGGTATATTCTGTGGCAAGCCCTATCAGGTCAGTGCGCAAAGCTTCCTTTTCTTCTTCCTTTACCATACCGCTAAGCATACGTACCGTACCTATATTATATGAACGGGAATTTTTCAGTTCACCGTTGCTGATGAGATTAATTTCCGTACTACCACCTCCTACATCTACATACAAGTAATTTTGTCCTGAAGCAAATAACTGTTCGATATGATTGTCGTAAACAATATGCGCCTCTTCCTGCCCGTCGATGATTTCTACACGGATACCCGTTTTTTTGACGATCTGCTGAACGATATCCTTGCCATTACGTGCATCACGCATGGCAGAGGTGGCACACGCACGATAGTCTACCACATCATATATCTTCATTAATTGTTTGTAGGCTTTCATCAGCCGAATCAGTTTCTTCTCTTTTTCTGTAGAGATAACCCCCACAGTAAAGGCGTCTTCTCCCAACCGTAACGGAATACGGATGAGCTGTACCTTACTCATTAATTCGGGCGCATTCTCCTCGTTTACACATTTTATCAGCAGCCGCACCGCATTAGAGCCTATATCTATTGCCGCATAATTAACTTTCTTCATACTTATCATAATGTATTCTTGTATTCGTTATATAATTTTTCTTGTGAGCGGAATGGGACACTGTTCTCTTCCCGTTCTTTTTCCCGGTTCTCGCCTGTACCATCCACAATTCTTCCTTTTGCCGTATCCCGGAATCCGTAGCAGACAATTCGTTTTAAATCTGCCTGGATTTCTTTATCATAGACCGGTGCTGCCACCTCAATACGATTATCCAGGTTGCGAGGCATCCAGTCGGCAGAACCAATGTAGTATTTTTCTTCTCCACCATTGGCGAAGATGAAAATGCGCGAATGTTCGAGATAACGGTCGATAATACCATTGATGTGTATATTCTCGCTGATACCCGGAACGCCTGTCACTAAAGAACAGTTACCGCGTACTACCAGTTCCACTTGAACACCCGCTGTTGAGGCTTCGTATAGCTTTTCAACAAGTGCACGGTCAGTAATATGATTTACTTTAGCAAGGATATAAGCCTCTTTTCCCTGTTCCTTATTTTTTATCTCTTTGTTGATAAGCGCAATGAATCGTTTACGCATATCATTGGGAGAAACGAGCAATTCTTTGAAATCAACAGGAGTATAAGGCTTTTCGATAAAATCGAATACGGCATTGACTTCCCGGACAATGGGACGGTGAGCAGTCATAATGGTATAGTCAGTATACATACGTGCATTTCCTTCATGGAAATTTCCTGTACTGATGCAGGCGATATCTCCGTGCCGAGTGCCGATATGCAGCAATTTAGAATGAATTTTCAAACCCTCTACTCCGAAAATAACATGAATCCCCGCATCCTGCATTTTCTTGCTCCAGTTGATATTAGACGCTTCATCAAAACGTGCCAACAGTTCGATAACTACTGTGACTTTTTTTCCGTTTTTGGCTGCACTGATTAAAGCCTTTATCACTTTGGAGTCTTTAGCCAAACGATAAAGCGTCATCTTGATACTTTTTACTTCTTTACTGATAGCGGCTTCTCGCAACACACGGATGAAAGTATCGAAACTATGATAAGGATAATGTAAGGAACGATCTTTCCGACGAATCAAAGTGAGCAGACTTTCCATGCCATTCAGTTCAGGCTTGAAGATAGGTTCCCAAACAGGATATTTCAGTTCATGATGACCGCAAACCGGAAATTTCATCAAATCCTTGAAATTGTGATAGCGTCCTCCGGCTACACGCGTGTCATTCTTATCCACGTTCAGGCGGCCGGTCAACTTTTTCAGCAAGTCTTTAGGAATTTGTTCGTCATAGACGAAACGGATCGGTTCCCCTTTCTTCCGGCTTTTCACACCTTTGGAAATCTTCTGAAGTACCCCTGTCCGCAGATCACTGTCAATTTCCATTTCGGCGTCTTTAGTGAATTTGAAAGTGTACGCCTCATAATCTGTGTACTTCATGCCAACAAAAATCATCGGCAAACAATAGCGGATCACGTCATCAAGAAACATGAGATATGTTTTTCCATCCGAATCAGGTAATTGAATAAAACGGCCGAAGTCTCCGGTCGGCAGTTCAATCACTGCATAGTCTTTCTCCTTTATCTTTCCCGTTTCATCTTTGCGCAGCAGACGGATGGCAAGGTAAATATCCTCATCTGTCTGATCGTCCAGCGGGCGGGTTCCATTGAGGAAAAGCGGATTGGTAGAACCATTCAGTTTGTTGCGATAGAAAGAAGTGACGAATGCTTTCTGTTCGTCCGTCATTTCCGCATCTTTGATGACGTAGATATTCTCTTTCTTCAATTCCTCCATAATGGAAGCGAATATCTCCTCAAACTGCTTGTAGTAACGATTGTGCAGCTTTCCTATTTGTTTCAGAGTGCAGGCGGCGGTTTCTTGTTCTGCTTGTATGTTTTTATCGGCATATTCTACGATCCGGTTCAGAGTCGCTACACGGACACGGAAGAATTCATCCAGGTTATTTGAATAGATGCCAAGAAAAGTGAGTCGTTCCAGCAGTGGCACTTCTGGACGGGCGGCTTCTAGCAGAATACGTTGGTTGAAGTACATCCAACTGATGTCACGCTCTACATAAGGGTATTTCTTTTTTATTTCGCTTTGTTTCATTGTGAAAAAGGAACTGTTTAAAATTTCTGCAAAAATATCAATGTGAGATGTAATCGTCATAACGATATTATTACGAACTTATTACAATGTTTATTTGTTATTTTTATATATCAGTAGAAACACTTATATTCGCAAAAGTATTGGAACAGACTCGGTTAAAAAATATAGAATTTATGAAAACAATGAATTATTCCCTTATTCGCATTCTCTTCGCACTTGTGATTGGATTGGTACTCGTGATTTGGCCCAATGCGGCTGCCAGTTATATTGTCATTACGGTAGGTGTTGCCTTCTTGATTCCCGGTGTTATCAGCCTTTTTGGCTATTTCGGCCGGAAAAGACCGGAAGGTGAAGCAGCTCCCCGTTTTCCGATAGAAGGAATCGGTAGCTTATTATTCGGACTTTGGTTGATTGTGATGCCTGAATTCTTTGCAGATGTCCTGATGTTTTTATTGGGATTTATCCTGATTATGGGAGGAGTGCAACAGATTGCTTCTTTGTCGATGGCTCGTCGGTGGATGCCCGTTCCGGGAGCTTTTTATCTGATTCCTTCGCTGATTCTTATTGCGGGTATTATCGCTTTGTTCAATCCGACAGGAGCGCGTAATACTGCATTTATAATTATTGGTATCAGCAGTTTGGTTTATTCTCTTTCCGAATTGATAAACTGGTTCAAGTTTGCCCGTCGCCGCCCGAAGGCTCCGGTTATGCATGACGATGATGATATTGAAGACGCAAAGATTATCGAATAAAAAAAGAAGAGGACTGCTTCACAGCACCCCTCCCCGCAAACTTAAAACAACCAACAAAAGAAATAGATAATTTCAATAACAGTGAACGGCTAACGGTGAATATTCTGCAATGATAATGCAGTTTGTTCACCGTTTACTGTTTATCGTTCACCGTATTTTTTTCTATCTCACAAATAACAGTTCCCTGTATTTTGGAAGCGTCCACATCTGATTGTCAACAATCAGTTCCAACTTGTCGATGTGATAACGGATTTCTTCTAGTGCCGGGACAATCGTGTCGTGGTAGGCAATGGCTTTTTCCCGTTCGCTTTCTATCTTGTTTGCAACCTTACGAGCCTCAATCATTGCATCTACATGCTCCTTGATGAAAGCTGTACGGTCGGCAATCTCTTCAATAAGCTCCAGGTTCTTAGCAGACAATTTCGCAGCCTTTTCTGCCGGGAAAAGAGATTGCATCTTATAGACATTATTAATTAAGTCCGTCTGGTATTGAGTGGCAACCGGAATGATATGATTCATTGCCAAGTCACCCAATACACGTGCCTCAATCTGAATCTTCTTCGTATAAGTTTCCCATTTCACCTCGTTACGGGCTTCCAGTTCTTTCTTGGTCATTACACCGGTAGCTTCGAACATGGCAATTGTTTCCGGTTTCAGGTAATTGTCGAAGATAACAGGAACACTGGTTTCGCAATCCAGTCCACGACGGGCAGCTTCTTTCTTCCATTCGTCACTGTAACCGTTACCGTCGAAATGAATGGCTTTACATTCTTTGATATATCCGCGGATGATTTCAAGAATGGCGGAAACTTTGGGTTCTCCCTTTTCAATCAACGCATCCACGTCCTTCTTAAACTTCACCAATTGATTTGCTACGGCCGAGTTCAATGCAATCATGGCAGAAGCACAGTTTGCTTCGGAACCTACGGCACGGAACTCAAAGCGGTTGCCTGTGAAAGCAAATGGAGAAGTACGGTTACGGTCTGTATTATCGATCAGTAATTCAGGAATCTGCGGAATATCCAACTTCATTCCCTGTTTACCGCTAAGGCTGATTAAATCATCTTTCGTACTGTTTTCGATATGATCTAATACCTGCGACAACTGTTTTCCAAGGAAAGAGGAGATAATTGCAGGAGGCGCCTCATTCGCTCCCAGACGATGGGCGTTGGTAGCACTGGAGATAGAAGCTTTCAGCAATCCGTTATGATGATAAACTGCCATCAACGTATTGACAACGAATGTAACAAAACGTAGATTGTCTTCCGGAGTCTTACCCGGTCCCATCAATAAGATACCTGTATCAGTGCCCAAAGACCAGTTGTTGTGTTTACCCGAACCATTGACACCTTTGAACGGCTTTTCATGAAGCAGTACACGGAAACCATGACGGCGGCTTACCTTACGCATTAATGACATAATCAGTAAGTTATGGTCATTAGCAAGGTTACACTCT
>UMHB01023035.1_pt1 | contig 11642 bp, 6 predicted proteins | sample 1965441 | NCBI WGS metagenome assembly UMHB01 (sample SAMEA4836089, study PRJEB28245) | human gut metagenome | biome: gut microbiome; material: fecal sample | place: Denmark | collected 2008 | reverse complement strand
GTATGGAAGGCAAGAACGCCTGCTGGGTTCCGGGTACGGACCACGCTTCCATTGCCACCGAAGCCAAGGTTGTGAACAAACTTGCCGCACAGGGTATCAAGAAAACGGATCTTACTCGTGATGAATTCCTGAAATACGCTTGGGAATGGACGGACGAACATGGCGGTATCATCCTGAAACAACTCCGCAAGCTGGGTGCTTCCTGCGACTGGGATCGTACTGCTTTTACCATGGACGAGAAGCGTAGCGAAAGCGTGCTCAAAGTATTTGTAGACCTCTACAATAAAGGCCTGATCTATCGTGGCGTACGCATGGTGAACTGGGATCCGAAGGCGCTCACCGCCCTCAGCGATGAAGAGGTTATCTACAAGGAAGAACATAGCAAACTGTATTATCTGAAATACTACGTTGCCGATGATGACATGTCCGGTGAGACGGGGGCCGAAGGTGAAGTGGTTCATCGTGATGCTTCCGGCAGGCGTTATGCCGTAGTGGCTACTACGCGTCCCGAAACAATCATGGGTGATACGGCGATGTGCATTAACCCCGCCGACCCGAAGAACCAATGGTTGAAGGGCAAGAAAGTGATTGTGCCGCTGGTGAACCGGGTTATCCCCGTTATACAGGACGATTATGTGGATGTAGAGTTCGGTACGGGCTGTCTGAAGGTAACTCCCGCGCACGACGTAAATGACTATATGCTGGGCGAGAAATACAACCTGCCTGCCATCGACATCTTCAATGACAACGGAACATTGAGCGAAGCTGCCGGACTCTATGTCGGTATGGACCGTTTTGATGTACGCGAGCAGATAGAAAAGGATTTGCAGCATGCCGGACTGTTGGAAAAGGTGGAGGCCTATACCAACAAGGTCGGCTTCTCCGAGCGTACCAATGTGGCAATCGAGCCGAAGCTCTCCATGCAGTGGTTCCTCAAGATGCAGCACTTTGCCGACATGGCTTTGCCGCCGGTGATGAACGATGACCTGAAATTCTACCCTGCCAAATACAAGAATACCTATAAGAACTGGCTGGAGAACATCAAGGACTGGTGCATCAGCCGCCAGTTGTGGTGGGGACACCGTATTCCTGCCTATTTCCTGCCGGAAGGTGGATATGTGGTGGCAGCCACTCCCGAAGAGGCATTGAAGCTGGCACAGGAGAAGACGGGAAATCCTGCTCTTAAAGCGGAAGATCTGCGTCAGGACGAGGACTGCCTCGACACATGGTTTTCTTCCTGGCTGTGGCCCATCTCTCTGTTCGACGGCATCCTGAATCCGGGCAACGAGGAAATCAACTATTATTATCCCACCAGCGACCTTGTGACCGGACCGGACATTATCTTCTTTTGGGTGGCGCGCATGATTATGGCGGGCTATGAATACGAAGGCAAGATGCCGTTCAAGAATGTTTACTTCACCGGTATCGTACGCGACAAACTGGGACGCAAGATGTCCAAGTCGCTCGGCAATTCACCCGACCCGCTGGATCTGATAGACCGTTACGGCGCCGACGGTGTGCGTATGGGTATGATGCTTTCGGCTCCCGCCGGCAACGACATCCTCTTTGACGATGCGCTTTGTGAACAGGGACGTAACTTCAACAACAAAATATGGAATGCTTTCCGTCTGATCAAGGGTTGGGAAGTAAGTGCCGAAGTGCCCATGCCGGAAGCTGCCGGACTGGCAATGCGCTGGTTTGAGTCCAAACAGAATGCCGTAGCTGCCGAAGTGGCGGACTTGTTTGGCAAGTATCGTTTGAGTGAAGCGTTAATGGCAGTGTACAAGCTCTTCTGGGACGAGTTCTCTTCCTGGTATCTGGAGATGATCAAGCCTGCTTATGGCCAGCCCATCAACAAAAAGGTGTACGAAACGACTATCGGCTTCTTCGATAACCTGTTGCATCTGCTGCATCCGTTCATGCCGTTCATCACCGAGGAACTGTGGCAGCATATCTTCGACCGTAAAGACGGGGAGAGCCTTATGGTGAGTCCTATTTCCATGTCAACGGAAGTTGATGAAGCCTTTGTGCAGCAGTTCGAGGTGGTGAAAGAGGTCATCAGTAATGTACGCTCTATCCGCCTGCAGAAGAACATTGCCCAGAAGGAGGCATTGGAGTTGCAGGTTGTCGGCGAAAATCCGGTGGCTGCTTTCGACGCCGTCATCGTGAAGATGTGCAACCTCTCTGCCATAAGCGTGGTTGAGGCGAAAGCCGACGGTGCTGCCGCCTTCATGGTGGGTACAACGGAATATGCCGTTCCTTTGGGTAACATGATTGATGTGGAAGCCGAAATAGCCCGTATGGAAGCCGAACTGAAACATAAGGAGGGTTTCTTGCAGGGAGTCTTGAAGAAGCTGAGCAACGAGAAGTTCGTGAACAATGCTCCGGCTGCCGTTATTGAAATGGAACGCAAGAAACAGGCGGATGCGGAGAGCATCATCAACTCATTGAAAGAAAGCATTGCCGCTTTGAAAAAGGCGTAAGCGGTATTTCCGATAGGTGACTATATTATCTTACAGCAAATCCCCCTATAAATCTTTAATTGTTTATAGGGGGATTATAGTTTGATATACTCTATTGTTTAACAAGGATTCACATTGTAAGGCAATGTATAGTTACCTTCCGATTATGGTCTTTGGCAACTCCGACTGCCTATTTCTCCAATAAGTCTTTCAGAAAAGCGTCCAACTCTTCATCCAGTCCTTTCAGCAATTCTTCGTTTACCAGCAGGGTGTCGTCGTCCAGCAGCAGGAGTTCGGCTATGGTCTCTTTGTCATCATCCACCAGCACGAAGGAGAAAGGCTTCATGATAGTCAGCTTGTCAAAGGTATCCTTGCTCTTCATATTGCAGAGCAGGTTGCTCAGGATGCGTTCTATGTTCTCATAGAAGTCATCGCCTTCATAAGTCATCCATTCTTCGATAACGGTGCTGGAAAGCTCCCTGTCGTCATCATCGAAAATGCAGAATTCGCCCGAACTTTGGTTTGCTTGCAGATGAATATCCGTAACGATTGTTTGTTCGCAACCGCAAGTGTACTTGCCGATTGCCTGTTTAATGGTTTCTTCGAGGAGAGATAATGCCGGTTGACTGAGTTTCATAATTGCTTTTCTTTACTAAATGGATGTTCAAAGGTATAAAAAAAACAGTTACATTTACTGTATTTGACTAAAAATCATTATTAAATCGTTGCATTTGCATGTTTAGGCGTGCCAAGCCTTCTTCACGTTCTTTTAATTCGGTGACGTAAAGGGTTGTGAGGACGTAGTTGGGGAGGTCTGCCTGGGTCAGGTGAGTCAAATCTTTTTTGTCTACGCCGTCCACAATGCGTGCTTCGGTTTGTGCTTTCAAAGCCCAGCCGACAGCAGTGGTGATGCTGTCCAGCATCTCGTAGCCGACAGCCAGATTATAGGCAGCCTGCATCTTTTTCTTCCCTTTTTTGGTGGCGTAGGTCTGCTTCCACAAGTCGATGGCGGTTTCCCATTGCTTCTCCCTGACATATACGGCGGCATCGCGCATATTCACCGAACCGCCGCAGAAGAGGTATCGGCTGGCTGTTTTCCAATAGGGCAACAGCTTCTTTACGGGGATGGTTCCGGCAAATTCAGAGGCTTGTTTTATCACGTCTTCTTCGCTGATGAGGTGGGACTGTACGAAAGGCCCGTTTCCGGCTTCCTCCCAGAAGATGCTGTCTTTACTGTTGACGGTCACCATAGGTGTGCCGCGATTGGGCAGATAGACACTGACGGTGGGATAGACTTTGGCGTCCACCGTTCCGTAGTAGACACCCCAGTCGCGCATATACTTTATTTTGCGGGTGGTGTGTATCTGCACGTTTTCCAGTGCGATGAGGAAATCTACGTCCAGATTATCCACCAGCCGGTTCACTTCTTCCTGTGATAGCATTGCCTCTCGCGGAGTGATGTCGCCGGTGCGCAGGGCAGAGTCGCAGATTATCACTTCGTTGAAGTAGTTCTCATCAGCAAGCGCTTCGGCAAGTGTTTCGGTGGCAATGGTGGCATTGCCGTTGTAATAGTCCACCTTCCGGGCTATTTCAAAGTCGTCTTTCTTCTTCTCTTTGGCGAGGATAGGCTTGTTTTCCGGAACTGCGGGCATGTTGTTGACGACGCCCACCCGCTTCAGGCTTGGCGGGAAACTGACATCCGCCGGTAGCATATAGTCGATAGCGAGATATTCAACGCTTTGGCAGCCTGCCAAAAGTAGCAAACAAGACAATAACAGATAATGATAGTATTTAGCCATAGCCTTTATTCTTTGTTCTGAAAACAAAAGTAATCTTTTACTTGAATAAATAAAAGCCCCGAACAGTTTTTAACCGTTCGAGGCTTTTGTTAGTGATTAGTGAACCGCTAATCACTATTCCGCTATTTACGCATTTTTCCCATGGCAATTCTTATACTTCTTGCCGCTTCCGCAAGGACAGGGATCGTTGCGTCCCACTGTCTTTTCTGCGCGGATAGGTTCACGTTTCTGCTGTTCGCGTGTGTCATGCTGGGCGGCAGCCTGTTGGTTGGGATCGCTCAGGTCTTGCTTTTGTTCGCGATACTTGCTGAGGTCCTGACGTTGTTCGGGGGCGGCCTGACGAACCTCCTGCGGTTCCTGTACCGGGATTTGTCCGCGCATCAGGATGGAGACTGTCTGGTTGTTTATCTTGTCTACCATCGTGTCGAACAGGTTCACAGACTCCAGCTTGTAAATCAGCAGCGGGTCTTTCTGTTCGTAGCTGGCATTCTGTACGGAATGTTTCAGATCGTCCAGCTCGCGCAGGTTTTCTTTCCATGCCTCGTCGATGACGTGTAGCAGGATCGACTTCTCAAATGATTTCACCACTTCCTTACATTCGCTTTCATAGGCCGCTTTCAGGTTGCAGGAGATGTTATACATGCGCTTGCCGTCGGTGATAGGTATCAGAATGTTTTCGTACATATGTCCCTGATTTTCGTAGACCTGCTTGATGACCGGATAAGCGATTTGCGCCATACGTTCGGTCTTGCGCTTGAAGAGCTCCATAGCGGCGTCGAAGGCCTTGTCGGCAAGTTTCTCTTTTTTCTCGTTGCGGAATTCCTCTTCAGTGAACGGAGTTTCCATGGCAAGGGTCTGGAGCAGGTCCATTTTGCAGTCTTCATAAGTAGGAGCCTCGATGGCATTGGCGCAACGGTCCCAAATCATGTTCACAATATCCATGCCGATACGTTCGCCCATTAAAGCGTGGCGGCGTTTGGTGTAGACTACGGTACGCTGCTTGTTCATCACGTCGTCATATTCCAACAAACGTTTACGGATGCCGAAGTTGTTTTCTTCCACTTTCTTCTGTGCGCGTTCGATGGATTTGGAGATCATGCTGTGCTCAATCATCTCACCTTCCTTGAAGCCGAGCCTGTCCATTACGCCGGCGATACGGTCGGAGGAGAACAGACGCATCAGGTCGTCTTCCAGAGATACGAAGAATACGGATGAACCGGGGTCACCCTGACGTCCGGCACGACCACGCAACTGGCGGTCTACGCGACGCGATTCGTGGCGTTCCGTACCGATAATGGCAAGACCGCCCGCAGCTTTCACTTCCGGGCTCAGCTTGATGTCCGTACCACGACCTGCCATGTTGGTGGCAATGGTTACGGCGCAGCTCAAACCGGCTTTGGCCACGATGTCGGCTTCCTTCTGGTGCAGCTTTGCGTTCAAAACGTTGTGCTCAATCTTACGCATGGTCAGCATTTTGCTCAGCATTTCGGAGATCTCTACGGAGGTGGTACCTACCAGCACAGGGCGGCCGGCTTCTACCATTTTCTCGATTTCTTCGATGACGGCTTTATACTTTTCGCGTTTGGTCTTGTAAACGCGGTCATTCATGTCATTGCGGGCAATGGGGCGGTTTGTCGGGATAACGACTACGTCCAGCTTGTAGATGTCCCAAAGTTCACCTGCTTCCGTTTCGGCAGTACCGGTCATACCGGACAGCTTGTGATACATACGGAAGTAGTTCTGCAAAGTAATTGTTGCAAAAGTCTGTGTGGCGGCTTCCACTTTCACGCCTTCTTTGGCTTCAATAGCCTGGTGCAGACCGTCGGAATAGCGGCGGCCTTCCATGATACGTCCCGTCTGCTCGTCTACAATTTTTACCTGTCCGTCGATTACCACATATTCGTCGTCTTTCTCGAACATGGTGTAGGCCTTCAGCAACTGGTTGATGGTGTGTACACGCTCGCTCTTGATGGCGAAGTTCGTCATCAGGGCATCTTTCTTGGCAAGGCGTTCTTCGTCCGTCAGTTCCTTTTCGTTCTCCAGTTCGGAGAGTTGGGCGGTGATGTCGGGGAGTACGAAGAATGTGGGGTCTTCGGAGTTACCGCTAATCAGGTCTACGCCTTTGTCGGTCAGGTCTACGCTGTTCAGTTTTTCATCAATCACGAAATACAGCGGGTCGGTGACCTCGTGCATGCGTTTGTTGTTCTGTTCCATGTAGATCTCCTCGGTCTTGAGCATACCGGCTTTGATGCCCTGCTCGCTGAGGAACTTAATCAATGCCTTGTTCTTCGGCAAGCACTTGTGGCTGCGGTAGAGGGCAAGGAAACCTTCTTCCTGTTCTTTCTTGTCGTTCGATGCTATCAGGCGCTTGGCGTCGGCAAGATATTGCGTGGCCAGTTTCTTCTGCGCTTCCACCAGACGTTCCACTTGCGGGCGGAGCTGCTCGAAGAGCTGGTCGTCGCCTTTGGGAACCGGGCCGGAGATAATCAGCGGGGTACGGGCATCGTCAATCAATACAGAGTCCACTTCATCGACGATTGCGTAATTGTGCTGGCGCTGTACGAGGTCTTTCGGGCTGATAGCCATATTGTCGCGCAGGTAGTCGAAACCAAATTCATTGTTCGTACCGAAAGTGATGTCCGCAAGATAAGCTTGGCGGCGTGCGTCGGAGTTGGGTTGATGCCTGTCGATGCAGTCCACGCTCAAACCATGGAACATATAGAGCGGGCCCATCCATTCGGAGTCACGTTTTGCCAGATAGTCGTTGACGGTTACCACATGTACGCCGTTTCCGGTCAGTGCGTTGAGGAATACCGGCAGGGTGGCAACCAATGTCTTACCTTCACCGGTTGCCATTTCGGCAATCTTGCCTTTGTGCAATACCACACCGCCAAACAGCTGCACATCGTAGTGCACCATGTTCCATAGCGTGTCGTTGCCGCCGGCCACCCAGTGGTTCTGGTAAATGGCTTTGTCACCTTCGATGCGTACAAAGTCTTTGGTAGCGGCGAGATGGCGGTCGAACTCCGTAGCGGTCACTACGATCTCCTCATTTTCGGAGAAGCGTTTGGCCGTCTCTTTTACGATGGAGAAGGCAACGGGCAAAACCTCGTCCAGTGCCTTTTCGTAAGTATCCAGAATCTCTTTTTCTATTTTGTCTATTTGAGCAAAGAGTTCCTCACGTTCTTCCAGCTCTGTGTTTTCAACGCTTGCTTTCAGCTCTTCCACTTTGGCGCGTTGTTCTGCTGCCGAGTTGCGGATGTATGCCTTCAGTTCTTCGGTTTTAGCGCGCAGGGCGTCATTGTCCAATGCGACTATTTCCGGATAGGCGGCTTTTACTTTGTCTACCCATGGCTTTATTTCCTTCATGTCGCGAGTAGCCTTATTTCCGAAAATCGAGCTTAAAAATTCATTAAATCCCATTATGTATTTGTTTTTATTATTATTATCTAAGTTTATTATGGTGCGCAAAGTTACTGATTTTGCAACAGATAACGTAACGTTACACTGATTATTTTAAGGAATCTCCACAGAGGGCGCAGGGGCTCATGGAGTTCTTCGTTTTTATGTGCGCTTTGCAACGAATCTTTATCAGTTATCAGTAAGTGAGTGGTGTGGCTGTGCACGCATTGGGAGCGCGGATGCGCATCGCATTTGACAGGGTGGGAGCAATGCGGTCTGTTGCGACCGGTGTACGGATGATTTCCGGTTTTACTCCTTTGCCGAGTAGGATGAGGGGAGCAGGTATGGCGGCAGCGCGCACCACGCGGTTGTCATTGCTGTTTTTCTGCATGACGGTCCAGCCCGGCAGCACTTCAATGATCAGGTCGCCGGAACGGTGGCGGTGGAAGCCGTTGCGTATGCGGTCTATTTGCGGTGACCAGGAGCCCAAAAGCAGGTGGTAAGCGGAATATACTTTGTTCACCCCGCTGAATTGCACCAGAAATTCCGCTGACTTTTCCTGTACCTCGGAAAGGCTTAACTGCTTCTCCTCTATTAATTTATGATTGAGATATATCTGTTGGTTATAAAATCCTTCCACGTATTGCCCTTCGCCATAAGTGGCCATTAGATACATGTTCAGCAAAGTGGCGCAACGGTTCAGGTGAAATTCTCCGCCGGGAATACGGTAGATGCCTATGTCGGCTCCGTCCGGGTCGGTATATCCGGTGGATGCAATGCACAGCAGTACGTTTTGCAGGCCTACTTTACGCTCCAGTATGTCCAGCAGGTTGGCAATGCTCCGGTCTAAGCGGGCGTAGGTGTCTTGCATTTCCATAGCACACTCTTGTGTGCTGCGGTGGTTGTAGTTGCCGGCATAATAGGTCACCGCAAGCAGGTCGGTTATCTCATCCTTGCCGATGTTGCTTTTGTCCAGCAGATCTTCTGTCACGCGGTTTACTTCGTCGTTGATGAGCGGGCTGGTGATCAGCCGGCGGAATTTGTTATCCTTCTCTATCTCAAACTTGTACTTGAAAGGGATAGTGCGCCATTCGGGCAGGAAGGTATAGCTTGTGATGGGGTGGAGGGGATTCCACTCCATTTCTTTGATGCGGAAGTCGGGTGACTGCTGTTCGTTGTATTGGCTCAGCCACCAGGGATACTCACCGTAGTAAGTTGTTCCGCACCATTTTCCGGTTGTGTGGTTCAGCCAGAAGGCGCCGTTCCCGCTGTGTCCTGCTGAAAGGACGGCAGCGTCGCGGAAAGGGGCGATGGCATAGACCAGTGCGGCATTTTTAGTGGCTATTTTAAGCTCATCGGCAAAGGTGGAGGTCAGAAGTTGCGTAGGGGCTGTGTTCTGGTCGGTGTAGTTGCCCATAAAGGCCGAATCATCCACACAGTTTTTCGGGCGCAAGGTTTTCGGATCAAACCAGCGTTCGGCTATGATGCCGTTCATGGATGGTGTGGTGCCTGTATAGAGGGCGGCCATGGCTGAGGCGCGGTCGGTGACGTTGAATGAATATTCCATCTGTCGGAATACTTTCCCTTCCCGTAGCAGCCGTTTAAATCCTCTTTCCCCATAGAGCGAAGAGAACGCTTCCATATAGTCCGTACGCAGTTGATCGATTGTCAGTGTCACCACCAGCTTGGGTGAAGGTGGCATCGGCTGGGCTTGCAGGCTGCCGAATGTCAGTGCGAGTATGGAAGTTATCAGTCCTTTCTTCATTATTTCTTATCGTATGTGAGAATTAGGTTGCTCGCAGAACGTATCAGCAAACAAAGTGCCAAAGGTAATACAGCTGACGGAAATCTTTGCGGTATTATGAGCCAAAGCAATATAAAAAGTGTTAAAACCAGGAAGTTCGCCAGCATATAACGGCTTCTTCTCCTTTTTCGCACCCTGTTCAGCATGCATGGCAGGCAGAGGAGGTGGAGAGGATGGAACACAAACAGCAGATAGTTGGGGCTGACGGCCGGGTGCTGGGAGAACAGGACGAGGAATGTCAGGATGCATCCCGCCATTCCTGCGGCAAAGAACAGCACGAGGTCTATTCCCCAAAGCGTTTTCTTTCGGCGTATGCCGTAGAGGGTGGCGGCTGCGGTCAGTATAAACAGCAACAAGGCGGCCTGCAACGGGGTGAATCCTTCGGACGGCTGTCCCGTCTCTTCCATTCCGGTTGTTATGATTTTCTCTTCGTTCAGTACCAGGGGGCGCACTTGCTTGTCGCTGCCGATGATCCGGGCTGTGTTGAAGTAATCCTGCACGTAGAACGGGACGAACATCATCAGTCTGCGGCTGATGGGCTTGTCGGCTTGGCTGCCCATGCACAAATCCATGCCGAAACGTGACCATGGATGGCCTTTGCTGTATTTGTGCAATAGGTCGCGGAAAGAGGTTCCGGTGTTTGTGTCGGTCATGTTGTCGGCATATTGCAGTGTGCCGTCAATGGATTTTTCTATTAAGTCGCGCGGACGTGTGGCGCAGTTGTCGTAGAAGAAGTTGTAGCGGTACACCCGGTTTTCGGGACGGTAGTTCTCTTCAAGCAGGGCGACCAACTTCTTTTTTTCCGCCGGGGTGAGGTTCAGTTCTTGCTGCCAGACATCGCGCTCCAAATAATAATATTCCGCCGCGAAGCGTTCATAATCGCCAGCTCCCAGTTGGTAGTCCGTTTCACCTAAAGCGAAACGGAGGATGAAGTTTGGTGCATTGAAATTGAATATGCCGTAATTGAATACGGCGTCGATGCCGCGTGTGTAGTTCTCGTATCGTATGGCGGTATGTCCGAAAAGGGAATATATCTCCTCTCCCGAAGCGCATGTCAGCAGGCTGATGCGTATGGAATCCGCCGTAGGGGAGGCCTTTGCTGCTCGTTCCGTATGTGCGGTGGCGGTGGAGGAGCAAGGCAGGCAGGTCAATAGGGATAATAAAAAGACTAAATACTGTTTCATGGATGCAAATTTACGGAAAATCTTCGGAATAAGCGGTTGAAGCGCGGAAAAAGGCGGAATGTTTTTTTTCTTCGGAGGATCAGCGGATATGCTCGGAACTTATGCGGTTTTCTTCCGGTGGAGGAATAAAACTGTTGTTATTTTAGAATCCCGGCATTCCCGAAAAAACAAAAAAACAAAGGAAATAGACCTGTATCTATTTTGGTATATCTTTTTATATTGGTTTCACAAACTGTTTCACCTGCTGTTTCAGCCTTGCTTGTAATGCGCTGGCTGATAGAACGTAAACTGTTTCATTTGCTGTTTCATAAACTGTTTCACTTTTATGTAATTATTTATGATTAAAATACCCTGTATTATCTTGGATTATGCGAAATTAAAGTGCTACCTTTGCACCGCTTAAAAAAACATGGAATGAATCTTGTAATTGATATAGGCAATACCATAGCAAAGATAGCGGTGTTTCGGGACGGAAGTATTGTAGAGATATTCTACGACTCCAATCAAACCCTTGAGCAACTACCGGATATCTGTGCAAAATATCCGATTGATAAAGCGATTGTCGCCACTGTTATTGATTTGGGCGAACGGGTGCTGGCGCAGTTGGCACACCTGCCTGTTCCGCTGTTGTGGCTGGACGAAAAAACACCGCTTCCGGTGGAGAACCTTTACGAGACGCCCCAAACACTTGGGTACGACCGCATGGCGGCTGTTGTGGGAGCCAATGAACAATTTCCCGGAAAAGATATTCTGGTGGTAGATGCCGGAACCTGCATCACTTACGAGTTTATTGATGCTGCCGGACGCTATCATGGCGGAAACATTTCGCCGGGCGTGCAAATGCGCTTCAAGGCGCTCCATGAGTTCACCGGACGGCTTCCGCAGGTTGTTCGGGAAGGGCGCCGGCTGCCGTTGGGCAAGGACACCGATACGGCAATGCGTGAAGGTGTACTGAAAGGTATGGAATATGAAATTTCGGGTTACATAACGA
>UMHB01001923.1_pt1 | contig 11673 bp, 10 predicted proteins | sample 1965441 | NCBI WGS metagenome assembly UMHB01 (sample SAMEA4836089, study PRJEB28245) | human gut metagenome | biome: gut microbiome; material: fecal sample | place: Denmark | collected 2008 | reverse complement strand
ACATAGATTCTTTTAATCTCTTTGATATCTCTTTTATAAAATGTTAATTTCCCGATTGCAATGCCTTCGGATATCTTTTTTCCTGTCAGTGTAATCATTCTTCTACAAAACCCCTGCTCATTATTATAAAGTAAAAATCATTTTAATACTCTATTCTACTTTACACGTCCGTGAACCATTCGTCAAGCAAATGGTTTCCGCATCTGACGAATTCCTTACATTTTTATGTTCTTTTTTGGTAAAAACATTACAAATATTCCATATTTTATTGACTTTTTTATTGATACATGCTAATGTGATAAAGCATTCTTAGTTATTTTTAATTTTTAGGGAGGTACTATCAATGAAAGGTACAGTTAAATGGTTTAACAACCAAAAAGGTTACGGTTTTATTTCTGATGAGTCCGGAAACGATGTTTTCGTACACTACTCAGGACTGAACATGGAAGGATTCAAGTCTCTTGAGGAAGGACAGGAAGTAGAATTCGACGTTACTGAGGGAGCTAAAGGACCTCAGGCTGTTAACGTAACTAAGCTTTAATCATGAATGATTTAATCATATTTTAGATGATGTACCTTTTATAATATATAAAAAGCAACTTTTATAGCATTTTGATATTTAAAAGACATACACATGAAATGAGATTAAGACAGCAATGACGAGAAAAATACCAGGCCTAAGGCCTGGTATTTTTATTAAACCATAAAACATATATCTAAAAAATCTGGTATATATGTCCGTCCTCCTATACAGCAATATGAAATACGATTTCAGATACAATTGGCATCGTTACAACGGACAAGATTGTAGTCAGCGCCACGCCTTTTGCTGCCAGTTCATAATCCCCTCCATACTGCTGAGACAGCATTGCACACATGCTCGCTGCCGGTGTTGCCATCATGACCAGAAATACTTCGCAGATCAACCGATTATCTATTACCTGACATACAAGAAGCATTGCAGCAACAGGAACAGCCAGTAATTTAATTAATGCAAATTTCAACAGTTTTACATCTGTGAACAAATCTTTCAATTCCATTGCAGCGATAGAAATGCCAATCACCAGCATACTAAGCGGACCTGTCAGATTACTGAGTCCTGCTGAGAGAGAACAGATCATTTTCGGAACCGGGATCTGCATAAAAAACAAAACAATCGAAATAATCCCACTTATGGTTCCTATATTTATAATTCTTTTCCAATTTCCCTTTTCACCACCCCCACAGAGCGTCTGGATTCCCCATGTATAGCAGAGAATATTGAACATGATAGAAAACGGAACTGCATAGATCAGTGCTCCATTTCCATATGCTGCAGCAATCACCGGAAAGCCCATAAATCCAATATTATTAAAGGTAGTCATCATTTTATATACACCAATGTCTGACTTTTGTACACCAATCAGTCTTGGCAGGATCTGCGCAAGAATTAAGAAAAACGCATAAAAACATATTGCAAGCAATACAGTTACATAAAAATCTTTTTTCGCGATCTGTTCCTCATTGTTCACCACTGCTGATATTGCCAACATTGGATTCGCAACATTTACTACAAGCCAGGATAATTTCTTTCCAAATTCCTGATCAAAATATTCCTTTTTACATGCTACATACCCAATCATCATATAGACGAACAAAATCCCCATCTGCTGTAATAATACCATCTTTCATTCCTTTCTATTTTCCTCGTCCTCTTTTCAAATCCAAGATCTATTATATCATGAGAAAAAAACACCTCTGCACTTTTTACGATGCAGAGGCGTCACTTAAAAGGCTCCTTTGAACCTTTGACCGCATGCTTAATACTTAGCATCCTCAAACTTCAAGAATGCCTCGGCATTCTTGCTGCGAGGTGCGCGTCATGCAATTGCATGACATACTTCTACTGCACACCTCTGCAAGTCTACACTCCGTTTCGGTCGGCGCAAAACCATTGTCCACCGGACAATGTGCGCCCTGCCGGAGGCTAGATCAGCGATTTGCCTGGTATGCCTCATCGGCTGTGTATACGTCAAATCCGCTTCCTTTTAAGATATCAATCACTCTCGCAGGATCATCACTCTTTAAAACTGCTGCAGCGTCTGCACCATTTGCAAATGCGTACATATATTCCACGTTGATCTCACCTTCCACGATCTGATGCATCGCTTTGCTCAGTGAACCAGTCGCATGAGGTACGCGAAGAGCCACAACATCTGTCAGCATAGCTGTGATTCCAGCGTCCTTAAGTGCAGCTTTTCCCTTGTGTGGGTCTGATACGATCATACGGAGCATTCCATAATCAGAAGTATCTGCCAGGCTTAATGCCACGATATTTACATCATTTTCAGCCAGTATCTTAAGCACGGTGTCCAAACGTCCCTCTCTGTTTTCCAAAAATACAGATAACTGCTGAATTGTATTACTGATTCCCATAATCCAATCCTCCTTCCTACATGTCACGATTGTCGATGACACGTTTTGCTTTGCCTTCACTTCTTTGAATTGTCTTAGGCTCTACCAGTTTTACATTAACTGCTACACCAAGTGCCTGCTTCAAAGTTGCTGCTACACGGTTACGAAGTCCGTCCAGCTTACGGATCTCATCTGAGAAGTACTTCTCATCAACCTCTACCTCTACAGTCAATACGTCCAGATTGTTCTCACGGTCAACGATCATCATATAGTGTGGTGCAACTCCGCCCCCTATTGACAGAAGTGCAGTCTCGACCTGGGTTGGGAATACATTCACACCACGGATGACTTTCATATCATCTGTACGTCCTGTAAATTTATGGATTCTCGGAAGTGTTCTTCCACACTCACATTTTGAATGATCAATACTTGTCAGGTCTTTTGTTCTGTAACGCAAAAGCGGCATACCTTCTTTTACAAGCGTTGTAAATACAAGCTCACCCGTCTCTCCATCTTTACATGGTGTATGATCTGTAGGATTTAAGACTTCCGGATAGAAATAATCCTCTTGCACATGCATACCTTTGTGATGAATGCAGTCAAGTGCAACACCCGGTCCTGTAATCTCACAAAGTCCATAAATATCAAAACTGTTGACATTAAGAAGTTCCTCAATCTTACGGCGCATCTCATCTGTCCAAGGCTCTGCTCCATTGATACCAACCTTTAACTGCAGACGATCAACCACTCCTGCCTCTTTTGCAGCCTCACCAAGATAAAGGGCATAAGATGGCGTACATGCAAATGCTGTGGCTCCAAAATCTTCCATACACATGAGCTGTCTCTTTGTATTACCTGCAGACATCGGGATTGCCATTGCGCCAAGCTTTCTGGCTCCGAAGTCAAGCCCGAGTCCACCTGTGAAAAGTCCATATCCGTAACAGATATGGATACGGTCTGCTGCATTAAGTCCTGCCATTGTAAGTCCTCTGGCAACACACTCTCCCCATACATCTACATCTTTTTCTGTATAAGAGGCCAGTGTCAGTTTCCCGGTCGTTCCTGATGTTCCCTGTACACGGACGATTTTCTCCTGCGGAACTGCCAGAAGTCCGAATGGATAATTGGCTCTTAAGTCTTCTTTTGTTGTAAATGGAAGCTTACCGATATCTTCGATTCCTTTGATATCTCCCGGCTCCACTCCCATATCATCCATTTTCTTGCGGTAAAATGCTACATTTTCATAAACATTCTTTACCTGGCGTACCAGACGCTCACTCTGAAGGGCAGTCATCTCATCGCGGCTCATACACTCAATCTTCGGGTCACGGATCTGTTCCTGCCAATCTTCCAATGCTACTCTTGCCATTGCTTTCTTGCCTCTCTTTTCTGATAGTATTATTATAATTGATATCCTACATCAAATGCTTTTTTATTGATGTCGATCGTCTTTGGAGGTACTGTTTTTTCAATTACTTCATACCACTGCTCTTTTGTAAAATCCATATGCTGTGCTGCAATTCCAAGCACGATTAAGTTAAATACCCTGGAATTTCCAAGCTTTTTCGCTTCTTCCGTTGCATTTACCGTATAGACTTTGTGATCTTTTTTCAGATTCTCCAAAATATTCTCCGGATATTCAGCCGCTCCGATCACAACCGGCATCGGGTCAATTCTCCAGTCATTGACGATCAATGCACCGTCTTTTTTGAGGAAATGTGCATATCTTAAGGCTTCCAGCTTCTCAAATGCTATGATAACGTCTGCCTGTCCTTCCTCTACGATTGGCTCTGCTACATTTTCACCGTAACGCACATATGTAACAACGCTTCCACCTCTCTGAGCCATTCCGTGTACCTCAGAAAGCTTAACATCATATCCTCCGGCAAGTGCCAGTCCTCCGAGAATACGGCTTGTAAGGAGTGTTCCCTGGCCGCCGACACCTACGATCATAATATTCTTAGTAGCCATTATTTGTCACCCTCCCTTACTAATTTGATAGCGTCAAATTTACACAGACTCTTGCAAAGTCCGCATCCGGTACACATGGTATCATCAATATGGATCGTCTTATCTGCATTTCTTGTCATAGCCGGACAGCCCGGTTTCATACACATACCACATTTCTTACATTTATCTGGTTCTTCTGCGTAAAGTGGTTTTTTCTTTTTACTCAAAAGTACACATGGTGTTTTTGTAATAATGACAGAAACTTCATCTTTTGCCACTTCTTCTTTGATGACTTTCTCCAGACGCTCAATGTCAAATGCGTTGACCTCGATGACATTTTTCACACCAATCGCGCGGCATAATGCCGGAATGTCAATGGCATAAGTCGGATCTCCCTGTAGTGTCTTACCAGTTGCAGCGTGATCCTGATGTCCTGTCATACCTGTCGTAGAGTTATCAAGTATCATCACTGTTCCGGTTGCCTTATTGTACATCATATTCATAAGAGAGTTCACACCTGTATGAAGGAATGTGGAATCTCCGATTACTGCTACCCAGTTCTTAATATATTCTTTGCCTTTTGCTTTCTCCATTCCATGAAGACTGGAAATACTTGCACCCATACAGATCGTTGTATCGACAACACTAAGCGGTGCCACTGCACCAAGTGTATAACAGCCGATGTCTCCTGCCGCATGCATTTTTAACTTATTCAGTACATAATACACGCTTCTGTGTGGACAGCCTGGACATAAGATTGGAGGTCTTCCAGGTGCGGCTGCCGGTGCATCAAGCTTTAATTCCTCCCCAAGAATTGCTTCTCTTAGCATATTCGCACTGTACTCGCCCTGAACCGTGAAGATTTCTTTTCCAGTTGCCTTGATTCCCCAGGATTTCACCTGTTCTTCAATAACCGGATCCAATTCTTCTACAATATAAAGCTTCTCTACTTTAGAAGCAAAATCTTCAATCAATTTTCTTGGAAGCGGATTCACCATTCCAAGCTTCAGTACGGAAGCATTCGGAAGTGCCTCTTTTACATACTGATATGGAATACCACTTGTGATCACACCAATCTTTGTATCGTTCATCTCTACACGGTTGATTGGGAGTGTATTGGCTGCCTCTGCAAGCTCCAGGTTGCGTTTCTCAATCTCCACATGGCGGAGTTTTGCATTTCCCGGCATCATAACTGTCTTGCGGATATTTTTTTCATATGGCTTATCCGGAATCTCTTCACGGTCACATAACTCTACCAGTCCCTGTGAATGTGCCAGTCTTGTCGTTGTGCGAAATACAAATGGACGATCAAACTTTTCACTCAGATCAAATGCAATCTTCATAAATTCTTTTGCCTCAGAACTGTCGGAAGGTTCCAGTACCGGAAGCTGTGCAGCTCTTGCGACCATTCTTGTATCCTGCTCATTCTGAGAGCTGTAAAGTCCCGGATCATCTGCTACGACAATGACAAGTCCTCCATTGACTCCCATATAAGATACGGTATAAGCCGGGTCTGCTGCCACGTTAAATCCTACATGTTTCATACAGGACATAGCCCGGACACCTGCGACAGATGCTCCAATCGCAACTTCTGTTGCGACCTTCTCATTCGGAGACCATTCACAGTAAAGATCGTCTTTGTATTTGACCAGATTCTCGCTGATCTCAGTACTCGGTGTTCCAGGATATGCGGCAGATACTTTCACGCCCGCCTCATATGCTCCTCGGGCAATCGCCTCATTACCGAGCATAATCACTTTTTTTACTTCTGACATTTTCCTAATTCCTCCTTCGAATATCGGGACACTTTTAGAGTGCACTCTATAAACGTAATCTTGTTTACTATTCTAGCGTTTTTATATAGGAATGTCAATTTTACTAATCAGCTTTTTCACATCTTTTCCTCTTTTTCCGGCTTTTTTAAAAAGCTGGCACGGACAACTGCATCTTTCCCGAATTTTTTTCGGATTTCATCCAGTGCCTGATCTAATTTTTCATGTTTCTGGCTATTTTCAAAGCTTTTGACTTCTTCAGAAATGTTTTCTCTGCTATGGAAATTCAGATCAAAGAGACTCAATTGTTGTGGTTCCCCCTCCTGCGACAGCTTGGAAGTCCGGATTCCGAGCAGGCGGATTGGTTTTCCATTCCACATTTCACAAAATAATTCCACTGCAGTCTGATAAATGACCTGATCACTTGCCGTCATTCTTTCAAGCTGTTTTTGATGTGAATTCACGGTAAAATCTGCATACTTGATTTCCACATTGACCACACCTGCATGATATCCGTGTTTTCTCAGACGTCCTCCCACACTTTGGGCTAGAGAAAGTAAGACTTTCTGCGCGTCTTCTTTTGTTGACACATCTTTGGATAAAGTAGTCGAATTTCCGACTCCTTTTACCTCAGCTTTTTCCGGTTCTACAATAGAGTCATCCATTCCATTGGCAAACTCCCACAGACGCCTTCCATGGCTTTTCAAATGCAATTCTATCAGCTTTGGATCAGCCTTTGCCAGATCACCAATCGTCTGAATCTCCAATTTTCTCAATGTCTCCACACTGGAATGCCCTGCCATAAAAAGATCTGAAATTGGAAGCGGCCACATTTTTTCCTGAATTTCTTTCCTGAAAAGTGTATGAACACGATCCGGCTTTTCAAAGTCCGATGCCATCTTCGCCAACACTTTCACGTCTGAGAGTCCGATATTAACTGTGAATCCAAACCGTTTTTTTACTTCGTCTTTGATCTCAAATGCAGCTTCCACAGGTGACGCAAATCGTCCTGAAATTCCCGTAAAATCCATGTAACATTCATCGACACTGACCTGCTCGATATCCGGAGTATAAGAACGCAAAAAAGCCATAAGCTCCCTGCTGTGCTTATGGTACATTTCATGATCCGGTGCTTCCATGTGAAGATTCGGACACTTACGAAAGGCATTCGCAACCGGTTCCCCGGTACGAATGCCATACTTCTTCGCCGGGACAGATTTTGCCAGCACAATACCGTGGCGGGATTTTTGATCCCCGCCAATAATGGCCGGTATTGTACGGATATCTGTCCTGGCTCCATTCTTTAGTTGTTCTACTGCTGTCCAGCTAAGATAAGCTGAATTTACATCTATATGAAAGATTATCACCGTTTATGACCTGCTCCTTGCGACCAGCTTGCCATTCTCCACATCAATCACAATTGTATCTCCGGTGCCGATATCTCCCTGAAGCATCAGTTTTGCAGCTAATGTCTCTACATTTTTCTGCAGATAACGTTTCAAAGGTCTTGCACCATAATTCGGATCATATCCTCCATCCACAATCATTTTCTTTGCTTCTTCTGTAAGCTTGATCTGAATTTCCCGATCAGCCAGACGTTTATTCACATCTGCTACCAGTAAATCAATAATGTCATAAATATTGTCTTTCGTCAATGGTTTGAACATAATCGTCTCGTCCAGACGGTTCAGGAACTCTGGGCGGAAATGTGCACGAAGATCATTCATAACCATAGTCTGGCTCTCCTCACTGATGTTGCCATGGTCATCCATGCCATCAAGCAGATACTGAGAACCAATATTGGAAGTCATAATAAGAATCGTGTTCTTAAAGTCTACCGTACGTCCCTGTGAATCCGTGATACGTCCATCATCCAATACTTGTAACAGGACATTGAACACATCCGGGTGGGCTTTCTCAATCTCATCAAAAAGTACAACGGAGTAAGGTTTTCTTCTGACTGCCTCAGTAAGCTGACCACCTTCATCATATCCTACATATCCCGGAGGAGCTCCGATCAGTCTGGATACGGAGTATTTCTCCATGTACTCACTCATATCAATACGCACCATATTATTCTCATCATCAAACAGACTTGCTGCCAGTGCTTTTGCAAGCTCGGTCTTACCAACTCCGGTAGGTCCAAGGAAAAGGAATGAACCAATCGGTTTTGTCGGATCTTTGATTCCGGCTTTAGAACGAATGATTGCCTCTGTCACAAGTTCAACACCTTCATCCTGACCAATGACTCTCTTGTGAAGTTCATCTGCCAGATGCAATGTCTTATTACGTTCGCTCTCATTCAGCTTTGCAACCGGAATTCCAGTCCACCGTGACACAATACGGGCAATCTCCTCATCTGTAACACTTTCATGTACCAGTGAAAGATCTTCATCTTTGACTTTTTCTTCCTCCTGCTCTAACTGCTTCTGCAATTGTGGCAATTTACCATATTGCAATTCAGCTGCTTTATCAAGATCATAAGAATGCTGTGCTTTTTCAATGTCTTTATTTACCTGCTCAATCTCTTCACGAAGTCTCTGAACTCTCTCAACTCCTACTTTTTCATTATCCCACTGAGCTTTCTTGCCTGCAAATTCTGCACGCAGTTCTGCCAGTTCTTGTTGCAGATGCTCCAAACGTTCTTTACTAAGTCGGTCTTCTTCTTTCTTTAAAGCAGTCTCTTCAATCTCTAACTGCATAATCTTACGGTTCAACTCATCCAGCTCCGTCGGCATAGAGTCCAGCTCTGTCTTAATCAGTGCACATGCCTCGTCAACCAGATCGATTGCTTTATCCGGAAGGAAACGGTCGGAAATGTAACGGTCTGACAACGTTGCTGCCGCTACCAATGCGCCGTCTGTAATCTTAACACCATGGAATACTTCATACCGCTCTTTCAGTCCACGAAGGATAGAAATTGCATCTTCTACAGTTGGTTCTTCTACCATAACCGGCTGGAAACGACGTTCCAGTGCCGCATCTTTTTCAATGTACTGTCGATACTCATCCAGTGTTGTTGCACCGATACAGTGAAGTTCTCCTCTTGCAAGCATGGGCTTTAACATATTGCCTGCATCCATAGCACCATCTGTCTTACCGGCGCCGACAATCGTATGCAACTCATCAATAAAGAGGATAATCTTACCGTCACTGTTCTTCACTTCCTCAAGCACTGCTTTCAGACGTTCCTCAAATTCACCACGATACTTGGCTCCTGCTACCAGTGCTCCCATATCCAGTGAAAATATCGTCTTATCTTTCAGTCCTTCCGGCACATCACCACGCACAATACGCTGTGCAAGTCCTTCTACAACTGCTGTCTTACCAACACCAGGTTCACCGATCAGAACCGGATTGTTCTTCGTCTTACGGGACAAGATACGGATAACATTCCGAATTTCAGAATCACGACCAATGACTGGATCCAGTTTCTGCTCTCTTGCACGCTCCACAAGATCTGATCCATATTTGTTCAAGGTATCATAAGTAGCTTCCGGATTATCACTGGTCACTCGCTGATTACCCCTGACACTGGAAAGTGCCTGTAAAAATCCATCTCGACTGATTCCAAGCTCCCTTAGGATACTCTTCATCTCTTTACCAGCATACTTTATCATAGCAAGAAACAGATGCTCTACTGATACATACTCATCGCCCATCTGCCTTGCTTCATCTTCCGCATGTACAAGAACATTGTTCAGTGCCTGTCCGACATACTGCTGACCTCCCTGCACTTTCGGAAGTTTTCTTAAGGACTCTTCCACACGGTTAATGACCATGTTCTTATCCAGTCCCATCTTTTCCATTAACTTTGCGATCAGGCTGTCATCCTGTGTAAGAAGTGCATATAGCAAATGTTCCTGCGCAAGCTCCTGATTACCATAATCCATAGCGATCTTCTCACAATTCTGAACTGCCTGTAATGAATTCTGTGTAAACTTATTTATGTTCATAGAGACAACCTCCTTTGTTTATCTGTTCTATTTACGATATAACAATATCACAGGTTGTTAGCACAGTCAAGAGGTGAGTGCTAATTTTCCATAAAAAAATTGTGAACGCTGCGAGCCATGCAAAATGGTGAAAATAAACGCCCTGCAAGTTTACTTGCAAAGGCGTCTATTTTCGCTATTTTATAGGGCGACAACCCGACAGCGAGGGAATTCTTTCCCGAGCTGTGCATAGCGTAACATTCTCTTTCGCACTCGATTTTCTTGATTTGACCACATTTTTACGACAAATTCTTGGAAAAATATATTCGTCTGATTTTCTTACCACATTTTACGACAACGGCTTCTGTTTTATATCACAGCAGGTACGGTTTCTGGCAGGTTCATTTTAGACATCTCGTTCTCCACATGAGACTTCTCTGCAATATGATTGTAGACATTCATTGTGATCTGTGCATCTGAATGTTCTTCGCTCTGCTACGGTCGGTGCTAAACGGATCTCCACCGGACATCCAACGCTCCATCACATACTGCATAACTTTGGGATTGACATTGTTCTCACCCAGTCTGGTACATCCCGTATGACGAAGGGTATGCGGTGAACTAGGAGGCATCAGGTTCAGCTCTCTCTGTTTACGGAACGCAGCATATACCATCCGTGTCATAGGAATGTCTCTGATTCCTGCATCATTGGAAGATGAGGCTTATACACATTACTCTGCTCCACAAACTTCAGAAGTTTTTCCTGCTGTTCCAGCGTCAGTGCTTCTTTCTCCTTTGCCGGAGTCCCATAATCTCCTAGTGTGCCAGTCCTTCATCTGACAATGTGGAAAAGAACATCCTTACGTGAGATGTCTTAAAATCCACAACATGAATGTTTCCCAAAGTATTTCGTATCCGGTAGTCCCACATACGGATATAATTCTTTTTCATTTCTCTTTCCTTTTCAAACCAGCCCTGCCTTGTGGCAGAAGCTCCGACTCGTAACAACTAAATTGACACAATCAGCTTAATCTGCGAATCAGTTTCAGGATTCTGTCTGCACAAAGACGGATTTTGTCGTTTCAATCAATACGCTACATTCTTCCATCGTAATTCAGTCCTTTCTTTTTAATTTTGAATATGAAAAAAGCAGTCGATCATAAATGAAAGACTGCTTTAAATCATATTCTTTATTACTTTGTATGGAGATTTAACTGATTGTCTATGTCCCGTCCGGCATACATTACTCTAAGTATTGTTACAACTTTTTTATCGTTGTCTGGAATATAAAGTACCACATAATTATCTACTGGCAATACACGAAGCCCACGGCTTTTCCACGGTTCTTTTTCATATTTTCGATAACGCTCTGGCATCGTATCCAAACTTAATATCTGTTCTTCCAGACGGTCAAGCTGTCCGATTGCATTTTCCGGCGATTGTAATTCAAAAGCAATATATTCAAAAATCCCTCTCAAATCACTGTCAGCCTGTTCGGATACTTCTACTTCATATATCATAAGCCATAATCCTTGCGAATGTCAGCAAAGGCTTTCTTCGCATTTTTTGTCCGTCCAGCCTGCATATCCGCATATCCTTTCTCCAATTCTTCATTGAACTCT
>UMHB01034351.1_pt1 | contig 11751 bp, 5 predicted proteins | sample 1965441 | NCBI WGS metagenome assembly UMHB01 (sample SAMEA4836089, study PRJEB28245) | human gut metagenome | biome: gut microbiome; material: fecal sample | place: Denmark | collected 2008 | reverse complement strand
GAGTATCCCCCTCACTGGTATATTCCTGAGGATAGGCGGCACAAAGTGGTCCGTGCCCATTCTTAATATGGTCAGCCAACCAAGGTTTATCCATGATTTGTTGCAACTCTTTTGAATTTTTACTAAGTCTGTTTTTAAAATAATAATCCACACTCATGTAATCCCATACATATCTCCATCCTCCATCATGATCCGGTGCGCCCGATTCATAAATAATGATTTCAGGAAGATTCTGTTCTATCCATTTTCCACCGCCGTCCTGATACCAAATACAATATAATCTGGCTTTTGATACCGCTTTTGCCCATTCTGCAGCAGAATATTTCTGCTTGATCTGCCATAAGGCATTGGCCTGGGTGTTGGCTCCACCCCATGCTAAAATATGAACAGGCCTCGGATCAGAATCAAGCAATGTCCTTATGATGAGCTGTGCCCCCTCGCTATCAGACAGTAAAGGAGGCAATTTATGCAAGTCCTCTCTGTTCTCATTACCAACCGCCAAGACACTTAGCAGATATTCAGCATCGGGATAATCGGGATTATGTTTCCTCAAATTAGGCAGACATTCCGCATATTTGGCAATTTGTGATTCGATCCATTTATCTTTACTATGTCCGTCTTTCTGTACCCCATTGACTTGAACAATGCCTGCGACATCATAATCAGAAGAATACATAAGAAAACGAATCATAGAACTTTGATCGTCAATCTCACCATCCGTAGTGACAATAACCCGGGGCTTCTCCTGCTGTCGGGCAACAGCAGATAACATTGACACAAACAAAAAAACAATACAGCATAAAACAGGGGGCATTTTCATATTACAAACTGTTAAATTAGTAGGCCAACACATTCCAAAGATCTCTGATACGTTGTTCGGGGTCCCATTTGCCATTGAATGTCCACTTGGCGGTAACGCCATAAAACTCCGGAGCATTCTCCGCCTCCTTTAAATTATCGTTTAACCAGCCACTATGCCCTCCTTCACGGGTACAACCATAATAATAGGTACGTAGCCCCCACGGACAGGGATCAAGCACTTTATCCGAATAAGCATAATGAATATTCCCGTCAAGCACATTCTTCGACATTTTACATTTGATGAGATAAAACTGGGAATCATGATGATATCGTCCTAAAAGTGTCGGTGTCTTAGCATCAAATGAAGAATTGGTAATAACCAGTTTCTTGTTCTTGTCACCTCGTCCGTCATGCCAAATCATGGCACGGCTATCACCATAAAAATGGCAGCGTGTGGCATAGCACCATCCGCGAGGACAAAGAAAATCCACACCCGGACAACGAAGATAGAGATCGGCATGATAATACATACCATTGCTTCCGGGCGCCCACAAGGAAAGGGCATCGTTTCCATCGGCCCATACATTACTGTTGATGATGATGGTACGAGTGGCACGTCCAAAAATCGCCATCTGATGGATGGTCGTATTTTCAACGGCAGTTCCGTAATTGTTGTAAACAGTCAGTCCGCTAATAACACAATCATCCGCACCTTCCTGCAACACAATGACACCATTGCCTACCGGACGTCCATGATATTCCGTGATGGCACGTGTCTGGGCTGTTTCAGCCAAGACAATCCGCGTACTGTCACGGTTTTCCCCCACCAAAACAATATTAGGCCTGTCAATAATCACTTTTTGATGATACGTTCCGTTCAACAATAAGATTTTAAAAGGTACTGTCGGAATTTCCGGAGCCTTTTCAATAGCTGCCTGAATACTCTCTCCCGGCTTTACCACCACATCAAAAGCCGTACGCTCTGCCATGGGACGACGATACATTTCAATAAGCCCGTTTTCATTCGCTCCTTTGGTTGCCAGACTGATTGCCACTTTATGCTTCGGATCATATTTGTCCGCCCATGCATTGTATATGGCAAAAAGCTCAGCCGATCTGCTATTGTACCAACTATATCCGTTACGACGTTCTGTTCCTATTTCTTCCAAATGGCGACGTGGCAGCCCGTCACGGTCACATACATACGGTTCACAATATTTCAAATCATAATAACGCGCCCAAATAGGCTTGGCTTGAGGATCTTCCACAAGACGAGTATCCCGCTCACCATTTGCCAGCACGATACGCTCGCATTTCAAACCGGTAAGTTTATACCTGTCAAACCATTTCATGGCTCCGTGAACCGCCCGCTTCACGCGTGCGTCGGGTGCAGGTAATTCCATGAGCAGACGCACAATTCCGGCACTCTCCGCCGAACAATAAGACGGCAACTCATACGCACGTGCCGGTGCAGGCTTCAATGTTTCCCTATCATTCTGCTGACACCACACAGAAGGTTCTCCATCCTTTATAATTTGTGTAGCCAGTATACACTCTATTCCTTTATTAAAGGCTTTTCCCAAACGTACACACAAAGCCTTGTCTATCAAATCATCCTCATAAGGCGCTTTGTGATTCATCATATCACGTATCATATTCAATGTATTAACAATGGCATCGTCATTAAAAGTAATATGTACCTGATAACCACGCGGACCGGGCCAGAATTGCGGCCATCCTCCGTTTTCGTATTGACCACTCAGCAAATATTCCACTCCCTGAAGGAAAGCATCCCGATAACGTATATCCTTAGTCTGCCTATAAAGACGGGCTAAAAAAATCATCTGGGCAGTTGTGGCATTATTATCTATCGTAGAATCATCACGACGTGATTTATCCTTTATCACTTTAGCCAGCTCTTTATCATTCATGCGGCGGGCCATATCTATATTCTTCGGCCAACCGCCCGTACAGCGTTGAAAAGCCAATACATTTTCAGCAATCCGCCGAGCTTCATCTGTCAGAAAGAAAGAATCCTGCTCCATACGTGCTATTTGTTTCCATTCCTTAGGATACGACTCATTATCCTTTTTATGAGCTCTTTGCTGCGCAAAGGAGCCGGTTGCCATGGCAAAAGCCATAAAGCCAATAAACACTTTTTTGAATGTATTTTTCATTATTCCTATATGTTTTGATAAAAACCAGCAAACAAAATTATGCGTTTTCCAATCTGAATACAGAGAATATTTGGTCTTTTTCAGGCAGATTTTGCACAGACATCATCAAACCTATACAATTTTGATACTCTGCCCCTTTACCTATACATAAAAAAGCCTATCTATCACAGATCGGCTTTTCTATCAAATATCTGTCTTTCAAAATCCAAAGATTCTCAGAAGACATTCACATTATAATAACTATAAAACTTATCAAACCCCATTCTGCTATCTAACAGAACCATTACGCCATTTAGCCGCACCAATGTTCAACTGATAAATTTTTGACTCCATAACTTTACCTGTCTGATTGTAATACAAGTTTACACCATGCTCTCCAGCCGTACCATCAAGTGCATCTGCACGATGCATATATTGATCGTTATCAGCAGTAGCCTTATGTGGTGGATTTGGACTTACCATCAGTTCTAATGGAGAAATATCATCTACAAGAACTTCCAATGTTCCATTTAAAGTAGCAGAACCATTGTTGACCAAGGTGCCAAAATTATTTTTAGTCGCAGTCCATGGATTATTGCTAAAAATTTGTCCGTTGGATAAAAAAGTATTTGTAGAATAATTATTGTCAAAATTCAATGTCACATGTCCGGCTGTACCGTCTGCCATAGTCATTGTCTTACGGATATCAGCTCCTGCCATAGTCATCTTTCGGACATCACCGTCCTGCTTGGTCAAAACAATCAGGTTATTTTTCACCGTATAAGTACTTCCATCTGGAATATTACGCATATTGAAAATATTTCCTGCTGCACGAGTGTTCCAGTTAACCAAAGTATTGTTTTCAAACGTTATATTCCATGCCCCTCCCTTCCATGCACTCTGCTTGGTTTCACTGAAAAATGAAGGGAACGGACAATCATAGAAAGTGTTTCCACGAACCACAAAGTCCTTATATAAATTAGAATTCGCATTATTCCCGGAACCGGCAATCCATGGATAACCTCCGGCACCATTACTATAATAGCCACAGTCAAAGAACTGGTTATCCTCTATCAAGACATGATCCCAAATTTTGTAATTAGGCCCCTGCTCACGAATGAACCCACGTACCAGACGCTTGAAAGTACAATTTTTCACCACAAAACTTTCCAAATGTACAGCCATACCATTAGAAAACATATTAATGAAATAATTACCTGTAGCCGAACCCAAACCGGCAACATTATCACCATAAGTAAGAGCCATTGGACAATCGAAATCAATATCATAAAATTCGAGCATCTTCATATAAATTTCTCCTCCTTCTCCAGCTTGTGGCTGGCGCCCGAACATCAAATTCATAGAATTAACATTAGTACCTGTCATATGCATACCACCTAACAATACTTTAGCACGTTTACCTGCTGCTACATCCTCAGGACGAGTACGAAGAACAAAACCTTTGCAGGTAGTTAAATTATCAAACATACAATAAGTCTTTCCACCTTCCAAATAATAAGTCTGTCCTTCGGCTAAATTTACATCGGAAATGAAGTCTGTTAAAAGGAAATCAATACGCATTGCATTGTATTTCAGAGCAGCCTCGTGCTGTATCAAAGCATTTTGATAAGCTTCATCTGAATCAAACCGGTCACGACTTGGAGCACTTAAGTCATGAGTTACTAAAATAGGCTCTCCCGGTTCTCCGTCTGAGCGGGCAGAACAAGTATTGTAATATGCGTCCCATTTTACCTTCACATTCTCGTTGCGAACATTAATCACATAAACAGAGTTTTTCTGAAGTCCGTCAATATCTACATATCCCTTTTCAAAATCCTCATCGGTTAATTTATATTTTCTCCATTTTTCATTCACTGTTGATTCAGGATTATTAGGAGACGGATCTACTTCCAACCACTGATAAACAAAATTATCGTTAGCATCAAGCTGAAATTTTTCACGATAAATAGCCTTATCATCGTCTGATACCCCTTCTGTTACAGTTTTGAAAGCACGATTCAACATCACACGCATAGTAGTCTGTGTAGTCTTAGAAGCATCTACATAGACACAGAATGGAGTTGCATATCGATCAGAAGTGGTAATGCCCATCCATTCTGCCCACTGTCTGCCATCACCATGTCCATACCATTTGGATGCATGTGAAAAATCAGTCACATTATCATCTTTTGTTGATAACACGCGAATAGCAAAACGATAATCAGTGGAATACTGTTGATCTTTAATAACTAAATCAAGGACCTCCGGTCCTACAATGGTATCTAGTAACAAAAGACCGTTTTCGGCAGATGTACCCCAAGCATCTGCACCACCCGAAACATTTGGCTGTAGTGCCTGACGAATCTGGTAGCCCGCACAGTTATTCACTCCATACCAATAAAGATGAATATCATTGCCATTCGGTCCCTCTGCTTTACAATTATAAGCATAGTCATCCCCTTTTCCTCTATTATTATCACAAATGAACATAGTCATCCATTCTCTATCTATATTTGCCATTCCTTTCTCATCATCATCAGAACACGAAATACATGAGAAACCTGAAAATAACATTAATGCATATAAAAATATTTTTTTCATCATTCTGTCCTTTTATAAATTATTTATAGCCATAATAGTTCTTGTATACACCTGCTGAGCGTTGGATAGCCGCATTAGGATAAGGTAAAATATAACGTACAGGAGGTAAATCATTCACCTCAGGAACAGAATTACCATCCAGTGGTGATTCTGTTCCATCTTTGACCAACACAATCATTCCTTGTTCTGTATGACGAATATATCCATAGAATGAATATTTACATTGGTTAGTAGGCTCCGAATCATTGCTCCACTGATAAAATTCCGCCATCTTCCAAGTTGCTCCATCAACAGCTACCAAAGCTGTCGCTGGTTGATTAGCTGATTTGTAAGGATTATAAATATAGAGCATATCCAATATCTTATTGGGATAAGGATAGCCATAAACTTGATTTACATCCACACGCCATTCAACCGTTTGTGGAAGAACATGGTAATACATAGATTCGGGAAGATCATCCAAATAAGCACTACCATCATGTTCAGCTATATCATCTTCGAAGCCAGTAGAAGAACCGGCATTAGACATTCCTACAGAAAGATAGCGCAAAAAACTATAAACAATTTCCTGTCCATAAAGATTATTACGGACAAGATCTCTCCAGCGCATATTCTCACCCGCAAACTCCCATTTACGTTCATCAAGCACAGCTTTCAAAAAAGTTTCTTTAGAAGAAGCCACCTGAGCAATATAGGCAGAAACAACACTTTGGTCATCGAATGCCCGTGCATGGACTTGACGAAGTGACTCCTGAGCAGTGGCAGTAGGTCCTTCCAACTCATTAACAGCTTCGGCATTCATCAACAAAACATCCGTATAACGCATATAAGGGAAGTTAATACCTGTATTACTGGCACTCAAATTGGTAAACTGTCCCGCATTCGCCCACAATTTAGACCATTTATTATTATGGACAGTATAATCCGCACGAATCATACAAGAATCCTGAGTAGCATTATTAGCACTGTTACCATAATACCAAAGTCCATTAATAAAATCTCGACGCTTATCATTCTCATCGAATGAATAACGGTAAAAAGCACTCAAACGTATATCACCTTTAGATTCTCCCCATACATTCTTACCCAATGTCTTTCCTTCATTAACGGTTGATGTAGGTCCTTGAGAATACCCTGTATTACCTGTAGACTCCTTAGCAAAAGGAATCTCAAAAATAGGATCACCTTTAGCAATAATTTCAAAATTGCTTTCCTTGGTAAAAATATCTTGATAAGAAGTGCCTACAGAGTGTGTTCCCGAAGCAATAACCAGGCTAGTATATTCTTTTACGATTTGATAATACTTCTGATAATCTTCCGGACGTTTCATCACACCATAACTATTTGCATTATTTTTATCCGGATGAAGTGAATAACCTCCGGCAGTCAATGCAATACGTGCAATTAATGCCCAAGCAAACTCCTTAGACGCACGTTCTACTGTTGTTGTTGTAGTAGAAGACATCTTAGGAGCAATATCCTGCAAATCTTCAATAAGTTTATTTTGGATTTCTTCGCGATTCATTACAGGAATCACATAATTATCACCTAATTGTGAGGCTGGCAGGAAAGTGAAAGGAACATCCCCGAACATCACTACCAGATCATGATAAACCATAGCACGAAGACACTTGGCTTCGCCCAACATCTGCATAACAGCGGTATTCTCTTCATTATAAAGCGGACCAGTTTCTACACCCCGGATAAAACGGTTAGCATCTTCAATAGCTTTATAAGAAGCTCTCCAATATTTATCAATTTCGCCACCTTGATCGTCACAATCAAAACGTGCATAGCTATTATGGGTTGCTACATTACCTGTATACATCTGCATATCAACATCACTGTTCAAATTAAAAGTTTTCTGATAGGCACTGCCATAAAGATCACCTACCAAGATAGAAGCATAAACACCGTTCAACGCACGGCTAATTTCTGTTTCTTGGCTGAACACAAAGTCCTCATTGTAACTTGATGGAGAATCCACGTCAAGGAAATCATTGCATGATATTAGAGTCAAAGTTGCTAATCCTATTATTAAAGTATTTTTAAATTTCATGTGCTTTCAAATTTAGAATGTAATATTAGTACCTAGTACAAAACTGCGACTACGTGGGTAACGGTTATAGTCCATACCACAAGTTAATCCTGTCTGAATATCCACTTCAGGATCATAACCCGAATACCCAGTAATAATAAACAAATTAGAAGCTGACACATAAAAACGAGCTTTCGAAATTCCCCATTTAGAAGTCAGATTTCCAGGTAACGTATAGCCAACAGTCAAATCCTGACAACGCAGAAACGATCCATCCTCGATAAAATAGGAATGAGTTATTTTTTTTGTCACATCCGTCGGATTCCAAAGTGTCCTACCTTCGTTTAATTCACGGTACATATCCAACGAACCATCAATATAGTAACATTTGTACAAGCATTCGCCATCACCATCACGGGTATAACGCCAACCTTTGTCGGCAAATGTGGAAAGCACATTGTAGAACTTATTCTTATTGCTTTCGGATGAGGAAAGCTGGTAAGCTGTCGCATTATTCACATCAAAATCAAGCATAAAGTTGAAGTTCATGGCAAAATCAAAACCCTTCCATTGTCCGCTTAATCCAAAACCTCCCTGCACTTTTGGATTGGTATTACCTATAACAGTACGGTCATCTTCTGTGATATATCCGTCACCATTCAAATCCTTGAACTTGACTTTGCCCGGCAGAGTAGCTATGCCTGAATTAGAATCTCCTGAAATCTGATTGATTATTGTTTTTGGATGTTCCACACCGTCTGCATCCATAATAGGTGCATCTTTCGAAGTTCCGTTTTCAGCGGCCGTTGATCCCCAAGGTACTGCTTGCAAGTTATTAGTGGGATCAAAATAGAATTCATCCATTGAATATAAACCATCATATACAAAACCATAAATAAGTCCTACTTGGTCACCCACCTTCAAACAATAATCATTGTAACTTGATTTCCAACGGTTATTCTGATCCCAAATCACATTGTCTGTACCATTTAATTTATCAACTTTCATTTTATTCATACCTAAAGAAAGATTTGCGGAAAGCACATAATCCCTGCCACTGAGAATATCTCCTGATATAGTTAATTCAACCCCTTTATTAGTTACTTGTCCAATATTTTGCATCTGACTTACATAACCAGTTGCTGAAAGAATGTCCGATTTATAAAGTAAATCTTTCGTCGTATTCCAATAAATCTCCGGAGTAACAGTGAGACGACCATTAAAAAGCGTGATATCAGCAGCAAGATTACGAGTTAATGTAGTTTCCCATTTAATATTTTTATTGGCAAAAGTAGTACCCCCTTGATTACCATACCATTGCTCTCCAAACTGAGTTGCTTCTCCAAATCCAGGTCCGCCGGTAGAATTAACAGTATATAAATAACGCCACATATCATCACTGATACGATTATTTCCTGCCAACCCTATAGCTGCACGAAGTTTTAACTGATCAATCCATTTTATATCTTCCATAAACTTTTCTTCTGAAAGCACCCAAGCGCCTGATACTGAAGGGAAATATCCCCATTGATTACCTGGAGCAAATTTAGTGGAACCATCAGCACGCATAGTTACAGAGAGTAAGTATTTGTGGTTATAGTTATAACTTGCCTGCCCAAAGAAAGAAGCAGTGCGATCTGGAGTCGAAAGTGATGAAGTTGACTCCTGCGGTGTACCGAATCCCATATTATCCCAAGCCTGTCCAGCCTCAAATGCACGTGGGAAATAACGATTCTTTTGGAAGTTCTTCTTATTTTGGCTATGATAAATTTCTTGCCCCAATAACATGGAAAAATTATGCTTATCTTTAATAGAAAAGCCATAAGATGCCGTATTAGTCCAAATATATTTAAAAGACTGATCTTTCTGAATACTTGCTACAGGCAACGAATTATTTTTTGTACCTTCACCTGTCAAGGCACCCCAAAAACGATATTGATCTTTCCAGTTTAAACTAAGAGTGGCTTCTGTACGAAGCACCAATCCTTTAACAGGCTTCCATTCCAATGAAATAGCATTAGTATAGTTATAAGCATACTTATTCTGTTGATTAATGGCAATATCACTTTTCGGATTAGTATAAGTAAACAATGCTTCTTCATCAGGGTCAGCATAAGAAGGATCTATATATCCGAATTCACGTAATCCGTTAGTGGGTCTATAACGGAGTACATCAATAATACCGCCTGTACCAATATTATCACCTCCAGCTCCTTGATCACGGCGAAACGTAAATTTAGGATTGATATGCAATGTCAAATTTTTAGTTATATCAATAGCTGTCTTGATATTCAAATTGGTACGGCGCACACCCGACCCCATAATAATACCTTTATCTTCGCTTTGAGTAAGAGAAGCAGTGAAGCGCATCTTATCTGTACCTCCACCAATAGTTACATTAGTAGAATAATTGATAGGATTCTCTCCCATTACCTCATCCTGCCAGTCATGAGTAGGCAAAGAATAATACATATCCAAATCTTGCGGATTGCCAAAATTAGCACGGAAAAATTTGGCATTGCTAGAACGGCTACCATTACACGCCGACCATTCATATTGATAACGTGCAAACTCTGCTGAATTCATTAAATCTAATTTTTTAGACAAATGACTAGTAGACAAATGGGCATTGAAACTTACCTGTATTTTTCCAGCTTTGGCCGATTTAGTAGTAACAACCACTACACCATTACCGCCCTTAGCTCCATAGATTGCCGTGATAGAAGCATCTTTCAATACATCAATAGAAGCAATGTCTGTAGGAGGAATATCATTGATGTTATCCACCTGAAAACCATCGACAATGTAAAGAGGATCATTGCTCTGGGTCACAGACGTACCTCCACGAACACGAATGTTAATATCTGCCCCTGGAGCACCATCGACCGTAGTTACTTGCACACCAGCTATTTTTCCCTGCAAAGCCACAGCGGCTGAAGTAACTGGTACAGCAGCAATCTTCACACCAGACACGGAACCTACTGAGCCAGTCAGATCTTTACGAGCCCTGCTACTGTAACCCAGCACTACTACCTCTTCAAGCGCTTGTGAATCATCTTGCAGCGTAATTGTCAGTTCTTTTCCGGTAACCGCATCCACTTCTTGCGTTTCGTAACCTACAAAAGAAATAACAATTCTTTTTCCTTTAGACACGGCCAAAGTAAACTTTCCGTCAAAATCAGTTATGGTTCCGTTGGAAGGATTTCCCTTCTCCACAACGGAAGCTCCAATAACGGCTTCACCTGCCGAATCAAGTACAGTACCTTTTACGGTAATGCTCTGAGCAAACATCATCACCGGTATCAGTAACAGCACTGAAAACAGAAGAAGTCTGCTTTTCACTCCTCTTAATTCATTTGTAAATTTCATAATAAAATATTAAGTTAAACAAAAATTTAAAGTCCATTTTTTCCGTGAATGTGAAATAATATAAATCACTATTGTTATTTATATTTTATTCTAAAAGGAAACAATTACAATTTTTATGAGAATAATAGATACTTATTAAAATAGCACACGCATTCTTATAATTTCCGTGTACGCACACAAAACGAGTGAAAAATATTAGATATACAAATTCCCATGCTAAATAAAGCACATCATCAAATACATTAACAGTTATGTTTTCCATTATAATTTAATGTTAGTATTAGAAAATTGGTTTATTTTTATACTATATACGCCACAAATAAAAATAATATTGTTGACTGAACCTAATTTTTGTATTAAAAAAAATTAGGTTCAACCAATAATTACAACATAATGAACAAAAAAGACACATTCATCAATGAAAACACGGAATTACATAAAAAAGCAGTGCTATGGACTTGTCCTCCATAACACTGCCACCTCTATTTATCATAACTGACAAACTCCTACAGCTACAAACCTCACTCCTCCTATTTTATCTCATCCCACTTCGGTGGATTCACCTGCATCAAATGACGGACAAAGAAATCATACCGCTTATGTTCGCCAAAATCTTCCCCCATTGTATGATGCGCTCCGGGAATCACGACCAATTCAAAATCTTTATTCGCCTTAATCAATGCATTGACCACCTGCATAGTAGAGGCAGGATCTACATTATCATCCAACTCACCTACCACTAACATCAAAGGACGGCTCAACAGATGTGCATTTTCCACATTAGAT
>UMHB01018913.1_pt1 | contig 11758 bp, 5 predicted proteins | sample 1965441 | NCBI WGS metagenome assembly UMHB01 (sample SAMEA4836089, study PRJEB28245) | human gut metagenome | biome: gut microbiome; material: fecal sample | place: Denmark | collected 2008 | reverse complement strand
TGTCAAATGTAAAAAAAGGAGATATCATTCAGATCTCTTTTGTCGGTTACATTACTCAAGAGGTTCTTTGGAATGGTACCCCTTTGAATGTTATTTTAAAAGATGATACCCAGACTTTGGATGAAGTGGTAGTCGTTGCATTTGGAACGCAGAAGAAAGTGAATGTGACCGGTGCTGTATCTACTGTCGGAGCGAAAGAGATTGCGGCACGTCCTGTTAGTTCTACGGTTGAAGCTCTGCAAGGAGTTGTTCCTGGCATGAATATTTCAACAAGTAGTGATGGTGGTTCATTGAAAGGTAACAAAGAATTCAATATTCGTGGTACAGGAACTATTGGTAAAGGCTCATCAGTATCTCCTTTGGTGCTGATTGATGGAATGGAAGGGGATATTAATGCTATTAATCCACAGGATATTGAGAATATTTCTGTTTTGAAAGATGCTGCTGCGTCTTCTATTTATGGTTCACGTGCGCCGGGAGGTGTCATTTTGATTACTACTAAAAAAGGTAAGTCAGGAAAACCATCTATTAATTATAATAATAATTTCCGATTTAACTCTCCATTGAATATGCCTCATATGGCAGATTCATACAGTTTTGCATTAGCTATCAACGACCAGCTGACCAATGGAGGACAGTCGCCAATGTATAGTGAGAAGAAATTGCAACAAATTTTGGATTATCAGCATGGTAAATCTACACAATATATGTGGGCTACGGATGCTGGACGTTGGAATGCATTTGATGACCCAAATCGTCAGGATGTTATGCCAACCGCTAATACTGATTGGTTGCATGAGTTGTTTGGTGATAGTTTTACTCAGGAGCATTCAATTAGTGTAAATGGTGGTACGGATGTAATGCAGTATTATATGTCTGCCAATTATCTGGATGAAGGAGGATTATTGAAATATGGGGATGATGGCAGACAACGCTATTCATTTACTGGTAAAATCAATGCGGATTTGGCAAAATGGTTGAAAGTAGGGTATAGTGTTCGTTTTAATCGTATTGATTATAGTTCCCCTTCCTTTGCAAGTGCCGGCGAGAATAAGGAAAATGTATTTTATTTTGATGTATGCCGTTATTGGCCTGTAATTCCTGTTGTAGATCCTAACGGTTTTTATACCGCAGAGTCTAAAATTTACCAATTGACTGAAGGGGGACGTTATAATACTCAGAATGACGTTGTGGCACAACAACTCCAGTTTCTTATTGAACCAATTAAAAATTGGAAAACCACTATTGAATTAAATTATCGTAGTAATTATAATTTCTCGCATACGGATTATCAAACGGTTTATGCTTATGATGTAAACAAGAACCCATATGCTATTGCCAACACAACTTCGGGAGTAACAGAATATGCATATAAAAGCAATTTCTTTAATCCGAATATCTTTACAGAGTATTCATTGGAGTTAGAAAACGGGCATAATATGAAAGCAATGGTCGGTTTTCAAAGTGAGTTGTTTAAACAACGTGATATTACTGCAAAACAAAATAACATAATGTCTGGCATTCCTACTTTAAATACAACTACGGATAATGCACGTGCCAGTGGTGGCTATCAGGAATGGGCAACAGCCGGTTTTTTTGGTCGTATCAATTATGATTACAAAGGTCGCTATCTGGTTGAGGCGAATCTGCGTTATGACGGTTCTTCACGTTTTTTACGCGATCAACGTTGGAATTGGTTCCCTTCTTTCTCTTTAGGCTGGAATGTGGCACGTGAGGCCTTTTTTGAGAAGTATACTAATATTGTCAATACATTGAAAGTTCGTGGCTCATGGGGTGAACTTGGTAATCAAAATACAGATAATTGGTATCCTTTTTATCGCATTATTGATTATAAACAAAATAATGGCGGTTGGTTGGTCAATGGCTTGAAACCTAATACTGCAGCCGAGTCCAGTCTCGTTTCGGCATTGTTAGGTTGGGAAAAGACCCAAACTTTAAATATTGGTTTTGATCTTGGTATGCTGGACAATCGTTTTAATTTGAATTTTGATTATTTCCAGCGTAAGTCAATTGATATGGTTGGGCCGGGACAGGAATTACCAACAATCTTAGGTATTGCCGTTCCAAATGTGAATAATCTGAATATGACTTCGAAAGGTTGGGAATTACAAGTAAGCTGGCGTGATCAGATACGTGATTTCAGATATGGTGTCACATTGGCTTTATCCGACAACCAGGTTGTAATTGATAAATATCCTAATCCGTCAAAAGATTTAGGCCAAACATATTATGATGGGGCACATTTGGGAGATCTTTGGGGATATCAGACAATAGGAATAGCTAAGACTCAGGCGGAAATGGATGCGCATCTGGCGAAGGTGGACCAATCTTCTATGGGTTCCAACTGGGGAGCAGGTGATATAATGTATGCCGATTTGGATGGTGACGGTGTGATAAGTGCAAAAGATAATACAGCAGACAATCATGGAGATAAAGTTTTGCTGGGTAATAAGACACCACGATATAACTTTGGCTTGAATTTGGATGCGGCTTATAAAGGCTTTGACTTGAAAGTGTTCTTCCAAGGAACATTGAAACGTGACTATATGCCGGGATCGGGTGCTGAAAGTATGATGTTTTGGGGAGCTGTAGGGTATTGGCAGACCAATTTTTTTGAGCCTCACTTAGACTATTTCCGTCCTGCTGATACAACGAGCCCGCTAGGAGCGAATGTCGACGGGTATTATCCACGTCCTTTAGAAAGCGACAAGAATCGTAAAGCACAAAGTCGCTATATGCAAAATGCTGCTTATTGTCGTTTGAAAAACGTAACGTTGGGATATACTTTACCGGCAGATTTGACTAAAAAATTCTACGTGAATAATTTACGTTTCTTTGTGTCTGCAGAGAATTTGTTTACTATAACCAATCTGTGTGATACTTTTGATCCTGAAACAATAGGTGTAGGCAATTGGGAAGGATGTACTTACCCATTGTCAAAGACTATTTCATTCGGATTAAGTGCAACCTTTTAATAAAATAAGATCTATATGAAAAATTATATTCAATATTTAACTATCGGAGCTTTGCTGATGGGCAGCCTGACAAGTTGTAATGACTTCTTGGATAGAGAACCATTGGATAAGGTTACTCCTGAAAAATTCTTTTCTGCAGAAGCGGATTTAGCAGCTTATGCCATAAATAACTATAAGTTTGTTACTGTGGATGATAAGTATGGCATTAATCTTTTTGGAAAAGATAATGATACAGATAATCAGGCAAGCGGAACAAGTAATTCGTTTTGGATTCCTGGTGAGAAAAAAGTTGCTGCCGACCGTGGCGAGTGGAAATGGGAGGATATTCGTTCATGCAACTACTTTTTTGACCAAGTATTACCAAGATATGAGGAGGGGGCTATAACTGGTAACCAAGATAATGTGAAACATTACATTGGAGAAATGTACGTGAACCGTGCATATAGCTATTTTCAACTTTTTACAAAATTTGGTGATCTGCCTATTGTCACAACGGCACTTCCCGATATTCAAGGTGAATTGGTGGAAGCTAGCAAGCGCCAACCGCGTCATAAGGTTGCTCGTTTTATTATTGAAGATTTAAAAAAGGCGGAAGACATGTTGTTGAATAATCCTCCGGGTGGTAAAAATCGTATTTCTAAAAATGTAGCTTATTTGCTTCATGCTCGTGTAGCTTTATATGAAGCTACTTGGGAAAAATATCATCGTGGTACAGCTTTTGTACCGGGAGGAAGCGGATGGCCGGGTAAAGATGCGCAAGGTTATGATGCTGATGTGGAAATTAATTATTTCCTTGATGAAGCGATTGCTGCTTCGAAGTTTGTTGCAGACCAAATGGTAGGCAATTTAGCAGAGAATACAGATACTCCGGAAGGAATGAATGCTTCATTGGTTTCTATCAATCCATATTATACCATGTTCTGTGATGAGAATATGGAAGGGTATAAGGAGATTCTAATGTGGAAAAAATTTGATGAATCATTGGGGGTAACCAGTAATTTGCAGATGGAACTTTGTCGTAATGGTGGTGGATCAGGCTGGACACGTGGTATGGTCAATTCATTCCTTATGCGTAATGGTTTGCCTGTTTATGCCAGTGGTTCGGGGTATAATCCCGATTGGGAGAAGGAAGGTGTAGTTGCTACGGTACAGAATCGTGACTCTCGTCTTGGTATATTCACTAAAAAGCCGGGAGATGTGAATTATTATGGTGATGATGGTACACCCAGTATTTGTCAAATCAGTTTGATATTCGGTGATGCGGGCAGTTTAGCAACAACAGGTTATATTGTAAAGAAGGGTAAACATTATTCAACTCATATGGCGAATGACCATTCTGCCGGTACCTCTGGAGGTATTGTTTTCCGTGGTGCGGAAGCTATGCTTATCTATATGGAAGCTTCATACGAGAAGAATGGAACTGTTGACGGAACGGCAGATGGATATTGGAGAGCGTTACGTACACGTGCAAAAGTAGATCCGGATTATAATAAGACAATTGCCGCAACTAATATGCTGGAAGAAGCAAAAGGGGATTTTGCCGCTTATTCACATGGAACTATGATTGATCCGACTTTGTATAATATTCGTCGTGAGCGCCGTAATGAACTTTGTGCTGAAGCTTTCCGATGGGATGATTTGAAACGCTGGAGGGCACTTGATCAGTTTAAAACGACTCCTTATCGCACGGAAGGTATGCGTTATTGGGGTAGTGTATATGAGGAACAATTAAAAGATCTTTGTATAGTAAATCCGTCAACAGGAAATATGTCTTCTCCTGAATCAAGTGTGTATATACTTCCATACGAAAAAATATTGGAAAATAATACCATTGCAAAACAAAAGGGATTCCTCTTTACTCCTGCCCATTATTTAGAGCCCATTGGGGTGGCTGTATTCCGTCAGACTGCATCAGATCCCAATGACTTCACCTCATCTTCGGTTTATCAAAATCCAGGATGGAAATATGAGGCTAGTACAGGGGCTGTTTCGGTCGAATAAGAATATATATTGATATTATTTTGTAGGGAAGTCTTTTTAGGCTTCCCTGCTTTTATTTAAGGCATTTATTTCTTAAGCGTGTATTTTACCTTTTGAAGGTAGGCATCGCTTATCTGTCTGAAGGTGTGATGAAACATTATAGTGAAGAGTATCATGAATAAAGAACTTCATAGTCGAGGGCATATGTGATGCGGTGATCTATTGTTATATTAATGCATAAAATAAACTATTTTCAAGTGAATATAAATAAAATAAAGGTGAATGATAATGTGTGATGATTTAATGTTTTATTAAATAACGGAGGTTATAATAAAATATTTTTGTTTATGTTCTTAAATATATCAAATATATTATATATTTGCAGCGTCAATCTTGGTTTAGTTTAAGAATAATATCTTAAACTGGTTGATTTTTAATAAATATTTAAAGAATCACAGCTATGTTAAAACGACTAAAATCAGTCAGCATGATGCTGTTCCTAATGGGTGCCTCTACCGGAGCAGCATACGCGGTTGCCAGTCCCGGCGTTACCGATTTGAAAATCACACAACAGAGTGGAACTTGTACAGGTGTTGTCAAAGATGCTACAGGGGAAACTGTTATTGGTGCATCTGTGGTAGTAAAAGGAACTACCAATGGTACCATCACAGATTTTGATGGTAATTTCACTTTAAATGATGTAAAGAATGGAGATGTTATTCAGATTTCTTTCGTTGGTTATATCAGACTCAAGAAATGAAATGGAATGGAACTCCGCTGAATGTTATTTTGAAAGATGATACTCAAACTTTGGATGAAGTTGTTGTTGTCGGCTATGGTGGTTCTCAAAAACGTGCAGCTTTGACTACTGCTATTACTAAAATGGATGACCAGGTCTTAAAGAAGGCGGCTTATAGTAATGTGGGACAGTCATTACAAGGATCTGTATCGGGATTACGTGTTGTCAATACTACAGGGCAGCCAGGTAGCTCACCTAATATAACTTTGCGTGGGGGAGCAACAATTACGGGGGATAATAGTGCCGCATTAATTATTGTTGATGGAATAGTGCGTAATAATATGGCAGATATTAACTCCTCGGATATAGAATCTATCCAGGTTTTGAAGGATGCTGCATCGACGGCTATCTATGGTGCTCGTGCTAATGGGGGTGTTATCTTGATTGAAACGAAAAAAGGTAAAGAGGGAAAAGTAGATGTTAATTATAAATTCAAGATGGGTATGAACTTTGCCCGCAAAGGATATGAATATCTGAATGCTGGTGATTATTTGTATTATACTCGACTAGGATTTAAAAATGCTAACCAAGCGGTAGCAGGATATAGTGATGGATGGAATCCTGATACTCAGAATGGTTGTGGTACAACTAAAAATAACTATGATGTACGTTATTTGGAAGGCAATGAGGATTTGGTGAATCAAGGATGGCAGACGATGACTGATCCTTACTCTGGTAAACAGTTGGTTTATAAAGATTATCATGGAGCTATGGATGATGAGATTTTTAATTCACCTGCGTTGATGCAAGATCATTATATCAGTATCAATGGTGGAAATGATAAAGGAACTTTTGCTGCCAGTTTAGGGTATTATGATGAGGATGGTCAGGTCGTTGGAACTGGTTATCAACGTTTTAATGGCTCCTTGAACGGCTCCTATAAGCTCTTCCCATTTTTGACAATAAATGCAGGAACTACTTATTCCTGGTCTACACAGCCTACATTGTCATGGACAGGTACTTATGAGTTCTTTTATCGTACACGTGGTATGCGTCCTACTTGGAATCCTTGGAATGAGGATGGTAGTCCTAATTCGGCTGATACTAATATTTCCGATGGTAATCCCGCTTATTTCAGAGATAAATTACTGTATTCTGACGGAACGAATAAAAGCACTTATAATATAGGATTTAAATTGGATATTCTTCCAAAGAAATTAGTGTTAAACGGTAACGCTTCTTTGTATCGTTATGATTACATGGTGGAAAAATTTAATAAAGCGTACCAATTGGAGAATAAAGATACAAATACAACACGTGAGGCTTCTGTGGAGCAGGAACGTTATACTCAACAGCAATATAATGCTACATTGACTTATACCGACACTTTTGCTGATAAGCATAATTTGGAGGTCATGTTAGGGGGTGAATATTTTACTTATGATCAGTTTAAGCTTGCGGCAAAAACTCAAAATTCTCCTACTGATGATATCCCTACTTTAAATGTAGGCGCAACTCGCACTGAAACTAGTACTACTAAGAGTGCTTATCGAATACTTTCTAGTTTTGGACGTCTGAATTATAACTATGAAATGAAATACTTACTTTCTGTTGTGTTCCGTTATGATGGTATTTCTAAATTGAAGGATAATAGATGGGGATTTTTCCCTGGAGTTTCTGCCGGATGGAATATTACAGAAGAGCAGTTTTGGAAGGATTCCAACGTTTCTGATTTGATTTCCACCTTTAAACCTCGTCTTAGTTATGGTGTGAATGGTAATGTGAACGGTTTAGGTAATTATACGGTATATGGTGAGTATGCAACAACGAAACCTTATGGTGGTGAAACCGGTATATACAATAGTGCATTGGTTAATACAGGGTTACGTTGGGAACAGAGCCAAAGCTTTGAAGCCGGACTTGATATTGGTTTCTTCAATAATCGTTTGAGCTTTATTCTGGATTATTATAATCGCAAGACAAAAGATTTGCTTACCGATCTTGCTTTACCAGGGTATACAGGATTTGATAAGATTGCTACTAATTTGGGTACTCTTCGTAATTCTGGTTTTGAAGCGGAAGTACGTGCTAATATCATAAATAAAGGTGGATTCACTTGGGATATGACAGCAAACCTTTCTACTGTAGCTAATAAAATTATAAAATTGCCTGACAATAAGGAGGTTAATAACCGTGTAGGTGGTGCTCAGGTATGGGATCCTAATAAAGGAGAGTTAGTATGGGTTGGCGGCCGTCAGGAAGGTGGAAAGTTAGGTGAGCTTATTGCCTATAAACAAAATCATATTTTTAAAGATTGGGATGATGTAAAAAAATATGCAAACAATCGAATTGATAATGTCGCAAATTTGTATGGTCCGGGTAAGGCAGCAGAATATGCCGGTAAACAAGGTTGGAAACCTATTGAACCAGGAGATGTTTGTTGGGAGGATATGGATGGAAATGATGTGATAGATTCATATGACCGTTATGTCGTTGGTAATATATTTCCTAATATAACCGGTGGATTCTCTACTACATTCAGCTATAAAAATTGGTCGTTGTATGGACGTTTTGATTATGCATTAGGACATACATTGTATAATGATTTAAAGGCTCGTACATTGGGCCAGTATCAAGGCACATGGAATATTATAACTGATGTGAAAGATATGTGGACAGAAGATAATCCGAACACAGATTTATCTAAATATTATTTTGGCGATCAGAATATCAAAAAGAATATCACACGTTCTAATAATGGTTTAACTGCTGCTGATAACAACAATTCTCATTATTATGAAAAGGGGGATTATTTGTGTTTGCGAGAGCTTACATTAAGTTATACATTACCGAAATCACTAATCAGTAAATGTTTCATGACGGATGCTTCTGTTTATGTCACAGGTCAGAATTTGTTTTATATAACTGGTTATGAAGGTACATCTCCGGAACCGGCTGTAAGTACAGAATATGGTCGTGGTATTGATAATGGACGTTATCCTACTCCAAGAACTGTATTATTTGGTTTATCTGTTTCATTTTAATCAACAAGACTCATTATGAAAAAAATATTAACATATTTAATGGTTGGCATAGCTTTTACCGGGTGTAATTCTTTGGATTTGGAGCCAATAAGTAGTATTGCCGATAATAAATATTGGCAGACAGAAGCACAGGTGGATGCTTTTAATGTGGGGTTACATTCTAAGTTTAGAGAGAAATGTAGTTATAGCATTTTTCTTTTTGGAGAACCTCGTGCGGATTATTATTTTGGAGAGTCAACATTTGGTAGTGCTACCCAGGGTAATGAACGTATGTGGAACAACAGTTTGAACGATGTGAATACGGTTGTTTCTAATTTTGGAAATTTATATGAGGTGATTAATCAGGCTAATCTGATGATAAACAAGGTGGAAGGTATGTCGATGAATGAAAGTACCAAGAAATATTATCTGGGCGAAGTTTATGGTATCCGTGCTTTCCTTTACTTTCAGTTGTTACGATCTTATGGAGATGTAGTGATATGGACCGATTTCTCGGAAGGGTCGAGCTTGGATCTTGGAAATTTAGCAAGACCAGCTTCTTCTGCTGCTGACGTAATGAAATTGATTGTTGATGATTTACAGGCTTCAGAAACTGCTTTTGGGGATAATTATGGGTTTAGAAATGATTCTCAGCGTTATTTTTGGTCTAAAGCAGCTACCATGATGTTGAAGGGTGAAGTATATATGTGGAGAGGAAAACACATGGGAGGTGGTAACGAAGATTATACAACAGCGAAAAATGCATTGCAGGAAGTGAGAAATCAAACCGATAAATTTGGTTTGTTGGAGGATTTCTCTGAAGTATTTTCTTATGATAACAAGAATAATAAAGAGATAATATTTGCGATTCGCAATGCACGCGATGAATATAATATGTGGGGGGATGTAACATATAATAATAATATGTTTCCACAGCAAAATATATTATTCGGATATATGGATGAGAATGGTAATCCCATTAGTTCATTGGGTGATAAAGTGAAAGTGAATGGTACGATCCGTTACCCGGTTAATAAGGATGTGTATACTAAATGCTTTAATGATAACGATACCCGTAAGCGAAGCACACTTCAGGCTGCTTATGAAAAAAAGGAAGATGGAACTTTATCTCTTTATGGGTTGTATCCGGCCAAGTTTTTGGGTACATTGCTTGATGGGGCTGATACGCGTAGTCCATTGGATGATTATCCTGTTTATCGGTATGCAGATTGCTTGTTGTTGTTAGCTCAAGCTAAGGCTTTTTTAGGAGAGGACCCTGTGGAAGAAATTAATGCAGTACGTAAACGTGCCTATGGTGAAGATTATTTTAATGCACATCCGGAAGTACAATATCCCAATGATAATGATGCCGCACTTTATGCGGATAATAAGTCTGTAAAACCGGATAATGCCGGTGCAATGGAAGCTGTTCTAAAAGAACGTATGCGTGAGTTTATGGTTGAAGGAAAACGTTGGTATGATCTGCGCTTAGCAGGTGATGAATATGTATTGGAACATACTACAGCAGAAGCAACCCGTTTGCTTTGGCCTATTGATAAGAATACATTGACTAATAATTCGGCATTGAAGCAGACACCAGGATATGAATCTAGTGGAGGAAAATAAAGTATTAGTTATATAATAAAAGAAGGTGTCTGAAATGGACAGCCTCCAAAAGTTAGACATAAAACTTTTAGAGGGCACTTCACTTTTCGGACACCTTCTTTTATTGAAACCGTTTCAAGACTTTTAGTATATCTTTGGGGTTTTCTATCTTAATCTTTTCTGTTTCAATGAACTCTTTGATAAGTTGTTGCTTATCTTTTGAATACAATTTCAGAAGTGAATGGATATTTCGAAAGCTTCTCAACTTGCCTTTAATCTGAGTGTAATAAACATTTTCCGTTACCATTTTATAGACCGAAAGGTCTAAATTCTGTTCACCGTTAACACGTTGGAAGCGTGTATTGACATCAATTGCTTGAACACTGCCATGAGTAACTGTTCCCATAGCTCCTTTCTTCCCGATATCTTTTGGCTTTACTTTCCAGTCTATAAAAAGAGTGGTATGCTGATCAGTCATCACTTCCATAAAATGTCCCTCAAACGGAATAAAGCGGTGTATATCAATGACTACTGTATCAATATCTTCCAAATTCTCTATAACCATGTCTGTCGATTCATTCAAAAAATGCATTTCCTTGTTTATACAGTCATAGTTAAATTTCCCTTTGGCAAGCTGTTTGTTTTTCAATAAAACTTTTCCTGGAGTAAATTCCTTGAAGAAATAGCCGGCAGGTTGTTGGGCATTTGTCAACGTTATGCTTCCCAATGCCAGAATTGCAATAAGAATTCCTTTTGTATTCATAGTGATGGAGATTTTAATTATTCATACTAGTCCTTTGAGCCAAATTGCCAAAAAACGATCGTATACTATATATCCTTGCTGCTCTTTTAAGACAAACTCCTTATTAATTAAAGACTTTAATGCTACATTTATGCTGCTGGCTCCTTTTAAATCATATTTCTTTATGAATGTGGCACTGTTAATCTCATTTACAATTTCCTCTTTGGCTATAGCTTTCAGCAACTGAATCTGATTGGAAGTTAAAAACTGGAAATAGGTTTGATAAGTATATTCTTCCTCCTGTATGATTTCCTGGATGAGTGTATGCAACAGCTCTATGGTCGGAGTCTGCTGTGGCAATGAATACAATCTGTTTAAAAGATATTGCATATACCACGTATGTCCTTTTACCGATTGATAAATTTCATGGAAGATATTTTCCTGCAAAGTTTTTTTCCTTTCATCAAACAGTTTCTTGGCAAACTCCCGGTAAGGAGTATAAGGAATAGGGGCCAGGAAAAGTTTCTGCGTAGATTGGTAAAAAGGTCTTTTGATGGAAAAGAAGATAGACTCCATCAAATGCTTTTTGCTGCCCGAAAAGATAAAATGCACATTCGGGGTGAACTGGATATACGATCTCAACAGGCCTTCCACTCCTTTCTCCGGATATTCC
>UMHB01057757.1_pt1 | contig 11798 bp, 7 predicted proteins | sample 1965441 | NCBI WGS metagenome assembly UMHB01 (sample SAMEA4836089, study PRJEB28245) | human gut metagenome | biome: gut microbiome; material: fecal sample | place: Denmark | collected 2008 | reverse complement strand
TCACACCCCGGAGGGCACTTCCGTCTGGCTGGCGGATGTGGAATTGGAGCCGTATCAGGCGCTGCTGGTAAAAAACAAATAAGTAAAACGAGTCATTCGGCTCTCTCTTTTTGCCAAAGTTTTCATTGCGTTTTCTTGCACCCTGCCGAAAGTGGCGTGTTTTCAAAAGTGCACGTTTGCGCAGCGCAGCGGAGCAATGAAAGCCCCAGTGGGGCTTTTAAACGACAGAACGATCTTGCGCAGCAAGATGGAGGGGCCTCGCCCCCGACAAGTTCACGTTGACACGGCTCGATTTTTGTGGTAATCTATCCCAACAATTTAATATAACATATTTACTTAGAGTTCCAACTCGGCTCCCGAAGGAGCCGGAGCAAGTTTTTAACTTTCTATCGCCACATAACGAACCCGAACCAAGGCCATCCCGGAAAGGATGGTCAGGTTCAGGTTGTTGTGTGGCGATTTTTTATTGTCAAATTCAGCACCGTACCTTGAAAACCGCATGACCGTCTGCATGGGATACCCGGCGATGACCTCGTAAGGGAGAGCCGGGAAACGCCGCCGGAAGGGGGCAGGAAATCCATGCAGGGAGAACGGCACACCCAACCTCATGTGCTCAAAATGATATGCTCCCTATAACAGAGACACTGAAATAGGGAAAGGGTTAAAATGAGCAAACGAAAAGAGATCGATCCAGAGTTTAGAATCCGGCTCATTGAAGAATGCCTTGCAGGGCGAATGCGAGGACGAGAGGCTGCCAGACGAGCAGGTGTTTCTTCCTCTGCAATGCGAAAGTGGATCAGCTTGTACAAAATGGATGGGCCTGCAGCATTTGCGTCTTCAAATGCCAAGAGAACTTATAGCGAGGAGATCAAGAAAAAAGTCGTAAAGGATTATCTGAATGGGAAAGGCAGCTTCCCAACGCTCTGCGAAAAATACCATCTTCGCAGTCCTGAATTGGTCAATCGATGGGTAAAGTCGTATAATGGTCATAAAGATTCCAAGAAAAACTCAGGAGGTTTCTCTTTGTCTAGGGCTAAAGCCGTTTTTATTCCACCAGCAGAGCTGGTGGTTGTCGCTCGCTCAAGCTACCCAAAGCAAAAGACCAGAGTTGTAAAGCCTTTCGGCTAGACAACTCTGGTCTTTTTGTTGGAACTTGTGCAGCAGCCCCTTCTTTTTATTTACTTATGTTTTTTTAAGTGTCACACCATACCGGCGTTGCTGCGCTGATCAGGGTCCGAGGGGTCTCGGTAGCTTGGTGTCCTGTCCTGCTCTCCTACTGCTTTCCATGGGTGGTAAGCTGGGATCTCCTCCGGAATGGGGCCAAAGGGGTTATCTTCCCGTTCTCCCAATCCAGCCTCCAGGGCAAAGCCGAAGCGACAAGGCCGATCGTCGATGCGATATGTCGGCAGAACATCTGGGCCGCAGCTGCTGTTACCCAGACCCCGGTGGGCGTAGTCCAGATGCACATACAGGGCCTCCGGTGCAGGAAGCTCAAGGGGATGCCGGGCATTCCACAGCTGCAGATCACTGTAGGGCACTGCGCTCATGGCCATGGGGCAGGCGGCCTCAAACCGTACAAAATCCGCACGGTCCGGATCTGTTAATCGCATACTACGAGATTCCGTATGAAGTCCGTATTCCTGAGGCCGTAGATAAAACGGCTGATTTCTCACATCTTCGCTGTAAACTCCCATGCGCCCGCCGCACTGGCGATCAGGATAGGTTTCTAACGGTCCCTTCCCATACCATTTCATAGCCGTAAACCGCACGGGAAGAATTGCCGTCATCCCGATTCGCCCCGGAGACAGCATATCTGCCGGAGATTGCACGTTGCAGTCAATAAATATACGATTTTGTCCTGCCTGCCATAAACCAACGGTAACATAGAAACTGTCCTTCTCCGTCTGGTATGCGGTGGTGTAGGTCAAAGACGGCTCTTCCACCCCGTTCCCCTGCCGGACTTCCAAACAAGTACGTTTTGGATGATCATACTGCTTTGTAAACCAGTTCTGTTTACCCAGTACCAGTGGGCTGTGAGCATCGTTGTCTGTGGGGGCACGAAAAGGGGTGAAGAACAGATCGTGCAGTAGCACACCGGATACGTTGTCGACCTGAAGTGCTCCGGTTTCTGTATCCAGCCGAAGAATCAAGTCACCCATCTCACCCACCAGAAGAGTTCCCTGTTTTGAGAAATGAGCTGTGACCTTTTCTGTCACAAGAGCCGGGTGACATCCCTTTTTCCAAAGGAACTGCTTCCATCCGCTGAGGCCGCATCCCGCATGGGCCGGAGATTTCTCCATGAATAAGAACTCCAGAAGCTGTTCTCCCGAAGCCGGAGAAATATCCTGCAGGTCGGCCTTCCATACCACCGACTGTCCTGCAGGGCAATCCGGCAGAGAGAGCTCTCTGATTTCCCGACAGACACCATTTTCCAGCAGGCGCAGTTGAGCTGCAAAATCTCTCAGGTTCAGCTGCTCACAACGGTTTTCCAGAACAAAGATTCCATTCCGGAGGTCCTTCACCCGAAGGTCGATGGGCTGGTACACCGTCTGAACTTCCTGTAGCTTAGGCGTAAATCGACGATCGGGTGTTGTCAGTCCATCGATGCAGAAATTGCTGTCATGGAATTCCTCGCCAAAATCGCCGCCATAGGCATACCAGGTCGTTCCATCCGGGTTCGTCTGGCGCAGACCGTGGTCGCACCACTCCCAGATAAAGCCGCCCATCAGATTCTGGTGTTCATAGATTTCTTTCCAGTAATCCCCCATGCTTCCGCATGCGTTTCCCATAGCGTGAAGGTACTCATTGGTCAGAAAGGCCCGATTGGGATTTGCTTCTGCCCGTTCCCTCATGTTCTGAGGAGAAGGATAGGTCTCGCTGTCCATATCTGCAATCTTGTTCATCTGGCGCTTGTGGATCAGACGGGTGGGGTCCGCAGTGCGGCAGTAGGATGCCGCCAGTGCCACAGTCTCTCCATAACCAATCTCATTGCCGAGGGACCAGCAGAAGATCGATGCATGGTTTTTATTGGTTTGAACCATGGCAGCCTGTCGGTCCAGCACACGGGGGAGCCACCGCATATCGTTGCCGGGCAAAAGATTCTTGCGGTAAGAAATGCCATGACTTTCCAGATTTGCCTCATCCATTATATAAAGGCCGTATTCATCACAGAGCTCATACCAGCGTGGAGTATCGGGATAATGCGCACAGCGAACCGCATTGATATTGCATCGCTTCATCAACTCAATATCTTGGCGCATGCTCTCTTCGGTGATGGCATAGCCGGTGACAGGGTCGAACTCGTGTCGGTTCACGCCTCGCAGCTTGACGGGTGCACCGTTGACTCGGAATACGCCTTCTCCATCGATCTCATAATGGCGGAAGCCGAAGGGCACGGTGGTTTCCTCCAGCTTTTCTTCTCCCAGAAAAGTAGACAGCCGCACCTGATACAAATAGGGTGTCTCCGCCGACCAGAGGTGCGGCGTTTCCAGCTCCAAATGCCCATACGCTGTTGCGGTGATGCCCGCCGGAATCTGCAATGCACCATCCAACCAGGCCGGATCAAAACCACGCTCTTTAAATACCGCTTCCAGGCTGACCTCCTCAAAACGATCACTGTCGTTGCCAGTCTTCCCATTGCAACTGCCCACTGGACACGCCTCGGCATCCAGCAACTCCACCTCTACCCGGATGCGTGGAGCACAGCGATGGCTCAAATTCAAAATTTTGCTTTCGGTATGCAGAACTGCCTTTTCCGGCGTTACCTCTGCCCAGAGATAGCTGTCCAGAAGGTGCAGCTCGTGGATTTCATACAATTTAACGCTGCGAAAGATTCCAGACAGCCTCCACATATCCTGACATTCGAGATAGGAACCTGGGCTGAACTCATCCACCCGAAGCAACAGTAGGTTCTGCCCAGGCCGTACAGCATCGGTCAGGTCTACCTCACATGCAGTGCGCCCGTTTTCCGCATAGCAAAGAACCTGCCCATTCAAAAAAACAGTTACAGCAGAGGAAAAACCGCCGATGGATAGGATCATCCGGTGGTGCACGGTAGGAACTTCCAGAGTCAAATCTTTCCGGTAGATGCCAACCATCCCCTGTCCTTCCGGAATAAAAGGCGGCTCCAGCTTGTTCGCATCTGCCCCGAAGGCATAGCGTGTGTTGATGTATTTGGGCTTATCGAAACCCTGCAGCTGCCAGCATCCGGGCACAGAGATTGCTTTGGGCTTTGGCAACGCCCCAAGCTGTTCCGGGGTCTGTGTATCGGCATCAGCACGGGGAATCAGCGCAAAATCCCAGACTCCATTCAGACAGTGTTCTTTCGTTCGGGGGAATCGGTCAAACCGATAGGGCATTCTTCCGACTGCGTGCGTCCAGACATCCATAGTAGTTCTCCTTCCTGTAGGGCCTTCCGGGGCCATTTCATCCCGGCATTCGGGCATGTTGCTTACGGTAATCGCTGGGTGTGACTCCTTCAATGGATTTGAACAATTTGGTGAAATGCGAAAAGCTGGAATATCCCAGTGCGACAGCCAGATCGCCCACGGGCATATCGGTGCCCGCCAACAACTGTCTTGCTAGATTGATGCGTTTATTCTGGATATAGTCGTTCAAACTCTGGCCGGTCTTGCGCTTGAATAGCCGGGCTGTGTAGTCCGGATTCAGGTAGACGGCCGCTGCAATATTTTCTCGCGTCAATTCTTGATGAATATTCAGTTCGATGTATTCCTTGATTCGGCGGATTACTTGTTCCTCGCCGGGCGAGTGCCGCAGCAGTCTTTCAGTCCGAGCAAGGTTGCCCTGCACCCACGAAAGAAACTGCGGCAGCGATTCAAACACCGGTTTCGCTTCCACAAGTTCTGTTGCCTCCGGGCAGCCTCGCTCTTGTAGCGTGCAGTGGAGCGCCTGTATCAAGGTCTGTGCAATCCACTGCATCCGTTCCTGTGCTGCCTTGAGGGACAGCCGGTTGAGTTCGGTGGTAATCTCTGCCTGCACAGTCTGAGCATCTTCCTGCAAAAGCAGGGTCTTCCAATGTCGGATCCGGGCCTCCTCCGGGCTCTGCGACTCCTTGTGAAGGCTCGTTTCCCACTGTTCCAGCGCATCCGCAGTGGAACAAAGTCCCAGAATGCTGCTGGACACGGCAGGCGAGACCTTTACTGACTGCTTCAGCATCGTCTTGCAGGCCAGACCCAATTCTTCCCCGAAATGCGCAGCCGCAGCAGGTTCCATTCCAGCGCTGATGAGCAGAAAACTCTGTCCACTTCGGCGCTGCAAAGAGGTCCAGCCGGTACCGGTTTTATCCCAAAGCTCCTTGGCAATATTGCACACGCCGTATCCGAGCAGCTCCTGCTCGCTCTGCGGCAATGCAGCAGGCATCTGCACCAATACCCGTACCACCTGCAGCGGCGCACTGACATCCAGCTCCAGATCATACTTCTGTGCACAGTTGAAAAGAGATTCCGCCGTGGATAGGATGTTTTTTTCTAAAACATCCTGCAAATACTGGTCTCGGCGCAGACTGCGCCCGTTTTCATAGGCGCGGCGGGTCCCGCGCATACTTTCCTGCGTCTTCCAAAGGTTGAGCGCATGTCGGATGGATGCTGTAAGCTCTGCCGGTGCAATTGGCTTGAGCACATACTCCACACACCCCAGCTCCATCGCTTTCTGCGCCATGGGAAAGGATTCGTGGCAGGTCAGGATCACAGCCTCGGTATCGGGACAGGAGGTCTTCATCCATTCCAGCAGCTCAATGCCGGACATCCGAGGCATTTCCAGATCACAGACCAGAACCTGTACCGGTTCCTGGCGAAGGATCTTCTGCGCTTCCACGCCGTTTGCGGCATCCAGCACCCGGTCCACATCAAGATTTTTCCAGTTGATCGAGCGTCGGATGGCTTGGATTGCAAGCGCCTCATCATCTACAATCAGAACGGTCGTCACAGTGTTTCCTCCTTTTCCGGCTGTTCTGTGCCGTAGTTCAGCGGCAGAATCACGCTCACATGTGTGCCGCCGTCAGGCCGATTTTCCAAGTGAACTTCCGCTTTGCCTGCATATAGCAGTTCCAGCCGCTGTCGGACATTAGCGATTCCGATGTGGACCCGCCCATCAAAAAACGGTTGCGCCTTTTGCTGCAGAGCCTGCAGCACCTCATCCGAAAAGCCAGGGCCATTGTCCAGCACTTCCAGCCATAAGTAGGTTTCCCCCTCCCGGTTCTGCATCGAGGCGCGGATGTCGATTTTGGCTTCCCTGCTCATATTGCGCGCATATTTCACCGCATTCTCTGCAAAAGACTTGATGACCGAAGGAGGGATGCGTGCCTGCCGCAGAAAGGCCGGGACGGAGATAGTGTAGGAAAAGGCATCGCCGAATCGGAGTTTCTGGATGGAGAGAAAGTCATCTGTGAAGCGAAGCTCCTCTTCCAGCAGAACAAAATCATTTTCTACCTGTGCCATAAACCGGAAATATCGGTTCAGGTAAGTGGTCAGAGCCAACACCTGCTCAAAATCGCCGGTAAGGGACGCATTGTAAACCGCATTAAAGCAGTTGCCCAGAAAATGCGGGTTGATCTGCATCTGTAGATTTCGCAGCTGGCTCATCTGCTTTTCCCGTAAGATCTGTGTCTGACGCTCCTGCAGCTCAGAGATCTCCTCCAGCGTGAGGTTGAAGGTCGTACCAATGGTGGAAAACTCTTGCAGCATTCCGCTTGTATCCACCCGGACGCTCAAATCTCCCTGTCCGGCTTGGTGCATGATCTGTGAAATCCGATCAATGGGTTCCACAATTTGCAATCGGGCAAAACGGTACAGCAGAAAGAGTGCAGCCAGCAGCAAGAGCGGAATCACCATCATCAACAAGCTGAGCCAGACGATGCCATTTGTCAGACCGGTGCGCACCAGCCTGACCCGGAGTTCAAAACCGGTGCGCCCGATTTTAGCCGAAAAGCAGTTTTCCGGGCCGGCCTCCACTCCTGCAATCCGTTTGTTGTTCAGGTAGAGGCTGGTCTCCGCATACTGGCTGCTATCCTCTGCAAAAGGAACCGTCATCAGTTTCACTGGATCCAGCAAAAAGCCGAAGTAGGCATCGTTCATCTGATAGCTGTACAGAAGATACTGAGCGGCCTCATCTGTGTAATACTGCCATGTGCCGGTGGGGTAGTCGTCCAGATCTTGGCAGATCGTCTCAATAGCATGATTCACCTGTTGACGTTCCATAAGACTTTGGCCCTCTCCGCGAACCATTAGGACCGCCCCATGTGCAAGAGGACACAGAAATTCTGCGCTCATGCTAGGATACTCGATCACGTCCACTGCCATCCGCCGAAAGACCCTTGTTGTGGCAAACACACGCTCTGCCTCGGATGTCAGATACTGCATATAAATGGTATCGTTATCCACTGTCGTAAAGGTCTGCACATTCATTTCGATGGCGTTCAGATTTGTTTCCAACTGATCCGCATAGTTCTGCAACGCCGCCTGATCCAGTTGGGTCACCTGGCGGTTCAGATTGTATATACTCAGCCCGCAGCAGATGAGCATCAGGAACATCAGAACCAGAACCGGGATACTGTAGAACCAGAAAAGCTTTTGATGGACGGATGGTCGTTTCATAGGCACAACTTCCTCCGGAAGCACCACAAAGGCCCGGCAATCTTGTTTGCCAGACCTTCGCAGTACCACATTGATTATTCTTTCACGCCGCCGATCACAATTCCTTTGACAAAATAGCGTTCAAAGCAGGGGAACACCGCCAAAACCGGGATGGCAACTGCCGATGCAATGGCCATACGGACACCCGATGTGGGCAGATTGCTAACCGCAGCCATCATCTCGCCAGAGATCTCACTGTTGTTCTTCAGGAATTGAATATTTGCCAACATATCATTCAGAACATTCTGGATATTATAATACCGCGTATCAGTCAGATAGTACAGACCGTTGTTCCAGTCGTTCCAGTATGCCATGAAGATGAACATGCCCAGCGTTGCGATGATGGGCAGTGAGATTGGAATTACGATCCGCCGAAAAACCTGAAACTCCGTAGCACCATCAATGAGTGCCGCCTCGATCAGTGGTTTAGGAATGCTGTTGCTGAAGAAGTTTCGCGCCAGCATGACATTAAAGGCATTCATCAGCAGGCCGGGAATCAGAAGGGCCCAATAGGTATTCTTGATATGGAACACCTCGGTGTAGACCAGATAGGTAGCCACTAGGCCGCCGTTGAACAGCATGGTGAACAACACCAGGAAGTTCAGAATCTTCCGGCCCGGCAGATTCTCACGAGAGAGGGTATAGGCCAGCATCAGGGTGATCGCCAGACTGATGGCTGTTCCCATTACTGCGATGACAATGGTCGTCAGATAGGCCCGTCCGATGATTGCACGGTTGCCCCACAGATATTCATAAGCAGCCAGACTGAACTCCGAAGGAATGAAAGAATATCCGTTCCGGGTAATAGATTCCTCGCTGGAAATGGACGAGGTGAACATCAGCACAAAGGGCAGAATGGCCGAAAGCGACAGCAGCGCCAGCACAATGTAGGAGACGACCGTCACACCGGAGACATGTTTTTTCTTTTTTGTTGTGGTATCCATACTCAGAACAGGCTCCCTTCCATATTTCTCTTTTTCACCAGCCAGTTGGAGAACATCACCAAAATAAAACCAACAATAGACTGATAGAAGCTTGCAGCCGAAGACATGCCCACGTCACCCAATTTCATCAGGCCGTTGTAAACGTAGGTATCAATGGTAGAAGTCACGCTGCTGATGATACCAGACTGCATCGGAATCTGATAGAACAGACCAAAGTCCGAATGGAAGATACGTCCTACGCTCAGCAGCGACATCATAACGATGGTAGGAGAGATCAGAGGGATGGTGATTGAGAATATTTGCTTTAGCTTTCCGGCACCATCCAGCTCGGCCGCTTCATAGAGGGAGGAATCGATACCCACCATAGTGGCATAGTAGACAATGGCAGTGTAGCCCGAACGCTTCCATAATTCCACAAAGGTCAGGATAAAGGGCCAGAATTTGCTTTCCATGTACCAGGAAACCGGGTCTTTTCCCATTACTGTGAGAATATGATTGAACATACCCGTAGTGGGGCTCAGGAATGCATATACAAGGTAGCTGGCGATGACGTAGGAGAACAGGTAAGGCAACAACACGGAGGTCTGAAAAAAACGGTTCCAGAACTTGGACTTCACCTCATTCAGGAACAGTGCAATGGCAATGGCCATCACGGTTTGCAGTACGATAAAGAGTAGATTATAGCCGATGGTATTGCGGGTGATGACCCAGGCATCCTTGGTGGCAAACAGATACTTGAAATTTGCCAGGCCACACCAATCGCTCTTCCAGATGCCCTTGGCGTAGTTGACATTGCGGAACGCGATGGTCAAACCTGCCATGGGCAGATAATTGTTGATGAGCAGATAAAGCAATCCGGGCAGTGCCATCAGATACAGAGGGATAAACTGCCTGATCTTTCCCTTTTTCTTCGGGACGGTAACGGTCTTTTCCATAAATACCACCTGTTCTCAAAAATCCCCTGCCGGATCAGGGCAGGGGATCATGTTTCATGTGCTGGTTCCCTGTATTTTACGGTTAGGAAACGCCATTCTCTTTTTTCCAGTCAGCGAACTGGGCAGCCTTTTCATCGATAATCTTCTGCAGACCGGCGCTCTCCAGTTCCTTGAGGAACTTGGGCAGATTGTCGTCGATGTCGATGCAGCCATAAGCCAGTGCGCTAAGATACTGATCACAGACATTCGTTACTGCCGTGTACTCGGTCTTTACCGGTGTCACGTCGTAAGCAAAGCCCATGGCCTTACTCAGCATAGCGCTCTCATTCATGGCGCGCACCTGCTCCGGGAAGTCCTCTTCCGTGCCGTCCCAGAAATAAGCGATCAGCTGGTCACCAAATGCAAAGCTCCAGTTGTGGAAATAGCCACTGGTGGAAGCATCCACACCATCTGCGAAAGTGATGATACGGTCAGAGCCTTCCTTCAGCTTATAGTGGACACCTTCCAGACCCCAATCCAGCATGTTCAGGAAGGTGGGATCCGAGTACATCATATCCAGAACCTGCATAGCAGCTTCGGGATTTTTGCTATTATTCAGAAGCGACCAGCCAAAAGAATTCACCTTTGTAGTGTACGAGAATACAGTGTTCAGCGGAATCACCGTCATATCCCGTCCGCACTGATTAGTTTTATCCTGTGCAGTGCCAGGGCCAACAGTACCATAGAAGCCAAGAAGCTTTCCGGCCTTGATCTGTTCCGCTGCACCGTCGGTGGTGGTAAGAATATCCGATGCAATCCAGCCCTTCTTGAACCACTCCCGGTGCTTTTCGCACTCAGCACGGAATTTATCGCTGGAGAACAAGTCAGAGATCTCATCGTCCTGACCATAGTTCAGCAGAACACCAAAGGTATCGCCCAGCGGATCATAGTCTGCGTAGACAAACGTGCCACTACCCTCTAGGCGCATCATGGCCATATCCGGCTCGCCCGCATGAATGGTCTCGAACATCCCATCTAAATCATCGGTAGATTTGATCATAGCAGGATCGATCCCGTACTTTTCCAGAATATCAGTACGCACCACAATACCGCCCTGATAGAACAGTGAGCGATTGACCGGCACCTGATAAGTCACACCGGACACCTTACCGGCCTGCAGATAATCTCCCAGACATTCCTGAATATCCGTACCATATTCATCCAGCAGGTCATCCAACGGAAGGAGTGCTCCCTTTGCCACACAACTGGATACCATGGTGCCCCAAACCAGAGCAATGTCCACCTGCTCACTACCTGCCATCACCAGATTGAGCTGGTTGTTATAAGAACTGCTGGGAACCACTTCCAACTGTAAGTCGATACCCTTTTTATCGGCCACGTAATCGTGAATGGCCTTAGCTACCTTTTCCTGATCAGGTTGGACTGAGGACAGAGGGTAGTACATAACAACCTTGGGCATTTCGCCGCTGGCAGCTGCCGAACCGGATGCCGTCGAACTGCTGGTGGAGCTGGACGAACCACCGCAGGCAGTCAGACCCGCTGCCACAGCAGAGATACCCGTTGCCTTCAGAAAATTCCGGCGAGAGATCCATTTCTTCATGATTGTTCTCCTTCTCATGTATCTTCCCACCCCCTTCCGAGCGTGGGAAATAAGACATTTTGCAGGAGCGGCCCATTTCCTCATCGACGCTCGCTTCTGCGTTTCCTGACACTAGTATACCCCTTCTTTGCTCTTTCCCGCTAACGCAATCTGCAGGTAGATTAGCGAAAAACGGACTTTTGAAATTGCTGGCAGCCTATAACCGCTCCGGCAGGGGCGAATCCTTTATGGCCCATTAGAAAGCACGAGATTTCTGATATGCACCCTAGCTCTTGAACGGCAAAGCGAAAAATCCGAACCCTTCTCCTACCGAAAAAAGGTTCGGATCTTGTTTTGATGCCGTTACAAAGAGCCATTTTAGCGGTGCAGCAGATAAGTCTGCTCCCGTTGGGTCAGCCGTTTCAGGCCATCGTACAGTTCCCGGCGCGATTCCTGTTCTTCCATAATGGTCTGCGGCTGCATGGCGTAGGGGTCGGCTGTGGCTTCGATGCGCCGCAGCTGCTCTTCTCCCGGCAGAACATCGTCCAGCGAAACACGCTGGTAACAGATACCATCCTTGTCCTCCGTTACCATCCGCTGTTCAAAAGCGGTAAAGGCTTCCCGAACCATATCCATCATGGCGTTGCGGATGGCCGGAGCCGCGCAGGTCAGGAACTTCATGCCGCGCGCC
>UMHB01003092.1_pt1 | contig 11908 bp, 16 predicted proteins | sample 1965441 | NCBI WGS metagenome assembly UMHB01 (sample SAMEA4836089, study PRJEB28245) | human gut metagenome | biome: gut microbiome; material: fecal sample | place: Denmark | collected 2008 | reverse complement strand
GAAAAATCAAGGCTTCATCAGCAGGGGATGAGAGAATCGAACTATAATGAATGCATTCTTATCAAACCTAAGTTTTACTGTAACCATTGATTTTACTGTGTTTTGAGCATTTTTTTATTTGCTTATAAAGTGGCAAATTTGCCATAGAAGTATATAAAATGCAACACGATGCAACACGAAATGCAACACGAAATTGAACATGTTTCTTTCTACTTTAAAAATAGCCGGCAGATAAGCTCTACCGGCTATGGTTTTATAATGATTCAAGACCTACTTTCCATGTATTCTTTCCAACAATTCCATCCGCTGTCAATCCGTGGCTTCTCTGCCAGGTCTTGGTCGACGCTTCCGTACCGCTGCCGAAATTGCCGTCTGCTGTCGCACCAATGATGATCTGCCATACCTTAACCACATTTCCTTTACTACCTTTTCTGATCGTAGTCATATTGTAAACCTCGCTTTCTGATTTTGATGTATTTGTTGCTGCCACTGCTTTATTAAATAAAGCCTGCTCTGCCGACCTACGTCTTTTAAGTCCTGCAAGCACTTTACCATTTGCTTTACAGTACTGTGGCATTGCTACAGCAATCTGTGATGCGTTTCTACCTGCACAAAGCTTTTTAAGGTTGCCAGCTCCACAATTAAATGCAAACGACACCAGAGCATCAAACTGATTCTGGTTGAGATTTGCAGTGATTGGCACATATGCGGGACTATTAACGTATCCATCAAACTTTGTAATATCCTGCTTTAAATATGCGTCTGCCTGTGCCTGCGTGATTGTCATACCTTTTTTTACTCCGGCGGTATGTCCATAACCGATGGTCCATACTCCGGCAGCACACTGATAAGCAGATAACCGACATCCCTCATACTGCTTGATCAGATTAAGACCTGCCTGTCCAATTTTTCTATTTGCCATAAAAATTACTCCTCCTCTACTTCTGGAATTCCTGCCAAAGATGTAAGCCATGATACGATACCGGCTACAATTGCGGATGATACTACCATCTTCCAATCCACTGCTGAAATCACTGCCCCTGTACCGATTACTGCTACCGCTGTCTGCGCCATCGTCTTAATTGATCTGATTCCTGCGGCTTTCGCCCATTTTTGTGTGCTTACTGATGGTTTAAATACCGAATTTTTTAACATATTATTTTCCTCCCTCTAAATCTGCAATGCGATGATTGATAACTTTTACCTGTTCTTCGATAACTGGAACACGTTGCGCAAAATTATTATGCAAGCGTACCTCGCGCGTCAGTTCATCAATCTTACAGTCTGTGACTGCCTGTGCTGTCTGAAGCTTCTGTTCTGTTTTTTTCTGCCCTGAACTGACTGTGAGTACCGTTCCGATTAACGCTAATCCTCCTGCTACCAATGCCGATATAATCGATTCCAAACGACCAACCTCCCTCTTTCTTTATAAAACCATTATAAATCTGCCAAGCCTTGTATTTGTGCCATTTTGCAACGCAAAAAGCGCCGGACAATTAATCTGATAGACTAATCATTCGGCGCACGGCACTGCTTTATTTTGTTGCTATTATTATACACCACAATTCATATAAAGCAAATATTTTAAATCGTAATTCTGTGATTTTAAGAAAATGTACTGATTATCTGAATTTACATTTGTAAATTGTTACCTTATAATTTTTTTGAGAGAGTCATCTACGAAATTGATTTAAAAAATACCTTCCCAGATGACTTTTCTCCTCCCATCGTGTTATACGAACCGGAATTATCCGGCTCTTTTTATTTTACCATGTTGCATCCCTCGAACCAGAGTTTAGCTGAGAAATCTTTAAAGGGTGTTTTTAATACCTCAATTAATAGTGATTCCTATGGTAATATATTATTAACATCAGTTGATACCGTAATTGTGTCTGTCGTATCAACTTTAACAAATGTAATCCTATCACAACCATTTGTTAGTAACGGTAAATGGTACACACAAGCTAGTGATATAAATGGTAATATTATAAAAAATAAAAGTTGCATTGTAACATATTATTATATATAGCAATTGTTTTTATTCTAATATATAATATTGTTAAAAATGTCATTTATAATGTCAAATTTAGATTGTGTTTGGACTATATGCATATACACTAGCATCTCCACCAAAATTACTTATTGTGATACTAATTATATCCCCTTTAAATGTCCTAACTGACCCAACGATTGTTTGTTTACAATTTGCACTCTGACTTGTTAATTGTGCAACATTAATACCATTAATGCTTATAGATGCACCCGAATAAGCGGTATTCGTAGACTGTAATGTATAAACTAATAAATAATCTTTAGTTAAAGGAGTAGCGCCATTAACTAGAATACCTTTTGTTCCTTTAGCTGGATTTTTTAAGTTAGCTAAACTCTGGGAGACATCCTCTATCGCTTCTTTATTATTGACTATCGCTCCAGTCACGGTACCGTCCCCGATTTTTGATATATCCGCACTTCCAAGCTTCGTAATAACGCCGGACATTTTATCAACAACCCAATTTAAAGCATTGACCAGATTAGTTTTCACTTCTGTTTTTAAAGATTCCAACGTTCCGATCTGCTTTTGTAAATTTCCGGCTGCATCCTCAGATAACTGACCTTTTATATCATTGAACCATGTTATAAAATCTGCCTGCTCCGATGCTTTAAATCCGGCAAGATCAGCTTGCACTTGCTGGTATAATGTTGTTGTATCAAATTCGCTGATTGCCGATATAATGCCGCATCTTGCAGTTTCATAACGTGTGTCCGTAATTCTCTGATTGGAAATAGCGGAAGAATTTTTATTTACAAATAAATCTGCTAATCCTAATTCCCAAATTGATTCTGTTCTTGTAAGCTCTGGTCTTAAAGGACTTGCTGCAGGTATGCCCTCTACAATATATAAATCACAGATTCTCTCCGAATCATTATCGTTCCATCTTAAGACTACAGTATCAATTCGATCATAATTAGAATCTGCTGCCTGAATTGCAAGCGTCCGCTGATTTTCTTCCAGTTTCAACCCTCCTGCACAAATTGCAAAACCAGGATTAACAACAACATTCATTCCACTACCTGCTTCGACCTGCAGATTGGTAGATGGGTTTGGTAAAATGCCATCCGTTAATAATTTGGCTATCAGTTTTCTGAGTGGTGCGGACGTAATCGCACGATCATACACCGGTGTTCCATCACTCTCAAATGTGACATGTGAATCAAAAGGAAATCCTATCATAATTTTTGTCCTCCTCTATCTTTTTAAAATTATTGGTGTACCAAATTCCATTGTCATGCTCCACTGTCCGGACTTCATGACTTCATAGCAGCCAATTAATCTGGCTTGAGCAGACAAATCCATTTCCGGAATTTCTATACTGCACAAATCTCCCAAATCAAAATCTGTCCCATATTCGTAACTACTCTCCATTGCGTCAAATTCAACATTAATAATTTTGGGATATCCGGTTAATGCATTTAGGGCTTCATTATCCATAGCAACAGCCAAATCGCTGCTTGTATACTCATTTCTATTTAATGTAGAACTATTTGATAAAAACCAATACTCATCATCGCCAGATGCAGCGTTAAAAGTAGCTCTCGAAACATACGTAGTGACATCATTATCTGTTTGCTCATTCGTATTCATGCAAGCATTTTTATATTCTGTATCATCAATCAAAATATTTGGGTTCTTTATATTTCCGTATTTTGTCGAAAAAATAATTGGATTATTTCCACCTGCATTATTTTCCGTCCGGTCAAAGCCACTCCATACTTCAAATTTCTTATTACTTTCCACGAAATCATAAAGTACTCTATAAGACATACCGGATGGTTTTAAAATGTCATAGATTTTCCATCCGAGCAGTTCTCCGTTGCGATAATGCACAGAATCTTTTCCTCTTCCAAGCGATATTCCGGAAATAATATTTAGATCAGAACTTGCACTTGCTGTAGTTAACGTTTTAAAGGCATTGAAAAAAGCATATGCCACATCCTCTGCTTTTCCACTCTGGAATGACCATGAAGGGGCATTTGTCACATTTGATGCACCGTTCTGAAATACAACATGTCTGTCTAATGTTTTTTCCATGAAATACCCGCTCAACTGAATATATTTATACTGCTGTTGCCGGACGTAATTTATTTGTGTTATCTTTCCAAGTTCCGGTCTGTCTTTTGTGTAAATATACCTCATTGACGAATTATACTGCTTTATCGGAATCTGTATGGAGAACGTTCCAGCTTCGTGGAATTTCCTGCTCCATTGTAAATTTGTCGACCGTATTAATGACACTATCTGATAATTTTTATCTAGTGCGATCGTATTAAAGCCTTTCATGATTCCTCCTAAATTGCCCCATAAAGTTTATTATAATAAATTGAAACATTCATAAGATTGCTTCCGGTGTCTGCGTCAAAAGAAATTTCAGAACTTCCAACCGGAAGCTCCATATCATCAAATGCCGATGTTCTGTCACAGTGTCCTATAAAATTAACACCGTTCTTTTTTACCGTTGGTGGATTCTGTGTGAAATCAATAATAATAACATCATTTGCTTTCATATTATCCAAAACTCTGACATAGTTATCATTAATAATGATTTTAGGATTCACAACATCTCCGTTTGCCGATATTACTGCCTTACAATATGTATCTACATCTCCGTCATTGTCGAGCAGTACTTTTTTAGCAAAATTGAATTTTCCACCAGTGATCCCATTTGGTGTGCCACTTGTTACACTGCATAAATACGGAAATCCACACATTCCGACCACAGAAGCAATATTTTTGCCAAAATTATCATAACTTTTAAAAAACGGATTTGGACTTAACAATGTAATGCTCATTTCCATCACCCGGTTTACATTTTGAGCCGGAATACTAAATTTATAAATTTTACCTTCCACCCATCTGGTGATGCCCATGTACGTTATATACATTTTGTAATCGAATTTCGGGTTAAAAAATGATATTGCGCTTTTTCTTAAAATATCATTCAGATACGGATTTCGTGAAATAGCAGTCACAGTCCTATCTTTCGGTGCGATTCTGTCAGAGACAATGATTCCGCCATCTCCCACGGCATTATCTACCGTGGTGATGTCGTTTTCATATGAACCAAATCCATCCAAACCTTTTGATGGAATTTTCCAATCTGTTCCATCTATTAAAAATTCTCTCTCATCACTTCTCACAAAGCGAATACACACTTTAGTATCCATACGCGCCCCTCATTAATCCCTGTTTACTTTCAACTCTTACTGCTCTTGCAAGCTCGTCAGGTGTTGAAATCTGCTGATTAACATTAATTGTCTGATTGAAGTTTCCTAATCCGGTGCCAACACCATTACCACCCGACATTCCAGCACTTACCGTTGAAATGCTTGCATTAATGTTCTTTGTAATACCGTCTGTGCTCATAAGATCCTGTATACCATCATCAAAACCAGCAACACACATCTCGCCAAGATATTTAAACTTACGCGATGGTGAATGGATTCCAAGGGCATCTTTTGCAGCATTAAACAGATTTGTCGCAAGATTTTTTACATTTCCGGTCAACCAATCCCAGCCCGCTTGTATTCCGCTCCAAATTCCATCAATAATATTCTTACCGATGCTGCCCCAATCCATCTCTTTAAATGAATTTACAAGGCTAGTAAACAATTTCGGTACGGCTGCCAACAATTTTGCCGTGTTTGAAATCATAAATTCTGCCAATTTTACAAGGATATGAACAGCAGCCTTTAATAACTGTGGTGCGTTTGAAATTAATGCCGATACCAACCGTGCAATGATAATTGGTGCAGCCTCTAACAATTTTGGAAGTGCATTTAAAATTCCATCCACCAACGAAACCAGCAAATTAATACCAGCCGTGATTATATTTGTCAGTGTACCAGGTTCTGTTATCGCCATTGCCAACGATATCACAGCATCAACCCCGGCAGATAATAAATCTGGCAGTTTTTCTGCTATACCATTCACAAGATTAAGCAATATCTCACTACCACTGCTAAACACAGAATCTGCATTATTCGTAATTTCTGCGATTAATTTCATAGTTATGTCGTAGGCAGTGTCTCCAAGTATTGGAAGCAGTGATAATATTCCCTCTGAAAGTATAATGAGAATTTCTTCTCCACCACTTAAAAGCTCCGGTAAATTTTCATTCAAACCAGTTACAATAGAATCAATCATGTTTACACCAGACTGTATTAAATCTGGCAGAACATCATTCGCCAATTTCGGGATTCGATCAATAATAATCGGAACTAATTCCTCAACCAGATTTCCGACACCATCCAGAGCGATTTCTACTCGTGGTAATATATTTTCTGCTACAGTTCCAACAGAATTAACAAAATCTTCTACAAGTTGGTCAAAATTCTGATTGTCATCAGCAACACCGACAAGCAGATTCTGCCATGATGCTTTCATGGCACCTACACTACCTTGAATCGTGGTGCTTGCTTCCTTTGCAGTTGTTCCCGTAATGCCTAATTCGTCCTGAATCACATGGATTGCTGAATAAACATCGCTTAAACTGTCTAGATCATACTCAACGCCTGACAAGGCTGTTGCATCTGCAAGAAGCCGTTCCATCTCTGACTTCGTACCACCGTATCCTAGCTTCAAGTTGTCCAGCATCGTGTAATTCTGTTTTGCAAATCCTTGATAAGCATTCTGGATGGATTCCATTGACGTTCCCATCTTATTTGCATTATCTGCCATATCAATAACGGCTTGATCTGCAATTTGAGCCGCTTCAAGTTCACTAGATGTACTCTGTTTTAAAGATGCGGCAAACCCGGAAACTGTATCCATGTACTCATTAGCAGACAGGCCGGCTGTTTTATATGCCTTGGAAGCGTTATCCATGACCTCGTTTTGTGCGATCATAAGTTTTCCATATTCTTCTCGCACTTCATTTACACTTTTTCCAACGCTATCGGCATAATCCCATACGCTCTGGCCGCCAGCTCCAAATAAAGTCTCGACACCGCCTACAAGCTGTTCATAATCTGCATAGGCACTGACCGCTGCCGTTCCGATTGCAGCAATCCCTCCGGCCGCCGCCGTAACTCCTGCAGTTATTCCGGCAGTAATTGTTTTCATGCCATTGACCGTTATGCCACCCAGTGCACTGACGCCCTTTTTAAATCCATCTGTTAATAACTTTGTATCAAAAACTAAAGATCCATCAGACCTTCACTGGTTCACCTCGCATTCCTAGTTGAAAAGATTGCTGAATTTTTCATCTTCTTCCAACTCAGTTTCTGTTTTCCTATCAATTTCCCATGCTCTACGCATTTCAGAATATATATCTCTATCTTTATCCTGATTCTTCTCATAACAGCGATATCCCATGACTTCACGAAGTCTTGTACTGTCGTTAAGTCCTCGTATCAAAGCTAAAAACTTATGCCAGTGTAATTCGTCCACTTCAAACAAATCAATGCCGTATTGCCCTAAAACTGCACTGTATATGAGATCACTATCAAGTTCATAATCCAATGTGATTACGTTTCGATGATAAATATCCCTTGGCAATGGCGTTTCCGGTCTTGAAAAACCAAATAATTCATTCAAATTACAATTCGCCGGCATTTCATTTTTAAATAAATACGAAACATCGATATTTTCTCCACGCTTCAGCTTTGTAACTTCGATTTCAAATCGCATCCAGACACGAAAATCTGTATATATAGAAAAATCACTACCGCCCACTCTGACGGTGTTTGGTAGTGATTTTCTTGTTAGATCAAGCATTGGCTGCACCCGGAAGATTAGCCATTGCTGTTGCGCTGTTTACCAGATTATTAATTTTATCAATCTGCGCCGAATTTAAAGTTGCTCTCATTTTCTCCATCTTATAATCATTTAAAGGCTTATTATAAGCATCATTGATTTTCAGTACCGTGATGGATAAATCCGACAGATCGATTTCATCCAGATTATCCGATTCCAAAATCTCTTTTGCATTCGCCTCACCCAGAATATCTTTTACAAATTCATGCAATTTTTCAAATTTCTGTCTTGCCTTGATGTTAAGATTGTCCACTTTCAAAACTTCATCCAGCTTATTCATAACCGAAACTGTCTTTTTCGGTAAATCATAGCTTCTACTGTTAATAATTACTGTATAATCCATAAATCCTCCTAAGTCGCGCTATCCGCGGTATATGTCGGTACTCCATCGCTAACCGTAACAGTACCTCGATCAATGTGGTTAATTGAAAAACTAAAATAAATCTTCTCTGCAACGGAATCAAAATGATCCAGCGTTAAAGTTGCTTTTGTTTTCCATGCCCTGAATTTAGGTGTTCCTTCTGATCCAATGTTTCCATCAAATACAATAAGCAGATCTTTTTTCACGTCCTCACCAGTCGGCAAGTTGAAAAACATATCATACAGATAATCAAATGCCGCATCTCCCTTGTTTGCCTGTAACTCCTGCGCAAGTGATGGTTTGTAGTATTTAATATCTGTTGTTGGGATTTCATCCTCAATAAAATCGTTATCCTCGGTCTGTGCGTTCAAAACCAAGTCAAATACTGTGGATTTTCCAATTCTCGCCCACGAAGGTGTTAATACCGATGTCTCGGCAGTGTTCAAAAATGGAATAGTTCTATGTTTTTTTAATCTTGTTAATTCTGCCCTTATGATACCTCTCTTTCTCGTAAATAAGTGATGGACAACGCCATCTGATATAATGTATCTTTGTCACTGGCTTCCATCGGATATGGATTTCCAGTAATGGAAAATCTGGTCACTGTTCTATTTTTATCAAGTGCTGGAAATGCATATGTGTAAGAGAAATCATCCGCCCAATATGTTAAATCTTCCAACCATTCATCAGATTCTTTTCTCTCTGACCTGGATCCGGTTGACTGGCGCGCCATAAAATTATAATATTCTGTAATCTCACAGCTACCGTCATTCATTTCCCTTAATTCTCTGGATGGTGATTTAAAAAGACCATACTGATCGGACCCGTCTGATACATGGTTCATATCAATTGATAAACCCTCATAATTGCTAAGCAATTTTACAATGTATTGTGAGATAGTCATCTTAGCCTCCATTTGCAATTTTCTTGGCACCTTCAAGAATTTGATTTTTATATTGCTGCTTCATTCGGTCGAACCAATAATTTCCACGTTCCGGTGCTTCGTGGAAATTTGCTGGCATATAATACCATCGTCTAGCATATGGTGTGCGATACTTAATCTGTCCGCTTCCAATCTGCGTATTTAAGTGACCGGATTCAATTAAAATATTCTCTCTCTTTGGCACCTTCGGCTCACATAACCGGAGACATTCAGAATCAATAAACTGTTGCACTCTTCCATTCTCTTCAAGTCCCCGTTTTTTTATCGCGGCAGAAATATCGCAGATAAATTTAAACATATTAGGCATTACGCCACCACCACCTTAATATTTTTGCAAAAATCCCGATTGGAATTATCGTTTACAGACTGTATCGTTCCTGATTTTGGATATCTCTTCATCAGATCAGAAATCCTTTGCCCTTTGACATCCTCTATAACGTCCTCAACTTCTCCATATACAAGGCAATCCTCCTCATTATAGGAATTAAGCGATAAGCCATTGTAAGTCCCAACAGGAAACGTCACAGACGCATACCGTGCAATGCTGATTTTACCATTTTCATTTTTCTTTTCAGTTTTATCAGACCACTGTACACCTTTTACAACGGTTCGTTTCCACTCAGAATCAGAAATTTTGTTGTAAATCGTTACTGTATCCGTAAATAATCCACTCATAATGCACCTGCCAGTCCTGTACCAGAAAGACCGCTTCTTGTAATCGATAGAAGCTGCACTTCTTTCTCTGCTACCGTTGTGATCTTATACGATTCTGAATACCCGTCATTGCTTACAGACGAAACTCCTGTTCCCATCCCAGTAGATTCCTGCATATAAAGTGCATTTATCAGATCACAGACGGTATTCTGTATCTGCACATGCACCTGCTTCTGAAAGTACGTTGCCGATGCTTCATTATAAACATCTTCAAATTTTCTTGCCCTCATGTGGGTATACACATCCAACTTTGCAGATGCTTTTTGAAGAAATGCCGGGAATTCATCTACCGGAACATTCGTATAAAGGGAGCTGTAATGCTCCCAATCAATATAAGGCATATCAAGCTCCCTCTCTTTCCTTAGGCAGTCTTGCCTAATAATTTAATTCCTTTCAGCACACCAGCCATCTTGCTGTTTTTAAGTACTGCTCCAGCAATCAACTCGACTTCTCCTGTTTTTACAGCTCCAGGTGCCTGTAAATCTGGAAGGTATGTCTTAAGCATCTTGCTACCATCTACGGAAATTCCGTGGAATGCATCAAGTCCAAGTTTTGCTGCATAAATATCAGTTGTACCATACGTATCTGAACCCGGTGTTGATGTTGAAACAACATCTTCTGTAGTAGAACCGTTGTAATACTGTCCTGCATCCATAAGAATAATTCCATTGTATGTCTCTACAGTTCTACCGAAATCATCCTTATTTCTGTCATAATATCCTGCTCTACGTGCCGCGGACTTCACCTTTGTAAGCATCTTACTATTCATCATTAACACATCTGGTTTTGCAGCCAATAATGCAATGAATGTATCTAATTCATCAAGCAATGCGTTGTAATTGCTGTCTAATAATGCAGATGTTGAAATGTCAATATCAGTTGTCATCTCGGTTGATTTTCCGGAAAGAATCTTTTTCAGTCCATCAAATGTATTCGGCACATATCCTGTCCCAGTAGATGCCGATGTTCCGTTAATAACCAAATTGTGGAAGTAATTTGCTCCCGCTTTTGTTTTCTCTTTGATCTGGAAATCCATCTCATTAATTGCTCCAGATGTCTGAGCAATCACACGGTCAATCTGGAAAGAGCCGCCAAGAATTACCGGACTTGCTGTACATTTGGTTCTCTTTGCTTCGTTTGGTGAATACTCAGAATTAATCTGACGTACCGCTGCGGTAGATGGTGTCTCTAATCTCTGATATCCATATACCAGATTGCTACCGCCTGTTGGTGAAATGGTATCATCAAATGTCAGTTTATCGAGCAGGATGGACGATCTTCTAAATTCATCGATCACATTCTGTTCTACTTTGTCTGCATAACCGACTTTTGCTTCTTCTAATGTTAATGCCATGATTCATTCTCCTTTACTGTTTATACTTTTCTTTTAATGCGTCCATCAGAGAAGAAACTCCTTCATCAGGTGTCTTTTTCACTTCCCCGATAAGATCAACTTTTCCTGCCGGTTTCGGTTCCGGCTCACCGAACAGCATTTTGCTGTCCTCTGCTTCCGTCAATGTCTTGATTGCTGCTGCAATGTCCTCTTTCTGATTTTTTGATGCTTTCAAGACATTAACATCCAAAAGAGCAGTGATCGCCTTAGCATTCTTACCATTTGCGGATGCAATACTCTCTTTGAGAAGATCATTGAAATCACGATCCGCAATCTCTTTCTGATGCGTTGCATCTTTTGTCTGAATATCTTTCTCAAGATCTTCGATTTTCTGTTTCATTCCGCTTACATCGGCATCCTTAAACTCCCCAAGATCCTTTTTCAAATCTTTAATTGTAGTCTCCTGTGTCGCGGTTTTAGTCTTCTCAGCAGTCAGATCTGCCTGTGCTGTTTCCAGATCTTTCTGAACCGGATCAAGCTCCTTATGATGCATGTCCAGTACTCCATCAATCTGTTCCTTTGTCATTCCAAGTGCTTCTAATTCTTCTCTTTTCATTTTTTTATATCTCCTTTAACGATGATTTGTTTAACGTGGGAGAATCACCCACAGATAATTGCGGACAGTGGATTTGAACCACCACTACTGGCTAAGGAAACCAGTATGCTGCCATTACATCAATCCGC
>UMHB01039114.1_pt1 | contig 12130 bp, 11 predicted proteins | sample 1965441 | NCBI WGS metagenome assembly UMHB01 (sample SAMEA4836089, study PRJEB28245) | human gut metagenome | biome: gut microbiome; material: fecal sample | place: Denmark | collected 2008 | reverse complement strand
CGAAAAAATAATTATTTATGAATGGTGATTCGAAAGGCCGGAGGAAGAGATATCCTGCGGCCTTTCGAGAAAGAAACGGGGAAAAAGATATGGGCGAATTAAATCCGATGTACAAAAGAGAAAACTTACGATTGTTAAGAAGAGCTTTAAGGCTGACTCAAAAAGAATTCATTGACAGATTCCTGTCGGATGAAGAAGGAAAGCCAACTATGAGCATCGCGACATTGTCTAACCTGGAGGCAAAAGACGGTCCCAGAATGAATGATGTCATTATCAGTGTCTCAGAACAGCTTGGAATTGATTCTATGCATTTTTCTATGCCATCAGAAGAATTTGCCGAGAAGATACATATTCTGTTACCGGATGATGTAAGCCCGGAAGCGCTTGGAAAGCTTCAGTCTAAAAAAGGCAGCATTAATCAACTTTTGAATCGCCTGACTATGTATTTTGCAGAGCAGATGTTTGATAAGAGTCTGAAAAAAGGGGATAAGATAGAGTCAGATCGTGTACTTGCGACAAAACTTGGAGTTGGACGTTCGGCAGTACGTGAGGCATTGAAAGTTCTGGATGTGCTTGGCATGATTGATATCCGGCCGGGGCAGGGAACTTATATTAGTGGAAATGAAGCAAATTTTTTCGTCATTCCACTTTCCTGGTCTTTATTTATGAATGGCAATCAGACAGAGTCTATTTTGGAAGTGAGAGATCTTCTGGAAGTGAAAGCCGCTTATCTGGCAGCTGACTGCGTAGATGATCGCGCTCTGAATCGTCTGTATGATGTATCACATAAAATCCATCAGGCATATGTAGAACAGAATTATAAGAAGTTTCTGGATGCAGATTTGGAGTTCCACAGCAGTATTGCAGAGTGTTCCGGGAATACTGTAATTTACAGTATGCTTCAGACAATCAGTAATCTGATGCGTCATGTCAGTGAGACGGGAATGATTGACGGACGGCAGCTTCAGGAAATTTATGAAGAGCATCAGAAAATTTATGGTCTTATTCTTGCAAAAGACGGAGAGGGTGCTGCAGAAGCTATGGAAGAGCACATGAAGAGATCAAAAGTCCGTTATAATTATAGATAAGATTACATAAAACTGTTTACATAGTCATTAACACATTGAAAAAGAAATAAAAAAGTTTCGAATATAATATCGAAAAGGGACTCCCCTGCAAATTTACAGAATGATGAAGTGATATTTGATTTGTACCGTACCTCACAGTATTGCCTCGAATTTCCTGTAAATTTGCAGAGGAGTTCTTGTAATTTGGAAAAGAATAAGATATAATATTGCGGATTGTGTTACTAAGAATAGAACATAATAAGTAACTAGATAATAAGGCGTAGAATTAGAGGTGATAATATGGAAATGATAATAGATGTACTTGCAGATGCGTTGGCAGATTGTTTAAAGATGCTTCCATTTCTTTTTGTAGCATTTTTATTAATTGAAGGATTGGAGCATTATTCGACAAAATTGACAAGAAAGGCACTGGAAGATGTAGATAAAGCAGGTCCGGTTGTGGGGGCACTCGTGGGCTGTGTACCACAATGCGGATTTTCAGTCATGGCTTCTAACCTCTACGCAGGAGGGATTATATCGGTAGGAACATTGCTTTCTGTATTTCTTGCAACATCAGATGAAGCAGTATTGATTTTGCTTGGCAATCCGGATCAGGGAAAGACAGTTCTGACACTCCTTGCGGTAAAAGTTGTGATTGCGGTCGTAGCAGGATACATCATTGATCTTTTCCTGCAGAAACAAATTGCAACTCCAAAAGAGTGTGGAAATCTCTGTGATCACTGTGGATGTCATGATCACCACGCCGGACTTTTAAAACCAGCACTTCGCCATACAATTAAGATATTTCTCTATCTTTTTGTATTTACAGCAATTTTGAATTTTATTATAGAAGTAATTGGGATTCAGACATTATCCGAATATCTTCTGGCAGATAGTATTTTCCAGCCAGTGATTGCAGCACTTATTGGATTGATACCTAACTGTGCGGCTTCTGTTGTAATCACGCAGCTTTATATCAGCGGTGCAATTTCATTTGCATCTGCCATTTCAGGTCTCTGTACCGGAGCAGGAATTGGATTGGTTGTACTTTTTAAGGTCAATCGGGATAAACGTGAGAACATAAAGATTGTACTCACTTTATATGCACTTTCAGTGATTGCAGGAATGGTTTTACAGATCTTCGGATTTTAAGTTGTCAAATTGTGAAAAATGCTGTCGATAAGCGACACGAATTGACAAAAGGTTAACATATTCGAAATTGATTTTCTATTTTGATGTGCTATAATAAATATGTTCACACTTGAGATATACCTTTTTGTGAGGAGGATTTATTATGGTAACAAAAAAAGGGACACCTGTAAAAAAGACAAAAGATGTAAAAATAGCTGCAAATGTTATGGCTGATTTGATAAAGACAGAAGAGAAAGCAAAGGCAGAAGTTAAGACCGAGATAAAGCCACAGACAAAAGAGAAAGTAGAGGCAGAAGCTAAGACCGAGATAGAACCACAGACAAAAGAGAAAGTAGAAGCTAAAGTTGAGAAGGCTGCTGCAGATACAGTAGAAAAGATTACGAAAAAAGCAGTGAAAGGTGCAGGTGCGGCAAAGACTGTAGCAAAAGCTGTAACAAAGACTGCGACAAAGACTGTAAAGAAAGCTGCTAAGAAAGACATTAAAATAAAAGCATTTGTTGAGTATTATGGTAAGCAGGTAGAAGAGAAAGACATCATTGCCCGTGTGAAAAAAGCATGGACGAGATCTGGTAAAAAAGTCGGAGACATTAAAGAGATGGATCTTTACATAAAACCGGAAGAGAATGCGGTCTACTATGTGATCAACGGAACAGAAACAGGAGCTGTAGAATTCGAGTAGGAAGATAAAAAGAAACAGATAGTAAAAGCTGGCTTTTACTATCTGTTTTCTTTTGTTATGTATAGCGGTCATGCCGCTGTTACGTGCTGAGTGGTGGGAAGCACACCAGCCACTTGTGGTGTTTATGTGGATCATATTACTTGTAGTGCCATTTGCAATCGTTTATGGTGCAGGCGATACATTTGAAACAGTATTGGAATGTATCGTGAATGATTATCTGACATTTATTGTTCTGTTATTTGGATTATTCTGTGTATCTGGTAACATTACAGTTGGAGGAGATTTTGCAGGATCACCGAGAGTAAATGCATGTCTGCTGGCATTGGGTACGCTGCTTTCCAGCTGTATTGGAACAACGGGAGCCAGTATGGGTGGCTGTCTTACGCCAATCGGAGATCCGCCGCTTCTAATGGGATTTATGCGTGGAGTACTTCCGGGAATGTCAGCATTCCAGGACGCGGCAGGTAATGTAAGAGGAATTCGTCTGTACGGAGAAGTTACACTGACGCTTCCTGCGCTGATTGAGATTGTGATTATTTTACTTGCAGCATTTCTGTCATTTAAGACAACAGACAGTTCAATCCGTACAAAGAACCATTTTACGTGGGGAGCAATCAAAGAGGTTGCAGTTTTGTTTATCGGAATTTTTATTACTATGCAGCCGGCACTGATGCTGTTAAAATCTGTTGGACCAAACCTTGGAATTAGCGAGCCGTACCAGATGTTCTGGGCAACAGGAACGCTGTCCAGCTTCCTTGACAATACACCGACCTATCTTGTATTCCTGACAACTGCGGGAACACTTGGATTAACAGGAGGTATTACAACGGCTCTTGGACAGATTCCGGTGAATCTTCTAGAGGCTATTTCCTGTGGAGCTGTATTTATGGGAGCAAACACATATATAGGAAATGCACCGAACTTTATGGTAAAAGCGATTTCTGATGAAAATGGTGTCAATATGCCATCGTTCTTTGGATATATCTTATGGTCGCTTGCATTCTTAGTTCCGGTATTTATACTGGATATGCTTGTGTTCTTTTTGTAGGAGGTTACGGATATGGCAAATAATAAAGATATGTATATGGAACTTGCGAATCGGATCTATGATCTGGATGGTGAAGTATATAAATGTGTAGGATCTTCCCTTGGAAGAACATTTACAGGAAGCAGAGAGAATACGATCCGTGCACTTAGTATGTTGATGTATACGAAGCCTGACGGACATCTCTTGCGAAGTGAGCTGGCGCTGATCAGTAACATGGCTCGCACGATTAAGAATAAAGAAGATAAGAGCCGTATGATGACAGAATATAATGAGATTCTTAAAGCAATGGAGCAGCTTCCGGATATGTCTGCAACGGATATTGTCAATGCAGAAAGAATGGCTCTGAATCCGGCTGCACACTGGGATGAAGTGGACGAAAATGCGCATCTCGTTATCTGTATCAGCCGTACACAGGGAAGTGCGGGAAATGATATTGGATTTGAGCTGGCAGATAAGCTGCATATCAATTATTATGATTCAGAGATTTTCGAGCAGGTACTAAAACGTCAGGAAGAAGAAAAATTTCATATTAAAGAGAAAGAGTGCTTTACAGAGTTTGATAAATATGGAAAAAAACGAGAAACATTGAAATCAAAGCTGCGGAATATGTATCGTTATCATGGACTTAACAGAGAAGATGCCGTCTTCTTTAATATGAGCGATCTGATCTGCAATCTGGCACGAACAGAAGATTGTATTATAGTTGGAAGATGTGCGGATATTATTCTGCGCAATAATTATATTCCACATATCAGTCTGTTCATCAGCGCACCATTTGAAGTGAGATTGCAGTATATGATGAACGTGCGTGAGATGGATCAAAAGACAGCGGTGAAGTTTTTGAAAAAAATGGATCGCCAGCATAAAAAATATTATGAATTTTATACAAGTGAAAAATGGGGAACTCCTGAGAATTATGACCTGTGCATTAACAGTGCTAACTACGGAATCAAAGAGACGATAGAAATCATTGAACGTCTGATCATCAACAGGAAGAAAGCATAAGGGGTACAAGAAAGAGACTTTACGTGTGTTTCAGATACTGATATAATAAAGACGAATGAGACGGGAGAAAATAATTAATACGTAAAGGAGATAATAGAATGAATGAGACAACATTGGTGAAAGGCATAAGTGCGATAGGCTCCATGGATGGACCGACTTCAGTGTTCCTTGCCGGAAAGCTAAGCGTGGGAGTGTTTGCGGCTGTGATAGCAATCGGTATTATAATTGGATTTTTCGGCTTGAAGCTGGTGAAAGTGGTTGCGGCATTCCTGGGATTTCTGATTGGAGCAGGAGTGGGAGCTGGAATCTGTGCATTAGCGGGAATTGAAGGTATTGCATCCGTAGCGGTTATATTAGTCTGCGCGATATTGCTGGCAGTAGTGTCTTTCCTTGTATACAGGCTGGGTGTATTTGTGATGATATTCATCTGCTCTATGGGAGTGCTGGCAGCAGTGATACCGGCACAAAGTTCAGTCATTACTATTGTGGAACTGGCAGTGGCACTTGTACTTGCGATTCTTGCTGCAATATTTGCAGAGCCGATGATCATTGTAATTACCGGTATAGCAGGTGGATTTCTTGCAGGTCCGGCGATTCTCGACCTTGCTGGAATTACAAATCCGTCATGGTTAAAATATGCAGCAGGTGCGGTTCTTGCATTTGTAGGACTTATGATTCAGTTCATGATGCAGTCAAGTAAGATTGGAAAGAAAGAGAGAATCAAATCTGAACATATCAAGGAACAGGTCTCTATGGAGAATGAAGTAGAGAAAGCCCGAATGATTCTGGATGAGGACGAAGAGAAGCCAGAAGAAGCAGAAGAGCCGGAAGGATATCTGGATGAGGAAGAGGCAGAAGAGCCGGAAGGATATCTGGATGAAGATGAGGATTTTTCAGATGATGAGTCAGAGGATATCGAGATCAGGGATTTGGATTTAGACGATATTCCATCTGACGAGGAGAGCGAGGAATAGGCTTATGAAACTGGACATGCATTGTCATGTAAAGGAAGGGTCCATTGACAGCAAGGTGAGCCTGGACGAGTACATTACACTTTTAAAAGAACGTGGATTTGACGGAATGCTGATTACAGATCATGATACGTATAAAGGATACCGACACTGGAAATACCAGATGAAGGGAAAAGTACATGATGATTTTGTAGTCTTAAAAGGAATTGAGTATGATACTTGTGACGGGGGACATATTTTATGCATTATGCCAGAAGGCGTGAAGATGAGACTTTTGGAACTCCGAGGTCTTCCGGTTGCAGTATTGATTGATTTTGTGCATAAGCACGGAGGAATTCTGGGGCCGGCACATCCATGCGGGGGCAAATATTTAAGCTTTACGAACACAAAGCGTTATTACAAATCACCAGAGTTATTTAAGCGGTTTGACTTTATTGAAGTATTTAATGCATGTGAATCAGCAGAGTCTAATGCGAGAGCCCTTAAGCTTGCACAGAAATATAAGAAACCGGGAATCGGTGGCAGTGACGCACACCGACCTAATTGTGTAGGTATGGGGTATACCATTCTGCCAGAGCGAGTGACATGTGAGACAGAGCTGATCGCACTGATCAGGTCAAAATCTTCAGTGATTGAGACAGGTGGCAGTCTGTATGGAAAGACGACAAAAGACAAGATGGGAAAGGCGGATAAGATTCTGACATATTCTTTCTGGTTTTATAATAAGGCCGGTACAATCATGCGTAAGAGAAAACGTATGCTGAATGGAAAGATTGAGAATCCTGTCGATCCGATCGATCCGATTGAGTTGAAATATATGTAATAAATAAAAAAGAAGTATTCTGATAAATGAGATTTTACTCAAAGTCAGAATACTTCTTTTTTTGTGCGCCCTTATAAGAGCTTAGAACAAACTTGCGATATGATAAACTACAAAACTTATGATCCAGGCAGTACACAGCTGATAGAGCAGGATAAATCCAGTGGATTTCCAATTTTGCAACTCACGATGAATCGTTGCAATGGTTGCTGTGCATGGTACATATAACAGACAAAATGTCATAAGTGCATAAGCATTTGCCGGGCCAAAACCAATGGCACCAAGAGAAGCCACCATTGCGGTCATTCCGTGGGCAGTCGTAATATTTTGAATTCCGAAGAGTACGCTGCAGCTGGAGACAACAACTTCTTTTGCGGCAATACCAGCGATCAAAGCTACAATAATCTGCCAATATCCGAGTCCGACCGGTTGAAAGACCGGTACGATCAGGCGTCCAATGACAGAACCAAAGCTTTCAGAAATATCTGTTACGTATCCATGAGGACCAAAGTTTAAGATTGCCCACATTAAGATGGATGCGATAAATATAACAGTTCCGGCTTTGGTAAGATAATCTTTTATCTTCTGCCATACATAAATCGCAATCGTATGGGCACTTGGAGTTTTATATTCCGGCAATTCGATCAACAGGGCATGTGTCGCTTTGCTTCCGTCGATTTTGGACAGGATAAATGCTGTTGTAATTGCGATAATGATGCCGAGCAGATACATGGAATAGCAGACGATCATGGCATATTTTCCAAAGAACATAGAGGAAAATAAAACATAGATCGGAAGTCTTGCACTGCACGACATAAATGGTGTGATCAGGATAGTCTTAAAACGGTCTCTTTTATTTTCAAGTGCCCGGGAAGCCATGACTGCAGGTACGGTACAGCCGAATCCGAGCAACAATGGAAGGAATGCTCTTCCGGATAATCCGAGACTGCTCATAATATCGTCCATGACAAATGCGACTCGTGACATGTATCCACTGTCTTCCAAAAGCGCAAGAGCCAGGAAGAGAATGAAAATGTTTGGTAGAAATGTCAGAATTCCGCCAACTCCTGAAATGATGCCGTCTACGATCAACGAAGTCAACATTGGACTTGTGTGGACAGCAGCAAGACCATTTGATACGAGATTTGAGAATACTTCAAGAGCAATCTCAAAATATCCTTTCATCCAGTCTCCTACAGTAAATGTGAGGAAGAATACAAATGCCATGATCAGAAGGAAAATCGGAAGACCAAGCCATTTTCCGGTCAGGTACTTATCAATTCTTTCTGTAGAGGCTGCCTTCTGAGCTTTATTGACAAGTACTTCATCAATAATTTCTTCGATAAAGTCATATTTTTGATTGATAATATCCTTTTCATAGCTTCTGTCTACAATTTGTTCCATTCCGGCAAGTGGATATTGATCCAGAATATTTTTATCCATTTCCAGATATTTGATGGCGTGCCAACGCATATTATCCATTTCCGGATAAGTTGCGGTGATCAAAGTAATCAGTGCGTCGATTTTATCTTCTATAAGGTCGGAATAGACCATGGCATATTCTGAGTGATGATTATGCCGGTGTTCAGAATGCATTCCTTTGTGATGATGAATAAAAGGTCCCTGGCTGGCATATTCACTGTGATGGGAAACGGCATGCAGCAGAATGGAAAGTCCTGTCTTTTTTCGTGCTGATACAGGAATTGCAGGAATTCCAAGCATTTCCGGGAGGCGGTGCAAGTCAATTTCCATGCCGCGGCTCTCTACAATATCCATCATGTTCAGAGCCAGTACAACGGGTTTTCCAAGTTCGATCAGTTGAAGGGCCAGATAGAGATTACGTTCCAGACTGGAAGCGTCAATGACATCTACAATGACATCAACTTCATCACTCATGATACATTCCCGCGATACAGTCTCTTCCATTGTATAAGAAGTCAGACTGTAGATTCCCGGAAGGTCAATGAGACGGAACTTCTGATCTTCATAGGTCGTGAAACCTTCTTTCTTTTCCACTGTGACGCCGGGCCAGTTAGCTACCTTAAGATTTGCACCGGTGTAAGCGTTAAAGAGTGTTGTCTTGCCGCAATTTGGATTACCGATGAAGCCTACATTAATGATTTTTTCCATTATTCCGTGACCTCCTTTACTTCGATGTGGTCTGCGATTCTTTTGCCAAGTGCAAATCGTGTGCCACGAAATCTGGCGGTAAGAGCACCTTTTTTATTGTTGTTCAATATTGTGATTTTGGCGCCTTCTGTCAATCCAAGCGCTTCTAGACGTCTCTCAAGAAGAAGCTCAATGTTGATAGAAAGAACCTGATAAGTTTTGCTATTTTTGCCTTGCTTTAAAGTCATCTTTTGTCCTTTTTATAAATTGTAAATGAGAATTATTTATCGGTTACTCCACTAACTATATCATCAATTGACGAAAACTTCAATGTGAAGTATACTGGATTTCATAAACATAAAAGGGGGATTTTATGCAGATTTATTACTTGATGTTATACTTTTTCGTGTATGGTTTTCTGGGCTGGTGCACAGAAGTTGCATATGCGACAACAAAGCAGAGAAAGTTCGTGAACAGAGGTTTCCTGAATGGTCCGATCTGTCCGATTTATGGAGTCGGTGTGACGGTAGTCGTCTATTTCCTGACACCGTATAAGGACAATTTGATTTTGCTGTATGCGTTGTCCACAGTGTTGGTGACAGTTCTGGAAGGGCTTACCGGATATCTGATGGATAAGATTTTTCATCATAAATGGTGGGATTATACAAATCAGCCACTGAATATCGGTGGATATGTTTGCCTGATATTTTCCCTTGTGTGGGGAGTAGCATGCGTACTAATCGTCCGTGTGATTCATCCGGTCATTCATAAAATATTGACATTTATTCCACATACATTAGGGCTTATAATGCTCGCAGTACTGGAAATCTGTATTTTTGTTGATCTGTATGTGACTGCGGCCGGAATCCTGAAACTGAATCATCAGTTGGAAACTATGGCGAAGATTGCCGCAGAGCTGCATGAGATTTCGGATAAGCTTGGTGAAAATATCCATGAAGGTATGATGGATACGATGGAGGCAACAGAAGAAAGACGCAAAAAGCTGGAAGCAGCAACAGCAGAAAGCCGCAAGAAGCTAGAAGCTGCGACAGAAGAAGGCCGCAGGAAACTGGAAAATGTTACGGAAGAAAGCCGTCGTAAACTGGAAAGTGCGACAGAGGAAGGCCGCAGGAAACTGGAAGCTGCAACGGAAGGCAGCCGCCGTAAGCTTAGTGAGGGGCGTACAAGAATTGGTGGAACCGCAGACGAAGCAAGGCAGCAGCTTCAGGCAAGAAGTGAAGAGCTTCGTAAGAAGTATGAAGAGTTGTCAGGTCAGGGCGGAGCCGTGTCCAGACGTCTGATGAAGGCATTCCCACGTATGGAATCCAGACAGTATAAGGAGACATTTAACGAGTTACGTGAGAAGCTGAGATTGAAAGAAAAGATGAAGAGAAAAAAATAGTAGTACAAGGAGACTTAAGATCATGAAAAGAAAAGCATATATGTAAAAAAATGCTGGATGTACAGGATCATATTCCCATGCTGTTGATACTGGGGAATACATTTTTCTGTCAGGTCAGACACCGATTGATCCGGCAACGGGTGAAGTTGTAAAGGGTGGTATTACTGAACAGACGAAGCAAAGTTTTAAGAATCTTCTGAGTATTCTTGATGAGATGGGAATGTCAGAAGAAGATTCAGCACCATATCCAACTAGGACAACAGTTGGTGTGACAGGACTATGCGGAGATGCATTGATAGAAATTGAGTTGATAGCGAAGAAATAATAAAGTTGAGGAAGAACAGGTCGATGGATCTGTTCTTTTTTTCGTTAGTGGCGAGTCAAAGTCCGAGTAGTCTTCCGACCTTGGTAATTGTAAGCAATCTCAGAAGGTATCTTTTGGCTCTTTTTATGATTGTGTTGTGATAAGTTAAAAACTGGCTTGCTACAAAATGCAAAAACTGGATATTTAATAAATACCAGTTTGCAGTATGATATGTATCATAGTTACGTAACACAGAGAAAAAATATTAGGAAAATAAGAAAAGAATCGGATGAAGAGAAAGGTGAAAAACTATGGCAGAGAATAGATATGAATTAAACAAGCAGTTAGCGCAGATGTTAAAAGGTGGAGTTATCATGGACGTAACAACACCAGAACAGGCAAAAATCGCAGAGGCAGCAGGTGCTTGTGCAGTTATGGCGCTGGAGAGAATTCCTGCAGATATCCGTGCAGCAGGCGGGGTATCCCGTATGAGTGATCCGAAGATGATCCGTGGAATCCAGGAGGCCGTATCAATTCCGGTCATGGCAAAATGCAGAATCGGACATTTTGTAGAGGCGCAGATTCTGGAAGCAATCGAGATTGACTATATCGATGAGAGTGAAGTTCTTTCACCAGCAGATGATGTATATCATATCAACAAGAGGGAATTTAAAGTACCATTCGTATGTGGAGCAAGAGATCTTGGAGAGGCACTTCGAAGAATTGCTGAGGGCGCTTCTATGATCCGTACAAAAGGTGAGCCGGGAACAGGAGACGTTGTACAGGCTGTCCGCCATATGCGTGTGATGAATGCTGAAATCCGCAGAATTCAGAGCTTAAGAGAGGACGAGCTCTTTGAGGCAGCAAAGCAGCTTCAGGTTCCGGTTGAACTGGTAGAATATGTTCATGAGAATGGAAAGCTTCCGGTTGTAAACTTTGCGGCAGGAGGAGTTGCAACTCCGGCAGACGCAGCACTGATGATGCAGCTTGGAGCAGAAGGAGTGTTCGTAGGATCTGGAATTTTCAAATCTGGTGATCCTGCAAAACGTGCCGCAGCAATTGTAAAAGCAGTAACTAATTATACAGATGCAAAACTGCTCGCAGAACTTTCCACAGATCTTGGTGAGGCAATGGTCGGAATCAATGAGCAGGAGATCGAACTTCTGATGGCAGAGAGGGGAAAATAAGATGACCGTAGCAGTACTGGCACTTCAGGGAGCATTTCTAGAACATGAACAGATGCTTAAGAAACTTGGAGCAAATTATTTTGAAATCCGTCAGAAAAAAGATCTGGACAGACCGTTCGATGCACTGATTCTTCCGGGCGGTGAGAGTACGGTGATGAGAAAACTGTTACTGGAACTTGACATTTACGATGCTTTAAAAGAGAAAATCATGTCAGGTCTGCCAGTTTTTGGAACCTGTGCGGGACTGATCCTTCTGGCAGATGAAGTGGAAGCAGGAGTTCCGTGTTTTGGTACTATGAATATTACGGCAAAGCGTAATGCATATGGAAGACAGCTTGGAAGCTTTCATACAGATGCAGAGTTTGATGGACTTGGTCAGGTGCCGA
>UMHB01029049.1_pt1 | contig 12171 bp, 10 predicted proteins | sample 1965441 | NCBI WGS metagenome assembly UMHB01 (sample SAMEA4836089, study PRJEB28245) | human gut metagenome | biome: gut microbiome; material: fecal sample | place: Denmark | collected 2008 | reverse complement strand
TCATAAAGTCGCGGGCATAGGCCAGCACAGCCTCGTGCAGGCGTGCAATGTTGCCCAGCAGGTAGTAGAAGCCGTTACCGGCCACGCGGCCTGCAGCGTCCATATCGATGCCGTCAAAGCTCTCCATGATCTCGGTGTGGTACGGGATGGGGAAATCCGGCACGACAGGCTCGCCGAAGCGCTGAGCCTCCACGTTATAGGTATCGTCCGGGCCGATGGGCACGCTGGGGTCGATCATCTGGGGAATGGAGTACATGATCTCCTGAATGCGGGCAGACAGTGCCTCCTCTTCCTTCTCCAGCTCTGCCATCTTGTCGGCGTCCGCCTTGACGGCGGCGTTGTTGGCGTCGATCTGTGCCTGCAGCTCAGCCTTCTGTGCCTCGTCGGTGCACTTCTTCAGCTGACCGAACAGCGGGCCGTTGGCCTTGCTCAGCTTGTTGCGGGCGGCCTTCAGGGTCTCCACTTCCTTCAGGGCTGCACGGTACTTGGCATCCTTTTCGATGACCTCGTCCACCAGCGGCAGCTTTGCATCCTGAAACTTCTTTTTGATGTTTTCCTTAACGGCGTCCGGGTTCTCGCGGACAAATTTGATATCCAGCATGATTGACTCTCCTTAACTCTATTGGGCTTGCAGCGGTGCGTCTGGGGCTTTCCGCTGCCGTTCAAAGGCGGCAGTTCCCGCCTTGGATCGCATGATTATTCGGTTTCCATCTGGTACTGTCCCAGCAGGTTTGCAAAGGCGCGCAGCTGCTCGTCGGAGTAAAAATGCACCGTCAGCTTGCCCTTGCCGCCGTGGTAGGCCACGTTCACCTCGCTGCCCAGCACCTGTTTCAGGCTCTCTTCCACCTCCACCGGCAAAGTGCCGCGGGGGGCGGGTTCGCGGGGCTCCTTGGCGGGCTTTGCCATCTTTTTGCAAAGCGCCTCGGCCTGACGGACGTTCAGCTGGTTGTCCGCGATAATCTGCGCGGCTTCGGCCTGCAATTCCGGTGTGGGCAGACCCAGCACCACCTTGGCGTGGCCGGTATTGATAAAGCCGCTCTTCAGCAGCTCCAGCACCGTTTCCGGTAAGTTGAGCAGACGCAGGCTGTTTGCCAGTGCGCTGCGGCTCTTGCCCAGCTTGCGGGCGGCCTGCTCCTGCGTCAGGTCGCAGCGGGTCATCAGCTCCCGGATGCCGGCAGCTTCTTCCACCGGGTCCAGATCCTCGCGCTGTAAATTTTCCACCAGCGCCAGCTCCATGGCCTGCTCGTCGGACACATCCTTGATGACCACCGGCACCTCGGTAAGACCCGCCATGCGGGAGGCGCGCCAGCGGCGCTCGCCCGCCACGATGCTGTAACCGCCCATGGGTCTTGGCCGCACCGCGATGGGCTGCAACAAGCCGTGCTCGGCGATGCTGGCAGCCAGCTCACTGAGGGTCTCCTGCTCAAAGGTCTTGCGGGGCTGGTCGGGGTCCGGCTCGATCTCGCGCAGCGGCAGCGTTTCCACCGCTGCGTGCTCTGACTCAAAGACCGGTGCTGCGTCCTCAAACAGACTGTCCAGCCCGCGTCCGAGCCCTCCTTTTCCTCTTGCCATTGTTTACCTTGTTCCCCCTGTTTTAATCTTCCAGAGCATTTTTCGCCGGCTCTGCGGCGGGTGCAGCCTTTGCGCGGGACTTCTTAGGTTCCTGCGGCCGGTTGTGCTTGACGAATTCGATGGCCAGATCCATGTAGGCCTCGCTGCCCTTGCCCTTTGGCTCGTAGAAATTGATGGGCTGGCCGTAGCTGGGCGCTTCCGAAATGCGGATGGAGCGCGGGATGGTGGTCTTGTACACCTTGGAGCCGAAATACTTCTGCACCTGCTCCACCACCTGCACGGTCAGGTTATACCGCAGCGAGAACATGGTGAACACCACGCCCTCGATATCCAGATACGGGTTATACTTTTTGCGGATGGTCTTGAGGGTGCTGATGAGCTCCGACAAGCCTTCCAGCGCATAGTACTCGCACTGCACCGGGATGAGCACACTATCGCAGGCGCTCAGGCCGTTGAGGGTGAGCAGATCCAGACTGGGCGGGCAGTCGATAAAGATGAAGTCGTAGTCCTTCTGCACCTCAGCCAGCGCCTTGCGCAGACGCCCTTCGCGGCCGGGCAGATCGATCATTTCCAGACTGGCACCGGCCAGCCGGGTGTTGGAGCCGATGACATCGGTGCGGTACTCGGTGTGCCGGATGGCCTGCGCCGCCGTTGCCCTGCCGATGAGCACCTCATAAGTGCCCGCTTCCACGCTGCGCTTTGGGATGCCATAGCCGGTGGTGGTGTTGCCCTGCGGGTCGAGATCTACGATAAGCACCTTTTTGCCCAATGCCGCTACGCAGGACGAAAGATTGACGGCGGTGGTGGTTTTGCCCACTCCGCCCTTCTGGTTTGCGATCGCTACAATTTTTGCCACGCGCTTTTCTTCCTCCCGGGGAAAGATTTGTTCCACATGGAACACGCAGTCGTGCCCGCCGGTTTCCCCGTCCGGCAGACACCTTGGCTTCTAGTATAACACATCCAAATTGTTTTTTGAACCATCTGGAGCGTTTTTCAGCTGGATTTTTAACTTTTGGGGGTGGGAAAGTGGAAAAGGCTGCACGATTCTGGGCTCAAACAAACAATTTGGAATGGCTTCCGCTTCGCTCTAGCCATGTTCAGCGGAAATAATATTTATATTTTCGCGTTTGTCGCGCTCTGCGGAGCGCTCCAAACGCTATTTTCACGGGAGGGGTCGTAGAGAAAAACGGCATTTTCAGCGCCGCTTTCTGCGAAAGCATGGCGCTGCGGTTAGCGCCCTCGCCCTCTCAGTCACCTTCGGTGACAGCTCTCCCAAAGGGAGAGCCCTTGGCATGGCGGGAAAGTTTCCGGCAAAGCCGTAAACTTTGCAGGTGGGAACGCTCCCCCGGGGGGAGCTGTCGCGCAGCGACTGAGGGGTTTCAAATTGGCGGAGCCGGAAAAAACGGTTAAAAGATCTTCACGCCGAATAGGCGTGAATCTTCAGTTTTTTCCGGTGTAGCCCACCTCTTTGGGGTTAAAAGGGGCGAGCAGCCCCTTTTTCGTGGCTCCAGCGCGTCGAAATCGCTGGCACTTTTCTGGTTCTCTTTTGGTGTCAAAAGAGAACATCTCTCGGCTATATCCTCTTCCCCTCTCCCCTGTTCCACATGGAACAATTCACTTCTCTGCGGCGGCGGTGGGGATGCGCACGGTGTACTCGATGTATCCGTCCTTCTCTTCCCGGTGGGCGGTGGCGGGCACGCCGTTGTCGGTCATCAGCCGGATGGCGTGGTCGATGGTATTGACAAAGATGCGCACGTCCCGCACCATGGAGATGCGGTGCCCGGCCTTGGGCGGGCTGTTCAGCAGCTGCTCGATGTAGCTGTCGGTCTGACGGGCGTTCAGGCGGCGCTTGGCGATGGTGATGAGCGCTTCGCTGCGGCGGTTCTCCGGCAGACGCAGCACCGCGCGGGCGTGGCGCTCGGTAAGGTTGTTGTCCAGCACGAACTGCCGCTGGTCTGCCGTCAGCTGCAACAGCCGCAGCTTGTTGGCAAAGGTGGGCTGCGCCATGCCCAGACGCTTGGCGGCTTCGGCTTGGGTGCAGTCCCACAGCACCATCACATCCCGCAGCCCCTGCGCCTGTTCAAAGGGGTTCAGGTCGGCGCGCTGGATGTTTTCCAGCAGACCCAGCGCGGCGGTGCGGTCGTCGGCGTAGCTGCACAGGATGGCGGGGATGGTGGTCATCTTTGCCAGCTGGCAGGCGCGCAGCCGCCGCTCCCCTGCCACCAGCTCGTAGCCCTCTGCCGCCCTGCGCACCGTGACCGGCTGGAGCAGACCGTTTTCCCGGATGCTCTGCGCCAGCGCCGTCAGCTCCTGCTCGTCAAAGCTTTTGCGCGCCTGAAAGGGCGACGGATGGATCTGGTCGATGGGCAGAGAGAGTAATTTCCCGGACGTTTTCTTGCGTTCAAACATGATGCTGCCCCTTTCCTGTGAAATAAACCTTCGGTTTTTCCACATTTCTCCGGGAAATCGTGGAAAACCTGTTCAGCTTCAGTGTAGCACACAAAGAAAGACCCCGCCAGAAATTTCGTTCGGCAGGGTCTTACAGGTTGCGTCAAGTTATGCGTTATTTCAGCGGGCTTTTTGCAATTTTACCGCCGTTTCTGGGGTATGCTGTCGGAGTTTGCGAAATCTTTTTGCACAAAATCAGCGTGCGGGTGTCGCCGCCGGGCAGGTGCAGGGTGCGGGTCTCGCGGTACTCGCCGCCCAGCTTTTTGATAGCGCCCCGGGCGGCGGTCAGCTCCTCTTCCCCGGAAGCACCCTTCATGGCAAGGAAGTTGCCGCCCACCTTCACCAGCGGCAGGCAGTATTCTGCCAGCATGGGCAGGGCTGCCACGGCGCGGGCAGAAGCAAGATCAAACTGTTCCCGCCACACCTTGCGGGCGGCTTCCTCGGCGCGCTCCTTGGCAAACTCCACCCCGGTCAGACCCAGCTGGGCGCAGGCGTACTTCAAAAAGTCCACCCGCTTGCCGGTGGGTTCCATCAGGGTCAGTTCCAGCTCCGGCTTGAAGATCTTGGTCACGATGCCCGGAAAGCCTGCCCCGGCACCTACGTCCACCATACGCCCGGCAACCTCCGGCTGGCTGGCAAACAGCAGGCTGTCGAGGAAGTGCTTATCCTCGATGCCCTCCGGGTCAGTGATGGCGGTCAGGTTGACCTTCTGGTTGTAGTCTACAAGGATCTGGGCAAAGGCATCCAGCTGATCCAGCTGGGTGCCGGTGAGGGTGATGTTCCATGTGGAACACTTTTCCTCCAACCGCTGTTTGTCGATCATAGTGTTTTCCTTTCTGTCGGGTGGTTGAGGTAGCGCAATCGTTTATTTTATCGCAAATTCGTATTATTTTTGTTGTTTCCCTGCCAGTGCGATGCTCAGCTGCGCCACATCGGAGGGCGAAACACCGGGGATACGCCCCGCCTGCCCCAGATTGCGGGGACGGATGCGGGCAAGCTTTTCCCGGGCTTCCAGCGTCAGGCCGGTCAGGGCGGCATACTCAAAATCCTCCGGGATGAGGGTCTTTTCGTGGCGTGCCACCTCCCGGATCATCCTGTCCTGTCGGGCGATGTAACCGGCATACTTGATCTCCGTCTCCAGCCGCTCCGCCAGCATGGGGGTGATCTCCTCTCCCCAGCCGATGATGCCCGCCACCAGCGGGTAACTGATCTCCGGGCGGCGCAGTAGCTCCTCGGCAACGCCGCCCTCGGCGGCGGGGGCAAGACCGGCGGCTTCCATGGCGGCGCGCAGGTCGGCAGTGCGCAGGTGTGCTTCGTGCAGGCGGCGGCGCTCGGCTTCCAAAATCTGCTGGGTGTGCTGGTACTTTGCCCAGCGGTCATCCTGCACAAGGCCGTATTCCCTGCCAATGGGGGTCAGGCGCTGGTCGGCGTTGTCCTGCCGCAGGGTCAGCCGGTACTCGCTGCGGCTGGTCATCATGCGGTAGGGGTCCATGACGCCCTTGGTCACAAGGTCATCCACCAGCGTGCCCAGATAGCTGGTGTGCCGGGGCAGCACCAGCTGCTCTAAGCCCAGCGCGTTGCGGGCGGCGTTCAGACCCGCCAGCAGACCCTGTGCGGCGGCTTCCTCGTAGCCGGAGGTGCCGTTGAACTGCCCTGCCCCGTACAGTCCCCGCACCACCTTGCTTTCCAGCGTGGCTTCCAGACTGGTGGGGTCTACGCAGTCGTACTCAATGGCGTAGGCGGGGCGCATGATCTCCAGATGCTCAAAGCCTTTGATGCTGTGGTAGAAAGCGTTCTGCACGTCCTCCGGCAGGCTGCTGGACGCACCCTGCAGATACATTTCCTCGGTGTTCTCGCCGCAGGGCTCTACGAACAGCGGGTGACGGTCCTTGCCGGAGAAGCGCACCACCTTATCCTCAATGGAGGGGCAGTAGCGCGGGCCGACACCCTCGATCATGCCGCCGTACAGCGGGCTGCGCTGGATATTATCCAGAATGATCTTGTGGGTCTCGGGGTTCGTGTAGGCGATCCAGCATTCCACCTTGTTGTGCATGGGTGCATCGGTCAAAAAGCTGAAGGGCTGCAGTTCGCTGTCCGGGTCGCCGGGCTGGCATTCCAGCTTGGAAAAATCAATGCTGCGGCGGTGCACCCGGGCAGGGGTGCCGGTCTTGAACCGGCGCAGCGGCAGACCGGCGGCTTTCAGGCTGTCGGTCAGGGCGTTGGCGGCGTGCATCCCATCCGGGCCAGACGCATACCACGCATCGCCCACAAAAATTTTGCCGCCGAGGTTCGTACCGGTGGCAAGCACCACGCACTTGGCGGTGTATTCGCCGTGCAGCTGGGTGACAACACCCTTCACATGACCGTTTTCCACTTCCAGCGCCACCACCTCGGCCTGATGGATGGCCAGACCCGGGGTCTGTTCCAGCGCATGCTTCATGTATTCGTTGTAGCGGCGGCGGTCGGTCTGCACCCGCAGTGCGTGCACGGCGGGGCCTTTGCCCTTGTTCAGCATCCGGCTTTGCAGATAGGTGGCGTCTGCCGCCAGACCCATCACGCCGCCCAGCGCATCCACTTCCCGCACCAGCGTGCCCTTGGCGGTGCCGCCGATGCTGGGGTTGCAGGGCATATTGCCGATGGCGTCCAGACTCATGGTAAAGACAGCCGTTTTTGCGCCCAGCACAGCAGCTGCATGGGCGGCTTCGATGCCCGCATGGCCAGCGCCGATGACGATGACATCATAATCTCCTAAGTGGTTCATATACTTTCGGGTTTCCTCTAATCAATGATTTGAATTTATTTTCCCACACAGAACCGTTCGAACACCTGTTCGATGACGGCTTCCGAGGCGTTTTCGCCGGTCAGGTCGCAGAGAGCGTCCAGCGCATCATCCACGCAGACCGAAACGGCGTCCAGCCCAAAGCCGCCTGCGGCGGCATCCAGTGCACCGGCTACGGCGTCCCGGGCGCGGAGGGCAGCAGAAAGCTGCCGCTGCCCGGACAGACTGGCGGCGTGGGGGTCAATGCTGCCCGTGCCCAGCAGCCGCGCCACCGCAGCGGCGATGACCTTGCGGCTCCCCTCTTCCCGGCAGCAGACCGGCAGCACCATGGCAAAATAGGGAGCGATGAGCTCTGCATCAAACCGGGTGGGCTTGTCCTCCTTGTTCACAAGGGCGATGGCGGGGCGACCCGCGCAGCGCTGTGCCAACGCCAAGTCCTCCCGGCTGGGCGGCTCGGAGCCGTCAAAGACGGCAAGGATCAACCCAGCTTCTTCCAGTTTTTTCCAGCTTCGGCGAATGCCCTCGGCCTCGATGGCGTCCTCGGTCTCCCGCAGACCGGCGGTGTCAAAGAGGTTCAGCCGGATATCTCCCAGCTGCACCGCCTGCTCCACCACATCGCGGGTGGTGCCCGCCACCGGGGTGACGATGGCACGGTCGAAGCCTGCCAGCAGGTTCAGCAAGGTGGACTTGCCCGCGTTGGGGCGTCCCACGATGGCGCAGTCCACGCCCTCGCGCAGCACCGCACCGGCATCGTAGCTGCGGATGAGGGCGTCCAGTTCCTCCCGCACTGCGCCCAGCACGGTGCGCAGATGAGCGGGGTCCAGCTCCGGCACATCCTCCTCCGGGAAGTCCACCCAAGCGGCCAGATGCGCCTGCAGGGCGGTCAGCTGGGCTTTCTGGGCGTTGATCTTTTTCGCCAGCGCACCGCCCAGCGCGGCATTGGCCAGCGCTGCCCCCTGCCGCCCGTCTGCCGAGATCAGGTCCATGACCGCTTCCGCCTGCGTCAAGCCCAGCTTGCCGTTCAAAAAGGCACGGCGGGTGTACTCGCCGGGGGCGGCAGGCTGTGCACCCGCTGCAAGACAGGCTTCCACCAGCCGCCGCGCCACTGCGCTGCCGCCGTGGCAGGAAAGCTCCACCACGTCCTCGCCGGTGTAGCTGTGAGGCGCGCGGAAAAACAGAGCAACGCCCTCGTCAAAGGCTTCTTCCCTGTCCACAAAATGCCCGAACAGCGCGGTGTAGCCCTTGGCCTCTTCCACTTTTTTTGCCGGGTTTGCCGGGTGGAACACCCGGGCAGCCACGGTATAGCTTTCTGCACCGGACAGCCGCACCACGGCAATGCCGCCCGCCCCGGGGGGCGTTGCAATGGCGGCAATGGTCGATCCCTGCATACTGCATCCTTTCCGCGCGCCCGGTACGGCAGAGCCGCCGCAGCGCACACTTTCTGATTTTACAGCTTATTTTACCACGTTTTTGCGCAAAAAGATACACCCGCCGCGTGGTTTTTCCACATCTTCCAAAATGTTTGTGGAAAAAAGGATTGAAAATGGCGGGAAGCATCCTCGCCCTCTCAGTCAAGCCCTGTCGGGCTTGCCAGCTCTCCCAAGGGGAGAGCCCTTGGCATAGCGGTATAGTTTCAGGCTCAAGTGCAGAGTTTGTGGTTTCGCCAGAGCCTCTCCCTTTGGGAGAGGTGGATTTGTGAAGCAAAGACGGAGAGGGCGAGGATGCTTGCCTGAGAACGAACCCTCTCAGTCTCGCTACCGCTCGCCAGCTCCCTCGAGGAGGGAGCCTTTGGCATGGCGGCACTGTTTCCGGCTGAAGCGCAAAGCTTGCGGGCGTACCCGCTCCCCCTTGGGGGAGCTGTCGCGCAGCGACTGAGGGGCTATAAATCGGCGGAGCCGGAAAAAACGGTTAAATGATCTTCACGCCGAACAGGCGTGAATCTTCAGTTTTTTCCGGCGTAGCCCACTTCTTTGGGGTTAAAAGGGGCGAGCAGCCCCTTTTTCGTGGCTCCAGCGCGTCGAAATCGCTGGCACTTTTCTGGTTCTCTTTTGGTGTCAAAAGAGAACATCCCTCGGCGTGCGCTCATAATATCAAAAAGCGCCCCGCACTTCCAGTGGAAATGCGGGGCGCTGCATAGTTTTATTGAAACCTGCCGATCACAGCTCGATCTTGCCGAAGCTGAAATCTGCAAAGTCGTCCACCCGCTCGGTGCGCTTGGGTGCTACGGGTGCTGCGCTCTCGGCGTCGCGGGGGGCGTAGGTGCGCTCCGGCACACCGGAGGGACGCGGGCCGCGGGGTGCACCGCTGCGGTTGCCACGGTAGCCGCCATTGCTGCGGCGCTCACCGCGATAACCGCCGTTGCGGTTGCCGCCGGGACGGCGGCCATTCCGGTTGCCGCCACGGCCACGGCGCTCGCCGTAGGTATTCTCGGTCTGAGCATCCGGTGCGGTGGAATAGATGACCACGCGGCGGTCACGGCCCTCGCCCTTGCTCTCGCTGCGCACACCCTCCATCTTGCTGATGGCAGAGTGGATGATGCGGCGCTCGTAGGGGTTCATAGGCTCCATGGCAAAGCTGCGTCCGGTCTTGCGCACCTTGGCGCCGATGCGCTGTGCCAGTGCGGTCAAATCGCTCTCGCGCTTGTCGCGGTAACCTGCAACGTCCAGACCCAGCTTGATGTAATCGCCCTCCAGACGGTTTGCCACAAGGCTTGCCAGATAGGAAAGGCTCTCCATGGTCTCGCCGCGGCGGCCGATGAGGGCACCCAGCTTTTCACCGTCCAGACGGATGATGGTGGCTTCGCCCTTCTGCACGGCGCTGAAGGTCACGTTCTCCACGCCCATCAGGGTGATGACCTCCCGCAGATAGTCCACGGCGGCCTTCACCTTGGCGTTCTCGTCGATGACGATGGGCACTTCCACCTCTTCTGCCTCCTCGGCAGCTTCGGCGGGCTGCTGGGCAGCGGGGGTCTGCTCTGCGGCGGGAGCGGCAGGCTCTGCCACAGCAGCAGGCGTTTCCTCTGCCACGGGGGCAGTCTCCTGCACGGGGGCGGCAGGCTCAACAGGCTGCTCTGCCACAACCTCCACCGGCTTTGCGGGCACAGCGGCGGGAGCATCCGGCTCTTCCACGCTCACGCGCACCTTGGCGGGGGTGGTCTTTAAGCCCAGAAAACCAGTCTTCTGGGGATATTCCAGCACTTCACGGCTGACATTCTCATCCTCAGCCTGAACACCCAGCAGGGCGCAGGCCTTGGCAAAGGCTTCGTCCACCGTCTTACCGGTGGATTCCTGTGTACGGACCATAACCGTTTACCTCCCTTGTTACTGTTTATCCTGCTTGTCAAGCTCACTCAGCGGCACGGTGCGCTCGTCCTTGTAGCGCTCGGCGTCCAGCTGACGGGCATACTCCAGCCGGCGCTTGTTCATCTCGCTGGCGGAAAGGTTCTTTTCCACGCTCTTGCCGGTCTTGGGGTCGGTCACCGTGATGGTGGTGTTCTTCACACCGCGCTTTTCCTGCTTGCGCTTGGCGGCGATCTCCGCTTCCACTTCCTTGCGCATCTTCTCGGGGTCGTAGAACTTGCGCATGACCTGGGTCTGTGCGGTCATGACGATGTTGGAAATGACGTAGTACAGAGAGAATGCCAGCGGGTAGGTAAAGCAGAAGAAGACGTACATCAGCGGCATCATATACATGGTCAGCTTCATGCTGCCCTGCATCTGCTGGCCGGAGGCCTTCATACTGATGTGGGTGGACAGGAACATGGTAATGACCGACAGCAGCGGCAGCACGAGATCCAGAGAAAGCCCCAGCTTCGGGATGCGGGTCAGGTCGATGCCAAAGAAGTTCATGTGCTGGCTGAACTCGGTGATGGTAGCGATCTGCTGTGCGGTAAAGCAGCCCAGCACGCCGCTGTTGCCGGCAACCACCTCGGCGATGATGTTGGTATCGCGGGTGATGGCGGTAAAGGAGATGCCGGCGGCGGTCAGTGCCTCGCCTGCGCTGGCCAGTGCAGCGGCGCTGATGTGGAAAATACGCTCCAGCGGGTTATACACCACGCCGATAACACCGAACATGACAAGGAAATTCAGCAGCATGGGCACGCAGCCGGCCGTGGGCTTATAGCCAAAGTCCTGCTGCAGCTTCATCAGCTCTTCCTGCTGCTTTTCGGGCTTGTTCTTGTACTTGGTCTGGATCTCCGCGATCATGGGCTGGAAAGCAGACATTTTCGCCATGCTCTTCTGCTGGCTGGTCTGCAGGGGGATCTTGACGATGTTGATGAGCAGGGTGAAGAGGATGATGTCCCAGCCGTAGTTCGGCAGCAGCTTGTAGATCCACTCCATGACATAGCCGAGAGGACCGCTCAGGATGTAAAAGAAGTTCATACCTTTGTCCATTCTGCCCCGGCTGTGGCCCGGGACGCATTATTTTTTTATCGTAGGACACGCCGCCCACAGTGCAGCGCGTCACAAGAAGCGAAAACTTTATCCCCTGTGCCGCTTTTCAAACAGCTTTGCAGGCTGTAAATTGCGGGCAGGGCTTTGCCAGCGGCCGGGCGGCGGCACGGGGTCGTAGCCCCACTTGCCCAGCGGATTGCACCGCGCAATGCGCCATGCGCCTAGCAGGATGCCTTTTATACAGCCGTGGGTCAGGATGGCCTGCATGGTGTAGTTGCTGCAGCTGGGCGAAAACCGGCAGCTGCGGCCGATCCATGGGCTGAGGGTATACTGGTAGATGCGGATGGGCACGCACAGCGCCCTGCGGCAGAGCATTTGCAGCCGGTTCACGCGCGGGACTCCGGCTTTTGTTTGCGGGCAGGGGGCACGGTGGCGGGCGGCTTTGCGTCCGGGCGCTTTGCCTTATCCGGCAGACCGGCTTGGGCAAACAGCTTTGCCACAACGCTGCTCAGCTGCCAGCTTTTCAGTTTGGGGGTCATGCCCCGGGCCACGAAGATCAGATCATAGCCGCCGATATTGTAATCCAGATGCTCGTCAATCGCAGCTTTCATCACGCGGCGGGCGCGGTTGCGCTGCACGGCGTGGCCTATTTTTTTGGTGGCGGTCAGGCCCACCCGGGTGTTGCGGCCCCGGGTCTTGAGTACATACAGCACCAGTGCCGGGTTCACATAGGACTTGCCGCGGGCGTACACACGGCCAAACTCGCTGTTGCGGCGGATCGGACGATAACGCATAACATCGGCACCTCCTTTCGTCCGGGTGCACATAGGTGCACTCTTTAGCCAGTATATCAAAAATTTTTGCAGTTTAAAAGCCCATCCGGGCATTTTTACGAAAAAACTTTTGACGGGTAAAAAAATAAGACCGCCAATGGGATATCAGCGGTCTTTTGTGCGCATATTCATTTCTGCGCCGGAT
>UMHB01002584.1_pt1 | contig 12221 bp, 7 predicted proteins | sample 1965441 | NCBI WGS metagenome assembly UMHB01 (sample SAMEA4836089, study PRJEB28245) | human gut metagenome | biome: gut microbiome; material: fecal sample | place: Denmark | collected 2008 | reverse complement strand
TTAGAAACTTTCTTTCCAGACTTCTTAGCAGTTACCTTAACCGTAACTTTTGCAGAACCCTTCTTTACAGCTGTAACTTTTACAGTTCTCTTTCCGCACATTCTTGCTGTTGCAACACTCTTGTTTGAAGAAGATGTTGTAACCTTGTAGCTCTTCCATGTTGAAGGAATTGTAACTACGATGTTCTTAGCCTGCTTTTTAGCAGTACCAGCAGCGACAGTTACCTTTGTTGCGCTAAGCTTTGCTGTCGTTGTTGCTGCCTGTGCGTTTGTAGCAGGAACTGCTGTTACAACCATAGCTGCAGCGAGAGCAAAAGCTAACACTTTTTTGCTTGATTTCATGTTTTTTCCTCTCTTTCTTTTTGACTAACTTCCATCTCTTCTACTCGTTTAACCCTGCACGTTTAAGTTCCTTCATCTTCTCTTCCAAACCGCTGCGGACGATTTTTCCAATCCAATGTTCTCGCTAATTGCCTCCACTGACCTTCCTCGGTCTTACTGTTAAGTCCATCGTCAGTTTCATCTACAGACACACAAATCATAAATGACCAGAAACTTTCGTACATCAGACGTCGGCGTAGAGTGTGATATCAACGTTGATTGTCCAGCATCAAGATCAGCAAGCTGAGGTTCCGATGACTTATATTTCTAATATGTATCTGTAATTGTAAGGTCTGTCTGGAACAAGTTCCAGTTTCCATAGCCTCGATAGTAGTTCATCACTTGTCGTACTATTTATAGTACTCTTTTAACTACTCTACGTGACAATCATACACCAAGTATTGTATCTTTGCAACACCAAAATTACATTTTATTGAAAAAATTCTTTAATATTTTCTTAAGCATTTAAGAGTTTTTTCACTTTTTTCTATTATTAAAACTATTTCACGCGTAGTTCGAGTGAAACTACGCGTGAAGATAAACAATTCTATTTAAAGTAAGCAACTCCGGATTCGAAGATCTTCATATCCTGCTCTCCGTAGATGTTCATGGCAACGGCCTCACCACGGCGCTCACTGTGGGCCATCTTTCCAAGTACACGTCCGTCCGGACTGGTGATACCTTCGATCGCCATGTACGATCCATTGACATTCCATTCTTCGTCCATGGTCGGCTCGCCCGCTTCGTTGACATACTGGGTGGCAACCTGTCCATTTGCGAAAAGCTTATCCAGCCATTCCTTCGGAGCTACGAAACGTCCCTCTCCATGGGATGCCGGATTGCAGTATGTTGCACCAAGCTTTGCCTGCTGCAGCCATGGGGATTTATTGGTTACCACCTTGGTGTATACCATCTTGCTGATGTGGCGGTTGATGGTATTGTAGGTCAGTGTCGGAGAATCCGCACTCTGCGCCTGGATCTGTCCGTAAGGAACCAGTCCCAGTTTGATCAGTGCCTGGAATCCGTTACAGATACCCAGTGCCAGTCCGTCACGCTCGGAAAGAAGCCTGCTTACTGCCTCGGTCATCTTTGCATTCCGGAATGCGGTTGCAAAGAACTTCGCAGATCCTTCCGGCTCATCTCCTGCGGAGAATCCACCTGGGAACATGATGATCTGTGACTGATCGATTGCCTTGACAAACGCATCGACAGAATCACGGATATCTGCTGCACTCAGGTTTTTGAATACCTTTACAATGGTGTTTGCACCTGCACGCTCAAAGGCTTTCGCACTGTCATACTCACAGTTTGTTCCAGGGAATACCGGAATGAATACGGTCGGCTTTGCGACTTTGTTCTTGCATACATAGATATTCTTGGTATCATATACATCACTCTGCACTTTTTCCTTGCCCTCGGTCGCGCGGGTTGGGAAGACTCTTTCGAGTGTTCCGGTCCAGGCTGCAATTGCTTCTTCCATGGAAAGTGACATTTCTTTGTATACAAATTTCTGTGCATCGTTCACTTCACCGACAACAACTCCGGATGCTTCTTTTATAATAGGAAGAAACTCCTCTTTTACTTCTGCAACGATATTACCAAATCCCGGTGCAAATAATGTTTCTGCTGTGACATCCTCTGCAATGGTGACACCTAATTTGTTACCAAATGCCATCTTGCTGACTGCTGCTGCCAGACCTTTTCCGTCCAGTGCATAGGCACTGCGGATTGCGCCCTTGCCAATCAGTTCATGGATCTTATCGTACAGCTTCATTACCTGCTCGTATACCGGCAGATCATATTCGTTCTTTTCGATGGTAAAGAGTACCAGCTTATCTCCTGCTTCTTTCAACTCTGGTGTGATGACATCTTTTTCTCTTGCCACATCGACCGCAAAGGAAACAAGTGTCGGAGGTACGTCAATCTCGTTAAAGGTTCCGGACATGGAATCTTTTCCGCCGATGGACGGCAGGCCAAAACCGATCTGTGCATCAAATGCACCAAGCAGTGCGGCAAACGGCTGGCTCCATCTCTTTGGATCTTCGTTCATTCTGCGGAAATATTCCTGGAAAGTAAAGCGTACTTTCTTGTAATCACCACCGGCTGTCACGATACGGGAAAGAGATTCGAGTACCGCATAAACCGATCCATGGTATGGGCTCCAGGAAGATAAATACGGATCAAATCCATAGGACATCATCGTTACGGTATCACATTTTCCATGTAAAACCGGAAGCTTGGCAACCATGCTCTGTGTCTCCGTCAACTGATAACGTCCACCATATGGCATATAGACACTTCCAGCTCCGATGGAACCGTCAAACATTTCGACAAGTCCCTTCTGGGAACATACGTTAAGATCCGCAAGCATTGCAAGCCATGCCGCTTTGTTATCATTTTTCTGTAATGCATCTGCCACTTTCGGAAGCTCCATCTTCTTAAAGAAATTATCTTCCTCTTTTGGCATCTCAACTTCGACATCAGCTTCCTGATGTGCACCGTTGGTATCTAAGAATGCACGGGAAATATTGACGATATCTTTTCCTCTCCACTCCAGAATCAGTCTTGGCTCCTCTGTCACAACTGCGACTTCCGTTGCCTCAAGGTTTTCTTCCTTTGCATAGGCAAGGAACTGCTCTACATCTTCCGGAGCAACAACAACGGCCATACGCTCCTGAGACTCAGAGATCGCAATCTCGGTTCCGTCCAGACCTGCATATTTCTTCGGTACCTTGTCCAGATTGACGCGCAGCCCATCTGCAAGCTCACCGATCGCTACAGATACACCGCCGGCACCAAAATCGTTACATTTTTTGATGATATGGCTGACTTCTTCTCTGCGGAACAGTCTCTGCAGTTTTCGTTCGGTCGGTGCATTACCTTTCTGTACTTCTGCACCACATACGGAGGTGGACTCTGTATTATGTGCCTTTGAAGAACCAGTTGCTCCACCGATACCGTCACGTCCGGTACGACCGCCGAGAAGAATAATCTTATCTCCCGGATCAGAAGTCAGTCGCTGTACGGCACGTCGCGGTGCAGCACCCATGACAGCTCCGATCTCCATACGTTTTGCCACATAATCCGGATGGTAAACCTCTTTGACATATCCGGTTGCCAGTCCGATCTGGTTTCCATAAGAGCTGTAACCTCTGGCTGCCTCGCGCACGATCTTCTTCTGTGGCAGCTTACCCTCAATCGTATCTTTTACGGATACGGTTGGATCTGCGGCTCCGGTCACACGCATTGCCTGATAGACATAGGTTCTTCCGGAAAGCGGATCACGGATGGCTCCGCCTAAACAGGTAGCAGCACCACCGAACGGCTCAATCTCGGTCGGATGGTTGTGTGTCTCGTTCTTAAAGTTTACAAGCCACTCCTCTGTCTTTCCATCTACTTCCACCGGTACCACGATGGAACATGCATTGATCTCGTCAGATTCTTCCTGATCTGCAAGTTTTCCTTCTTTTTTCAGACGTTTCATGGCAAGCAGTGCCAGATCCATCAGGCAGACAAACTTGTCATCGCGTCCCGCATACAGTTTCTTGTGGGTATCAAGATATTCTTCGTAAGTCTTTTTGATTGGTGCCTGGTAAAATCCTTCATCAAACTTCACATTTTTCAGTTCTGTCGAGAAGGTGGTATGACGGCAATGGTCACTCCAGTAAGTATCAAGCACGCGGATCTCTGTCACGGACGGATTCCGCTTCTCGGTATTTTTGAAGTAATTCTGGATATGTAAGAAATCCTTAAAGGTCATGGCAAGATTTAAAGAGCTGTACAGTTCCTTCAGCTGTGCTTCTGCCATGTCGATAAATCCGTCGAAAACTGCCACGTCTGCCGGCTCATCGAACTTCTGTACGAGGGTATCCGGCTTGTCCATACCGGTCTCACGGGAATCTACCGGATTGATACAATACTTTTTGATCGCCTCTAACTCATCCTCTGTGATGTCACCCTTGATCACATAGGTCGTCGCGCTGCGGATGATCGGCTCCTCATCCTCATTTAAAAGCTTCACGCACTGCTCTGCGGAATCCGCTCTCTGGTCGAACTGTCCCGGCAGGAATTCTACGGAAAATACGTTTCCGCCTTCTGCGTCAAAGTTCTCCTCATAAATATCATCCACTGGTGGCTCGGAAAATACTGTCTGCAATGCCTTCTGGTAAGTGGCATCCGATACATTTTCCACATCATAACGGATCAGAACACGCACCTGATCTGCAGCGATTCCGAGATAATGCTTTACCTCATGTTTTAATTCTTTTGCCTTTACGGCAAAATCCGGTTTCTTTTCTACGTACACACGACGTACATTGCCCATTGGATTTACCTCCTTCTTTTGCGAAACGGAATGCCCCCTGTATTCGGGGGCATTCTATTGATCTTTATGTTATTGTATCATGGGTTGACAATTAAGTAAAATTAATATCGCTTACGATATCTATTACCTGTTCTTATGAAATTACTGTACGGTAATTGCACTGTCCGTTACAACGCCCGGAGTGTCCGGTTCCGGCTGATCCGGCTGATCGGTACCCGGGTTTGGATTTACAAAATTAATCTTTACTTTCAGCTTTCTGGATTTATTTCCTGCCGTATCTTTGACATATACGGTCACACTGTAAGTTCCGTACTTTTTGTTTTTCATGGCAGTAACTGCTTTCTGTACTTCCTGGGTATTTACGAAAACATATTTTGAAGCAAGTTTCTTCCCCAGATCCTTTGCCACTACATCTGACTTAATTGCGGAAACCAGTTTTTCCTTGGAAACGGCTTTATTGTAGGTCAGTGTCTTTCGCTTCAGGCTGATGGATGGTGCTTTCGTATCTTTTACGGTAATTACGATGCTCTTTTGGGTCTTGTTTCCTTTGGCATCTTTTGCGGTGTATGTAATCTTATATTTTCCGGTCTTTGCCGCATTGACTTTTCCGGAAACGGTAAATTTAAGTGTCTTACCTCTGTAATCGGTAGCTTTCACACCCTTTTTCAGATCTACTTTGCTGTTTGTTCTCTCGATGGTTTTATTCTTGATTCCCTTAATCGTCGGGCGAAGTTTCAGCCATGGATTTCTCGGATCCGGATCGGTTGGGTCCCATCCGCGGTACGGACTGTTTACATCAATACGGATCGGGGTAGGTTTGCCCAGCGGTCCCGGATCTTTGCTGTCATAGATGGTTACTTTGGTTCCTACCGGGCAGTTGTCATAGATCCACTTGGCATCTTCCACATTCAGACGGACACATCCGTGGGATGCCGTCTGTCCCAGACGGTTATAAGAATTGTATGCCAGCCTGCTCGGATCCTGTGAACTGTAAAACACAGAGTGGAACAGCACACCACCGTGAATACGGCTGCAATACTGTCCGTACACACCGCCCATAAGTGTATGCCAGCGGTATTTTGCCGGAATCGAAAATGTTCCTGTCGGGGTGGCATTGTTGACACCGACCGAGCAGGCAAATGCTTTGACCGGTTTGGTATATTTGCCTTTGGAATCAAGTGCATATACGGTCACACAGTTCTGCTGACGATTGATTTTAATGTAATATGGCAGTTTTGCTGCCTGAGTTATAACGGGTGTTCCTGCGAACACAAGCAGCATGAGTGCCGCCATCAATCCGCATAAGGTTTTCAAAATTCCCTTTTTCATGATAATCTCCTTTTCTCTCCTTTGTGAAAGGTATATAATATATCCTATACTATACTACTGAGGATATGATCGATGGATATCAATTATGAATTATACAAGGTTTTCTATTATGTTGCAAGCTCTCTCTCATTTTCGGATGCAAGTAAGAAGCTGTTTATCTCCCAGTCAGCGGTAAGCCAGTCTATCAAAACATTAGAGCGCAAGCTGGGACAGCCGCTTTTTATCCGCAGCACAAAAAAAGTGCAGCTGACTCCTGCCGGTGCTCTGCTTCTGAAACATGTGGAACCTGCCATGAATCTGATCTCACGCGGCGAAAGCCAGCTTTTAGAATCCGGCTCTCTTGGTTTAGGACAGCTGCATATCGGTGCCAGCGACACGATCTGCCGCTATTTTCTTCTGCCGTATCTGCAGAAATTCCATCGGAAATTCCCGGATGTTCCGATTAAAATCACCAATGCCAGCTCGATGGGCTGTGTAGACCTGTTAGAGCAGCGCCGGGTAGATCTGATTATCACAAATTTTCCAAACCCGCATCTGAATCCTTCCTATATTCAGAAAACGGTTGGCTCTTTCTCGGATGTGTTCGTCGCCAATCCGGCATATTTTGATCTGGCGGACCGCATCGTTCCTTTCTCGGAGCTTGGCACCTATCCGCTCATGATGTTAGACCGCAAGAGCACAACGAGTGAGTTTCTGCACCACATTTTCCTGCAGCATCAGCTGGAACTGCTGCCTCAGGTAGAGCTCAGCAGCAACGATCTGCTCATTGACATGGCCCGCATCGGTCTTGGAATTGCTTTTATCCCGGATTTTTGTCTGAAACACAAGCCGGAGGATCTCTTCCTCGTCCGCACGCAGGAAACGATCCCGCAGCGGCAGCTGGTGGCTTCGTTAAACCCTACCCTTCCGGTTTCTGCCTCCACCGAAGAGTTTTTAAAGCTCCTCCCGGACGTCTGACCAGAACCGGCTCACTTCTTCCCGCAGCTGCGGCAGACCACAGACGCTTCTCTTTTCCCATTCTCTCGGAAAAAGCGCTCCGTATTCGCGCTGCAGGAAACGTTCATCCAGCAGAAGGATCACGCCGCGGTCCTCGCTGGTCCGGATCACGCGCCCTGCTGCCTGCAGGACTTTGTTCATTCCCGGATAGCGGAACGCATAGTCAAATCCGGACAATCCCCGCTCATCATAATAATTCTTTAAAATTTCACGTTCATCGCTGACCTGCGGAAGTCCGGTTCCCACGATGATGGCACCGATCAGCCGGTCGTTTTTCAGATCAATGCCTTCCCCGAAAATTCCACCCATCACACAGAACGCAACGAGTGTCCCCTGGCGCTCTTTTTCAAATTCTTCCAAAAACGCTTCTCTTTCGTGTTCTTTCATATTACTATGCTGCATCAGAATCTCGCACGAATCGGCCGCCTTCCCGGCAAAGACCTCATATACATCCTGCATCAGCCGGTAAGACGGGAAAAACACCATGTAATTTCCCTGCTGTGCTTCTATGACTGCACCGATATAGTCCGCGATTTTTTCGTATTCTTTTCTGTTCCTCCGCGTATATTTTGTGCTCACATCCCGGCCAAATGCGAGAAGTCTCTGTGTCTGGGCAAACGTACTCTGCGCATAAATGGCATAGTTATCCTCGTCCGTGGAAAGTAGCCGCTTGTAGTATCCGATCGGCAGGAGCGTTGCGGAGAAAAAGATCGTGGAATTGCTTTTATCGATGCATTTCTGCAGATTGACCGACGGATCTACGCAAAAGAGCCGGATCCGGAACTGACCTTCCTCCGTCATCTGGCTGTAGATCACGTAATGGTCATCCACCAGATCATAGATATTCAGGAAATTGCGCAGCGCAAAGTAAAAATCCAGCACCGTTTTCTTCTCCGGAAATTCCCGCGGTTTTTCCAAAAATTCATCCATCTGGGAGGCCAGCCGCATAAGGTGGAAGGTCAACGTTCCCACACTGTCCAGAATCTGGTAGTGCTCACACTCACGTTTCATTTCCAGCATGGCTTTGTTGCATTTGTCCAGGATACGGCAGATCGTACGGCTGTGCGCTTTCATGATCCGCTTCACTGCAAGCACGTCTTCTTTGTACAGATCGGCACTGTACATCTCCCTGCTGCGATCCACGAGGTTATGTGCCTCATCCACCAGGAACAGATAGTCTCCCTTTATCCCCTCCTGAAAAAAGCGTTTCAGATATACATTCGGATCGAATACGTAATTGTAATCACAGACAATATTGTCTGCCCAGGTTGCCACATCCAGACTCATCTCAAACGGGCACACCTGATATTCTTTCGCCTGCGCTAAAACTTCCTCTCTGGTAAACAGGTTGGATTTCTGCAAGAGATCAAACACCGCATCGTTCACCCGGTCAAAATGCCCCTTTGCATATGGACAGTTTACCGGGTTGCAGTCCATCTCCTCACACAGGCAGAGTTTTTCTTTGGCTGTGATCTGGATGACTTTGGCACGGTATCCCTGTTCTTCCAGCAGTGCGAACGTTTCTTTTGCCACAGTTGCTGTGATGGTCTTTGCCGTGAGATAAAAGATCCGGTCTGCCAGCCCTTCTCCCACTGCTTTTACCGCCGGAAAGATTGTGGAAATTGTTTTGCCCACTCCGGTCGGTGCTTCGATAAACAGGTTCTTCCCCCGCAGAATGGTGCGGTAAACATCGGCAACCAGCTTCTTTTGTCCCTGCCGGTAGGGAAATGGAAACTCGAGTGTATGAATACTCTCCTGCCGCTGTTTTTTCCATGCGATCTGCCAGTCTGCCCATTTCCTATAATCTTCGATCAGATGGCCAAACCACACGGTCAGTGTCTCAAATGTATAAATCTCCCGGAAATACCGAATTTCCTCGGTATCCAGATTGCAGTAGGTCATCTGCACGCCGATCCGCTCCAGACGGTTCTGTTTCGCATAGATATACGCATAGCACATTGCCTGGGCTTTATGCACGTAGACCGGCTGTTCCATTGCCGCAACGTTTCTATATACACCCTTGATCTCATCGATGAAGCTGATTTCTTCTTCCGGAGGGATTTCCGCCGCAAACTCCATCTCCGGTTGCAGCACAGACTCCGTCGCAGCCGGCAGATCCGGCTGAAATTTTCCATAGGCGATTCCGTCTGCACGTCCTTCCACGACCAGTACGTAATCGTTGGCTTTCCATTCAATTTTCAGCGGTACTTCCGCCTGGTAGGAGGTGTCCATGCTTTTTTGAATTTTCCGGTGGATACGGCTGCCTTCCATCATGGCCTCTGCACTCGCCAGCTTTCCGGCACGATTATCGATATCTCCTGCCCGGAAAATAAACTCTACCAGATTTCTCACAGAGATATGTAATTCCTGCATGTACACCTCCTTTCTCCCGCGGGTATTTTCCTGTTGTATGAAGCGAGTTTTTATTTGTTCCATTATTTTACAATAAAAAGCCCCGCTCCGGAATACGGAGCGGGACTTAAAGTTCCATAGTCACGATATAATAATTGTATTATGCCACTGCAAATTTAGCAACTACGTTTTCGAAATTTTCATTCTTTCCACCGTAGCAAACCTGAAGATTCTTTTTTACGCCAAGTCCAATCATACCAAGCAATGACTTTGCATCAATGAATGTTCTGTCGCATTTTACATCAATATCAAAATCACAACCACCTGCTGCACGTACAAAATCCTTAACTTCATCCATATCTGATAACCGAATTACTTTAACAGTTTCATACATAATCCAACACCTCTTTCTACCTTTAAACAACATACTTTTATTATCATCCCCAAGTTTAGAAAAGATTATGCCACTTTTTTTCTCATCTGTCAAAGTTATGCAAACTTCGCATTTCTCCGGTTTTTCCTGCATAATGACGGTAATCGCGCAACCGTTTCCATCAGATTCTTACCGTTTTTTTTCGTGTATTTATATTTATACCTGCTATCTTATGCAATTTCTCCAAAAAATTGCCTTTCCAATCACCAAAACAAGCATTTTTTGATGAAAACTATTTTTATCAAAGTGGTTTCCCACTTTTTTTCAGAATATCCACATATAATTCTCCGATCGGACTGACCTTTATCCCCTTGTGCCGGATATAGCCAATCCGCATCTTTTCGCTCTCTGCCAGCGGCACTGCCGCATAATCATTTCCGTTTAATTCTTCACAGATAATCCCGGAACAGAGCGTATAACCATTCAGCCCAACCATCAGATTCAGCATGGTCGCCCGGTCATCCGCATGGATCATCTTCTTATATTCATAGGTACTTTTCATCTCTTCGGCAAAATAAAAGGAATTATTTTTCCCCTGTTCGAACACAAGACATGGATATTCCTGCAGTTCTTTCATGGAAATTACATCCCTTTGTGCCAGCGGATGTCCTTTCCACAGATATACATAGGTGTCACAGGTAAACAGTTCTTCAAAAACCACATCATTTTCCTTGAAAAGTTTCTGGAGTACTGCTTCATTAAATTTGCTCAGGAAAAGAATCCCCAGCTCACTTTTCATGTTACGCACATTTTCGATTACCTGATTCGTCTGTGTCTCATGCACGGCAAATTCATATTCTTCCATTCCGACAGCCTTTACGACTTCCACAAATGCCTTGACCGCAAAGGTATAATGCTGCATAGACACGGAAAATTTCTTTTTGGATGCAGACGAAATATAACGGGATTCCAGTAAATGATACTGCTCCACGACCTGCTTGGCATATCCGATAAATTCCTCTCCCTCTGGTGTAAGCACGATTCCCCGGTTGGACCGGATAAAAATGGTGATTCCTGCTTCTTCTTCCAGTTCGCGCACAACCGCAGACAGATTGGGCTGTGAGACAAACAGTTTTCGGGATGCTTCGTTCATGGAGCGGCTTTCTGCAATCGTAATTACCTGATGTAACTGCTGTAGGGTCATATGTCTTACCTCTTTTCCTTAATCATATGATCTGTTATATACCGGACAAGGATCTGAAGTATCCATGCAATCACAATGGAACTGCATACCAGCACCAGTTCGTAACGCAGATGGCATGTATGAAATGCTGCTCCCTTCATAAATTTTCGTATGGTAACATGTACCAGATACAATTCCAGCGAATGAGCACCAAACCATTCCAGTATTCTTATAACTGGGCGCATAGATAACCGGGAAAAGATCCAGGCAATTCCCGCACAACATGAGATATTAAAAATTCCGGTCACATACCTTGCAAAAATAGGAGATCCACTTGGAAGCATGGTGAGCAAATAGCCGGATAACGCAAAAAGAATCAACCATTTCCAATAACTTTCCCTTTTTTCATAGCTGGATCTGCCATAAAAACAGCCCGCTATAAAAACAGGCAGACGAAGCAAAGCAATATTCACATTTCCAAACATATCTTTCTCATATAATGCAATTACAAGTGCTAATACTGTAATAGCACTTACCATGGAAATCAGCCGGATCTCTCCATCTATTGCGTCTCGTGCGCTATCCACAATCTGAAAGATATAGGGATAAATCAGATAGCATAACAGCATAAGTCCAATATACCAGTAAAGCCTGTCTCCATTACTGAAAAATGTGATAAATGTGAAGTCTTTTATGGCCTCTCCCCATCCTGTTTTATCTACACAGACATCCAGTAAAATATAAGAGGGTACGGCTACGATGCAATAAGGAATCAGAATTCTTTTTAATCTTCTTATGTAAAAGCTTCTAACATCTGATCTTTTTTTCATGGAATAGTATAACCCCAGACCAGAAAAGAATAAAAATGCATCCACACTTGATGATGAAATATATCTCCAAAAGAAGGAAATCCAGCCACTAAAATGATAGGAGTAATAATGACAATCATCCGTAAAATGAAAAACTATAATCAATATGATGGATATTCCCATTAACGCACCCCGATATTGCGAAAGCTCGCTGTTACTTGTTTTTCTCATATATATTCTCCTCTATAAAAATTTAATTTAAATTACTATAAATAAAAAAACACCTAAACAGGTGTTTTTAAAGAACAGGGGATGAGAGAATCGAACTCCCACCAAAGGTTTTGGAGACCCCTATCATACCATTTGACCAATCCCCTATATGAGAAAACAACGTAGACAAAGTACGTTGCTAACTTTCTATCAAATTATTTGTACTTTCAAAACTTCATACAGATTTAACCGCTTTTTTAATCAA
>UMHB01058137.1_pt1 | contig 12558 bp, 14 predicted proteins | sample 1965441 | NCBI WGS metagenome assembly UMHB01 (sample SAMEA4836089, study PRJEB28245) | human gut metagenome | biome: gut microbiome; material: fecal sample | place: Denmark | collected 2008 | reverse complement strand
TCCCGCCACCGCATTGACACCCTGGAGCAGCTTAACGCCTATCAAGCCGATGTGGAATCCCGGCTTTCCAGCATAATGGAACAGCGGAAAAGCCTGTACCGGAAACAGCGCACCAAGGCGGTGCTGGACGACCCCGCCCAGCAGGAGCAGATCCGGACGGAGATTGCCACCCTTACGGCACAGATCAAGGAGCTGCGCCGGGAGGTGAAGCTGTGCGGGGATATTGCTCTGCGCTCCGTTTCCATCAAGGATAAGATACGGGCCGCCCGCGAAGAACAGCAGGCCGGGAAAACGGAAAAAGGCCGTCTGGAGCCGGAACGGGCGGGCCGCCCAACCGAAAGGAGATGATTTTTGATGTATAACTCAGGCGATGCGGCGGAGCAAGTGGTACGCATGAGCCTTGAGGGCGCGGAAGTCGCCCTCAAGATCACCGGCGCAGCCGCAAAAAATCTGGCCGCCGCCCTTTACACGGTTCTGAAAGACCAGAAAAAGACCAAGGGCAAAGCCCGCATTGAAGCCATGCTGCGGGAGAAGCGCCCCTTAAAGGTTTACACCATCAAGAAGGAGGATTGCCCGGAGTTTGCCAAGCAAGCCAAGGGGTACGGGATTCTCTACGCCCCTATCCCGGTGCGGAAAGAGGATGACACCATCGACATCCTGGTATTCCAGGACGACGCCGCACGGGCCAACCGGATCGTGGAGAAGTTCAAGCTCACCGTTGTGGATACGGCTTCGATCAAGGAGGATATTGAGAAATCCCGCGAACAGCGCGGCAGCGAACCCGCCGCGCCGGAGCAGGCCATGCCGGAAAAGAGTGTGGACGACCAGCTTTTGGATGAGCTGATGGAAAAGCCCACCCAGAAAGAAAAAGCCCAGCCGGAAAATCCAGCAGCGGAGAAGAACGCCCCTTTTGCCCCAGCGGCGGAAAAATCCCCTCCGTCCGAGCCTATCTCCGAGAGCAGCAGCAAGTCCGCAAGGGGTACTTCTGATGGAGCCGAGAAGCCTTCCGTCCGGCAGGAGCTGCGGGACATCCAGGCCCAGCGGAAGAAGGAGGCGGAGGCTGCCAGGGCCGAGGAGCCGGCTGCACCCCGGAAAAAGGCGGCCCAGAAAACCACGCGGCACCAGCCGCCCAAGCCCAGAAAGAAACCAAAATCGAAAGAGAGGTAATCGGTCATGAATAACTTTGACGATCTGTTTGAACAGCGGCCCCAGGCTGAGGCCGCGCCGCAGAAGCAGAAAAGCCAAAAAGAGCGCCCCAAGCGCCAATGGTGGCAGGTAAAAGAGGAAAAGCATCGGAAAGAAGCCTACGCCACCCTGGATAAGATTTTCGGAGAGTTCTCCGAGGGTACGGGCAGTATGGAGGCATATCTGGATGTCCAGAGCCGGTTCCCTTTCCACTCTGCCCGCAATGCGCTACTGATTGAAGCGAAGTGCCCCCATGCAGAGCGTATCCATGACGAAAAGGGATGGAAAGACATGGGGGTTACTGTGCTGGAAGAAGAAAAGCGCCTGCCCATCATCATACTGGAGCCGGGCAAGGCGTACCGACGCGAGGATGGCAGCGTGGGCCAGAACTTTTACGCCAAGGAAGTCTATGATATTTCCCAGACCACGGCGCGGGATGAAGCCCAGCCCCAGGTGAGCTACGATGGCCGCCTGCTCTTAAAGGGCCTGATTGCCAGTTCCCCCGTACCCATCCGGGCGGTGGAGGAACTGCCCCAGGGGCGCGGGGCTGTGTATGACCCGGAGCAAAACGCCATCCTGGTAAAAAAAGGCATGGACGCGCCGGACATTTTCCACTGCGTCTCCCTGGAGGCGGCCAACGTACAGCTTGCCCAAAGCCATGAGGGCTATTCCCGCGAGGCGGAGGGCTACAAAGCCTACGCCGTCAGCTATATGCTCTGCCAGCGGTATGGCGTGGATGTAAAGGGATACGACATCTCCAGGCTGGACGGCGTGCTCCAGGGGCAAGACCCCAGGGAGGAGGTTCCGGCAGCCCTCACCGATATGCGCGATACGTTCAAGGAGATGAACGGGCGCATGGCACGGGCCATGGGCCTTACCCGCGCCAGCAGGCAGAAGGAACAGGAACGGTAAAGGAGGTTTTGAAAAATGGAACGACAGGACAAGGTTGTCCTCACCCTGGACAGCTACGAGCACGGGATTATGATCCGCGCCCTCAACGAGCTGCGCAACGATCTGCTGGAGGAACAGCGCGACCCTGGCCCGGTAGAAGATGTGCTCTTAAAAACCATTGACGCCCCATCCCAAAAAGACAGGAAAGCGAAGCGCCGGGATGAAGCCCGATAACAAGGCGGGCGGCTCCTGGCTCTATGCCCTGGGGCTGATCCCGGTGGTCTGGTTTGCCCTTTTGATTGCGCCGTCCCTTTCCGGGGGGCTTTCGGAAATTGTAAACGTCCTGCCTGCGGCAATGAACCATCCATTCCAAATCGTGTGGTGCGAGGACAGTGTAAAAGCTGTCCTCATTTTTATTGCCGCCTATGGGCTGGGTATTGGTATTTATCTTTCTTCCCGGCGCAACTACAGACGGGGTGAAGAACACGGCTCCGCCAAATGGGGCGATCCGCGGGCCGTGAATAAGAAATACCGGGATAAAGACCCGTTCCAAAACCGCATTTTTACCCAGCACGTCCGCATGGGCCTGGACGGGAAAAAGCACCGCAGGACGCTCAATTCCCTGGTATGCGGCGGCAGCGGAGCAGGAAAAAGCCGGTTCTATGCAAAGCCCAACCTGCTCCAGGCGTCCCATGTCTCTTACTTTGTGCTGGACTGTAAAGGCGAACTGCTGCGCGACTGCGGCGGCCTGCTGGAACGGATGGGCTACGAGATCAAGGTGGTAGACCTTCTGAACATGGAGAAAAGCCATTGTTACAATCCCTTCGCCTATCTGAAGAACGACAACGACGTGCAGAAAATGGTCACAAACCTGTTCAAATCCACCACCCCAAAAGGGAGCCAGTCAAACGACCCCTTCTGGGACACGGCGGCCAGTATGCTCCTCATGGCGCTGGTTTTCTATCTCCATTATGAAGCGCCGGAGGACGAAAAAAACTTTGCGATGATAATGGAAATGCTCCGGGCCGGTGAGGTGCGGGAGGACGACGACAGCTACCAATCGCCGCTGGACGAACTGTTTGAGCGCCTGGAAATGCGCTCCCCCGACCACATCGCGGTGAAGTATTACAAGGATTACCGTTCTGGCAGCGCCAAGACCTTAAAATCCATCCAGATCACCCTTGCCGCACGGTTGGAAAAGTTTAACCTGTCCAGCGTGGCCGCGCTTACCGCCACGGACGAACTGGATTTGGCGTCCCTCGGCGAAAAGAAGGTGGCGCTGTTCGCGCTGATTCCCGACAATGACAGCAGCTTCAATTTTTTAGTCAGCCTGCTCTATGCCAGCACCTTCCAGGAACTGTTTTACAGCGCCGACCGGGTGCATGGCGGCAGCCTGCCCGTGCCGGTGCATTTCCTCATGGACGAGTTTGCCAACGTCAGCTTGCCGGACGATTTCGACAAGCTGCTGGCCACCATGCGGAGCCGGAACATCTCGGTGTCCATCATCATCCAGAACATTGCCCAGCTTAAGGCGTTGTACGAAAAACAATGGGAATCCATCATGGGCAACTGCGACGAGTTTTTGTACCTGGGCGGCAACGAAACCAGCACCCACAAGCTGATCTCCGAGAACTACCTGGGCAAAAGCACCCTCTGGCTGGACACCTACGGCAAGAGCACCGGCCATTCCGGCAGCTACTCCACCAACAACCAGATCACGGGCCGGGAGCTTTTGACCCCGGATGAGGTGCGTATGCTGGACAACAATCTGGCTCTGCTCTTTATCCGTGGCGAAGCGCCGCTGATGGATGAGAAGTACGACCTGCTAAAGCACCCGAATGTGAAGTACACCACCGATGGCGGCGCGCCCGTCTATTCCCACGGCGGCACCGAAAACGCCGTAGCGGATATGGCTATTGGCCGCCTTACCCCCGGCGACCTTGCAAAAATCAAGGAGCCGGAAACCCTTTGTGAACTTCTGTCCGATGAGGACATGGAGAAAATCTTTCAATTCAAGGAGGAAAAGCAAAATGAAACTGTTTAACAAGAAGAAAGAAACCCGCAGCTTGCCCATGGGCAGAAAGGGCAAAAGCGCCTTTGCCGTTTACACGGCCCTGGTGCTCATGCTGTGCTGCTGCACTACCACGGCCTTTGCCGCCAGCGACCCGCTCACGGTTATCAACAACCTCAGCGATTTCATTTTCGGCCTGATCCGGGCCATTGGTATGATCCTGCTGGGCTTTGGCGTGGTACAGATCGGCCTTTCCCTGAAAAGCCACGACCCCAGCCAGCGGGCCAACGGCTTCCTCACTTTAGCTGGCGGCGTCGTGATTACGTTTGCAAAGGAAATCCTCACGCTCATTACGGGCTGATTTTCCAGCGGAAAGGAGTATCGCTATGAATCTGAAATGCGAGTGCTATATCCACTCTTTGAAGCAGGGGGAAAAGAACGTGCTGAGTGAGGCAACCATCCTCAAACGCCTGGGGGACAACGACTACCTGGCCGAGGTGGGCGGCGTAAAATGCCACGCGATTTTTAACCCCTTTGTCGGACGGTATTTTGTGGATGATGTTTACGGCATTGTCCGCCAGCCGCAGGAGCGCGGCGGACGATAAGCGAAAATACGGCAGTGCGGGGGCGGGCCGCTGCGGCCCGTCCCTTACTGCTGCTGGAAAGGAGGTAGCGGAATGTCCGATAACTGGGTAGTCCAGAACTTACAAAATGCCCTCGATACCTGGAACAAGTACCTGTCCGAGATCTGGCAGCTCATCACCCAAAGCCCGGAGCAGTTCAAAGGCGGCACGATTTGGGGCGTCATTGTCAACATCCACGACGCGGTAAGGGCGATTGGCCTTGCGCTTTTGGTGCTGTTCTTTGTGGTGGGCGTCATGCGCACCTGCGGCAGCTTTGCGGAAGTCAAAAAACCGGAGCACGCGCTGAAGCTGTTTATCCGGTTTGCCATTGCCAAAGGCGTCGTGACCTATGGGCTGGAGCTGATGATGGCCCTCTTTAATATCGTCCAGGGCCTTGTTTCCACCATTATGAACGCGGCGGGCTTTGGAACCGCGCAGCAGACGGTTCTTCCCCAGGAGATTGTCACGGCGGTGGAAAGCTGCGGCTTTTTCGAGAGCATCCCCCTCTGGGCGGTCACGCTCATCGGCGGACTGTTTATCACGGTTCTCAGCTTCATTATGATAATGACCGTCTACGGGCGTTTTTTCAAATTATATCTTTATACGGCCATCGCACCGGTTCCCCTCTCCACTTTTGCGGGGGAGCCGACGCAGAACGTAGGCAAGAGCTTTATCAAGAGCTATGCCGCCGTGTGTTTGGAAGGTGCCATCATCGTGTTGGCCTGCATTATCTTTTCCCTATTTGCGGCGTCCCCGCCTGCCATTGACCCCAACGCGGCGGCAGTCACGCAGGTATGGAGCTATATCGGGGAACTGGTCTTTAATATGCTCGTCCTCGTGGGCGCGGTGAAAATGGCCGACCGCGTGGTACGCGAGATGATGGGCCTGTAAAAAAGGAGGAAAACAAATGCGTTATCAAACCTATGTGCTGCACTTGATTGACGGAACCGCCATCCCGATGGCGGAGGATTACGACCTGCCCGCAGAAAAAGGGATTGTGGGTCACTTCTCCAAAGCGGCTCCAGACGAGATTTTTACCGTGGGCGACCGGCTGCTGGGCTTTGCCTATATCCCCAAGAGCAGCATTGTTTACCTGGAAACCGGCGAAGTGATTGTGAGGTGATATTTTGGAAGTCAAGATCAACCGGGAAATCCGTAATTACACGGAGAGTATGTTTTTTGGACTGTCCATGCGGCAGTTCATTTTTTCTGTTCTCGCCTGCGGCGTGGCCGTGGGCCTTTACTTTATACTGCGCCCCTATTTTGGGGTGGAAACCCTGTCCTGGATGTGCATTTTGGGGGCGGCCCCCTTTGCCATGCTGGGCTTTGTCACCTACCATGGCATGACGGCGGAACAATTCATCTGGGCGTGGCTGCGCTCGGAAATGCTGGAGCCGAAGGAGTTTAAGTTTGAGGACAGCAATTACTACTACGCGGCGCTGAAAGATACCATTGAAGGGCTGCAAACCGGGCGTCCCGTCAAACGGCAGCCCAAAGAACCGAAGCATTTTCACAAACGGAAGGAGGCCAAGCATGATTAAGACCATCAAAACCATGTCCAAGCAGGAAAAGGAGCGATACACCGTCCCACGGAAGGTGCAGGATGTGATCCCCGTCCGCCGTATCTGGCCGGACGGCATTTTTTTGACCGGCAACCGCTTCTCCAAAACCTACCGCTTTTCGGACATCAATTACCTGGTAGCCAGCCGGGAGGACAAGGAATCCATGTTCCTCACCTATTCGGAGCTGCTCAATTCCCTGGATTCCGGCGCGGTGACGAAAATCACCATCAACAACCGCCGCTTGAACAAGGCAAACTTTGAAACGTCCATCCTCATGCCCATACAGGGGGATTTCCGGGACGAGTACCGTGGGGAATATAACCAAATGCTGCTGGATAAGGCCACCGGGGCCAACGGCATTATGCAGGAAAAATATATCACCGTTTCCGTGGTGAAGAAAGACGTGGAGGAGGCCCGCGCCTACTTTGCCCGCGTGGGAGCCGACCTCATTTCCCACTTTGCGGCCCTGGGTTCCAAGTGCGTGGAGCTGGACGCCAGCGAGCGCCTGCGCATCCTGCACGACTTCTACCGCCAGGGCGAGGAATCCGAGTTTGTGTTCAATGCCCGCGAGATGATGAAACGGGGCCACAGCTTCAAGGACTATATCTGCCCGGACGGGATCGAGAAAAACAGCGACTATCTGAAGCTGGGCGGCAAATTCTGCCGGGTGCTGTTTCTCAAAGACTATGCCTCTTATATTAAGGATAACATGGTGACGGAGCTGACCGATTTTAACCGCAATCTGATGTTCTCCATCGACATTGTGCCGGTTCCCACGGATGAGGCCGTGCGGGAGGTGGAAAACCGCCTGCTGGGTGTGGAAACCAACATCACCAACTGGCAGCGCCGCCAGAACGCCAACAACAACTTCTCTGCTGTGGTTCCCTACGATATGGAATTGCAGCGCAAGGAAAGCAAGGAGTTTTTGGACGACCTCACCACCCGCGACCAGCGGATGATGTTCGCGGTGATGACCCTGGCCATCACCGCCGACACCAAGGAGCAACTTGACAGCGATACCGAGGCGGTGCTTTCTGTGGCGAGAAAGCATATGTGCCAGCTTGCGGTGCTCAAGTTCCAGCAGCTCGATGGCCTGAACACCGCCCTGCCCATCGGGGTGCGGAAAATCAACGCCTTCCGCACCCTTACCACGGAATCCCTGGCCGTGTTCATCCCCTTTAAGGTACAGGAAATCCAGGACAAGGGCGGCATTTACTTTGGCGAGAATGCCATCTCCCATAACCTGATCCTTTGCAACAAGGCGAACCTCTTGAACCAGTCGGCCTTTTATCTGGGCGTTCCCGGCGCAGGCAAATCTTTTGCGGTAAAGGAGCTGATCGCCTTCCTCATGCTCCACCCGGATTATGCCGACGATGACATTCTGATCTGCGACCCGGAGGGTGAGTTTGGCGCGCTCGTCAAAACCCTGGGCCGGGAAAAGGCCACGGTGGCCCATCTGGTGGCGGGCGGCAAAGACCGCTTAAACGCCATGTATATGGTGGAGGGTTACGGGGAAAACAACCCGATTGTAGAAAAAAGCCAGTTTGTCATGTCCCTTATCGAGCAGATCGACAAGCGCGGCGTGGGGCCGCAGCACAAATCCATCATCGACCGCTGCACCGCCCTGGTGTACCCGGAGGCGGAGAAAGCCGGGCGGGCCGCCACCCTCTGCGACCTGCGCCGGAAGCTGCTGGAGCAGCCGGAGGACAAGGCCAAAGAGATCGCCCTTTCCCTGGAGCTTTACACCACTGGCTCTTTGGACATCTTTGGCCGGGAAAGCACAGTGGATTTGAACAAGCCCTATGTGGTGTTTGACATCCACGGCCTGGGCGAACAGCTAAAGCCTGCGGGTTCCCTTGTCATCACCGATACCATCCTCAACCGCGTCACTCTCAACTGGAAACGGGGCAAGCGCACCCATGTGTTCATCGACGAGTTCCATGTGATGTTTGAAAATGAGCAAAGCGGCATTTTCTTTAACAGCGCATGGCGGCAGTTCAGAAAGCGTGGGGCCTATCCCACGGCTATCACCCAGAATGTGGAGTACCTGCTGGATTCCGTCCAAGCCAGCACCATGCTCTCCAACTCCGAGTTTCTTGTGATGTTGAGCCAGGCCGCATCCGACCGGGAAAAGCTGGCGAAGCTCCTTAATATCTCCAATGAGCAGATGAGCTATGTCACCAATGCGGACGCGGGCTGCGGCCTGATCCGTTACGGCAGCGCCCTGGTACCGTTCATCAACCGTTTTCCCCGTGATACCAGGCTTTACGCTTTGATGACCACCAAGCCCGGCGAGGGTGTATTCGGCGGCGAGGAGGTGCCCGCATGAGCAATATCCGTTTTGCGTCCCCGGAGCACCGGGATTTCTTTTTGGATATGATGGGCGAGGCCCGGAGGAACGACTGTTACCACCGGGCCTTTTTCTATGTGATGGGGATTGCCCCGGAAACGCGGGCAAACATCCGCCAGATGTTTGATTTCAAGCAGGACTGCATTGACCCGGATGGTATGCACGGCGGCTGGCAGACCAGCGGCACCGTCCGGGTGTGCCGCCTTGCTTTCAACCTCTGGAACGGCTATACCGACCCGGATCACAGCAACGCCTACTCCCCGGAGGATTTGTTTTGCTGCGAGTTTGCTCCCTACTTTATGGAGGGCGTGAAAATCCGTTACCCGGAATACTGCCGGGAGCTGCCGCCTGCGAAAAAGCAGGCGGAACCGGCGCGATAATACGTTTGAATGGAGGAATGAACCATGGCAGAATCGGCTCTTGCCCTGCGGGAACACCCGCAGATTATTGAACTTCTCTCCGTATTGGAGCAGAACAGCCTTTCCAAACAGAAGGAAGAAGTACAGGCCCTGGTGGGCTATATCGACGGCATGGAAGAAAAGCTGTCGCAGATGATGGACGAAATGAAGGCCATGCGCCTGGAGGTGGAAAAGCTCCACGACAAGGGAATCCGCGCCCGGTGCGCCCAGCTTGTGGGGACGGCGGAAGGAAAAATCCGCCAGGGAAAGACCATGCTTTCCACGGCCAGGACAAACTTTGTCTCGGCTGCCGGGCGTATGCTGGGGACGTTTCAGGAAAAGGGGCGCGCCGCCCTGCGCCATGCGGTGCAGGCGCTGCGTATCCCCGCCGTCCTCTCCCGCATGGAGCGCGGTTTTTCCCACGCAAGCCAGGCGATGGAGCAATGCGCCGGGAAACTGGATGTGATCCGGGATGAGCTGCACCAGGCGGGCGGCCACATGAAAAACGCTGGGCGCGCCCTGGCTGGAAAAGAGGCCCTGGAGGTCCAGAAACTGGAGGCCGACAAGGGCGCGCTTGCCAGGCTGCGAGGGCTGTTTACGTCCTGCGGCAAAACCTTTGCCCAGATGGAGCGCAGCGCGGGACGCCTTGCGGAAAAAGCAGGCGGCGAAAAATCTTCCGTAAAAACCGAGCTGCGGGGGCTGAAACCGGCCCCGGAGGGGCAGCGCCGCCAGGCGGCCAATAAAGAACAGGCGCGATAAGCATAAGGAGGGGTGAAACATGAGCGATAAAGCAAAAAGCAGACTGATGATTGCAGGGGCGGCCCTTTGCGCCGCCCTGTTCCTTTTCTCCGGGGCTATGCTGGCCCGTGAATACCTCGACCAGAAGCAGAGCGCCGAAGCCTTTGCAGAAGTGGCGGATTTGATTAAGGAAGATGTAGAGCCGCCCACGCTGGAACTTGCCGACGACCCGGCCCCAAAGCCGGAAGAACTTACGGCTTTTGAAAAGTACGCGGATGTGTACGCCCAGAACAGCGACCTGGTGGGCTGGATTTCCATTCCCGGCACCCGGATTGATTATCCGGTCATGCAGACCAAGGATACCCCCAATTTCTATCTGAAGCACGCTTTTGATAAGTCGTATAGCAGCTATGGGGTGCCCTATATGCAGGAAAACTGCGACGTCGGCATTTCCGACAACCTGGTGCTGTACGGCCACCACATGAACAACGGCAGTATGTTCTCCGACCTGTGCAAGTATGAGAGCGAGGATTTTTACCGGGAACACAAGACCATCCGCTTTGATACCCTGGACAGCTTTGGCGAATATGAGGTGATCGCCGCCTTTAAGACGGTAGCCTACTCGGAGGAAGGCTTCAAGTATTACCACTTTGTCAATGCGGAGAGCGCCGGGGCTTTTGACGGGTTTATTGCCGAGTGCAAGGCGCTGGCGCTTTACGAAACGGGCGTAAGCGCGGAATATGGCGACCAGCTTATCACCCTTTCCACCTGCGAGTATTCCCGGACAAACGGGCGGATGGTGGTTGTGGCAAAGCTGCTGGAGGAATAAGGGCGGCCCCGCCCAGGGAAGGAGGTGAAGCCCATGGGCAAGGGCATTAAAACAAGAGTGGCCGAAAAAGGAATTAAGTCCATTGACAAAGCGGCGGTGGCCTCGGAACGGATGAAGGAGGCGTATATCCGCACCAGGGATAAGGCCGACCACAGCCTGTATGCGGAGGAAAGCTCCCTCGGCGAGTATGCGTCCGACCGCCTTTCTTCTGGGGTGGATAGCGTCACCCATGAAGTGATCCACCAGTTTGATAAACAGGGCCGCAAAGGGATAAAGACCACAAAGGAGAACATTTCCAAGGTCAAGGAGAATATCCAGAAGCGGAAAGCCGCAGCCGAACAACCGAAAAAACAAGCCGAGAAGCAGGCGGCGAGGAAAACCCGGCAGGCGGCGGACAAGATCTCCGAGCCGGTAAGGACGCTCCGGCAGGAGCGTGGGGCCGTCAAGACCCTGGATCGGGGAAAGAAAAGCATTAAAACCGTGGACAGGGGTCGCAAGACCATCAAGCAGGCGTCCTCTACCGCCAAAGGGACGGTAAAAACCGCCAGCAAATCCATCAAGACGGCGGAAAAAACCGCGAAAGCCAGTATTAAGACCACACAGCAGGCGGCCAAAGCCGCCCAGCGGACTGCCCAGGCCACGGCCAGAGCCGCCAAGGCCACCGCCCACGCGGCCCGCGCTGCGGCCAGGGCGGCGGTTGCGGCTGCAAAGGTTGCGGCCAAGGCTACCATTGCGGCGGTGAAAGCCATCATTGCAGCCACCAAGGCGCTGATTGCCGCCATCGCTGCCGGAGGATGGATCGCCGTGCTGGTCATTGTCATTATCTGCCTCATCGGGCTTTTGATCGGCTCCTGCTTCGGTATTTTCTTTTCCGGCGAGGACAGCGGTTCGGGCTATACTATGCAGAACGTGGTGCAGGAGATCAACGATGATTACCAGCAGCAGATCGACACCACAAAGGCGAACCTGTCCCATGACGTGCTGGAGATGTCCGGCTCCCGCGCCGTCTGGCCGGAGGTGCTTGCCGTCTATGCCGTCAAGACGACCACCGACCCGGATAACCCCCAGGAGGTGGCCACCATGGACGACAGCAAGAAAGCCATCCTCACGGATATTTTCTGGGAGATGAACCAAATATCTTCCCGCACGGAAACCAGGACGGAAACGGTCATCACCGAAACTGATGACGGCAATGGCAATATCGTGGAGACGGAAACCACCGTCACCCAAACCTATCTGTATATCACCGTCAGTCACAAGACCGCCGAGGAAATGGCAGCGCAGTATGGATTTGACGAGGAACAGAAAGAGCAGCTTGCCGAACTTTTGGACGAGGAAAACCGCAGCCTGTGGAGCGCCGTTCTTTACGGCATTTACACCGAGGACGGGGCCATCGTCTCCGTGGCGCTCTCCCAGGTAGGGAATGTGGGCGGCGAGCCGTACTGGAGCTGGTATGGTTTTTCCAGCCGTGTGGAATGGTGCGCGTGTTTTGTGAGCTGGTGCGCCAACGAGTGCGGCTATATTGATACCGGCGTAATTCCCAAATATGCAGGGTGCGTCAATGGCGTACAGTGGTTCAAGGACAGGGGCCAATGGATGGACGGCTCCGCCGAACCGGCCCCCGGCATGATTATCTTCTTTGACTGGAACGATGAAAACGGGCAGGACGGGCTTTCCGACCATACAGGGATTGTGGAGAAGGTAGAGAACGGGCGCGTTTACACCATTGAAGGGAACTCCGGCGATTCCGTCCGGCAGAACAGCTACCCCGTGGGACATTATGAGGTGCTGGGCTATGGCTGCCCAGATTTTTAATAACCTTAAAAAGAGAACGCCCAGCCGCATAGACGGCTGGGTACATAAATTGTTTTTACACTTCTCCGGGCGTAATTCCATACCTTTTCTTAAAAGCGTCTATAAAATGGCTCGCATTGGTATATCCCACCATCCATACCACATCTTTCACCTTAT
>UMHB01042042.1_pt1 | contig 12645 bp, 8 predicted proteins | sample 1965441 | NCBI WGS metagenome assembly UMHB01 (sample SAMEA4836089, study PRJEB28245) | human gut metagenome | biome: gut microbiome; material: fecal sample | place: Denmark | collected 2008 | reverse complement strand
CGCCGTATCGGCACTTAGAATTATGCGGTATTGCCATAAAGAAAAGAGGTTTCCCTGATGAGAGCAAGCGGCATTCTGCTGCATATTTCCAGCCTGCCCTCCCCCCATGGCATCGGCACCATGGGCGCGGCAGCAAAAGATTTTGTGGATTTCCTAGTCAAAGCCGGTCAGGCTTACTGGCAGATCCTTCCGGTTTGCCCCACCAGCTATGGCGACAGCCCTTACCAGTCTTTTTCTACCTTTGCGGGCAATCCGTATTTTATTGACCTGGACCTGCTGGCCAAAGCGGGCCTCCTCCAGCCGGAAGAATATGAATCTATCGACTGGGAAAGCACCCCTGGCTGTGTCAATTACGGAGCGTTGTACCAAAAGCGTTATGCGGTGCTGCACAAAGCCTGTGCCCGCCTGTTGGCAGCGCCCCCGGCGGATTACGCCGATTTTTTGGCGAAAAACGCGTTCTGGCTGCCGGACTATGCCCTGTTCATGGCCCTGAAAGATGCCCATAACGGGGTCTGCTGGCAGCAGTGGGAAGAACCGCTGCGCCGCCGCGAACCGGAGACCTTGGCCGCGGCCCGCGCCAAATATGCGGCGGATATTGACTTCTGGCAGGCTGTGCAGTATCTGTTCTATACCCAGTGGCATGACCTGAAAGCCTATGCCAACGCGCAGGGCATTGAGATTATCGGCGACCTGCCGATCTATGTGGCGGAGGACAGCGTGGATGTCTGGTCCTGCCCGCAGGAGTTCCAGCTGGACGAAAACCTGGTCCCCACCGAGGTGGCCGGCTGCCCGCCGGATGGCTTCTCCGCCACCGGTCAGCTATGGGGCAACCCGCTGTTTGACTGGGACGCTATGGCTGCCAACGGCTATGCCTGGTGGGTGCGCCGCATCCGCCACCTGTGCGGAATTTATGATGTGTTGCGCATTGACCATTTCCGCGGCTTTGCGGGGTATTATGCCATCCCCTATGGTGATAAGACCGCCGAAAACGGCCGCTGGCGCACTGGGCCGGGCTATGCCCTCTTTGCTGCCGTCAAAAAAGAGCTGGGCAGCCCCCGCATTATTGCTGAGGACTTGGGCTTTTTGACCGACGATGTGCGCGCTCTGCTGAAAGAATGCGCCTACCCCGGCATGAAAGTGCTGGAATTTGCCTTTGACAGTCGTGACGGCGGTGACTACCGCCCCCACAGCTACCCCACCAACTGCATTGCTTACACTGGCACCCATGATAATGAGCCGGTGGACGGCTGGTTTGGAACCGCTCTGCCGGACGATATTGAGCGCGCCATCCAGTACCTGAATCTGACCAAAGAGGAAGGTATGAACTGGGGCATGATGCGCGGCATCTGGTCCAGCGTGGCGGATCTGGCCGTGGTGCAGGCCCAGGATGTGCTGGGCCTTGGGCATGAAGCCAGGATGAACACCCCCGCCACCTTGGGCGGTAACTGGTGCTGGCGCGCCCTGCCCGGCGCCTTTACCCCGGAGCTGGCCCAAAAGCTGCATGACGCTATGGAGCTGTATGGCCGCCTGCCGGAAGAACCCGCTGCAGAACCCGATGAAACAGAAAAATCGGAAGACGCAGAAAAAGCGGCGGAACCCAAAACCTGATCTCTCCCTCTCCAACGCCCCCCGCCGGAGCAGCTTCCGGTGCGGGGGCTTTTTTTGCAAATTTTTGGGTTGTTGCCTTGGCAACAGACGGCCCCGATGCGGGTTGGTATACTAAAGGCACTCTGCAGGGTATGCTGAACCAACAACCCGGCAGAGCCGGTATGAAAACCCCGACTTTTGAAAGTGCTTTCTATGTTAGCACAAACTAACCATGAAAGACAAAATTATACCTGCACCGTTCGCCATGGGAAGCCACCGACATGTGCGGCAAATGCCATACACAAAAAGCAATGCAAAAGTTTCCAACACAATTTTTGGTGTAGTTGTTGCTTTTTGTAAGGACATATGGTAGAATGATTGTGGCCCGGATACGGGCTGGTCAATGGCGTCCTTTTGGGCTGGAACCGTGGGCAACGCAGAAAAGCTGTCCGCCCGCCAGCTGGAAAAGGACAAGATTTTCAATAGCTGGTTAGAATAACCTAACTAATAGAGCAGCGCATTTGGTTTACAACAGGAGGTAACCGATGACAGATTTTGTACAGTGGGAAGGCTTCCAGGGCCGCATCTGGAAAGAAGAAGTCAACACCCGCGATTTTATCCAGAAGAACTACCGCCCCTACTCCGGCGATGAAAGCTTCCTTGCCGGCCCCACCGAAGCAACCGATAAGCTTTGGGGTGCTCTGCAGGTTCTGCAGAAGGAAGAGCGCGCCAAGGGCGGCGTTCTGGATATGGAGACTGAAGTGGTTTCGGGCATGACCGCTTACGGCCCCGGCTATATCAGCGAGGACCTGAAGGATCTGGAAAAAGTCGTTGGCCTGCAGACCGATAAACCCCTCAAGCGCGCCTTCATGCCCTATGGCGGCATCAAGATGGCAGAACAGGCCTGCACCACCTATGGCTATACTCCGTCCCCGAAGCTGCACGAAATCTTTACCAAGTATGCCCGCACCCACAACACCGCTGTGTTTGATGCCTACACCCCGGAGATGAAAAAGGCACGCCACAGCCACATTGTGACCGGCCTGCCCGATACCTATGGCCGCGGCCGCATCGTTGGCGACTACCGCCGCGTTGCCCTGTACGGCATTGACTACCTGATCAAAGAAAAGCAGAACGACTTTGCCAACTGCGGTGACGGCACCATGACCGATGACGTCATCCGTCTGCGCGAAGAGATCGCCCTGCAGATCCGCGCCCTGAATGATATGAAGGCCATGGCCGCTGCTTACGGCTATGATATCTCCCTGCCCGCTGCCAACGCCAAGGAGGCTGTGCAGTGGCTGTACTTTGGCTATCTGGCTGCCATCAAGACCCAGAACGGCGCTGCCATGAGCGTTGGCCGTATCTCCACCTTCCTGGATATCTACATCCAGCGCGACCTGGATAAGGGCATCCTGACCGAGACCGAGGCCCAGGAACTGATCGACCACCTGACTATGAAGTTCCGCATGGTCAAGTTTGCCCGTATCCCCAGCTACAACCAGCTGTTCAGCGGCGACCCCGTGTGGGCTACCCTGGAAGTTGGCGGCATCGGCATGGATGGCCGCTCCATGGTCACCAAGACCGACTTCCGCTTCCTGCATACCCTGGAAAACATGGGCCCTGCACCGGAGCCGAACCTGACCGTTCTGTACTCCTCTGCTCTGCCCAAGACCTTTAAGGATTACGCCTCCAAGATCTCTATCAAGACTTCCTCCGTCCAGTACGAGAACGACGATGTGATGAAGCCTGTCTGGGGCGACGACTACTCCATCTGCTGCTGCGTTTCCGCAACCCAGACCGGCAAGGAGATGCAGTTCTTCGGCGCACGTGCCAACCTGGGCAAGTGCCTGCTGTATGCCATCAACGGCGGTATGGACGAAAAGCTGCATGAGCAGATTGGCCCTCACTATGCCCCCATCACTGCAGAGTACCTGGATTATGACGAAGTTATTGCCAGGTATGACGTTATGATGGATTGGCTGGCAGGCCTGTACGTCAATGTGCTGAACCTGATCCAGTACATGCACGACAAGTACTACTATGAGGCGGCTGAAATGGCCCTGATCGATACCGATGTGCGCCGCACCTTTGCCACCGGTATTGCCGGCTTCAGCCATGTAGTTGACTCCCTGAGCGCAATCAAGTACGCCAAGGTCAAGTGCGTGCGTGACGAGACCGGTCTGGTTACCGATTACGAGATCGAGGGCGAATTCCCCCGTTACGGCAACGATGACGACCGCGCCGATGATATCGCTGTCTGGCTGCTGCGCACCTTCCTGGAGAAGATCAAGCGCCGCCACACCTACCGCAACTCCGAGGCTACCACCTCTATCCTGACCATCACCTCCAATGTGGTATACGGTAAGGCAACCGGCGCAATGCCGGATGGCCGCGCAGCCTTTACCCCGTTTGCCCCCGGTGCAAACCCGGCTTACGGCGCAGAGCAGAACGGCCTGCTGGCCAGCCTGAACAGCGTTGCCAAGCTGCCCTACCACTGGGCACTGGACGGCATCTCCAACACCCAGACCATCAACCCCGACGCTCTGGGCCACAGCGAGGGCGAGCGCGTTGAGAACCTGGTCCAGGTTATGGACGGCTACTTTGACCAGGGCGCCCACCACCTGAACGTCAACGTCTTTGGCACTGAAAAGCTGATCGACGCCATGGAGCACCCGGAGAAGGAAGAGTACGCCAACTTCACCATCCGTGTTTCCGGTTATGCCGTCAAGTTCATTGACCTGACCCGCGAACAGCAGATGGACGTTATTGCTCGTACCTGCCACAAAAAGATGTAATTGCTGCGGCGTGACTGTCGACTAGCATACAAGGCCCGCGGCTGCGTTTTGCGGCCGCGGGCTTTTTGGGCAAATGCGTGGTATAATAGTGGAGGAAACGCAGGACTCCAGCCCAGTCACACGTTGAAAAATGTGTATACCCCAGTAGGGCGGGGTCACCCGACCCCGCCACATCCCAAACCCAACACCAACCGCAAAAGAGGTAACATTCCATGGAGCAAAACACCCCCATCACCGGCCGCATCCATTCGGTCGAAACGTTCGGCCTTGTCGATGGCCCCGGCGTGCGGTATGTCCTGTTTGTGCAGGGCTGTGCCATGCGCTGCCGCTATTGCCATAACCCCGAAACCTGGCCCTGCACCATTGGGGAGCAGCAAACCCCGGCTCAGGCCCTGCAAAAAGCCCTGCGCTATCGCACCTACTGGAAAAATAACGGTGGCCTGACCGTCAGCGGCGGTGAACCGCTGTTACAGATCGACTTTGTGTCGGAGCTGTTCCGCCTGGCCAAACTGCAGGGCGTGCATACCACCCTGGATACCGCCGGCCAGCCCTACACCACCGTGGAACCGTTCTATTCCAAGTTTGAGACCCTGATGCAGAACACCGACCTGGTGATGCTGGACCTGAAAGCCTTTTACCCGGACCGCCACAAGGCCCTGACTGGCTGCGATAACACCCCCATTCTGGATATGGCGCGCTGGATGGGCGAACACGGCAAAGCCATGTGGATCCGCCACGTTCTGGTGCCCGGGCTGACGGACGATGAAGCCGAGCTGCGGGAGATGAGCGATTTTATCAAATCCCTTGGCAGCGTGCGCCGCGTGGAGGTGCTGCCCTACCATACCCTTGGCCTGTTCAAGTGGGAAAAACTTGGCATCACCTACAGCCTGGATGGCGTTCAGCCGCCCAGCGAGGAAGCGGTTCAGCGCGCTGAAGAGCTGCTTTGCATCAAGGATTATCCGGATTTCAAAAAGTAAGGCAAGCTGTGCCGCTAAACGCGAAAATTTATTTCAAAAACAGATAAAAAGTGCTTGACGAACCACTTGAAACATGGTATAGTATACGCATGGTTAGCGAGGACTAACCGACAGGGCCGCTTTTGCTGACGGCGCATGGAATGCCTCCCATCGCCGTGGCCCAGAAAAGGAACAGGCTTGCTCCCTGCTCCTGTCAAAGTCAGGCAGTTCTCCGTTTCAGGTGTTTGCTCTGCACCTTTTTCATTGCCTGAATCAAAACAATATAGCCCTCTCCCCAGCTGCTCCTTGGGAAGAGGGCTTTATTGTTTTGTTTTTATGTGGAGGTTGGGAAAGAATGGGGGCGGGTGGAAGATATAAATTACGGATCCACGGTGTGGGCCGCGCCGGTACCTCTACCGTGTTCCCGCAGGCTGTATTTGCCCTGTGTGATTCCACAAAGACTCTACGCTGCCTGGTGCCGGCAAGTCGAGCAGGAAGATTCATAAACGAAAAACAAACCCGCAAAAAAACGATGAAAATAAGACGCGGACCCAAGATGCAATATATCCTGCTGTTGTTTGATAATTATAGCTAAAATGATTGAAAGCCGCATCTTAATATGATAAAATGTAAATATTCATATGACATAAAGAGGAAAGAAAAAAGCTGGTTTTGCCCTGTGGGGAAAAGGCCTTTGCGGGCTTGCAGGCAAACCGGCATTGCGGTAGCTTTGCCGCAAAATACTGGTGCTGCCTTATCAACGGGGCGCAGTGGTATGCAGGCCGGCGGGCCTGGGATATGAAGAAAACTTGGAAGAAAAGGGAAACAGGGTATGATTACAAAGCGCGAAAAGCTGCAGTATGTCTATGTCTTTTTAACAGACATTGCAGCTCTGGCCGCCAGTGTGATTCTGGCATGGCTGATCGTTGGCGGCATTATGGGGCAGCTGCTGCCTTACAGTGTTCTGGATTGGGTTCAGGCGCTGGTTTTGCTGGTGCTGGCCTATACCGTTACATTTTTCTGTTTTGACCAGACGGAAAACATTGTCAAGCGTACCCGCGGGCAGGAAGCCAAACTTTCCATCAAGTCCAACCTGCTGATGATGGTGATCTATTCTGCTTTTCTGACGCTGTCCAAAGCGGTTTTGCAGGATTCCCGCTATTTTCTGGTGGGGGTCGTGTCGTTTAACCTCTTCCTGCTCCCGGCGGCCCATGGCCTGCTCAAAAAGCTGCTGGTAAAAGCCCCTGACAGTCTCCAGAACGAAACGCTGGTTGGCATTGTTACCACCGGTGACCATGCAGGCAAGATGATCCGTGAGATCAGCAACGACTGGTCCCGCCGTGTGTGCGGTGTGGCCCTGCTGGAAGCCACGGGGGATGCAATCGGTACCAAGGTGGAGAATGTTGAGATAAAAGCCAATTATGATACCTTTATGAACTGGCTGCGCCGCGCCGCTTTGGATGAAGTGTATATCGATGTTCCGATGGACAGCGGCGAATCCTTTATCCCGTACCTGGAAGAGATGGAAAGCATGGGCCTGACCGTGCATTTCCGCATGCCGCTGCTGGACCGCATCGAGGAAAGCTGCTGCAACGAAACCAGCTCCGCCCGCCTGTGCCGCGATCTGGGCCGCTGCGCTGGCGGCAACCTGGTTACCATGGCTACCATTGAACCCAAGCTGCGGGACCAGATCCTGAAGCGCCTGATGGATATTTTGGGCAGCCTGGTGGGCTGCATCATCAGCATCCCCATCATTGCCATTACAGCCATCCCCCTGAAACTGGAAAGCCCCGGCCCGCTCTTCTTTAAGCAGAAGCGCGTGGGCCGCAATGGCCGTGTTTTTTACATCCATAAGCTGCGCAGCATGTATATGGATGCCGAGGAACGCAAAAAGGAACTGATGGCCCAGAACGAGATGAACGGCCTGATGTTCAAAATGCAGGATGATCCCCGCATTACCAAGGTGGGTAAGTTTATCCGCAAAACAAGCATTGACGAACTGCCGCAGTTCTTTGATGTTCTGCGCGGAGATATGAGCCTTGTCGGCACCCGCCCGCCCACGCTGGACGAGTATAAACAGTACGAAAGCCACCACAAGCGCCGCCTTTCCATGAAACCGGGCATCACCGGCCTGTGGCAGGTCAGCGGCCGCAGCGATATTGAGGATTTTGAGGACGTTGTCAAACTGGACGTTCAATACATTGATAACTGGAGCCTGTGGGGCGATATAAAGATCCTCTTCAAGACCGTATGGGTCGTCTTTGCCGGCCGGGGGGCAAAGTAAATCGTTAAATGCGTGGAATGGCAACCTAAAATATAAGGCAACACCGCACAATTCCCGCCTTGCGGCTTAAGCACCGCTCCGGCAGCTGCGGCACGGCATCTGCGTTGCCAAAATGCTCGATAAGACATCCAGTATTATCTGCGCTTTTGGCTTGGCATCTGCCGCACCTCGCTCGCCGTATCGGCACTTAGAATTATGCGGTATTGCCATAAAAACATCAATCCGGAACCCATTCTTTCAACACAATAAGCGGAGCAGGGAACTGCTCCACTTTTTTACAACAAAAACGCAGGAGGTACTTTGATTATGGCTGCAACGCAAAACAGGGATATGGGGAGCGGCAGCATTCCCAAGCTGCTGGCCCAGCTGGCACTGCCCGCGGTGGTGGCGCAGGTGGTAAACCTGCTGTATAACATTGTGGACCGCATCTATATCGGCCATATGCCGGAGGTCGGCGCATCCGCGCTGACGGGCGTTGGCCTGTTTACCCCCATTTTGATGCTGATTACCGCGTTTGCCATGCTGTGCGGCTCCGGCGGCGCGCCCCGCGCGGCCATTGCCATGGGCCGCGGCGATGACGATGCCGCCGAAAAAATCATGGGCAACTGCTTTACGCTGCTGCTGATTCTGGCGGCTGTGCTGACCGTTGTGTTTTATTTCGCTGCGCCGTCTCTGCTGGTGCTGTTCGGTGCCAGCGAAAAAACGCTGCCTTATGCGCTGGATTACGCCCGCATCTATATCATCGGCACCATTTTTGTGCTCATCGTTATGGGCATGAACCCCTTTGTCACCACCCAGGGCTTTGCCACATTCAGCATGATGACCACCGTGATCGGCGCTGTGTGCAACATCATCCTGGACCCCATCCTGATTTTTGCCCTCAATATGGGGGTGCGCGGTGCCGCCACGGCGACTGTCATCAGCCAGGCGGTGGGCGCGGTGTGGGTGCTGCGCTTTTTGACCGGCAGCCGCACCAGGCTGCGCCTGAGCGTGAAAAACATGCCGCTGGTGGGAAAAGTCATCGGCCCCTGCCTTGGGCTGGGCGTTTCCACCTTTGTGATGATTGCCACCGAAAGTATCCTTTCCATCAGCTTCAACTCCAGCCTGGCGCGCTATGGCGGCGATATCGCCGTCGGCGCCATGACCATCATCACCAGTGCCACCCAGCTGCTCAGCATGCCGGTGCAGGGACTTTGCCAGGGCGCACAGCCCATCATGAGCTTTAACTTTGGTGCGGGCAAGGGTGACCGCGTCAAACAGGCGTTTCGGTTACAGTTCATCATCTGCGTGGCATATGCAGCCGCGTTCTGGGCCGCCTGTATGCTGGTGCCCCAGATGTTTGCGAGCATCTTCTCCACCGATCCGGAACTGGTGCGGTACACGGCCTGGGCCATGCGCGTTTACATGGCGGGTATTTTCTCCACCGGGTTCCAGGTCTCCTGCCAGCAGAGTTTTGTGGCGCTGGGCCAAGCCAAGATCAGTCTGTTCATGGCCTGCCTGCGCAAGCTGATTTTGCTGATTCCCCTGATCTTTATCCTGCCCCTGATTCTGCAGGACAAGGTTTTTGCTGTCTTTTTGGCCGAGCCGGTCAGCGATATCATCGCGGCAACCGTAACCTGCAGCGCATTCTTTATCCGCTTTAACAAGATTCTGGCCACCAGCCAGAAAAAGGCGTAAGAATTTGTGGGATACCCGTCTCCCTGCAGTGTATTTTATAATGGGCAATCAACATTTGCCGTGCCTCCCACCCCGTAGGGGCGCACTCTGCGCCCGCCAACCTAAAAGGATAACGATTTTACCCAAAGGCATGTGCCGGAATCCCGCACATGTCTTTTTGTTTGCATCATAGCAAACTGTTTACCCGGCGCACCAAATTTGCTCAGTTGCCCTGCCTGCCGCTGGCGAACAAATTTCCGCCAAAACTCAGCATTTGGCGCGTCAACGGTCAAACAAGGTGCGCGTTCCCCCGAAACTGTATCCGATAAAAAAAGCAAATTACGCACAGCCAACCTCAAACCCGGCGGGGCAGGGGATGGCAAACGGCGGATTTGGTGTTATAATTTCCGTGGAGTAAGAACGCTGGAAAGCCAGTGGAAAGGAACCGACCATGAAAGGCAAATGGATGAAAATAGTACGGCAGTATACGATCATCACGCTCGGCATTAGCATGATGGCGGTGGGGGTGTATTTCTTCAAATTTCCCAACAACTTTGTTTTTGGCGGTGTGACCGGTGCGGCGGCACTGGCTGCCAAGCTGACCCCGATTTCGGCCAGTGAGTTTTCCGCCGTGGTCAATATGTTGATGCTGCTTCTGGGCCTGATTTTTTTGGGCAAAGAGTTTGCGCTGACCACCGGTTATGCCACCGTGGTGCTTTCGGCGGAATTGATGCTGTTGGAAAAGGCCTGCCCGCTCAACGAGCCTTTGTCGGACCAGCCCATGCTGGAACTGATTTTTGCCATTGCGCTGCCTGCCATTGCTTCGGCATTGCTCTTCAGCGTGGGGGCTTCCAGCGGCGGCACCGATGTGATTGCCCTGATCGTGGAAAAATACACCCACCTGCACAGCATTGCAGCGGCGTTGTTTTTGACCGATCTGGTCATGGTGGTGGCGGCCTGCTTTGTGTTTGACCTGCACACCGCGCTTTACTCTTTCGTCGGCCTTACCGTTAAATCCCTGATGATCGACGTGGTGTTGGAGCGCATGAAGATGTGCAAAGCTATCTTGATCGTCTGCGACGATAAGGAGCCGATCTGCGACTTTGTGAATAAGGAACTGAACCGCGGCGCAACATACACCCCCTGCAACGGTGCATACACCAACCAGCCGCGCTACATTATCTATACCACCCTGACCCGGCACGAAGCAATGCAGCTGCGGGAGTTTATCCACAAGGAACACCTGAACGCCTTTATGTCCATGCTGAGCACCACCGAAGTGTTCGGCAAGGGCTTTGATAACGCCTGAAAACCCGCACATACCGCACAGTTCAAACGCTGTGCGGTATTTTTTGTGCCGAAACGCTTGACAGAAATCCGAACCCGGACTATAATGTAAATCCGAAATCGGATTATAACACATCACACAGCGGTGCACAAATAAAGCATCGCCGTTTTGCTGTGAAGAATAGGAGAATGATAGTGTAATGCCGGAAGAACACCATCTCACTGCCCGAAATCTGTTGGAACAGATGAACCGCCAGTTCAATGAATGCAACGCCCTTTATCATGAGCTTGCCGTGCATTACGGTGTTTCGGATACCGTGTTCTGGCTGCTGTATTCACTGTATAACAGCAGCGAACCGCAGACCCAGAACCGCCTGTGCATGGAATGGAACCTGCCGAAGCAGACGATGAATTCAGCCGTGGCTTCGATGGTCAGGCAAGGACTGTTGGAACTGGAACCCGCGCCGGGCCGTTACAGCGGCAAACTGCTGCACCTGACGCCAGCCGGGCGGGAACTGGCAGCCAAAACTGCCAAACCCGTGTACAACGCAGAACAGGCGGCACTGGAACAGCTGGGCATGGCGGAGGCTGAACATTTCGTCCGCCTTGGCCAGGAACACCTGAACGCCATCCGCACGGAATTTAACAAAATTTTACAACAGGAGAAAGTATGAATCAGCGCATCCAATTATCGGACCATTTTACCACATCGCGCATCCTGCGCTTTGCAGCATCCCCTATCATCATGATGGTGTTTACCTCCATCTACAGCGTGGTGGATGGATTTTTCGTTTCCAACTTTGCCGGCAAACAGGCATTCGCTGCCGTCAATCTCATTATGCCGTTTTTACAGGCATTTGGCTGCATCGGCTTTATGCTGGGCACCGGCGGCAGCGCTCTGGTTGCTATGACGCTGGGCACCGGCAACAAAAAGCGCGCCAATGAGCTGTTTTCCATGCTGGTCTGCGCCACTGCGGTGCTGGGCGTGATTTTTACGGTGGTTGCCCTGCTGGTGCTGCGCCCCGCGGCTGTTCTGCTGGGGGCCACTGCGGAACTGCTGGATGACTGCATCTTGTACGGCACCATCATCACGGTGTTCCAGACGGCGTTTATGCTGCAATTTTTGTTCCAGAGCTTTTTCATCACGGCCGAAAAACCCAAGCTGGGCCTTTTCTTTACCGTGGCAGCCGGCCTGACCAACATGGTGCTGGACTTTGTGTTTGTCGGTGTCATGGGGCTTGGCATCACCGGTGCCGCAGCTGCAACGGTGATTAGCCAGCTGATCGGCGGCATCGGCCCCATGTTCTATTTTGCCCGCCCCAGCAACGGCAGCCTGCTACACTTTGTGCGCCCGGTGTTCAGCGGCAAGGCGCTACTTAAGGCCTGCACCAACGGCTCCAGTGAACTGATGACGAATCTGTCCGCCTCTTTGGTAGGCGCGCTGTACAACTGGCAGCTGCTCCGCCTGGGCGGCGCCGATGGCGTGGCCGCTTACGGCGTTATCATGTATGTCAGCTTTTTCTTTGCCGCCATCTTTATCGGCTATGCCCAGGGCTGTGCCCCGGTTGTCAGCTATCATTACGGTGCCGACAACACGGACGAGCTAAAAAACCTGCTGCGTATCAGCCTGCGGGTCATTGCCGTGGGGGGTGTGGCAATGCTCTGCTTCAGTGAGCTGCTGGCCGCCCCGCTTTCCCGCTTCTTTGTGGGTTATGATGCGGAACTGCTGGAACTGACTACCCTCGGGATGAAGCTGTATTCCCTCAGCTTCCTGCTCTGCGGTTTTAACATCTTTGGCTCGGCATTCTTTACCGCGCTCAACAACGGCATAGTATCCGCCGTTATTTCTTTCCTGCGCACCCTGGTGTTCCAGGTCACCGCCATTCTCGTGTTGCCCCATCTGCTGGGCATGAATGGCATCTGGCTTTCCGTTGTGGCAGCCGAAATCGCCGCACTGTTTGTCAATGCATTCTTCCTGGTTAAAAACCGCAAAAAGTACCAGTATTAACGCAAAAGATCAGCCCCTGCCTGAGAGATGGCAGGGGCTGATTTGCTTTTAGGCAATACCGCACAATTT
>UMHB01009290.1_pt1 | contig 12716 bp, 10 predicted proteins | sample 1965441 | NCBI WGS metagenome assembly UMHB01 (sample SAMEA4836089, study PRJEB28245) | human gut metagenome | biome: gut microbiome; material: fecal sample | place: Denmark | collected 2008 | reverse complement strand
CAACAAAACCGGCTTAATCCGAGTTAAACCGATGTCGGTTTAACTCCGACCGCGGCTGCCACTACCGGTGGGACGAATGGATCCGCATCTGCGAGGAGCACGGGCTGATCCGGTCGATGAGCGCCAAGGGATGCAGCCCGGACAACGCGGCCGCCGAGGGGTTCTTCGGCAGGCTCAAGAACGAGTTATTCTACGGGCGGGACTGGAGGGGCGTGGGCTACGAGGAGTTCCGCGAACGCCTGGCCGCCTACCTGACCCACTACAATGAAACCAGGATCAAGAAGTCACTGGACTGGATGAGCCCCGTGCAATACCGCAGAAGTCTTGGACTGGCCGCCTGACCGTCCAAAAAAACATCCGCACCCCCTCCGTGCGATCATGGACGATGCGCTCCGCCTGCGCCATCGCATGATTCCGTACCTCCACACCATGAACTGGCGCGCATCCCGGACAGGCCTTCCCCTGGTGGAGCCCATGTATTGGGGATCGCCCGACATCGACGCCGCATACCACGTTCCCAACGAATACATGTTCGGCACCGAACTGCTGGCCGCGCCCATCACGGAACCGATGGATAAATCCTCCCGACGGGGCAAGGCCGACGTATGGCTGCCGCAGGGCGACTGGTTCGACTTCTTCACCGGGCGCCGGTATAGCGCGTCTTCGCCCAACGGACGGCGCATGACCGTCTGGCGTCCGCTCGACGGAATTCCCGTGTTCGCGAAGGCCGGCGGCATCGTGCCGATGCAGCCCCTGTCCGAGGGGGATTCCATCAACTCCGTCGACAACCCGCAGCATCTGGAGATCATCGTCTTCCCCGGAGCGGACGGCGACTTCACGCTGATGGAGGATTCGGGACATTACTCTCGGCAGATCACCCCGGCGACCACCGCGATCACCTATCGATGGCGCAAGGACGGCGCCACATCCGCACTCACGGTATCGCCAGCCCAGGGAGACGTTCACGCTCTGCCGGCCCGGAGAACATGGGATTTCCTGTTCCGAGGCATTACCGACAGCGACATATCCGTACAGGCCGACGGCGCATCCGTCGATTCGGATCGCCGGTATGATGCCGAAACCCTCACATTGCAGGTAACGGTCGCCGACGTATCCACCCGCAGCGAGATACGTGTCACCATCGGCGACACGACGATGGCCCCCGATCCCCGCGTGGAAGACGTCTTCGACATCCTTCGGCATGCCGAAATGCGATATCTGACCAAGGAACAGGCTTATGCCGCCATAGCGGAGAACGGCATCGACGCATTGGCCACGATGGATTCACTCGAGCACGTCAGCGGGCCGGACATGGAAGATTGCTCCGATTCGCATATGCCGAGCGCCGTCCGTCAAGCGCTGACGGAGGTGCTGCTCCGATCCTAGCCCGCATGTCGCCTCTCCCGGAATACGCCACGGGAGAGGCGACAGCAGCCCGTCACAGACCCATGTCCAGGCGAACGCCGGGCCGTCAACACGTCGAGGCACGACGCACCAGATCGTAGGAGGTCACATACGTGCGGAACGGATCCGCCGACCCCTCGATGCGCGCGATCAGCATATCCACGGCATGTCGCGCGTAATCATCCACATGCGGGTCGATCGTCGTCAATCCGGGCATGCAGTACTCGGCATCCGGCACGTTGTCGAACCCAATGACCTGCATATCCTGCGGCACGCGCACGCCGCGCCGCTGCAGCTCATGAATCACCCCGATGGCGAGCGCGTCGTTCAGGCACATGACCGCATCCGGACGCGGCGCATCCGGATCGTCCAACAGCCCCGCCACCGCATCGCGGCCGCCGGACTGCACCCAATCCGCGTTACGGACCAGCCGCCAATCGACCTGCAGGCCACGCTCCTCATGGGCCAACACATAGCCGCGGGTACGCATCGTGCTGGTGGTTTCGGGCCGCGACTCGCGGTCGGCATCCGGGCATGCGTTCTCCGCGGTGCCGCCGATCAACGCGATCCTACGGCATCCCGAATCCAGCAGCGCCCCCACCGCGGTGCGTACGGCCTCCACGTTCGGCATCGTGACCCAATCGGCCAGTCCCTGCGTATCGTAATCGCCCACAATCACCAACGGATACGGCTGGTGCAGTATCGTGCGATCCGTGATCGGCGAGCCCATGAAGAAAATCCAGCCGTCCGCGGCCAGCTTCTTCGTCTCCGGGATCGCCTGCGCCAAGCCGCCGGCGCTGTTGTAGGTATCGGTGATCACCGCGTACCCGCGGGAACGTGCCGCCGCCACGATGCTGTCGGCGAGATAGGGCATGAACGGCTGGCAGAAATCGGTGATGGCCAGTCCGATGAGCTTCGTGCCGCCGGTTTTCATGGCGCGGGCGGACACGTTAACGCGGTATCCGAGGCGTTCGATGGCATCCTGGACACGCTGGCGCGTCTCCGGGCGCATACTGCCGGTGTTGTTCAGCACATTCGACACCGTTTTGATGGAGACGCCCGTCTCGCGCGCCACGTCGGTGATGGTCACCCGTTTCGCCACAGCACCCCTCTCGTCGCACCATCGGGCATGTTCCGCACGGTTCAGGCGGAACGCCCGTCTGATTCCAGCATAACGCGTTTTCCCCGGCCGGTCCGGTCCCTTCCGCCCGGCCCGGGAAGCAAGGGCCGTGCGATCCGTCCTTCTCCGGAACGGACCGCGCGGCCCATCGCGTCACTTGATGTGCAGGGCGGTCCAACTCACCGGCGGCAGGGAGACGCGGACCACGCCGGACTCGGCATCGTACATGGCCGACCCGTTGGCGTGCGGGGTCACACGGTTCTGGTCGTAGAGCGTATTCGCGGCGAACAGATCGTCGTCGTGCAGCGTCTGCGCCTCGACGGATGCCGGCTGCGCGCCGTCCTGCAGCCTGATCTCGAACTCGGCGGTCGCCTCGAGCGAACGGTTCACCGCAAACACGGCGAGCGAGCCGTCGGCGCAGCGCACGGCCACGGCGTTCACGCCGTCGACCTCGCCATAGCGCGGCGTATCCACGGTGCCGGCGGACAGCTTCGGCTCCAGCACGGTGCCGCCCTTGGCCAGGCGCGCGGTCACGGAGAACGGGTGGAACGTGGTCTGGCGCCAGGCCGGGCCGCCCGGCTCCGTCATGATCGGGGCGATGACATTGACCAGCTGCGCCAGGCTGGCGGCGCGCACGCGGTCGGCGTTCTTGAGCAGCGTGATCATCAGATCGCCGAACACCACGGCGTCGGCGGCGGTGTAAATGTCCTCCAGCAGACGCGGGGCCACCGGCCAGTTGCCGATGCCCTCGGGGGTCTTGCTCGGCTCCTCACCCTGGTACCAGACATTCCATTCATCGAACGAGATGTACACGTCGTGCGCGCTCTTCAGATGGGCCTTGGTGGCGTCGATGGTGGCGGCCACGTCCTTGATGAAGCCGTCCATATCCACGCCGGAGGCCAGGAAGCTGGCCATGTCGCGCGTGCCGTCCTCCTTGAAGAACGGCTGGTAGTAGGCGTGGCAGGAGACGAAGTTCACGTTCTCGTAGGTCTTCTCAAGAACGGTCTGCTCCCACTTGCCGAAGGTCGGCATGCCATGGGCGGAGGAGCCGCACACCACCAGTTCCACGTCCGGATCGATCTGGCGCATGCCGGCGGCCACGGAGGCGGCGAGCATGCCGTAGTCCTCGGCGGACTTGTGGCCGAGCTGCCACGGGCCGTCCATCTCGTTGCCCAGGCACCACATGCGGATATCGAACGGCTTGTCGGCGCCGTTGGCGCGGCGACGTTCCGACAGCTCGGTGCCGCCGGGCACGTTCGCGTACTCCAGCAGGTCCAGGGCCTCCTGCAGGCCGCGCGTGCCCAGGTTGACGGCCTCCATCAGCTCGTTGCCGCCGGTGGCCTCAAGCCATTCGGCCATCTCGTGCAGGCCAAATTCGTTGGTTTCGGTGGAATGCCAGGCCAGATTGAGTCGACGGGGACGTTCCTGCTTGGGGCCGATGCCGTCCTCCCAGCGGTAGCCGGACACGAAGTTGCCGCCCGGGTAGCGGATGGTGGTGGCGCCGAGTTCCTTGACCAGGTCGATGACGTCCTTGCGGAAGCCGTGCTCGTCGGCGGTCGGGTGGTCGGGCTCGTAGATGCCGGTGTACACGCAACGGCCAAGGTGCTCGACGAACGAACCGAACAGACGATTGTTGACCGGAGCGACCTCAAAATCGTCATCGACGACGAGACGTGCGGTCAGATGGTCCTGCTGGGGCATGGGATTCCTTTCTACATATCTGCATGCACTCTGCATACGTGACACGTATCCATACAACGATGTACCGCGGAGGCGCGGGCGGCCGGGGACATCCGTGTGACAGCCACCAGTGTAGTACAACCTTGTACTGACTGCCGGAAGGCGTGTCGCAGAGACGGCTGAGACCTTTTGGCGCACCACTGCAGCAAAAAAGATCCCAAGAAGTCGAATTACAGTCCCATCCGACGCATAGCCACCGTGAACATACGGCAAAAGGCATCAACCACGTCACCCGTCCACCCGCTACATTCACAAGCAGTACCGCCCACTCTGCATCATTCGCATATGCAAAGGCCGCGAACCGTACGATGACGGTTCGCGGCCCCCTGACATGCCATTAGGCCACCCGGCTCGCACCGGCTGTTCGGCCTGCCGGCTCAGCCCTCGCGCTTGGGCGCCTGGCTGGCCACGCGGGTCAGGCGCGGCGGGCGGCGCGTGGACACGAACAGTGGCTGCACCTCGACCAGCGGGTTGTACGGCGCCAGGCCGAACCACTTGACCGGGGAACCGGCCACGCGGCGGATCGCGTACTTGATCTGCAGCGAGAGGGCGCCACGGCCGGAGACCTTCGACTCGGGCATCAGCGCCTTGTGGATCACCACGTAGCGGATGGTGCCGATGCCGGGATCGGCGTCAAGCTTCGGGTAGATCGACTGCTGGTTCGGCAGCTCGCCGGTCTTCTCCAGATCGTGCATGATCTGATGCAGGTAGGCCGGGATGGACTGCGAGACCTTGAAGCCGAGGCGGATGCGCACACGGAACAGGTAGTCGGTACCGAAGCTCTCGACCGAATACTCACGGGTGAACGGCTCGTCGGTGGTCTCGACGGCCACCGCCCACCATGCGCGGGCGCGCTTGGGGTGGTCGGCGAAGATCGAGAAGAAGATGTCCGTATCGAGACGCTTCAGGTCCGGATCGCTGGTCAGGTAGACGATGTTGTCCGCGAACCGGTGGATGCGGCTATCGCCGTGCAGCTTGTCCAGCGCGGGGAGGAAGTCCTTCGGCATCATGTGCCGACGCTGCGAGCGCTCCAGCTTGGTGCCCTCGTTCCACGTGTACATGATCATGAGGATCGCCAGCGTGAGCAGCAGCGTGAACCAGCCGCCGTGCAGGAACTTGGCCATCGAGGCGGCGAAGAACAGGACCTGGATCGCCAGGAACACGATGGTGAACACAACGGTGCCGAACTTGTTGCTGCGGTGCCACAGGTAGATGCCCAGCAGGATCGTGGTGGTGATCATCGTGATGGTCAGTGCCAAGCCGTAGGCCGCCGAGATATGTTCCGAATCGCGGAACAGCAGCAGCACGGCCAGCGTGGCCACGCACAGCACCACGTTGACGACCGGAATGTACAGCTGGCCGCGGGTACGGGCAGGGTAACGGACCTGCAGATGCGGCATCCAGTTGAGGCCGGTGGCCTCGGAGACCATGGTGAACGCGCCCGTAATCAGCGCCTGGGAGGCGATGATGCCGGCGGTGACCGACAGCACGACGGCCACATAGCGCACGTTCGGATCCATCATCTGGAAGAACGGGTTGATCCCCTCGGCGTCGGCCAGTTCGGGGTTGTTCTGGTTGCGCAGCATCCACGCGCCCTGGCCGAAGTAGTTGAGCACCAGCGCCACCTTGATGAACGGCCAGGTGAAGTAGATGTTGCCGCGGCCCACGTGGCCCATATCCGAGTACAGCGCCTCGGCGCCGGTGGTCGAAAGGAACACGGTGCCCATCAGCGCCAGACCGGTGGCGTTATTCGGACTGAACAGGAACTTGATGCCGTAGTACGGGTTGAGTGCGGCGAGCACGGACCAGTCGTTGCCGATGGCTACCACGCCGACGATCGCCAGGAACGCGAACCAGACCATCACCACCGAGCCGAAGACCTTGCCGATCGATTCGGTGCCGCGCGACTGCACGGCGAACAGGATCACGATGATCACCGCGGTGATCATCATCGTCAGATCCTTGTTCTCGGTGAACAGATGCTCCAACGCCGGCAGCGTCTTCAGGCCTTCGACGGCGGACGAGATCGACACGGCCGGCGTCAGCACCAAGTCCGCCAGGAAGGCCGCGCCGCCGAGCATGGCCGGTATGACGAGCCATGCGCCGTATTTGCGAATCAACGAGTACAGAGCAAAGATGATTCTGCAGAAACGGACATCCAAACATCCCAATTCACATCACACATGACCGATTCTCCAGAATCGGACACACAGAACACATTTTTCGGAACTCAGACGTCCGATTCGGCAGAATCGGACACATGTGCACAAGTCGAATGATGAGCACGACTATCGACGGGCGTTCGCCGGTTGTGGACGCCGCTGAAATCGATGCGATCCACACCGGGCACACGCATGAAGACGCACAGTATCAACGCGTGGTATCGCCTGGCACCAGTGTCATGGGAATAAGCACGTTCGGCTCGAACGGCTTGGGGATGTTCTTGCGTGAAGCGTTAGCCGCGGCCACTTCCTCATTGGCAATCGCCTGCACGATATGGTCGGCCGCCGACTGTGCGATCGCCGAGAAATCCTGCGCGACCGCGGTCAGCTTCATGCCGGCCAAATCAGTCAAATACGTACCATCGTAGGCAACGATCTGCAGCTCGTCAGGAATGGAAATTCCACGGCCCAACGCTTCGCGCACGCAGAACGATGCACCAATATCGGAACTGACCACGGCATCGACGCCGTCGGTCGTCACCTTGTCGAGCGCATTGCTGACCGCACGATGATAGCCGGCAAAATCCATCACTTCGCCAGCTTCAACATACTCGTATTTCACGCCTGCGGAGGTCAATTCCTGTTCCAACGTGAGGTAGTAGCGCACCGTCGGGAACGTGGTCTTTCCCAAATCGAACGGTCCTTCCTCGACTTCTCCGCGCGCAGCCAAATCGAAGAATTGATCTCGCGGACCGCCAATCATCACCACATGTTTGGCACCATTGCGGATCAGCATCTGCGCAATCAATCGCCCACCCTGCTCGTGGTCGGATCCGATTGACGAAATACCGTCTCCAAGCACACGGTCGAACGCGACGATCGGGCGATGAATCGACGTCCAATAATCGCCGGGATGCGAAGTGTGCGCACACATGACGATGCCGTCCATCATGTGCCGACGCAACATGTCGACATACTGGATTTCGCCATCCGCCTCATCTGCGGTAGAGCACAGCATAGTGCGTAATCCTTGCGCGGCGAGTGCATGCTGCAGATGTGCGGTAAACGTCGCAAAGAACGGGTGGCGGATGGTAGGCACGATGACGCCGACCAGATTCGTGCAATCATGATACAGATTGCGGGCAAGCTCGTTCGGCACATAATTGAGGGCTTGCATGGCTTTGCGCACACGTTCGCGCATGTCATCAGACACGTACCCGTTGCCGTTCACCACCAGCGAGACGGTGCTCAGAGACACCCCGGCCTTCTTCGCCACATCGCGCATGCCGACCATGATCGCACCTTCCCCGTTATCACTGTTCTATCGTTGTATGCTCACGTGCTTACCACGAAATATTACATTCATTTACATTCTCTCGAACCTGTTCGACAGTCCGGCAACGAAATACAGCTTCTTAGTGTCGACTCCTGCGGAGGCGAAGGCCTTCAGCAGCGGCTTGGTCTGGTCGAATGCAATCACCAGCGTTGCATCCGGACTGGCGGCCTTGATGGCGGTGGCGCTCAGATTTCTTTCACGTTACTCAGCGACCGTCCGTGTAACGTGAAAATTACGCCGGATTGGCAAGCAGCGCAATGCCGAAACCGGCGGCCACGCAAATGAGAGGCACCGCGACGGTTGCTATTCCATAGCCCAGAGCCAGCGTAAAACGACGCTGGCGAATCAATGAAACCACTTCGTTGAGCGCCGTGGAGAATGTTGAGAAACCACCGAGAAATCCGACAACGAACATCATGACCGTGTCCATATCCACCGATTGCGAATAGTAGGACATCATGGCGATGCCCGCGCATAGCGAGGCGACGCCGTTGATGACGAGCGTGGATAGCGGGAAGTTGCGGTTCGTTCTTCGATTCTCGCGGTTCCAGCCTCGTTGAATTGACACGTCGAGCACGTAACGGGCCATGGCTCCCAGACCGCCGAACAGACAGATCATCCACATCATCAGCGCACCTCCCCGGTAGTCGGGTCGGCGACAAGCGAAATCTCCGCAGTGATCGGTTTGGGCTCGAAGCTGGGTGGAAGCGGGTTGGCCGGCTGCTGGATTGGCTGCGACTGCTGCTGGGGCTGCTGGATTGGTTGCGACTGCTGAATCGGCTCGGGCAGCTGCCCCAAGTCTGAAGTATCCGGCTCGCGCAACAACGGCTGCGATGACTGTGTCAGCTGAGGAACGACCAGCGGAGGAATCTGCGGAACGTGGCCTGTCTGCATAGGCTGGATGGCAGTCGGCGGCACGGTTGGCGTTTCGACTCGCGGAACCTGTCCCGTCTGTGCAATCTGCTGGGCCGTCTGCGCGGCCTGCTGCGCCGCCTGCGCGGCTTCCATTGCGGCCTGCGCGGCAGAACGCGCCACGTCGGCCACTTTCACATGGCGTACGCCCTGCGTGTCCGATTCGGCGGAATCGGACACGGAAACAGCTGAAAACGCACCCCGAACCCGCTTTCGAGTACTCCGTGACAGCAGTGCCTGCATCAGAACCACGCCGGCGGCGGCAGTGAGCAAACCGCCTGCAAAATTTCCCGCAAGATAGCCAAGCGCACTGGCGATATGCCGCTCGTGCAGACCTTCCATCGTTTCCAGCATCACGCCGGACATCGTCGAAAGCCCGCCGAGCAAGCCGAGCCCAACGCCACGGCTGACAACCTGCCGCACCCGGCGACGCAGCCACGAAGCGGTCGCCATGAATTCGGTCAGCATCGCGAACAGGAAGCAGGCGACCATATTCGACACAAACGTGCCCACAACGAATGGCGTCCCGCTGACCGACGGCAGGAGCATATCCAACGCATGCCGACAGCCGACTCCAACAAATCCACCGACGAACACCACAACATACATCAGTCCGTCGGCGAGCGGATTGAACCGCGCCTGCATACGTTTCATCGGCGCCAGGGGAATCGTAGGCGGATCCATGGTGTTAGCGGCGGGCGCGGTTGCACCAGCATGCGTCACCTCAACAGTGTCGATTGCCTGCGTGATGGGATGCGAGTCCTCACCCGCAGTCACCACGTCTCCCGGCGATTGTTCTTGCGATTCCATTGCGCTCCCCCTGTACTGGCCTTCCGCGGACAGCGTTGTTCCGCCCATAGGCCATGCAACAACGAGCTGGGCCGCGGTTGCCGCCTTCCTAACGCATATGAGTTTACACGGAGCGCCAACGTATGCACCCTGGATGTCCGATTCCGCAGATTCGTACATCCAGAGTCCAGCCGAATTCAGCCAGGCTCAGTCAAGCCGGGCATCACACAGCCGCCGCATCGCAGGTCGCACCTCGCGCTCCTCCTCGCCACTGAACAGCACCACCAGATAGTCGCCGGCACGCAGCCGTGTATCGCCGCGCGGCACGATCTCGCTTTCGCCGCGACGCAGGCCGATGATCAGGCACCCAGACGGCCAACGCACGTCACGCACCCGCTTGCCGTCCACAATCGCTCCCATTTCCAATGGCAGTTCCATAATGCCGCTGCCCACATGGCTTGCGATCGCCATCTGCATGCCTTGCGCGCGCACGTACCGCTCCAGCAACTCCCCATAAATCGGTTTGGTGCGCAGCAAATCGGACACCAACAGCGCGATGAAAGCGACGGCCGCGACCGGCAGCATGTGCGTCAACGTTCCAGACATCTCCACAGCCAACAGAATCGACGTGATCGGCGTTTTCACGGACGCGGCGAGCGTGCCCGTCATCACGCACACCGCAAACACCGCCACTGCGTCGGATGGCAGATCACCGAATCGATGCAACACTTCACCGCAGATGCCGCCGGCCAACGAACCGACCGCAAGAATCGGCATGAAAATACCGCCAGGCGCGCCTGAGCCGAAACTCGTGGATGTGAACAGCATCTTCGCCACGAACAGCAGACACAGCATTCCCAAGCCGACGCGCGCATGTTCGGCGGTATCAATCAGATTCGAGCCGCCGCCGAGCACATCGGGCAACCAGATGCCGACAGGCAACGCGATCGCAATCGCAATCATCGGGCGGCTCCATGCCGGCAGTTTGCCGTACAGCGTCTGGAAGCCAAGCAACGAGCGGTTCATCAGCGAACCAACCAAACCGGCCACCAATCCCAACGGAATCAGCCACACATACTCTTCCAACGACAGCTGACCGATATCACCGAAATCCAAAACCGGACGCAGACCGAAACAGTATTTTGAGACGAAATCGGCGGTCAGCGATGCGGCGGTGGCACCCATCAGAATCGCAGGGGAAAAACTCCGATGCACCCCTTCCAAAGCGAACATCATGCCGGACAGCGGCGCGCTGAACGCGGCGGACAAGCCGGCCGCGGCACCGGCGGTGACCAGATAATGCTCCTGCATGTCCTCACGGCGGCGGCCGCGCAAACGGTGGGATACACACTGCGCGCCCGACGCACCAATCTGAATGGACGGCCCCTCACGGCCGAGCGACAGACCAAACAACGCGCCCAACAGTCCACCGACGAAACGGACTGGAAGAATCGTCTGCCAACGCATCTTCAAGCCGCATATCACCACGCCGTTGGTCTGCGGGATGCCGCTGCCACCAGCCATCGGCTCCTTGCCGACCATCCACGCGATTGCCAGCGCGGCCGCCACCGCGGCAACCGCCCACGGCGCAATCAGCCACGGGGTCTCACGAATCCGCGCATATATCCAACGGGACGCATCCGTGCCGTATTCGATGCCGAGACGGTATACGACAACCAGCAATCCTGAAACCAGACCAATGACTATGCCGGCCGCCGCCATCTTCCACTTCAAGTGGTCGAATCGCGGAATCAGCCGGCGGATATCATGTGCCGCGTCGTTACCAGTCAAGCCGGGAAATTCGTTGCAGACGGTCAGTCGACCAGCGAATTGATCTGGATGACATGATCGCGCTGCGGACCGGTGCCGATCGCGGAGATACGGCAGCCGCTCAGCTCTTCCAAACGCTTGACGTAGGCCTGGCAGGTGGCAGGCAGCTCGTCGAAGGAGTGGCAGTTGGAGATGTCTTCATCCCAGCCGGGCATGGTCTCGTAAATCGGCTTGGCTGCGGCGAAAGCGGCCTGATCAGTCGGCATATCGTCGTGACGTTCGCCGTCCACGTCGTAAGCCACGCAGATCGGAATCTCCTTCAGGCCGGCGAGCACGTCGAGCTTGGTGAGCACGATGTCGGTCAGGCCGTTGACCTGGGAGGCGTACCGGTTGACGACTGCATCGAACCAGCCACAGCGACGCGGGCGGCCGGTGGTCACGCCGAATTCGTGGCCCTGCTGACGCAGCCATTCGCCGGACTCGTCCAGCAGTTCGGTGGGGAATGGGCCTTCGCCCACGCGAGTGACGTAGGCCTTGGAGACGCCGACTACGCGGGTGATCCTGGTGGGGCCCACGCCGGTGCCGGTGCAGGCGCCGCCGGCGGTCGGGTTGGAAGAGGTGACGAACGGGTAGGTGCCGTGGTCCACGTCAAGCATGGTGGCCTGAGCGCCTTCGAACAGTACGGTCTTGCCTTCGTCAAGCGCCTTGTTGAGAATCAGGCCGGTGTTGGCCACGTACGGCTTGAGGCGTTCGCCGAGCTTCAGCAGCTCCTCGGTGGTCTGGTCCACGTCAATCGGACGACGGTTGTAGAGCTTGACCAGCATCTGGTTCTTCTGGTGTAGGCTGGCCTCCACCTTGTCGTGCAGATGGTCGGCGTTGAACAGGTCATGCACGCGGATGCCGACACGGTTGATCTTGTCCGCGTAGGCCGGGCCGATGCCACGGCCGGTGGTGCCGATCTTGTGCTTGCCAAGGAAGCGTTCGGTCACCTTGTCGAGTGTGCGGTGGTAGGGCGCGATGATGTGTGCGGCCTCGCTCACCTTGAGGTGGGAGCAATCGATGCCGCGGGATTCCAGGCCGTCAATCTCCTCGAAGAGCACTTCCGGGTCCACGACCACGCCGTTGCCGATCACCGGGGTCAGGTTCGGGTTGATAATACCGGAAGGCAGCAGGTGCAGGGCGTACGACTCATCGCCGACCACCACGCTATGGCCCGCGTTGTTGCCGCCGTTGAAGCGCGCGACGTAATCGACCTTGGTGCCGATCAAATCGGTAGCCTTGCCTTTACCCTCGTCGCCCCACTGAGCACCAATAAGAACAATTCCAGGCATGATGCACCTCCGCATTCGCACGATTCCGCCGGAAACAGACTACCGTACACCCTCTACCCTGCGAAGTTTCGTCTCACGCAGGGCGAGGCTGGAGGTGCGACAACCCGGAATGGGTGACGAATTTCTACTCGTACGAGGCGATGCTGTGACCA
>UMHB01031934.1_pt1 | contig 12738 bp, 7 predicted proteins | sample 1965441 | NCBI WGS metagenome assembly UMHB01 (sample SAMEA4836089, study PRJEB28245) | human gut metagenome | biome: gut microbiome; material: fecal sample | place: Denmark | collected 2008 | reverse complement strand
TGTTGTCGGTGGTCAGGTTCTTGATGTCCGTGAACGAGATGCCAGTCCAGCAACCGAACAGGAACAAATCCCTCGCCAATGCGAAGTTGGGATTGTCCAGACTGATTGTACTCAACGCCTGAATTTCATCTTCCGTGAGAAAGCCTCGTTCCTTGTGGTCGGGGTCAACGTGGTACATCGCAAACGGGTTTCTCGGTATCTTGCCATTGTAGTGCGCCGTGGTGACGATGTGTTTCAACGGTATGGAGTATATCCACACGGACGATTGCGCCAGCCCGACCTCGTTTCGCAGGTACAGGCAGTAGTCACGGATGAGATCCTCCGTCAATTCGTTCATCGCCATGTCCGTCCGCTTGTACTGCCTCTTAATAAACTCCGCTACGTATTTGCGGACGGTCAGGTACTTCTGGTACGTATGCTTGGAGCGGTCTTTGCCCACCCGCTTGGCAAACGCCTCATTCTCCTTGTCAAAGGCTCGTAACAATGTTTCATACTCCGTGCCGATGCCTTGATAGGCGTTGCGTACCATTTCAGCCGTGACAAATGCCTCACGGTCGGAAAGCCGCTGGTAGTGCTTCGTTATCTGCGCCTTGATGTTGTCAAGCGCATAGTTCACCGTCACCGCCTCGCGGCTCTTGCCTTTCGCCCTGTTGCCTTTAGCATCCCACAAATCCTTGGAGATACGCTGCTTGCAACTGAACTGTGCGATAGTCCCGTTGATTGTAACCCGTCCCATGATGGGGACAATTCCATTCTTTTCCTTGCTTCCGTTTACATAGAAGACGGTCTTGAAAGTACTCCTCATAATCCTTGCTTTTTGTTTGGTGCAAAATTAGTTTATGGGAGTTGTAAAGGCAGAATGTAAACCTACGCAGAACGCAGAAATAGAGACCGTTAGTGTTAAATGTGCATCAGGTGTTGGGTAATGATTTGGAAGTGCATCTATTGCTGTAATCCGCCCAAATCCGTTTTTCCGCCCTTATGTCATTCCGTGCCATCCGAAGCCAAACCCTCTGACCGTCAGTGAGAATGCTCAAATTCGCTTTATTCTGCGTTTTATCCTATTATTTTCATACAAAAGTTGTAGTGTTAAAGGAGGAATAGGTACATCCCAGTATTTTTCATCTATTGTATTGTTGATATTTAGGCAATCTCCCAAACGGACTTTTTGAAGCAGGATATAAGTATTAAGAAAGTCAAGCTCTTCTCTGAGCGGAATGGTATGCTTGTCCTGGCAGTAAAGAATATACCTGTATGTATCGGCGAGGTTTCGTGTAAATTCTATGGCATTCATCGGATTATATTCTATTTCAGAAATAAGTGTATTCAGACTGTTAAATAAAAAATGCGGATTCAGCTGGTTTTGTAGCGCCATATACCGGGCTTGTGCTGTTTTTTCTTCCAGTTCTTCTGCACGTTTATATAGCTTCACCAGATCTACGTAAAAACGGTTTAGCATGAATTGTCCTACAATGATGAGTTCTATAAACCACACTGTAAGCATGACATACAATCCTTTATCTTTCAGCATAAAAGGATGAGGTGACTCTATGAGCAGTTTGGTAGAAACCAGCAACAGGTAATTGGATATGAAGAGAATGATTGCAGCAGTTATTAATCCGATAGACAGCATGCGATGATTCTTTAAGAAAAACTGATAATACATCATCAGTTTCTCGTTTATGTATTTTACGCTGAGTCCAACCCCGTTAAATAATACAATTACGGCAGAAAAAGCCTGAAAAGTCATCAGCCGGTCTTGATATTGGGAAGGAATATCTGCATAATATACCAATAGAAAATAAGAGAAGCATCCTATTCCGGAGAATAAAAGTACATCCCACAAATACCGCTTTATGTCTTTCAGTCTGCTTTTCATTTGTATCATTCTATTATTGTATGTCTATTTTCCCTGTGGCTCTGTCCAGTCCGCTTTTAGCTATCTGAGCGTTTAGCTTCGACTGAATATAATTGATTTTGGCATCCTGATGATATAATTGTGCATTGATAACTTCAAGGATGGAAATATTACCTTCTTTATATTTGTCCATTGCCATCTTTTCGCTGTCGGCTGCTTTCGACAGGGAACTTTCTGTGAGTTTAACTTTTTCTATAGCTTGCGAGTAGGTATAAAAGGCGGTTTCTATTTCCAGACGAATATTGTCGGCCACCTTATGATGGTTCTCGATTGCCATGTTTACACTATATTTCCCTGATTTTTTGGTATGTCTGCGTTTACCCCATTCGAATATAGGTACGCTTAACTTGGCATATACAGCGTAATTAGGATCCAGATCCGATTTGAAATCATATCCCGGTGATGAATAACTTCCATCTATACCAACCGACAGTTTAGGCAAATATTGTGCATTAGCGATTTTCGAAGCTGATCTTTGAATATCGACTTTATTGGTTGCTATTCGCAGTTCCGGTCTTGATGCCATAGCTGTTTCTACCGTTCCCGGAAAGTGCTGAACTTCTGTTAGTGGCACAACGACGGAGTCTGTTTCCAGCTCTTGGTTGAATGGAATGCCGGAGAAAGAGTTCATAGATAAACGTGCTACTTCTGCGTCATTGCGCGACTGTATCAGCCGGTATTCAGCATCATTCAGTTTAACTTCTGCCATAAGTAAATCGTTGCGGTCGGAATATTCTTCTTCTACGCGGTCTTTTACTACCTCAACCAACGTTGCGACCGATTCTTTAAACTCTTCGGCCACTGTCACCATTTCCTGACGTGCGACTTTATTCCAATAATATACATCAGCATCATATATGATATTGTTTGTCACACGCATCTGCTCATAACGTGACGATTCATTTTCTTTTTTTGCCTTATCATATCCAGCCTGTAGAGCTCCTCCTGAATAGATAGGCTGGGCTAAAGTGAGCGATGCCCCATATTTCGCATTTCGTCCCTGAAAGCTAACAGGTTCATTAAGTGAAGGGATAGCTACAGAGAGTTCTGCCGGATTACCGGTATAGTTGAAGTTGGCATTACCAGACAGCGAAGGCAGGAAATCAGCTTTTGCCGATTTCTCTTTTTCCTGTTGTATGGAAGCTGCATATCCTGCTGCCTTTATGTCTTGGTTATATGCTTTCACCTTGGTGCGATATTCTTGCAAAAGTTTGTTGTGTTGTGCCTGAGCTTGTGCAGAAACACACATCAGGCACAATATAATCCATTTATTCATCCTCTTGTAATTTGTAAAGTTAAGAAAAAGTTCCACATAAATTTCGAGAAAACGCAATAGACACTATATTTTGTAAAAAATAGCATATAGAGCCGGAGTCACAAATAATGTAAGCAGTGTGGCAAACGACAAGCCGAATACGATTGTTGCTGCCATGCCACCAAATACGACATCGAATAAAAGCGGGATACTTCCGAAAACAGTTGTCAGTGCAGCCATCAGTACAGGACGTACTCTGGAAACTGTAGCTTCGATGACTGCCGCATATGGCGCGATACCTGCTCTTCGCTGTACGTTTACTTCATCCAGCAATACAATAACATTCTTTATAATCATGCCTAATAATCCGAGCCATCCGGCTATACAGAAGAAACCAAACTGGAATCCTGTGAGCAATAATCCGAATACCATACCGATGAGTGACAACGGTAGAATAAGGAAAATGATAAGTGGCTGCCGGAAATTTCCGAAAAGCATGACGAGAATGATTATCAGCATGATAATGGCCAAAGGAAAATATTTGGTCAATGCTGCCATGGCTTCTTTCTGATCTTTATATTGTGAATCCCAGAAAAAACTATAGCCTTCAGGCAGTTTGATGTTTTCTATTTCTTCCCGTATCTCTGCATGTACTTCTTTCATGGTATGTCCACGTTTCACGTCACATTGGGCAGCCATGGAAAGCTGTCGGTTGTATGTACGCACAAGCGGATATTCCCATGCGATATTGATGCCATCGGTTACTTGTCCTAACGGAGCAGAGTTAGATCCATTCCATATCTGCAGGTCTTCCAGTTTTTCTGTATCCCATGATGCCTCTTCTTTTGTGCGGAGTAGTACAGGAACCTTTTTGTCATTATCGCGGTAAATACCTATGGCCGTTCCGTCGCTAACCGATTTGACAGCATTCATCATATCACTCCGTCCGATATTCAGTCTTCCGGCTTTTACCGGATCGTAGCCCGCTTTTATCATCATAGCCATATTTCCCCACTCGTTGCGTGCATTCAGCACTTTCGGATTCTTACGCATGATACCGATAGCAATGTTTGTCAGAGAATCCAATACAGCCGGATCATCTCCACAGAACCGGGCTTCGATTAAAGCCTGAGGTATGCTGTTGATTTCGAAACTGTTGACGCGTATAAGTGCATCCTGAAATTTTTCAGGAAGCTTGTGGTATAAAATTTCCTGTAATTCGCATGACTTTTCAGGAGTTTCTGCCTCTATCAGACATTGAGCATAATTAGGTTGCGGACCATAAGCTGCATTTGCCAGATAATATCTTGGAGGAGTTTGTCCGATATAAGTCGAAACCTTCTTTACTCCATCGAATGTTTGCAGGTATTCCGTCAGTTGTGCAGCCTGTTTTTCACTCTCTTCGATACGTGTACCTTCGGGCAACCACATGTCTACGGAAAAGTATTGCTTGTTTAATAGTGGCATAAATTGCTGAGGAATGTATCTGAATCCCCATCCGGCCATAGCCAGCAGTACAACCATGCATCCTACCACTGTATATCGTTTCCGTATCGTGAAACTTAGTGCTTTACGGAAAAAGTCGTATATGCGTCCGGTAAATAGTTCGTTTTTCAGTTCTTCCGGTCGTGGACGTCTTACAAACTCTTGAACGAAAAATACATTTTGTGTGATGGCAAGTACCCAGCTGAGCAGCAAAGACACCGCTATTACAATAAACAACGATGAAAGAATTTCGCCTGTGATATGTGGAGAAAGATATACCGGCAAAAAAGTAAGTACTGCTATCAGTGTAGCTCCGAGAAGAGGCATGGCGGTACTTGATACGGCGTTCAGTATGGCAACACGCTTTCTCATTCCACGTTGCATATTAACTAAAGCTGCATCATATACCACAATGGCATTGTCTACCAGCATACCCATTGCAATGATGATGGCTGCAAGCGACATACGTTGCAGGGCAATTCCAGTAGCCTGCATGTAGATCAGTGTTCCGAAAATGGAAAAAATCAGTCCGCTACCTATTAGAAATCCGTTTTTGAATCCGATGAAGAACAATAGTACAGCTACTACAGTCAGTACAGAAACAATGAGATTCATTACAAATCCATCGTTAGCTACAGCCGATTCATATCCTTGATCATAAATAATGTCCAGTTCATATCCCTCCGGCATATCAGCTTTCAGTTTATCAATTTGCTGGGATACAAGCTCTGCCATTTCTACTACATTCCCGTCGGATACTGTAGAAATTGCGATACCTACAGCTGGAATATTTCCGATTCTCATCAGGTTTCTTGCCGGACGCGAATAGCTTTCTCTGATTTCTGCAATTTCTCCCAGCCGGAAATATTCACCTTTACGCGAAACGACAGTCAGATTCTCTATTTCTTCCAGACTTGTAAAACTTCCATCGGCTTCAATTCGAAGACGGTTTGTGGATGTTTCTATCGCACCTGCATCGACTACCTTGTTTTGTCTTTCAAAGGCTGAGGCTATGTCGGCCATCATTACTCCACTTTGAGAAAGTAGTGAAGGGTTGACCGTTACTTCGATTGTCCGGTTCTGAATACCGAACAGTTCGACTTTAGCCACGTCTTTTACGTCCAACAGTTCATTTTTTATTTCTTTGGCACAGTCTTCCAGTTCGCGATAAGTATGTGTTTCACTGCTTAAGCCGTAGAATACTCCCAAGACATCACCAAAATCATCATTTACAACCGATGGACCTGCACCGGCGGGCAACTTGTTTTGTACATCGTTTACTTTCCGGCGAAGTTTGTCCCAAAGCTGTTGCATATCTTTGGCGCGTATTTCTTTTTTCACATAAACGGTAATTTTAGAAAGCCCTGCCCGGTTTTCCGTCTTCAGATAATATAGTTCACCCAGCGACTGAATCGATTCTTCCAGTACATCGGTTACTTGTTGTTGTACTTCCATTGGAGAAGCTCCCGGATAAGAAGTTGTTACGAGTGCTTGTTTGATTGTGAATGGTGCATCTTCAAGCTTTCCCATATTGTTATATGCGAATATGCCTCCACTCAAAATCAATATCAGTATCAGCCAGCTTAAGGCTTTGTTCGTCAGGAAAAATTTTACTAATCCTTTCATCAGTATTTCGTTTTAGTCTTGAATGATTATTTCTTCATTTTCCGAGAGATAAGTCAGCCGTGTTGCGGCAATTCTTTCACCGGCAGAAAGTCCTGACAGAATTTCTATTTTGTCATTCTTTCTTAGCTTGCCTGTTTTTACAGACCTTTTTACAACCCGGTTCTGTTCGTTCACGAGCCAAACGAAAGAACCCGTTTCGTCAGTATGACAAACAGCTGTTTGGGGGATGACCACGCTCTGGTATGAATATGAAGATGAACTAAAGCTAGGGATTAAAAGAGAGCCTGCCATACCACCCAATAAGCTGTTGTCTGCATTGTTGATTATTGCTGTAAATAAATAAGATATGTTGTTGTCGCTTGCGCTTTGTGTGATATAAGTCTTTTCCGGTATAAATGTTTTTTCCTGTATAGCATTGAATGTGATAGAGCAGGGGAGGGCAGACAGCTTTCGGGCATTTACTGCCATATCTTCCGGAATATAGGCTTCAACTTTGATTTTGGAAAGGTCGATAAATGTTACTACCGGAACAGAAGCCTTGATGTCCTGATAACGCTCTATGTTAACCTTTTGGATATATCCATCGAAAGGTGCATACAGTTTGGTATCTTTTAATTCATTGACGGATGTTGTATAGTCTGCTTTGGCTTTTTCGTAGTCAGCCTTGGCTTTTTCGTAACTTGTTCCTGATATACTTCCTTTTTCATATAGATTTGAAATACGTTTGTAGTCAGCCTCCGTTTGTTTATAGATAGCCTCTGCGCGTTGTTTGCGAATCAGAAAGTCACGGTCGTCGATAGCGGCAATTAGCTCTCCTTTACGGAAGAACTGTCCGCTTTGTGTATCGAAAGTATATACCGGACCACCTACTCTGAAAGAGAGTTCTGTAGTCCGGTAAGGTTGTGAAATGAATGAATAGCTGCGCTCGGAAGATGTATCCGACTGTTCGGCACGGATAACTTTTACATTAGGAGCTTGCTGCTCCTTGTTTGAGTTGTTGTCGCACGATATGAAACACCCCATACATGCGAGAAATAAAAGTGCTTTTTTCATCTTAATGTTCTTCTGAATGATTATTTAGTAATGCAAAAGTAAGTCAACGTAAATAAGGCTTCAATACTGTTGTTTCTGAACCGTAGATAGAAGATACTGAACCGTAGAAAAGCAAAACTGAATACTTTTGGGCAGTTTCACCTTATATATAATATATATATGAAGGGCTTTATATAGAAGCATTTAGATCTTTATAGAGATTTATCTCGATGTTTTTTTATTTTTTGTACAAATGTTCCGCTCTTTTCGTACAAAAATTCCGATGTTTTGTACAAATTTTCTGATTTTTTGTACAAAGATTGAGAAACATTTCAGGATGTTTTTTGAAAACTTCTGCATGAATTCTTTTAAACATGGCATATATTGGAAAATGACTTGTGCCAAATTCTGTCGATTTTAGGTGAGATTATGTAATTTTTGGCGTATGCTTTGTCTGCTTTGTCATAACGGACTGCCAAAATGTCCGTCGGCTATGAAAAAAAAAGAAGTTTTCTTTCTGGCACGCCATTTGTTTTAATTATGGCGTAATGCTTCGGCATTACAGAGTAAACTTGAATAAAAATAAATAAAATAGATACAATTATGGGAAAGATTATTGGTATTGACTTAGGAACAACAAACTCATGTGTTGCAGTATTCGAAGGTAACGAACCGGTGGTAATTGCCAACAGCGAAGGTAAACGTACCACTCCTTCAGTAGTAGGTTTCGTTGATGGTGGCGAACGTAAGGTTGGTGATCCGGCTAAACGTCAGGCTATTACAAACCCGAAACGTACAGTATATTCTATCAAGCGTTTCATGGGTGAAACTTACGATCAGGTTCAGAAAGAAATTTCACGAGTACCTTATTCTGTAGTAAAAGGTGACAACAATACTCCGCGTGTAGATATCGACGGACGTTTATATACTCCACAGGAAATCTCAGCAATGATTCTTCAGAAAATGAAAAAGACTGCTGAAGATTATCTGGGACAGGAAGTAACAGAAGCTGTTATCACAGTTCCGGCATACTTCTCAGATTCACAGCGTCAGGCTACTAAAGAAGCTGGTCAGATTGCAGGTTTGGAAGTAAAACGTATCGTAAACGAACCGACAGCAGCAGCACTTGCATATGGTGTTGACAAATCAAATAAGGATATGAAAGTTGCAGTGTTCGACCTTGGTGGTGGTACATTCGATATCTCAATCCTTGAATTTGGTGGTGGTGTATTTGAAGTATTGTCAACTAACGGTGATACTCACCTGGGTGGTGATGACTTCGACCAGGTTATCATCGACTGGTTGGTACAGGAATTCAAAAACGATGAAGGTGCAGATTTGACAACTGATCCGATGGCTATGCAGCGTTTGAAAGAAGCAGCTGAAAAAGCTAAGATTGAATTGTCTTCTTCTACATCAACAGAGATCAACTTGCCGTATATCATGCCGGTAGCTGGTGTTCCTAAACACTTGGTTAAGACATTGACTCGTGCTAAATTCGAAGCTTTGGCTCACAACTTGATTCAGGCTTGTCTTGAACCTTGTAAGAAAGCAATGAGCGATGCTGGTTTGAGTAACTCAGATATCGATGAAGTTATCTTGGTTGGTGGTTCATCTCGTATACCTGCCGTTCAGAAACTGGTAGAAGACTTCTTCGGAAAAGTTCCTTCTAAGGGTGTTAACCCAGACGAAGTAGTTGCAGTAGGTGCAGCTGTTCAGGGTGCCGTTTTGACAGACGAAATCAAGGGTGTAGTTCTGTTGGATGTAACTCCGCTGTCAATGGGTATCGAAACAATGGGTGGTGTGATGACAAAACTTATCGATGCTAACACTACTATCCCTTGCAAGAAGAGTGAAGTATTCTCTACAGCAGCCGACAATCAGACAGAAGTAACAATCCACGTACTTCAGGGTGAACGTCCTATGGCAGCACAGAACAAATCAATCGGTCAGTTCAACCTGACAGGTATTGCTCCTGCTCGTCGTGGTGTTCCTCAGATTGAAGTAACCTTCGATATCGATGCAAACGGTATCTTGAAAGTTTCTGCTAAGGATAAAGCAACAGGTAAGGAACAGGCTATTCGTATCGAAGCTTCATCTGGCTTGAGCAAGGAAGAAATTGAACGTATGAAAGCTGAAGCTGAAGCAAACGCAGAAGCAGATAAGAAAGAAAAAGAACGTATCGATAAATTGAACCAGGCAGATAGCTTGATCTTCACAACTGAAAATCAGTTGAAGGATCTTGGTGATAAGCTTCCAGCTGACAAGAAAGCTCCTATCGAAGCTGCTCTTCAGAAACTGAAAGATGCTCACAAAGCACAGGATTTGGCTGGTATCGATGCTGCAAGTGCTGAACTTCAGACTGCATTCCAAGCTGCAAGTGCTGAAATGTATGCTCAGACAGGTGCACAAGGCGGTGCTCAGGCTGGTCCTAATGCAGGTCAGGCAAATACTCAGAATGGCGGAAAGAATGATAATGTTCAGGATGCTGATTTTGAGGAAGTCAAATGATTCCGATAAGTAAACAAACAATAAGCAAAAGCGTGCAGCTCAACGAGTTGCACGCTTTTTGCGTTTATAGGGTTCATGGTTTCTATATGTTTTCTATGGGCTTTTTTATCTCTTATTTGCGACAAGACAAAAAAGTAGATGTACTTATGGTGGAGATTGCCTAGAAATGGATGGAGCAAATGAGGATTTGTAATACCCAATATATCATAGCCAGGCATCATGATACGGAACATCCACATTGCCATATCGTATTCAATCGGATAGGCAATGACGGGAATCTCATTTCTGATAACTGTAGAAACGAACCTTTTTATAAAACCTCAAAACGTTGAAGATAATGAAAGAAGATGTAGTAGCTGCAAATCTCGCAAATTGCGTCAAAGTATCAATGAATGAAAGGAATGCGTTAACAGGCAAAATGTCACTTCAGGCCAACTGGAGCAACATATAAAGGTAGATTTGGATGAAAAGACCATTTATAATGGAGTTGCCAAAAGCTTCTGTACTTGCTGGAATGATGCGTTGTCTGTAATAAAGAAACATGTTTGGAAACAACAATCTGATACATTGCCATTTTCACTATGTTTTCCAAAACTTGTCGAACAGTTTAAGCAAAAATCCAAGTTTCTTGAGTACATATATAGCCACGTTTGTGATTACAATCTCAATCGCCTGACTATTGAGATTAATACAGAAAACATATTAAAACGGCAGGATGAAATACTTGCAAAAGTTAATGAACTGAAACATCCAATAACCTGTAAAGTATCAATAGATACGCTACAATTTTTCTTTTCGTAGACAAATCTTAATCTGTATCTTCGTGGCATGAAAGAAGATATACGAAAAATACGGATGCGCCAAAAGTGGCTTGGGATATACACCGAAACGGGTTCTGTGACAAAAACAGCCCTTCGGTGCGGGATTGCCCGTTCCACGTTATACCGTTGGATAAATCGCGAGAAAGAACAAGGTAAGTCAAAATTGTCCGATAAGTCTAAACGCCCATCAAGACTCGCAAATATGAAGGTAACGCCTGGAATTGAAACCATTATTCTTAATCTGCGTGAGACGAGAAAATGGGGAGCGCAACGGATTGCCAACTATCTGCTTAGGAAGAGAATAAAACTCTCAGCCATGACCGTGTGGCGTGTGTTAAAAAGGCATCAGGTTAAAGCTGTTGTGAAACGGCGTAAAAAGTCAGACTATATCAGATATAGTAAAGAAATTCCTGGGGAAAGGATCCAGCTGGATGTAATGAAAGTACGAAATGGAGCATATCAGTTCACGGCCATAGATGATTGTACCCGTTTGAGGACCATTCGTGTATATCCCAATAAAAAAGCGGAAAGTACAATTCATTTTTTAGGAGAGATACTGAACACCTTTCCTTTTCCCGTTCAGCGGATACAGACTGATTGGGGAACAGAATTCTTCAATTATGATTTCCAATATGAACTGCATGACCATTTTATCAAGTTCAGACCTATCAAACCAAGGACTCCACATTTGAATGGCAAAGTTGAAAGGTCTCAGCAGACCGATAAGACAGAGTTTTGGAATCTTATAGATTTGTCGGATAAGACACTTGATTTGAATGCGATGGCTATGGAATGGCAGGAGTTCTACAATAAGAAACGACCACATTCCTCGCTGAACGGCAAGACTCCGATGCAAAAACTCAAGTCTGTTGAGCACCTTATTCCAATCCAGCCCGATGTGAGTGAAAAATTCTTGGAGTCAAACGAAGAAATCCTGCCACGTAATTACGAATATCTTAAATTCATAAAACATAGAAATAAGAAAGCTGTTGTTCAATAAGCTGTGGAGAATTACAAATATATCACTGACTGTTAACACTTTTAAGCTCATCGGTCGGGGAACGGCCAGCGCCAAGGGGCGGGACCACCCGTCCCGACGAGCGTAAAAATGCGGCAAGCTAATGTAGCGAATCTGTTGTTATAGCACAAATAACCGTTATTCCACCCAATATCAATGGGATGTTTATACGGGGACATCATATAAAACTTCGATATGTTGTGGCTATTGTAGCCATTATTTTGATGTGGGCTGTTGCTGCTTCTGTTAGTAGCCTGAAATATAAGGAAGAATCATTCGCACATTATTGCATGCATCGGGTGGTGAAGGAGCAGTCTAGATTCATATTGCAAAGAATGGAGAAACTCACAACAAAGGAATAGCATCTATCGTGTATAAAATTACTGTTTATTAAGAATTTATCCTTTTATTTTCTTATTGAAATATCTATAATGATTTTCTTATGACTATTAGATCTTTCATCAGGTATTAACAATAATAATTTAAAGATTATGATTTACGGATATATTAGAGTCAGCAGTGATAAACAGACAGTAGAGAATCAGAGATTTGAAATCAATAACTTTTGTGCGAGGGAAAACATCAAAATTGATGGTTGGATAGAAGAAACTATCAGTGGAACAAAAGCTTATAACAAAAGGCAACTCGGAACACTTTTAAGACGAATACAAAAAGATGATTTGATAATATGTGCAGAACTCTCTCGGCTTGGTCGTAATTTATTCATGATAATGGAAATACTCAATATCTGTATGACAAAAGAATGTCGAGTATGGACTATTAAAGATAATTACAGGCTTGGAGAGGACATACAGAGTAAGGTTCTGGCTTTTGCTTTTGGTTTATCTGCAGAGATAGAACGTAACCTAATCTCTCAACGAACAAAAGAGGCTTTAGCTCGTAAAAAAGCAGAAGGTGTTATCCTTGGTCGTCCGAAAGGAAAGAAAAATGCTCATGACAAGTATAAACTATCGGGTAAAGAAAATCTTATTCGAGAATTATTACAAGTGGGTGTATCTAAACGCAAAATAGCTAAAATATGTAAAGTTGATAGAAATACATTATCTCGTTT
>UMHB01043295.1_pt1 | contig 12805 bp, 7 predicted proteins | sample 1965441 | NCBI WGS metagenome assembly UMHB01 (sample SAMEA4836089, study PRJEB28245) | human gut metagenome | biome: gut microbiome; material: fecal sample | place: Denmark | collected 2008 | reverse complement strand
ACGAAGAGCCAGTACCCATGCACGGAAAGACCGAAGGTGCTACTGCCCCAGCCGAAGACGATGACCCGGAGGATGCCGTTTACCGCAGTCTGGACTGGGAGACCAACCCGCCCATCAACGGATTCTATGAGATGATGATGTCACTCACACCCGAAAGGCGTGCCGAACTGCGCCGGATGGGAAAGGAAAAGATGGATGCCAACACCGCCAAGCAAGCGGAAACAGCCCGACCGCAATCTGTGCGCCCGGTCTATCCGGTAGAGAACGGTTTTGAGGCAGAGGGAAGAAGACGGATTGAGCGTGCGGAAAGGGAGATGCGCGAGGAGGAAGCAGTCCTGACACCGGAAGAGCGGCAACGCCGGAAGGAAGAGGCGATGATGCCCCGCCCGTTCAAGGGCATCATGGAAGCGCACCTGAAAGACGGCTCGCTGGTATGGGAACACACCGGCGGTGTCCGCTTCCAAATCGGGGTGCTGAAGGATGTCACCCGGTACGGGGCGACCTTCCAGCCGCTCGACATGGAGGGGATGCAGGCGCAGAAGGCACAGCTCTACATTGACCTGCGCAACACCTATGAGCGGCTCTACACCCATGAAGCGGAAAACCACGAGGAGAACGCCCTGCTGCGGCGTAACCTGAACACCTACTATGACGAGTTTGTCATGCGCTACGGCAACCTGAACGCCAAGCACAACGCCAAGCTCATCCTGATGGATGCTTCGGGGCGCAACATGCTCTCGCTGGAGCGCGGAGAGAACGGGCAGTTCATCAAGGCGGACATCTTCGACCATCCCGTTTCCTTTTCGCAGGAAACGGCAGTCGCCGCGGAATCGCCGGAAGAAGCCCTGTCCGCCTCGCTCAACCGCTACGGCGGGGTGAACCTGCCGTACATGGAATCCATCTGCGACATGCCGCAGGAGGACATGCTGGAAGCACTGAAAGGCAAGGTGTACTACAACCCGATAGCGGGGAACTACGAGATAGCCGACCGCTTCATCGCCGGTAACGTGGTGGTGAAAGCGAGGGAGGTGGAGGAATGGATAAAGGAACACGAGGGGCACGGGATGATGCCGCAGGCACGGGAGTCTTTGGCGGCTTTGCACGAGAACATCCCCGAACAGATCCCGTTTGAGGACCTGGACTTCAACTTCGGGGAACGATGGATACCCACAGGCGTATATGCTGCCTACATGAGCCGTCTGTTTGACACGGACGTGCGGATAAGCTACTCGGAGAGCCTTGACGAGTATTCGGTGGCGTGCAGTCACAGGACGATGAAAATCACCGACGAGTTTCTGGTAAAAGGGTACTACCGCCACTATGACGGGATGCACCTGCTGAAACACGCTCTGCACAACACCTGCCCCGACATGATGAAGAAGGTCGGCGAGGACGAGAACGGAAACGACATCAAGGCACGTGACAGCGAGGGCATCCAGCTCGCCAATGCGAAGATTGACGAAATCCGTAACGGCTTTACTGAGTGGCTGGATGAACAGTCGCCGGAATTCAAGAAACGGCTGACAGATATGTATAACAACAAGTTCAACTGCTTCGTGCGTCCGAAGTACGACGGCTCGCACCAGACCTTTCCCGGACTTGACCTGAAAGGGCTGGGAATCACCGACCTGTATCCCAGCCAGAAGGACTGCATCTGGATGCTGAAACAGAATGGTGGGGGTATCGCGGACCATGAGGTGGGAACCGGCAAGACGCTGATAATGTGCGTGTCGGCATACGAAATGAAGCGGCTGGGACTGGTACACAAGCCGATGATAATCGGGCTGAAAGCCAACGTGCGCGAGATAGCGGAGACCTACCGCAAGGCATACCCGAATGCCCGCGTGCTGTACGCATCGGAGAAGGACTTTGAGGCGGCAAACCGCGTGCGATTCTTCAACGATATACGGAACAACGACTGGGACTGTGTCATCATGTCGCATGACCAGTTCGGAAAAATCCCGCAGTCGCCGGAGCTGCAACAGCGGATATTGCAGGCGGAGCTGGACACGGTGGAGGAAAATCTGGAAGTGCTCCGCTCGCAGGGCAAGGACGTGTCGCGGGCAATGTTGAGGGGACTGGAGAAGCGCAAGTTCAACCTGCAAGCCAAGCTGGACAAGGTGGAACACGCTATAAAGTCGAGGACGGACGATGTGGCAGACTTCAGGCAGATGGGCATCGACCACATCTTCGTGGATGAGTCGCACCAGTTCAAGAACCTTACGTTCAACCCCCGGCATGACCGTGTGGCGGGTCTGGGCAACTCGGAAGGCAGCCAGAAGGCACTGAACCTGCTGTTTGCCATCCGCACCATTCAGGAGCGGACGGGAAAGGATCTGGGGGCGACGTTCCTGTCGGGCACGACCATCAGCAACTCGCTGACGGAGCTGTACCTGCTTTTCAAGTACCTGCGTCCGAAGGAGCTGGAAAGGCAGGACATCCGATGCTTTGACGCATGGGCGGCAATTTTCGCCAAAAAAACGACGGATTTTGAGTTCAATGTGACGAACAACATCGTGCAGAAGGAACGCTTCCGCTACTTCATCAAGGTGCCGGAGCTGGCGGCGTTCTACAACGAGATAACGGACTATCGCACGGCAGAGGATGTGGGCGTGGACCGTCCGCACAAGAACGAGATACTGCATAACATACCGCCCACGCCCGACCAGGAGTATTTCATCAAGCAGCTGATGGAATTTGCCAAGACAGGCGACGCCACACTGCTGGGACGCGGAAAGCTGTCGGAAACGGAGGAGAAGGCGAAGATGCTCATCGCCACGGACTACGCAAGGAAGATGGCACTGGACATGCGCATGATAGACCCGGCGTATGAAGACCACCCGGACAACAAGGCGAGCCACTGCGCAAGGATGATAGCGGAATACTACCGCAGGTATGACGCACAGAAAGGAACGCAGTTCGTGTTTTCGGACTTGGGTACTTACCAGCCGGGGCAATGGAACGTATATACCGAAATCAAGCGCAAGCTGGTGGAGGACTACGGCATACCCGCCCATGAAATCCGCTTCATTCAGGAATGCAAAAGCGAGAAGTCAAGGAAAGCGGTGATAGAGGCGATGAACGAGGGATATGTGCGCGTGCTGTTCGGCTCGACCTCGATGCTCGGCACGGGGGTGAACGCACAGCGCAGGGCGGTGGCCATTCACCACCTCGATACGCCGTGGCGACCGTCCGACCTTGCCCAGCGTGACGGACGTGCGGTCAGAAAGGGCAACGAGATAGCGAAACTGTATGCCGACAACAAAGTGGACGTAATCATCTATGCGGTGGAGAAGTCGCTGGACTCGTACAAGTTCAACCTGCTACACTGCAAACAGACGTTCATCTCGCAGCTGAAGAGCGGTGCGTTGGGCGCACGAACCATAGACGAGGGGGCGATGGACGAGAAGTCGGGCATGAACTTCTCGGAGTACATGGCTATCCTTTCCGGGAACACCGATCTGCTGGAAAAGGCGAAGCTCGAAAAGAGAATAGCCTCGCTGGAGGGAGAGCGCAAGTCCTTCAACAAGGGCAGGCGCGAGTCGGAGCTGAAGCTGGAGGAAAAGACCTTGGCATTAAGGAACAACCAAGTTGCCATAGCCGCCATGACTGAGGATTGGGAGAAGTTCATGGCTACTGTACAGATAGACCGTGAGGGTAACCGGCTCAACCCGATAAAAATTGACGGGCTGGATTCGACAGACGAAAAGACAATCGGAAAGCGTTTGCAGGAGATAGCCAAGAATGCCACGACCGGCGGGCAGTACAAGCGCATTGGAGAACTGTACGGCTTCCCCATCGAGGTGGTCAGCGAGCCGACGCTCAGGGACGGACTGGAATTTACCGACAACCGTTTTGTGGTGAAGGGAAATCTCAGGTACAACTACAATAATGGGCATCTGGCGATGGCTGACACGCACGCCGCCGCCACTAACTTCTTGAACGCACTGGAAAAGATACCGGGCATCATCGACCAGCATCAAAAGAGGAACGAAGTACTGGAGCAAGAAATTCCGCAACTCCAAGCGATAGCCGGCAAGACATGGAAGAAGGAAGACGAGCTGAAACAGCTGAAGTCCGAACTCGCTGCACTGGACCGCAAAATACAGCTGGAGCTGGCTCCGCCCGGTGAGAATGTCCCCAACGGAGAAAAGCCGTCCTTACAGGAAGGAGCCGAACCAAAACCGGTGTCTATGGAGCCGCAGCTGCAATCTGGCTATGTCATGGGTGATTTGCAAAAGGAAAACAAACCGAAAGGTTTGAAACTGTAATTAAAAGACGGTTGTCATAAGGCAGCCGTCTTTTATTATGAGATTATTTGTTGCAATTGTAAAGAAATACATTCTTAAGTGAATGTGACGGAAAGTATCATTACCATGCGTGCCTGCTTGCCAAGCCATATACCGGTTATCTGCTTTACAGTTTTCATGTGAAGCCCGACACTTATGAGGTCGGTGTCATTTATGTGCATTCACCCGAACTTCGTAAACTCGGTATAAAGGAGCTTCATTTAGTAAAAGCCATAAAAATAAAGAAATAATCCATTGTTCTTTGACATACATATGAAAAATAAGGGGGTTAGATGATAAAAAGCTCTGATTAGAGGCCTAATACGAACGGATTTTTGTAAATTCGCAAAATTTTTAGAAATCCGAAATGATAATACAAGGTCCTGAAATATATTATGCGGCATCCTGCCTGATACTGGTCGTTACGTCACTGTTTTGTGCGTTGGTGCGTTATTTCCACATGTGCCGTCCGTTTGACGAGGAAGAAGCCTATTTCTATCCGGCCCGCAAGCTCATCACGATTGTCTATGCCTGTTTCGCCCTGCCTGTGGTATGGCTTTTCCGCATGGACAGCCCGGACGCATACTTCTTTATGCGTGTTTTTCTTATGCTGCTGTTGCCCGGTGCGGGCGTGTTGTCGTTCCGCCGGTTTTTCTTCAGCAAGACAAGACACCGCAGACTGATATTTGTATTGTCCGGTATCATTCCTCTTGTCATTATACTGGTCTGTTGGATATACGGCTGGATTGGTGGAGATACCCTCTACCGCCATCGTGATATGCTTCTTCTCCTTATCGGAGGATATTCCCTGCTGCTTACAGCCATGCTGTTGCATACCACAAGCTGGCTGTTGCGCCAGATTCGCCTACACATGCAGGAAGAATATTCCAACAGTGAAGATTTTCCGGTACGTTTTGCCGGTTTTGTCGTATTCATGCCGGTGCTGTATCTGGGAGCCGCATGGTGGCTGTTTTTTACAGGCGACCATAATTATAACATGTGGTTCCAGCTGGTCATTTCTGTCATGCACATCGTACTTTTGATACGGATATTGCATCCGCAACGAAAAGAATATCGGGAGGTGGTAGAAGAAACGGAAGAACTCATAGCGGAAAAAATAGAAACGGTACTGTCCGACCGGGGAAGCGGCAGCAGCCTGCTGTCTGTTGATGCCAAGGATGAACTGGAAGCGAAAATACGGGCAGCATTGACCGAGGACAGGCTTTACCTGAATCCGAACCTGAAAATCGGCGAACTGGCAGATGCGGTAAAGAGCAACCGGAAATATGTATCCATTGTCATGAAAGAACGTTTCGGTTCCTTTTATAAGGAACTGAACCGGCTCAGGATTGAGGCCGCTGTCCGATACCGGGAAGAACACCCTTCGGCAAGCCGTGAAGAAATTGCTACACATTGCGGTTTTTCCAATGTAAGGACTTACAGCCGAAACCTGAAATCCGGGATGCAGGACAAGAACACAGAAGGACAATTTAAGGAAATTCCCTGAATTGTCCCTCATTATGAGCATTTTTCCTTGAATTGTCCTTCAAATTTTCTAAGATTGTCCTCTCACTTTCCGTTAAAATCCGCTAACTTTGCAAGCGGAATTTAATAATTGAATGACAATGTATTTTGATTTACAGCACATTTCAGGAAATATGGCAATCTGTTCAGGCAACATTCCGTTGTCCGCTGCATCGTGCATATACCTTTATTCAAAAAAGTGTCTTGTAAATTTGGATATGTGTGAGATTTGTGTAAACACACACACACACACACACATTGCGACCGGCGTATCTTCGCGCGTTAATATACTTATTATCATCAATACATGCAAGGGTGGAAACTCCTTTTTACGGGAGCTTTCCGCCCTTTTCCGTATTCGTATGCCCCGTTTAACCCATTAAAACAAAAGTCGTATGAATACCGAAATAACCATTATAGCAAGTATATTCCTGTTGCTGGGCGGACTGGCAGCGTTTCCGTTTACGCTCGATTACAGCAATACTTCATGGATGCCCCGATGGATGCGTCCTGACGTGGACTACATGGAACGTCCGTTCCGCTATGACTATCCGGCACGCGGCATACATATATTCTTCTCCGTCCTGACGATGTTTGTGGGAGCGATGTCACTACTTACCTTGCTGGACAAGTCTTTGTCCCGGACGGTGACACCGGGGCAGTGGTTCGACAGCCTTGCCCTTGTTCTTCCTGCCTGCCAGGTGTCGTGCATCCTGTTCCTGCGTCAGGAATACAACGATCCGTTTGAGTATGCCGACCGCCTTACCGGGTTCAATATATGGAAAGTCGCAGCCGCTCTTTGCCTGATACCACTTCTGTGGCTGCCATACGTTGCCGGTCTGTTGGATTCTTCCATATACCGTTTTGCGGTACTTTCCTGTAATCTGCTGGCATACACCTTTCTTGTTTACGATTATAGACGTGTTTACAGGAAGCGTTTCGATTACGAATATACCGAAGACATCGGTTGGAAGGAAATGTATCCGGAAAGCCTGTACCTTTTGGCCTATCCGGTCTGTTCGGTTATCCTGCTATGGTCCCTATGGCAAAACAAGGAGTCCTGTATTATCGTATATGGGACGGGGTTGATTGTTTTCAGCCTGACGAAGACAGTATGCCGTTTTCATCCGGCAATCCGGGGAGATGAACATGAACGCAGCGAATACATCTGGTACATGCCGCGTGAAATGACAACAGACCATGCAAAAATGATTTACCGTCTGGCGCAGAAAGGTAAAGGGATATTTGCCGACACACGTCCCTATTACGTGGTTGTCAGCCGCCGCTGCCATTCCACCCGTTACCAGTTCCAGCTTACTACTGAGGGGGAACGTCAAAAAAGGATTCTTCTCAATGGAAACATACGTGTCCTGACCTGTAGGAAATTCGATTCTCTATCCGCAGCCAGCCTTTTCCGGCTGCAACTGCTGGAGCAATACTGGAACACATACTATAATAATTTTTTCCGTTACGAGTCACGTGCCCGTTTAGATTTTGAAAGAGACTTGAAGGCATGCACGGAGAACACAGACTGAATAACGGAGTTTTCGTATTGTAGATTTAACTATTAAACAAATAAAAATATGACATACTTGAATAAATGGATTACGACCGCACTGCTGTCGCTGCTGTTGCTACCGGTGACGGCGCAGCAGAAAGCAGATACGACCTACACTTTCCGGTTCGTGCCACGGGAAGACATGTTCTATGTGCCTTGGAGCGGCAATGACATGGAACTTGCCCGTCTGCTGGAGTGCATCGAAAGCAACAAGACGGACATTCTTGACGGCAAGCTGCCGCTTTATGTCGATGGCTACTGCAATTCATTAGGCCGTGAAGCCGATAACCTGGGTACGGCGAAAATCCGTGCCAACCGCGTAAAATCAGAACTGATTGTCCGTGCGGGAATCAAGGAAGAAAGTTTCGTCACCCGCAACCATGCGGCAGAGGGTGATTTCGTCACCGTGCGCCTGACGGTACCAGTAAAAGAAACTGCTGTAACGGATGTGGAAGCAGAGGCACGGCGCAAGGCGGAAGCCGAGCGCATGGAAGCCGAGAAACGTGCCGGACAGGAGCGCCTCGCCGAGGAGCAGCGCAAAGCGGAAGAGGCCCGACTTGCCGATGAAAAGGACGGAGCCGAAAGAACGGCCCAACAGCAACAGACGGCAACACAGCAAAATATCCTTGCCGACACGCCGTCGGAAACAGCAACTGCCGAAAATTATCATTTTGCCATCCGTACCAATCTGCTAAGGATTGTAACCCTGACACCCGACCTTGGCGTGGAATGGCGTATCAGCCCATCGTGGGGCATTGCCGTAAACGGCTCATGGACTTCATGGAGCTGGAGCGACAAGGACCGCCGCTATGCCCTTTGGGAAGTGACCCCGGAAGTGCGTTACTATATGGGCGAGAAGAAAGCCTGGTATCTGGGCGCGATGTTCAAGGCCGGACAGTTCAACTACAAGCTCTCCGAAACAGGCAAGCAGGGCGACCTGATCGGCGGCGGCATCACCGGCGGCTACCAGCTACGGCTGAACAAGGCACTGGCCCTCGATTTCAGCCTCGGTCTGGGCTACCTGAATGCCGACTATGAAAAATATGAAGTCATCGACGGTGTACGAGTGCGCAAAGGCAGCGAGGCAAAGGACTGGTGGGGACCCATCAACGCCGGCGTGACATTGGTATGGAAATTATTCTAAGGAAGGAGGACAATATGGAACAGACAAAATACAGATGTCGTTTATCAAGAATATTGGTCGTTCGTAAAACGGATTTTCACCTTTTCGGGAAAAAAGTCAAATTTGCGGCAGTCTTGCTGACCGCATCACTACTCTCTTCCTGTGTGAAGTACACGCTCTATGACACTCCGCATCCCGACAGGGGGGCAGTCACCGTCAGCCTGACGGGAGTGTCGGCAGACGATGATTATGTACTCGACATCGACGGGAAAGCGACCGGCATTGACGGTTCGCCTTTTACCGCCCCCGACCTGCTCACACCGGGAGCGCACAGCCTGGTGGCCTATAATCATGCAGACGGCTTCACCTTTGACGGACGGACGGCGCGGGTCGATGCCCTCAGCGGCAAAAGCCGTGCGGACGCTGCGGCCGTCATCCCCCTGCCGGGCTATCTGAAGTCCGTCAGCCGGGAGATTACCGTCACAGCCGATGACACGCTGCGTGTCAGCCTTGTTCCGCAGCAGCGGGTGCGCGACCTGCACATCGAGTTCACCGTAACGCAAGGCCGCCCCGAGCTGATACAGAGCGTCACCGCCACCCTCGGCGGCATAGCCGGCGCCTTCGACATGGAGGCGGAACAGACCGTCGGCGAACCTGTCTCCACGGTCTTCGCCTTCACCCGTGAAGGCAGCAAGCTCACGGCCGACCTGCGCCTGCTGGGTACGATGGGAGACGTGCAGACGCTGGTGCTGGACATCGTCTTCACCGACGGCGGACGCACACAACATACGGAGGTAGAACTGACCGAGGCCATGAAGGAGTTTAACGGCGACATGACCACCGCCTACCGTGTGACCGGAACACTGGAAACGCCCGTCGGCATGGAAGAAGGCAAGGGCGAGATTACCGGATGGGAAACGGGGGACGGAGGCGACGTTAGCGCGGAAATGTAAGACAATTAACAATTAACAATGAATAAAATGAAGACTAAACACTTTGCACTCGCAGTGCTGGCATTGTCACTTGCCGCCTGCAACAATGAAAATGAGATTTTGAACAACGACGGCCCCGTAGCCGCACAGTTCACCGCCGACATCTATAAGGCCGTATCCACCCGCGTCAATTCGGAGGGGACCGGCTTTACCGACAACGACTGTATCGGCATCAACAGCGAAGACATCACCAACGTGCCCTACGTGAGAGAGAACGGCCAGTTCGGGCCCAAGGGTACAACCATCTATTTCAATGACACCGAAACGAAGACCTTCAGCGCCTACTACCCGTATAGGGAGGACAGCGAATTGCAGAATGGAATCGTGTCAGTCAACACCGATCAATACGGTCAGGGCCCCGAAATAGACTTCCTTTTCGCCTCGGGAGCCACGGGCAGCACCAGCAGCCCGACGGTGAGCTTCACCGGCGAGCATGCGTTCAAGCACTGCATGAGCCTCGTCAAGTTCAATTTTTTGGAGGGCGAAGGCGTTGACTTCAGCGAAAAAATTCTTAAACACTGCATATTAGAGGGTCTGAAGACTGTAGGCACTTTCAACACCACTACCGGTGAAACCGCCCTGACTGTCAACTATCCCTCGCCGATTACCATGTGGTTTGACGACGGCGCCACCACCTCGCAACTCTTCATTTTCCCGCAGACATTGGATTTTACAACGCCCCTTAACCTGAGTGTGGTGTACAACGGCGTGGAATACACAGCCACGCTGCCGAATCCATCCAAGCCCGAAGCGAATCAGTTCTCCGCAGGCTATGCCTACACCTATAACATCACGCTCAACAACAAGGGCATCACGGTGGAAGAACCGGAGATTACCCCGTGGGAACCCGGAAATTCGAACGATGTAAGCATCACGCTGTAAGCCCCACATACCGCTGCCCCGGCGCAAGCGTCAAGCCGGAGCTGCCCATAGACACTATGGTGCGACGGCCGCCTTCGCAGGCGGCGGCAGCACAAAACGAAAACAAATAAAAAACATCACGATATGAAGAAAAGACATTCCATCCATCTGCTTCTTGCCGCAGCCGCCCTGCTCCTTGCCACGGCAGCCTGCACGAAGGACGAACTGGCGGACGGCGACCGTCTGCCCGAAGGACAATACCCGCTGGAGATAGCCCGCATCACCCTCAGTGTGGAGGGCGGCGAGGCACAGCCCTGGGGCACACCGGCGACGCGCGTCAGCGAGAACGGGGACGGCACGGGCAGCAAGTTTGATGCGGGCGACCCGTTCGCCGTACAGATAGACGGCGAGGGAGAGGTCGGCACCTACACCGTGCAGGACGACGGTTCCGCCGAAGCCGAAATACCCCTGTACTGGAGCGACAGGGACGAGGACCACACCGTCAGCGCCTGGTACCCCGCCACGGACGGCACCCTCGACCTCGGCGACCAAAGCCAAAGTCTTGCCTACCTGCTGCACGGCACGGGAACGGGCGACTACCTGACCCCGGTCATGCTGACCTTCACCCACTCGTTGGCAAAGGTGCGCGTCACGCCCACCGGCGATGCGCTCGGCGAAGTGCAGAGCCTCCAGCTCTATACCTACACACAGTGTACTTATGAAAAGGGTACGGTAGTGCAAGGCTCGCAAGAGGGCTGGATAGAGATGAAGAAGTGCGAATACACCGAAAACGGCAACGCCTTCACCTGCTGGGAGGCGAACGTGGTGCCCGGCTACACGATAACCAAGCTGATGGCGAACAACGACAACAAGGAACGCGACCTCTCTGCTGCCATCACCCCCGTGGCAGGCAAGTTCTACAACATCACGCTGAACAAGGACAAGGGATATACCGACGACGGACAGGGCAACTACACCGTGACTACTGCCGAGGGCCTGAAGAACATCGCCAAGCTGGTGAACGAAGAATGGAAGTCAGACATCAACATCACCCTGACGGCCGACATCAACCTCTCGGGCATCGACTGGACACCGATAGGCATAGACTATAACCACCAATACACCGGCACCTTCGACGGCGGCGGCCATACCATCACGGGGCTGGCCGTTACGGGAAGTGACCAATATGCGGGCCTGTTCGGACATATCGGCTTCGGCGGCACGGTGAAGAACGTGACGCTGAAGGACGTGAAGATAGAAAGCAATCACAGTAGCGGCAACGTCGGCGGCGTGGCGGGATGGAGCTATGGCAACATTGAATACTGCTCGGTGTCGGGCAGCGTCAGCAGCAACTCCACCGCAGGTGGCGTGGTGGGCTATCAATCGGACGGTGCCATCACCGGGTGCAACTCCTCAGCCACAGTGAAGGGAATGGTGCGGGCAGGCGGCGTGGCAGGTGCAACAAATAGTGGTGCCTCCCTGACCGGCTGCTATGCTACGGGCAGCGTAAGCGTTGAAAATAACACCACAAGTGCTGCCTATGCCGGCGGCGTGGTGGGATCTAACGGAGCAAGTAGCACCCTGACCGCCTGCTATGCCACGGGCAGCGTGACCGGTAGCGGAAGCGGCACCATCTATACAGGCGGCGTAACGGGAACCAACGATTGTGGCACCCTGACTGCCTGCTACCATGCCAAATGGACTGTCAGCGGCCCGGGAGGAGCCACAGGCGGCGTGGCGGGACGGAACTTCAAGGACTTCATGTTTGGTGGCGGTATCATCACCGCCTGCTACTGGGGAAGCAATCCCGACACAGGCATCGGCTACAATGAGGGAGGCAGCACCACCATCGAAACCACCAAAGTGACGGACGGTAACTGGCAGAATGCCGCTAACGCCATGAACGCCGCATTGAACGCTGAAAGTTGGCGATACACATTTGAACCCGGCAATTCATTACCTCTATTGGTGCAGAATCCATAAAAAGGCAGCCCAAAAGTTTGGCTGATTGGATATAAAATAGTAAATTGTAGGCATTTATGATACGCAAGATACTGACAACTTACGCTGCACGGCTGGATGAATATCTGGCCCGCTCACACCGGCAGCCCGAAGGGGTGGCCGAGGTCGGGCTGATAGGCTCTGCCGGCGAGCAATGCCCCAACAAGCTGGTGGTCTCTCTCGTTAATCTGGAACGGGAAGCCAGCGGCGACGGCGGCAGTATATGAAGGCTGCCTCGGTTCGAGGTCGGCAATTCATTGGAAAAGAGATAATAAGAGAATAAAAAAACAGAAATTCCCATTCCGGGCGGGAGCATCAGTGCCCGGTAACATCATACAGAATCGCAGCCCGCTGCCGTAAGGTCAGTGGGCTGTATTTTCATAAGGAGAAATCATAAAAAAGATGAGGTAAACCGCATGAAACAGAAAACAATAGCAACCAGACACCTGCGCACCAA
>UMHB01058668.1_pt1 | contig 12984 bp, 10 predicted proteins | sample 1965441 | NCBI WGS metagenome assembly UMHB01 (sample SAMEA4836089, study PRJEB28245) | human gut metagenome | biome: gut microbiome; material: fecal sample | place: Denmark | collected 2008 | reverse complement strand
CTCCTTCTCTTTTGGGTACACGACCCGGTTCATGGCTGTTCTCCGGAGTGCGTCCACTCCTTTGCTTGATGTCATTTTATCATATATACTGCAAAACGAACCGTTCTTCGCACAATCTGTCGTTTTGGATGCATGATTTGCAAAAGTTACAATAAAGTTTCAAATTTTATTGTGCTAATACACAAATATCACCGCATTGCATTTGTGCACCCTGCCAGACAACAAAAAACGGCAGGGGATGCCTGCCGTAAAAATATTATTGCTTTTTGGGCAGCGGAAATAAGATCCGCAGGGTGCACCAGTTGTTTTCCCAGTGCAGCGTCATGCTGCCGCCGTGCTGCCCGACGGTGGTGCGGACGCTTTTCAGGTCCGACCCCTGCTGCGGCAGACCGTCCGCATCCAGTGCGGGGGCGGCCTCTGTATAATGCTCGAACCGCAGCATGGCAAAGCCACCCTGACTGTACACCGCCACCTTGATGAGCCGCTTTTCGGGGTCCGGCTCGGCGCGCACGGCGGCAATGGCGTTGTCCAGCGCCACGCCCACGATGGTGCACAGTTCCCGGATGGTAAGAAAGCCCAGCATCCTGCCGTCTGCCACGCTGGTGATGGTGATGTTCTCCTGCTGGCATTCCATGGTCTTGGCGGTGAGCAGGGTATCCAGCACCGGGTTTCCGGTCTTGTTCTCGGCCTCGTACTGGCGGATGTTCTGCTCTATGGCAGCAATGGCGGCGTTCTGCTTGGCCTGGTCCTGCTCCTCCCGGATGCGGGCAAGCTGGACTTTCAGTTCATGGTACCGCCGGTTGATGAGGTTGATGCCCTCCTTGCTGCGCTTGTACTGCTCGTACTGGCGGTGCAGTACCTCGTCCATGGCGGCAAGCTCGCTGTGCAAAGCGTTCTCCTGCAGCTGCTCGTGCTGCACAGATAAGATCAGCACGCCGGAAAAATCCACCAAGGTGCGGATGGAAAAAATGCTCATGTTGATCTCGCTGCCCGGCAGAAAGCCCAGATTGCTCACCGCAAAGGCGGTCAGCGCCAGCATGACCGCCGTCAGGGCGGCGCTGCCGCCGATCTGTAAGTGCCCGGCGGGCTGGGGACGGCGGTGCTGCAGATAGCACATGATGCCGAACAGCGCCCCATACACCAGCGCCAGCAGCAGCAAAGACAGGGGCTCCCATGGGCCGCGGGCGGGCCAGAGGGCGCAGTGCAGCTGCCACTCCACGCTGGCGGCAAGCTCTGCCAGAATAAACGCCCGGGCGCAGTGATACCCGGCTTCCAGCAGGGTGATGCTCCACACACCCCATAAATATAAGTAAGAAAACCCGATGGCCGTTACCATGCAGGGGATCCAGAGCCCGCCGGGCACATTGCCCGTCAGCCCCAGAAAGGCCGACAGCACCGCCGCCCACAGCAGGGTGATGCCCCCGGTGACCGCCCTGGAAAAGCGGGGCGCAAGCGCCGGGGTGAACAGCAGCACCGCCAGACACTCGGCAAGGGCGGTGTACAGCCGGGGGATATCCGGCAGCGCGGTCATGAGCCTTCACCTCCGATGTAGTCGGTCAGTGCGGCAAGAAAAGCCTTACGCTTGGGGCGGCTGACCTGCAGCTCGCAGGGGCCCACCTGCACGGTGCTCTGCCGCAGCTCCCGCACCTGTGCCAGATTGACAAGGTAGCCGCTGTTGCACCGGGCAAAGGGGCAGTCTGCCAGCTTTTCCTCAAAGGCCTTGAGGGCGCCGGGGGCAGAAAAATCGCCCTCGTCGGTGTAAAAGTGCACCCGGTGCCCCTCGCTTTCCAAGTAATAGATGCTTGCGGTGTCCAGCCGGCGCAGCCCGCCCTCCACCGGCACAGTCAGGTAGTGCTTTGCCCGCTTTTCCAGCCGGGCAACCGCCTTGAGCAGCTGCTGCGAAAAGGCAAAGTAGGGCACCGGCTTCAGCACATAGTCCAGCGCTCCCACCGAGTAGCCCCGGATGGCGTACTGCGCCATATTGGTGATGAAGATCAGGATGACGTCTGCATCCATCTGCCGGATGCGCTCTGCCGTGGTCATGCCATCCAGATGCTTCATCTCCACATCCAGAAAAATAATATCGTAGACCGCGCGGTAATTGTCCAGAATGTCCACCCCGTCCGCAAAGACCGATACCTCAAATTCTGTCCCGTACTGCCGGGTATACCGCCGGACATACTCCTGCAATACCCCCTGCACCTCCGCGTCGTCCTCTACGATCGCCACCCGGATCATGACCGCACCTCCCTTACCACACCTTTGTGGAACTGTTACGGCTCTATTATAGCGCAATCCCGTCCGGTTTGCCAAGGGGCACTCCGCAACAAAGGGCAGGGCAGCCCACAGCTGACCACCGTGGACGTCAACCCCTACCAGCTGGGCATGGAGGCTGCCAGCCAGACCATCAACCACATCGAGAACCCGAACCTTCTGGCCACAAAGATCATCGTGCCGCATAAGCTTATCCCGCGGGAGAGCTGCTGCCCGCCGGAGGAGCAGCGCTAGGAAGTGCTTTTTCAGCAAGACAGTGTCCGCTTCCGGGAGCTGCCGCGCAGCGCTTGCTATCCTGCCCCCAGAGTAGACAGCGTAAAAAACGCTGCATCCTCCGGGGGTATTTTGATGCCCCAAAAGGCACAAAAGAATGCCCGCCCACCTGTGGGAAACCACGGTGGGCGGGCATTTTATGGTTTATTGTTTGCGCGCTGTAAAAGCATTCAGAGGGCGGCGGTCTGGGGTACCAGCCGGAAGAGCATTACGGGCAGCTCGCTGTTTGCAAAATCCAGCGTAAGGATGATCGTTCCGCGCTCTGTTTCAAAAGGCATCTCCGTCTGTGTGCCGTCCGGGGCAATGCGCACAAGCGTTTTGCCTTCCAGCAGTCCGGCGGGCAGCGCAAGCCTTACCCGGCCGGTGGGCTGCGTCAGGCTGCCTGCGGTTTCAAAGGCCACACTCAGGTATTCCCCGTTCGTCCGTGCGGTCACATCCTCCGCAGAAAGACTGCCGCTGTTAGCCCACGCCGTTGCGGCTTCGATCATTTCCAGCTGCGCGGCGTTTTCTGCCTGCCCGCACACGGGGCAGAAGGTCAGCGCTTCGCCTTCCGCAGTGCGGAAAGTAAACTTCCGGCAATCGGTGCTGCCAGTGTGCGCACAGCCATCTCGCAGACAACTGGCGCTCTGAGCGCCGGTTCCGTTCGGGGACCATGCACCGAACTGGTGTCCCAGCTGATCGGTCGGGTCTGCGGTGTAGCTGTCCTTGCAGCGGGAGCAGGTAAAAACAGTATAGCCGTCTGTTTCACAGGTAGGCTCTACGGTAACAGCCTGATAATCATGGTTCAGTGCGGGCAGCTCTTTGCGGGTGGTATAGTCGCAGCGGGAGCAGGTTTCGTAAGCATCCCAGCCGATTTCCGTGCAGGTGGGAGCTTTTGCTGCGTGCTGCTCCAGAGCATGGTTCAGCGCGGGCACCTCTGCATAGGTGGTATAGTCGCAGTTTTTGCAGGTATCGTAGGCATTCCAGCCAATTTCCGTACAGGTGGCGGCTTTTGCATCGTGACGCACTAAATCGTGGTTCAATGCGGGCAGCTCCGCATAGGTGGTATAGTCACAACGGGAGCAGGTTTCGTAAGCATCCCAGCCCTTTTCCGTACAGGTAGGGGCTTTTGCTGCGTGCTGCACCAAGTCGTGACCGCCGTCGTACCGCCCTCCGCAAGTGGTGCACGTTCCCGGCCTGATGCAGGTCGCGCGGCTGTCGCCGCCGCAGGGTACGTTCTCTTCTTTTGCGTCGCAGTTGGGGTTCGTGCATATGCGGGTGTGCGTGCCGTCGCCGTTAGGATTCCACTCGCCCCATGCGTGACCGGGGATGCCGTATTCCGCGCCGCATTTTTCACAGATTTTTCCTGTGATGCAGGTGGGGGTTTGGGTGCCGCCGGTATGCCTCGAAAGATTTCCATAAATGATCTCGTTCTCCCTGCCGCAGATTGTGCATTTTATATGGACCCTATGATTGTTTGAATCAGCTTTTATGTATCCGAGAATCTCACAGATTGTTTGTTTCGTACAGACGAAGCAGTACGTATAGATATAATAATCTGCCGCTTTAACGTTTAACACGATCCCCGGTATCAGGCACACCATTGCCAGCACCGTCAAACACCGGATCAGCCATTTTTTCATGTTACTCCCTCCTTGTCATCAAACCTTGTTATCCTTTCAGATCAAACTGCACGGACAGCGATGCAAGCACGGCATCTACCACCTTCCGCGCCTGGGCAAGCATATCGATCTCCGCCACAAAAGCGATGACCTGCTCGCGCTCCTGCGCGGGGACCTGCAGCGCACTCAGACTCATACTCAGATAGCGCCGTATTTTGCGCTCCAGCGTAAAGTAGGGGTCGCACCGCCGTGCCATGTAGCCGCGCATCATGCCAGCCGTGCCCAGCTCCATCTCGTAGAAGTCGCACTCGGCGCACCCGGGCAGATACGCGCTGAACGCCGCCTGCAGCTCGGCTGTGGTGCTGCGGTGGATGATCTCCGCCGTGGCGGGGAAGGTGTACGCTTCCACATAGATATCCCGCAGATTCTCGCTCAACTCGCTCAGCGCCAGCTGCAAAGCCGTTTCCACCGCGTAGAGGTACACCGGCGAGGGGGCGTTTGCCGCCAGCGGCCTTACCGCGCCGAACTGCCTGCTGAACATCATGCCGATCAGCTCGGTCAGCACGCCGTCCTTGGTGCGGAAAATATTCTGGAACGACCCGGCGGAAACATCTGCTTCCTTTAAAATTTCTGCAACCTTGGTGTTCGTGTAGCCTTTTTCCAGAAAAAGCCGGACACAGGCGGTCAATATCCGCCGTTTTGCTTCTTTGCTGTCGTATCTGCGCGCCATTGGGAATCATCCTTTTCTATGATTGGTTTCTGACCCAATTATATATTGATTTGAGAATTACGTCAAGTAAACTTTTAAGGGCGTATTTTGGGCAGTTTGACGAGGGAGAGCTTTCTGCGGGTGCGCATCCGGGCAAAACAAAGCGCAATGGACCTTGCTGTTATCCGCTGCCGCAGCCAGACAGTTCGCGGCAGCAAAAAAGAGGCCACCGATCGGGGTGACCTCTTTTCAGCGTATTTTCAGCGTAAATCCCGCAGCAGGCGAACCCACCATCTCCATGACGGCTCTTTTGGAGTTGCTCTTTGCGTAAGATTGCAAGATAAATCTTATTTCTGACAGAAAGAGCCGGACTCGTGCAACGAGTCCGGCCCTTTCTGTGCTTTGGTTGGATCTTAAGCAAAGTTATAGTAAATGAAGAAGTTGGCTTTAGGAGTTTACAGCAGGCTCAGTGCTTCCTCGTCTGCCACAAGGATGCAGTCCGGATGCAGCTGCAGGATGCTGCCGGGGCAGGCAGGGGTCACAGGGCCGGTCACGGCGTCCTTGACGGCCTGTGCCTTGGCTTTACCGTTGGCTACCACCAGCACCTTGCGTGCCTGCATGATGGTCTTGATGCCCATGGTGTATGCCTGTTTGGGGACAAGGGCCTCGTTGCCGTCAAAGAAGCGCTTGTTGGCTTCGATGGTAGTGGGCGCAAGGTCGATGCAGTGGGTCTCCAGCTCAAAGGCTTCGCCCGGCTCATTGAAGCCGATATGACCATTGGGGCCGATGCCCAGCAGCTGCAGGTCGATGCCGCCCAGCTTGTGGATGATACCATTGTAGCGGGCACACTCGGCGGCGGTGTCCAGATTGGTGCCGTCCGGCAGGTTGGTCTTGGCCGGGTCGATATTCACCTTGCTGAACAGGTTCTCGTTCATGAAATACCAGTAGCTCTGGGGATGCTCCTTGGGCAGGCCGCGGTACTCGTCCAGATTGACAGTAGTGACCTCGGAGAAATCCAAATCGCCTTTGTTGTACCAGTCCACCAGTTGGGCATAAGTGCCCACCGGGGTGCCGCCGGTGGCAAGACCCAGTACACAGTCCGGCTTCATGATGACCTGTGCGGAGATGATGTTGGCCGCTTTGCGGGACATATCCTGATAATCTTTTGCGCGGATGATCTTCATAATAACGCTCCTTTTATAGTACTGTTACGCCTGCGTTCCGGCAGGCCTGTAAAAATTCTACGGGCAGCTTTCCGTCCGAGATCACAATATCAATATCGGACAGCTCGCAGATGTGGAATGTGCTTTTCAGTCCGATCTTGGAGGAATCCAGCAGCACGGCTTTCTGCTCACAGTCACAGCGGCGGAGCACGGTCTGCTTGAGCCGTGCTTCATCCTCCACGCCGCAGGTAAAACCGGTTTCCGGGCTGTAACTGGTCACGCCCAGCAGCAGCAGATCAAAGTTGATGCCCTCCATCGTCTGGATGCTCTGTGCACCGCAGACGCTCAGGCTGAACCGGTTCAGTCTGCCGCCCGGCAGGGACACATGGGGCTTTTCCAGCTTTGCCAGCTCCATGGCGCAGCTCAGGCCGCTGGTGTAGATGAGCATGGGCTGATCCGGGATGCACCGGGCCACCGCTGTGGCGGTGCTGCCGGAATCCAGAAACAGGGTGGTGTTGGGGCGCAGCAGAGCAGCGGCTTTTTCGGCAATGATCTGCTTTGCTTCGGCATTGCGGGCGGAACGGCGGCTCAGCAGGTCGTCTGTACCTACCACCTGCTCCACCGACTTGACACCGCCATGCACCCGCACCACACGGCGGGCTTCATCCAGTGCTTTCAGGTCGGTGCGCAGGGTCATTTCCGAAACGGAAGGGAAAGCTTCCTTGAGCTGGGCAAAGCTAATGCTGCCTTTGCGGTTCACCAGCTCCACGATTTGATTGCGGCGTTGTTCCATGGGGGATTCCTCCTGTCTGCGTTTGTCCTGTCCCATGGCACGTTCTGCTTAGTCCTCCGGGTTGAAGTTTGCCAGCAGATATTCCTCTGCTTCCGGGCACCACAGGCCGTTGTGGGCATCCACGATGTCAGCCAGTGCGGTATAGCGGGGGTCGTTGTCCTGTTCGCCCTTGGCACGCAGATCGGTCAGGGCGATGAGGGGCATGGTCAGGTGGGTGTAGATCAGCTTTTTGCCGCCGGGGATCTTGGGCAGGTTGAGGGTGGTCTCGGCAGCGGCGTTCAGACCGCCGATGTGGGTGACCATCACAGCCGGATCGATGCGCTTAGCGGCGGTCAGTTCCAGCGACTCGATCATGTCGGCGGTATTACCGCCGGTGGTGCCCATGACATGGGTAGAATTGTAGTGCACATCGTAGAAGTTCATCTTGGCGCTGAACTGCTTGTCGGTGGGGCCTGCAAAGAAGTTCAGGCAGCCGTCACGACCCAGCACAGCACTGGACAGCTCCACCACCGGCGCGATGGGGGCGTAGCAGAACACATCATCAAAGCCGGTACCGCCGGTCAGCTTCCGCAGCTCGGCAGCGGGGTCTGCCATGTTGGCGGTGTTGACGAAGTACAGGTCGATGCCGTCCTTCTCCTTGACCTCCTTCGGGGGGAAGAGGGACTCCGCACGGGCCAGACGATCCTCGTTGATATCGGTGACCACCACCATGCCGGGGCGCACATCACGGTGCAGTGCGTAGGTCAGAGCACCCAGACCCATGGGGCCTGCACCGGCCAGAATCGCCAGCTTGCCACCCTTCTTGATGCCCATATCGTGATGGTACACACCCATCTTGGTGTGGTAGGCGGCGTTGAAAGCACCGATGGAGCAGCTCATAGGCTCGGCCAGAGAAGCCTCGTAGTAAGCACGGCCCTTGTACTCCAGCAGGCAGCCCAGTTCCATGACCTCGGCAGGGATGATGCAGTAGGTGGCGTCGCCGCCGAAGAACTCGTAGGAGTAGCCGGGGCTCCACATGGTGCCCTTGTAGTTCAGGGCGGGCTGCAGGGTGAACTTCATGCCGGGCTTGAACTTGTCCTGATGCGCCTTGCCCACCTTGACGATATCACCGGCGAACTCGTGACCCATGATGGCGGGGTGCTCGGCTACATCCGGATGCACACGCTTGTGAGCAGTGCCTCCATCAGCCGGGGCGTTTCGATCAGCTGCCCGCTGACATTCTGCATGACCTCCACCGGGACGCCGTTCCCGTCATCCGGGGCCAGCAGCACCAGTGCCCCCAGCACGATGCGCCCCGGCTCATAGACCGGCGGCTGTGCCTGCAGATAGCCCAAGCGGCAGTCCTTTACCGCACTTGTCCTGCAATGGAGCAGCAGGGCATACAGGGATTTGATGTAGGTATCGCCCAGCGTTTCACGGCGGCGAAGCTGCTGCTCCACCAGCCGGGCGTCCGCTTCCTGCGGGCAGAACAGCTGCGCCGCTGCATGGATGAGGGCAGCGCGGCTGCCGGGAACCTTGACGGGCTGGATGGTCAGATGTTCCAGCAGCCCGGTCATGGACCGGGTCAGGCGCGCATAATACTGCAGCTTAGAGCCTGCGTGCGGTGCATCCTGCACAGGCTGCACCGCCGGTTCCGGTTCTGCGCGGTTCTGGCTGTACTGCGTGATAGCGTCCTTCAGCACGGCACGATCCGGTTCCAGCAGGGAAGGGCTGATGCACACCGCCGGGTAATCCAGTTCCAGCGGCACGGTGGAGATAATGAAGTCGATTTTTCTCCGACGCAGGTCGGCAGTGTTCAGCTCCCGCACCGAGCAGCACCCCTCCACCTGCAAAGAGGGAAACTCGTTTCCCAGCCGGGAAGCCAGAAAGCGGCTGGAGCCCATGCCCAGCGGACAGGCCACTACCACCCGCAGCCGCAGCCGGAACATGGCATTCTGTTCCAGCACTGCGCCAAAGTGCATGGCAAGGTAGGCCGCTTCGTCGTCCGAGATGGCGGGCAGGACGAATTGCTGCTGCACCGCATCACAGGCGGTGCGGGTGGCTTTCCACAGGCCGGGGTAGGCGGTGCGGATGGTGTCCAGCTGGGGGTTTTCGGTACGAATGTTCTGCTCCACCCGCAGCAGCATGGGGCGCAGGTGGCAGTACAGGTCATCCCGCAGGGAGGTGTAACCGGAAAGGTCTGTGTGCAGCGCCTTTTCCATTTCCCGGATAAGGGCGGCTTCCAGATTCCGCAACTCCATCTCCTGTGCGCTACCCCAAGGGTCCTCTGCGCCCAGATAAGCAGCGAGATACAGTTCCAGATACTGCGCTTCCTCAGGCGGCAGGGTCAGCCCGAAGGCGCGGTTCAGCGCCGCCACCAGCCGGGCAGCATGATTGCCCGCCGGGCGCAGCCCTCTGGGGGCACTGCCCTTGTCGCCGCCCTGCCGCAGCTGCTGAATGGTCAGGGTGCAATGGATCGCCAGCGCCAGAAAGCCTGCATCCGGCAGATGGAGCTGCTCTTCCTGTTCAAACTGCTGCAAAACCGCCCAGACCTTTTCGGCCGTTTTTGTATCCAGCAGGGTCGAGAAGATCTCGTTTTCCGGCATCCGTCCGCAGAGCACCTCTGCCAGTTCCTTTTCCGGCATACTGCTGCGCAGCAGGGCAGACACCACCCTCCGGTAGGAAGAAGCATCCCCCGGCAGCCTGCATCCACTGCTCCACAGCGGGCAGCTCCCGCAGCACGGTGCGGCGGCTGACCCCGATGCTTTCAGCCAGCGCCGCCGCCGTCACCCAGCCCTGCGGAAGGCTGAGCAGCTGCTCGATCAGCTTCCGTGCATTTGCCGACAGTTCCTCACGATACACCGCACCCATGTTGCTTCTCTCCTTTTCCCAAAAGTTACCCATTGCTTCTATTGTAACATAGTGCCACCCCGTCTGCCAGCCCCTAACGCAGAAAAGAAGTTGTGTGTTTTTTGTCACCATTGCCCGGTGACAAAAGCTTCCTTGTTCCCGTCTTGTATCCCGGCGCATCAGCAAATATGCACAAATCACCCGCGCATCCATTGGAAATGTTGCCGTATCAGCCCACTGGTGTCACCATCCTCCGGTGACAACCCCACCGCTTGTCACCATTGAAATCCGGCGCAGTATCGGCTAGAATAGTGCCAGAACGAAACGAAAGCTCCTCCGAATAACCCGTCCGCAGGCCGCAGCTCCCATGCCACAGGAGCTGCACCGCCTGCCTTTCAAGTGAAAAAGGAGAGCTACAAATGAAAAACGCTGTTTCCCGCTTTGGCAAGTTCCTCAGCGGCATGGTCATGCCGAATATCGGCGCATTCATCGCGTGGGGCTTCCTCACTGCTCTGTTCATTGAAGCAGGCTGGTTCCCCAACGAAAAGCTGGCCAGCATGGTCTCCCCGATGCTGACCTACCTGCTGCCCATCCTCATTGCAGGGCAGGGCGGCAAGATGATTGCAGGCGACCGTGGCCGCGTCATCGCCGCCATCGCCGTGGTGGGCTGCATCTGCGGCTCGGACTACACCATGCTGATGGGCGCCATGGTCATGGGTCCTCTGGCCGGCTGGGTCATCAAGCAGTTCGATAAGAAGGTGGAAGGCCATATCCCCGCCGGTTTCGAGATGCTGGTCAACAACTTCTCCATCGGCATTCTGGGTATGCTGCTGGCCATCCTCGGCTACTACGTCATCGGCCCGTTCATGACTGCCATCCTCACCGTGCTGACCGCCGGTGTGGACTTCCTTGTGGCGCACAGCCTGCTGCCGCTGGTGTCCATCTTTATTGAGCCTGCAAAGGTATTGTTCCTGAACAACGCCATCAACCACGGCATCTTCAGCCCCATCGGTGCAAGTCAGGCTGCTGAGACCGGTCGTTCCATCATGTATATGCTGGAAGCCAACCCCGGTCCCGGTCTTGGTGTCCTGCTGGCCTACTGCTTCTTCTGCAAGGACGACACCACCCGCCAGTCCGCTCCCGGAGCTGTGATCATCCACCTGCTGGGCGGCATCCACGAGATCTACTTCCCCTACATCCTGATGAATCCCGTGATCATCATCGCCCCCATCGTGGGCAACTTCTGTGCCATCCTGTTCTACTCTATGACCGGTGCAGGTCTGTCCGGTCCTGCTTCTCCCGGTTCCATCATCGCCTACATGGCAATGGCTCCCCGGGATTCCATTCTCACCGTTCTGCTGGGCGTTGTCATCGCCGGTGCTGTTTCCTTTGTTCTGTCCTCGGTCATTCTGAAAGCGACCTCCGGTCACACCAAGAGCCTGACCGACGCCCAGAACGAAATGAAGGAGATGAAGGCACAGGCTAAGGGCGAGATCCCCGAGCCTACTGCCGTGAATGTCGGTCAGATCCGCAAGATCGTCTTTGCCTGCGATGCCGGTATGGGTTCCAGCGCCATGGGTGCTACCAAGTTCCACAACCGCATTAAGGCGGAGCGCCCCGACTTGACCGTGACCAACTCCAGCGTGGATACCATCCCCGCCGACGCGGACGTAGTGGTCTGCCAGCGCGTTCTGGCTGACCGTGCCGCCAAGTGCGCCCCGCAGGCACAGCTTGTTACATTGGATAACTTCCTTGCAGATCCGCATCTGGACGCATTGTACAATGCACTGACCTCCACTACCCCGGCACTGGATGCCAAGGCCGAAGCTGCCGCCAATGAGGAGATCGTATCCGACCTGCGCAATGCAGCCGTAGCCCCTCTGGCGGCTGCCGTGACCGAGGCTTCCAAAGCCAACGGTTCCGTGATGAAGATCCAGGCGGAGGACATCCAGCTGGGTCTGCCTTCCGTCACCAAGGAGGAGGCCATCCGTGCCGCCGGTGCGCTGCTGGCAAAGCGGGGCTATGTGGATGACAGTTACGCCGATGCCATGGTGGAGCGCGAAAAGCTGGTGAGCACCTACATGGGCATGGGCGTAGCCATTCCCCACGGCACCAGCCAGAAGAAGGGCACCGTTAAAAAGTCCGGCGTTGTCCTGCTGCAATATCCGCAGGGCGTGGACTTCGGCGATGAAAAAGCCTACCTCGTGTTCGGCATTGCCGGTGTCGGCAACGACCATCTTGACTTGCTGGGCAATGTCTGCGAGATCCTTGAAGACGAGGATGCGCTGGAACAGCTCAAGACCACTTCCGATATGAACTATGTGCTGGAGCACTTACAATAACGATTCCAAAAAGGAGAGATTTTTTATGAAGAGCATCGATATCACCATTCAGGACAAAGAAGGTCTGCACGCCCGTCCCGCCGGTATCCTGAGCAAAGCTGCCAAAGGCTTTGAGAGCAAAGTCACTATGACTAAGAACGGCAAAGTCGCCGACATGAAGAAGATCTTTGCCGTAATGGGTCTGGCCGTGAAGTGCGGCGAGACCGTGACCATCGCCGCCGATGGCCCGGACGAGGATGCCGCCATCGAAGAATTGACCAAGCTGTGCAAGGACGCATGACTTCTCCCTCCGTCTATGACCATTCTGCATAAATACTGCTGACGCAAAACCGCTCCGGGCAGAACGCTCGGAGCGGTTTTACTGTCAGTATGCGTTTTTCATCACCGTGTTTTCCAGAAAGCTGAAAAACACATCGTATTCATTTGGGGTCAGCATTTTGGGAGAACTCATGATCACAAGATCATGTCCGTGGTTCCCCACATGATAGGGTGGATGAGTGTGAGAATAGGGGTTTTCCAAAACCCTCTTGACGAATTTCACATACAGTAGTATTTTTCCTGTAAATCCCACCGTCTTTGTGGATTGGTTTGAAACCACCCACAAAATGTGGTCGTGTTCATTTTGAACACAGGCACAGAAAGTGGTTGGTTATCACCGTGAGACCCACCACTTCCGTGAGGAAAAGTCCACGAAAGAACTTACCGTCCCGCAACACACCCGATTCATTTTGCCGCTTACTTCACCCGACAAAATCATCGCTACGCTGCGTGGGCGGTATTTTTCTTTTATGGTCACTTGTCGGGCGGAGGCCCCTCCATCTTGCTAACGCAAGACCGTTCGGTCGCTCAAAAGCCCCACTGGGGCTTTCATTGCTGCGCAACCGCGGCATTTTGTTTTCCGAAGAAACAAAAAATCCGAACCCTTCTCCTATTGAGAAAAGGTTCGGATTTTCATTATTTGGTGCGATGGAAGGGACTCGAACCCCCGGCCTACTGATTC
>UMHB01012802.1_pt1 | contig 13218 bp, 10 predicted proteins | sample 1965441 | NCBI WGS metagenome assembly UMHB01 (sample SAMEA4836089, study PRJEB28245) | human gut metagenome | biome: gut microbiome; material: fecal sample | place: Denmark | collected 2008 | reverse complement strand
GCGTATCTCTACACTGGCGGTCTTTTTATGGGCGCGGGTGGATCACGCAAGCCGCGCATCTAAAAAAGCCCCGCAGGGGCTTTTTCCCCCGCCGGACTGTTCGGCGGGTCGATGCTGTTCGAATCCACCCGCCTAGCCTCCGGGAAGATTATTACAAAACAGAAACTCCAGTACCCGGTTCGGATACTGGAGTTCTTGGTGGGCGCGGGTGGATTCGAACCACCGAAGCTGAAAAGCAGCAGATTTACAGTCTGTCCCCATTGGCCACTCGGGAACACGCCCAAATTCTGTTCACGTCCATTGCCGGACGACTTGTTTATTTTATCAGACTGCGGGCGATTTGTCAACTACTTTTTTCGGATTTTTGCAGCTTTTCTGCGGAAGCTGTCGGCAGGATCAGTTTTGGGTCAGATGTTTCCGGCGCTCGTAATCCCGCAAAGCGGCAATGGCTTCGCCGGACATGGGGTATAGGGCAATGAGGTTGAATATGGTCATCAGGCCGATGCCCACGTCGCCCAGGTCCCACACCACGGTATAGGCTTCCAGGCCGCCCACCATCAGCATGACAAGGGCCAGCACTTTATAGGCTGTCTGCCAGCCCCAGCGGTCGCCAAAGAGGTACGCCACATTGGAGCGGGCATAGAACAGGATGCCGATGAAGGTGGAGAAGCTGAACAGCGCCAGCGTGACGGCAATGAACACCACGCCAAAGCTGCCCAGATGGTACTGCGCCGCTGCCTGCAGCAGGTCCATGCCGGTCAGCCCAGTGGTGACATTTGCGGGAGCCAGCAGCATCATAAAGGCAGTGCAGCTGCAGATGACCACCGTGTCGATCAGGACACCCAGTGCCTGCACAAAGCCCATCTTCACAGGATCATCGCAGGAGGCAGCCGCTGCCGCACAGGGGGCCGAACCGCTGCCTGCTTCATTGGAGAACAGGCCGCGCTTGACACCGTTCATCAGCACCGCGCCAAAGCCGCCCGCGGCCACCTGCCGCAGGCCGAAGGCTTCCGAGAAGATGCGGCCCAGCACAGCGGGCAGCTGACGGAAATTTACCGCAATGATGATGACCGTCATCACGAAATAGCAGACCGCCATGATCGGCACGATAACATCCAGGCTTTTCACGGTGGCATCCTTGCGCAGGACAATGACCGCCGAGAGCACCACCAGCACCACCGTGGTCACGATGGGCGGGATGGAGAACGCATTGGCAAAGGCAGAGCTGACCGAGTTGCTGATGACCTGGCTGATGCCGCACCAGCAGATGAGGCCCGAAATGGCAAACAACACCGCGATGATGGAATGATGCAGCTTTTTGCCCCGCTTGCGCTCGGCCAGCACATGGATGTAGTAAGCTGGGCCGCCGCGCTGACCGCCATAGAGCGGGTCGGGCTGCCGGTACTTCTGGGCCAGTGTGGATTCCACAAAGGAGGTAGAGGCCCCCAGCAGGGCCGTGACCCACATCCAGAACACCGCACCGGCACCACCGGCAGACACTGCCGCCACCACGCCCACCAGATTGCCCATGCCTACCCGGGTGGCCGTGGAGACGATGAGCGTCTGAAAAGAGGAAAGGCTGTCCCTGCTCTGGTTCTTTTCGCAGACAGCGGCGATCATATCCCGGAACAGCCGCACGGGCAGCAGCCGGGTGCGCAGGGTGAACAACACGCCCGCCGTGAGCAGCAGCACCGCCATCAGCGAAATGCCGATGCCGCCGCCCACCGGCAGGGTGAACAAATCACCCCAGAGCAGGTTGTATACCGTTTCGATCAAATGGGACATTCTGAGGAGCCTCCTGTTGTGTGATTACTTTATTATAATACAGCACTTCAGGTTTGTAAATCAGAAAATCCCAGCGCAAGGAAAATAAAAAATCCGAACCCTTCTCCTATCGAGAAAAGGTTCGGATTTTCATTGTTTGGTGCGGATAAGAGGACTTGAACCTCCACCGAGTTGCCCCGATTAGAACCTGAATCTAACGCGTCTGCCAATTCCGCCATATCCGCATATTCTGTTTTGTTCGCGGGCCGCTCGGCTCGGAACGTTAGTTATTATACCACAGCCACAAGAAAAGTCAAGCACTATTTTCAAAATTGTTCGACAAAAAAATGCTCTAAATTTCGGGCACTCCGTACAGGGGCATTTGGGCCGGAATATGGTACAATAAAAGCTGACCGTCCGGCCTGTATGCCGCCGGGCGAGTAATGACGGAATGAGGGAAACCGAATGTTCAATGTTCTGATCTTCATCATCGGCGCGGGCATCATGTTCTACATGGGCCTGCGCAGTGTGCTGCAGCGCCGCCGCTTACAGCAGAAGGGCCAGCGTGTGGAGGCCCGGGTGGCAGGCACCGTTCAGAGCCGGGACGGCGCGGCTTATCTGCTTGAGTTCGAGACCGAGGGCGGCAGCCACCGCCTGCACTACCCCAAAGCCGCCAAGGGCAAGGGCTTTGCCAGCGGGGAAACGGTCACGCTGTACTACGACCCCGAAGATCCCGAAAAGATGTATGTGGAGGGCGACCGCTCCGTTCTGGGGGCCGAGGTTCTCTATTTCTGTCTGGCCGTTGTGCTGCTGGCACTGATGGTCAGCTTTAGCCGCTGAGAGGAGGTCACCGCAATGGTATTGGAACATATCGGAATGCCCCAGCCCGGGGACTGCCGGGTGGTATTCTCCGCCAGCGCCGAAGAGCTGGAAGCGGCCATTCAGGCCGAGCAGGCCGCAGAGAACCCGCCGCAGACGGAAGAGGACCTGCTGACTGCCGCCGTGAACCGGGCTATCCTGACCGGTTTTTCCACATTATATCAGGAGCTTGTGGAAAAAGAGCATCTGGTGCCCGTAACCGATCCGGATTTTGAGCTGCTGGCCGTCAACCGGGCCGAAGGCTTCCGGGCGGGAGCAGAGTTCTACTGCCTGCCGCCGCTGGAGCTGGAACGTTACACCGGCTTCACCCAGCCCATCCAGCCCCGGCCCATCCGGCAGGTGAGCATTGAACTGGAAGTGAACACCCGGCACGGCGATGAAGACCGCGCCGCCGATGCCGCAGGCAAAACGGCCCTGCGCCAGCAGGTTGCACGGGAGCTCTATGCCCAGCGCTGTGCGCAGGCCAAGACACTGGCCCGCCGGGAGCTTATCTTCCAGCTGGGCGGCTGTGTCAAGGGCACCCTGCCCAAGGACCTGGTCTCCGGCAACTATTTTGCCGAACAGCGGAACTTCAACCTGCGGCTGCAGGCCAATAACGTCAACTTTGACCAGTACCTCAAGGTGCGGGGCCAGACCGTGGAACAGTTCCGCATTGAGCTCCACGCACAGGCAGAGCAGAAGCTGCGGGGCAGTCTGGGCCTTCTGATGGTGGCCGAGCGGGAACACCTCTGGCCCACCGATGCCGAGGTGGAGGCCGCACTGGCACACTGGAAGGGTGAGCGCACCTTCCCTGCCAACGATTTCCGCAAGGTGCGGCAGGGCATCGCCAGCCAGCGGGCGGCAGAGTTCGTGGAAGCCCACTCCACTCTGCTTCCCCCGCCGGAGGAACCGGTGCTGGAAACCATCGCATAAAAAATGGGAGATGCCGCTGCCGACATCTCCCATTTTGGTTTTTTCAGGTCTCCACGCCCTCGAACTGGCTGTTATAGAGCTTGGCATAGAAGCCGCCCTGCGCCAGCAGGGTGTCGTGGTCGCCCTGCTCCACGATGTGGCCATCCTTCATCACAAGGATGACATCGGCCTCACGGATGGTGGACAGGCGGTGGGCCACGATAAAGCTGGTGCGGCCCTGCATCATCCGGGCAAAGGCAGCCTGGATGCGCACCTCGGTGCGGGTGTCGATGGAGGAGGTCGCCTCGTCCAAAATCAGCATGGGGGGCAGGCAGAGCATCACGCGGGCGATGCAGAGCAGCTGCTTCTGGCCCTGACTGATGTTGCCGCCGTCCTCAGCAATGACGGTATCGTAACCCTTGGGCAGGCGGCGGATGAAGCTGTCGGCGTGGGCCGCTTTGGCGGCGGCAACGATCTCTTCCTCAGTGGCATCGGGCTTGCCGTAGGCAATGTTCTCCCGCACGGTACCGGCACGCAGCCAGGTCTCCTGCAGCACCATGCCGTAGCTGCCGCGCAGGGAGGCGCGGGTCAGGCTGCGGATATCATTCCCGGCCACCTCAATGGAGCCGCCGTTGACATCGTAGAACCGCATGAGCAGGTTGATGAGGGTGGTCTTGCCGCAGCCGGTAGGGCCGACGATGGCGATGCGCTGGCCGGGCTTCACATCCAGATTCAGGCCCTCGATGAGGGGGCGGTCCGGCAGGTAGCGGAAGGAAACGTCCTTCAGCTCCACATGGCCGTCGGTCTCCAGCACCTTGGCGTTCTCCGCCTCAGGCACCTGGTCCTCGGCATCCAGCAGCTCGAACACACGGGCCGCGCAGGCCAGTGCGTTCTGCAGCTCGGTGACCACGCCGGAGATCTCATTGAAGGGCTTGGTGTACTGGTTGGCATAGTTCAGGAAGATGCTCAGCTGGCCGATGGTGATGCCGCCCGCCACAGCGTAAACGGCACCCACCAGACCGACACCTGCATAAACGATGTTGTTCACAAAGCGGGTGGCGGGGTTGGTCATGCTGGAGAAGAAGATGGCCTTCAGGCTCACGCTCTGCAGGCGGCCATTCACCTCGTCAAAGGCGGCAAGGCTCTCGGCCTCATGGCCAAAGGCCTGCACGACCTTCTGGCCCTCGATCATCTCGTTGACCAGGGCGGTCTGCTCGCCGCGCACGGTGCTCTGGCCCTGGAAATACTTGTAGCTGCGCTTGGCAAGGAAGTTTGCCACCACCAGGCTCAGCGGGGTGATGCAGACCACCACCAGCGTGATGGGCACATTTTCGCCGAGCATGAACAGCAGGGTGCCAAGGATGGTCAGCACGCCGCTGAACAGCTGGGTAAAGCCCATGAGCAGGCCGTCCGCAAAGGTGTCCACATCGGCGACCATGCGGCTGACGATATCGCCGGAGGGATGACTGTCCAGATAAGAGAGCGGCAGGGTCTGGATCTTACGGAGCGCGGCGTTGCGCAGGTCCCGGCTGACCGAGAAGGTGATGCGGTTGTTGCAGACACTCAGCAGCCACTGGGCAAATGCAGCCACTACGGCCACGATCACGATCTCCACCACGATGCGCAGAACACCGTTGAAGTCCACATTCCCCTTGCCCAGCATCATATCAATGGCGCTGCCGCAGAGGATGGGGATATACAGCTGGGCAGCCACGCTCACAGCGGCCACGATCAGACTGCACACCACAAAAAAGCCGTAAGGGCGGATCTTTTCCAGCACACGCCGAAGCGTTGCGTTGCGCTGTTCCGGGGTCAGCTTACTCTTTGCTTTTGCACTCATTTCTGCGCATCCCCTTTCTTGAACTGGCTGGCGTAGATCTCCTCGTAAACGGGGCAGGTCTTCAGCAGGTCGGCGTGCCTGCCCAGACCCACCATCCTGCCGTCATCCAGCACAATGATCTGGTCGGCGTGCTGCAGGCTGGCGGCACGCTGGCTCACGATGAACACGGTCAGGTCACCGGGCAGAGCGGCCAGTGCCTTGCGCAGGGCCGCATCGGTGGCGTAATCCAGCGCGCTGGCGCTGTCGTCCAGGATCAGGATCTCGGGCTTGCCCACCAGCGCACGGGCAATGGTCAGGCGCTGCTTCTGGCCGCCGGACAGGTTCCGGCCGCCCTGCTCCACAGGCTCGTCCAGCCCAAGGGGCTTTGCCCTGACAAAATCCGCAGCCTGCGCAGTCTCCAGTGCGGCCCACAGGTCAGCGTCCGCCGCGTTTTTGTTGCCCCACAGCAGGTTGGAGCGGATGGTGCCGCCAAACAGCTGGGCTTTCTGCATCACGACCGCCACACTGCCGCGCAGAGCCGCGCGGGGGTACTCCTGCGCCGGACGGCCCAGGATCTCCACGGTGCCCTCCGTGGCATCATAGAAGCGGGGGATCAGGTTGATGAGGCTGGATTTGCCGCTGCCCGTGCCGCCGATGACACCAATGGTCTGGCCGCGCTTTGCGGTAAAACTGATATCGGTCAGGCTGGGGGCACCGGCACCGGCGTAGGTCAGGCTGACATGGTCGAACCGCACAGCATCCCCGGCCTTATCCGCAGATGCCTCGCCCTTAAGGGCCGCGGGGAACTCCATGCCCGGTTCGGTGTCCAGCACAGCCTGCACACGGCCGGCACAGGCCAGCGCCTTGCTCACCTGCACGATGAGGTTCGCCAGTTTGACCAGCTCCACCAGGATCTGGTTCATGTAGTTCACCAGCGCGATCACATCGCCGGAGGCCATGCCGCCCACATTGATCTCGATGCTGCCCACATAGAGCAGAGCCACGATGGCCAGATTGATGATGACGTAGGTCAGCGGGCTCATCAGGGAGGAGATGTGGCCCACATGGAGCTGCATCCGGGTCAGCAGGTCGTTGGCCGACTCAAAGCGGTCGATCTCGCTCTGCTCCTTATCAAAGGCGCGGACCACGCGCACACCGGTCAGGTTCTCGCGGGTCAGGCCCAGCACACGGTCCAGCCGGGCCTGGGCCGTTTTGTACAGCGGGTTGGTGATGACCATGACCCCGAACACCACCACGCTCAGCAGCGGGATGGCGACCACAAAGATCCAGGCGGCCCGCACATTCACAGTGAACGCCATGACCATGGCACCAACCACCACGAATGGGCTGCGCAGGAACAGGCGCAGGAAGAGGTTCAGACCGCTCTGCACCTGATTGATGTCACTGGTCATGCGGGTGATGAGGGTGCTGGTGCCCATGGTATCCATCTCGGTAAAGCCAAGCCTCTGGATGTGCTCAAACAGGGCATGGCGCAGGGAGGTGGAATAGCCCACCGCCGCCTTGGCCGAGAAATACTGGGCCGTCAGGCTGCAGGCAAGGCCCACAACGGCCAGCAGCAGAAGGATGCCGCACCGCACAAGGATATAGTGGAAATCATGTGCTGCAATGCCCACGTTGACGATGTCTGCCATGACCAGCGGCACAAACAGGTCGAACGTGGCTTCCAGCATCTTGAACAGCGGTGCAAGCACAGCCTCGCGCTTGTAGCCGTTCAGGTGGGTAAGCATTTTATTCAAGGGGTGATTCTCCTTTCCCAGTGATAGCGGGTGTAAACTTCACAGTTCTTTATTATAGTACAGGAAATGCAAAAAAGCCAGTTCAAATCACGCCATTGCGCACTGTGCCTTGCCAGAACAAGGAAAGGGACTGCCGCACAGGGGGAGATCCCAGTGCAGCAGTCCCTTTTCATAGGAGGGTATGATTCGGAGAACAATGAGCGGCATCGAGCTTCCGGGCCTTTTTGTAGCGGTACATCTCCCGGTCGGCCCGATTCTTCACAGCCAGCACATCCTCCCCCAAAAAAGGAGCCGAACCAAAGGACACCGTGGGCAGAAAGTCCACGGCTTTTCGCCGCTGTTCCAGCTGGCGAACAAACTCCTGCGCGCACTGGGCCTCCCGGTCTGCGTTTTCCATCAGCACACAAAACTCGTCGCCGCCGGTGCGGTAGCAGTAGCCGCTGCGGGCATAGGCTTTTTTGATGCAGCGGCCGATCTCGGCCAGACAGATATCTCCCTGCAGGTGGCCGTAGCGGTCATTGATCTGCTTGAAGTCGTCCACATCGAACACCACCAGCACCCCGCCGCGGCGGCGCATCTCAGCAGTGCGGTTCAGGTAGCTGTTCTGATTCAGCAGCCCGGTAAGGGCATCCAATTGGTTCCACATCTCGCTGCAATAGATAAAGTACAGCACCGACAACAGGGTAACGCACAGCCATGTAACGTGAAGCTCCGGCAGTGTCACCTGAATGATGGTCTCAATGAGCAGAAAGATCATCAGAGGGTAGATCAGCGCCCGGCTGCGGTTCTGAAATTCCCGCGCCGTGACGAAGGTGGACACCGAAAGATACACGATGGCCGCAAAGTACATGATGATATAAATATAGAAGTATTGCCCGCGGGAATAAACGTTGTCGGCGCTGACGGAGAACACCAGCCCGGCGGGGGTGGACAGCGCAAGGAACAGCAGGTAGCACGCCTCGCAGCACACCGCCGCCCTGAACCAGCGGTTCATCCTCTTTTTCCGGTCCATGACATACACAAGGCAGAGACACACTCCCGGGGACAGGCCGAACCCCAGATAGTTGGACAGGATGTTCAACCAGCGGTAGCCCGCCGGGGTACCATCCACCGCCAGTGTCACCACCTCCAGCACCGAGATCACCGCGATCAGCGCAAAGGCAAAGAAAAATCCCTGCTTCTGCTTTTTGTTCAGGGACTCGCTGAGCTTTGTGAGGATGCACATGAAGCTCAGCACAAAAAGGTCAATGGCCGTTAATACATAAAAATATCCATTCATTGTGGCTTGTTTCACCCTTTGGACTTCTGTAATCTGGTCAGCGCGCCGACCACCTCACAATGGGCGGTCTGGGGGAAGAGATCAACAGGGGTAAAGCCCTCGGCGCGGTAGCCTTTGGCGGTCAGGAGGGCAAGATCACGGGCCATGGTCTCGGGGTTGCAGCTGACATAGACCACCCGTTTGGGGGCCATGCGGGCCACGCTCTCGATGAACTGGGGGGTGGAGCCTTCGCGGGGCGGGTCCATGAAAATGACATCTGCTCTCTGCCCGGCGGCCGCCGCTTCTGTGATCCACTGGGTGGCATCGGCGGCAAAGAAGCAGGCGTTTTTCACGTCGTTGTGCCTTGCGTTGCCGATGGCATCCCGGACAGCGTCCCGGTTCAGCTCCACGCCCACCACCTGCTTTGCCCTGCCGCTGGCGGTCAGACCGATGGTGCCAATGCCGCAGTAGGCATCCAGCACCACCTCTTTGCCAGTCAGGCGGGCGGCTTCCACAGCCAGACCATACAGCACCTCGGTCTGGTCATGGTTGATCTGGTAGAAACTCCGGGGGCTCAGGGCATAGGTTTTACCGCAGAGGGTATCCAGAATGAATCCCTTGCCGTAGAGCACCTTTTCCTCTTCGCCCAGCACCACGCTGGTGCGGCGGGGGTTGTAGTTCTGCACCACGGTGGTCACGGGGACATGGCGCTTTTCGGCTTCGGCCAGCAGAGCGCGGACAAAGTTTTTTGCCCCGGGCAGAACCGGCTGGGCGGTCACCAATACCACCATCACCTGCCCGGACACCACGCCGCGCCGCAGCAGGCAGTGGCGGAGCAGGCCGGTGCCCTTGTCCTCATTGTAAGGCTGGTAACGGCAGGTGCTGGCCGCCGCCCGCACCGCCTGCATCACGGTGTCCAGCACTTCGTCCTGCAGCAGGCAGCTTTCCACAGGCAGCACTTTATGCGTGCCTGCCGCATAGATGCCGGACACCAGTTTCCCGCCGGGGCCCGCTGCAAAGGTAGAGATCACCTTATTGCGGTAATGGCAGGGGTTTTCCGCGCCCCGGATGGGAGCCACCGGGCCGTATTTCCCCACCAGCTTACGGACAGCGGCTTCTTTTTGTTTGAGCTGCTCGGCATAATCCAGCCCCAGCATCGGACAGCCGCCGCATTTTTTTGCTTTCAATCTGCACTCCATCGTATATCCTTCCGCCTCTTGACAAAACAAGAAAAAATCACTATACTACAAATAGAAAAGGCACTGCGACAAGCGGTTAGCCCTAGTGGTTTAAGTTTTGGTTAGAAAACCGTCACCGTGCAGGGTGGCGGTTTTCGCTTTTCACCTTGATGGTAAATACCAGTCCAAAAATATGGAACGTCAAAGTAATAGGCATGGCTCTCACCTCCTTCCGGAAGTGTGGGCTAACCGCCTGCCGTTATGTGCAGTACCTTTTCATGTCTAATTTTAGCATATCTTGTGATAGAATGCAACGAAAAAGCTCCCGTAATGGGAGCTTTTTCGTTGTATTCTATTTTTTAATATCTAAAATACTACAAAAAGTATTTCTGATATATATCTGCCGGAACATATGGTTTCATATCTGCTACAGTCCATTGCCATTCTGACGGGTAAATTGGTGCATCCTTTTTGTCAACCAACCCATACTGTTTTAACAAAACAAGCAAATGTGACCCGTTGATAAGTTCAACTCCAACCTCTTGTGCATACTGGATAGCACCTGCAGAAAAATTGCTTGTCGTTATGAGGAACATGGAATCCGCTCCTTTAACGCTATTAGCACCAACAAGCTTTTGAATTACCGGTCTGCCGACACTATGTGTTTCACAGTAACATTTACATTCGACAATGGCTGTCTTTTCATCACGCTCTAGCCAAATATCGTATCCACCATCATTTGTCGGTGGGGTAACCATTGTCGCATATCCCATTTTTTGAAACAGGTTTGCACAAAAATTCTCAAATTCAGTAGGACACTCAGAAAACTGGTCTACAATATCCTGAATAGAGTGGCTGTTCACATAAACCAGCTTTTGTGATTTAAGCTTATCATATTTATCGGATTCCTCTTTACAGGGCTGTATATAGATGCCGTTATGCCTGAGCTCTTCAACGACTGTAACGATGTGATATGGCCTTTTTGAGGTCACTAAGTAATTGTCAACAGCAAGAGTGGATTTTTGCCAGATAATAAAATTTTGACGACGCCTTAAATCAGCAGTTCCATCCCGTTTGCTATACTGCCAATAAGGATATTTTAATTGATACTGGGCCTGAATGATAGATTTTCTGCGGGCACAAATCCGAATCTCCCACGTATGAAGTTTTAGATTATATTGAGTTTCGAAGCGATGTCTAATAGCAAATGCTATTAGAAGGCCAAAAGCACTAACAATGGAAAGAATGGTAAATGCAATAATTAAAATTTTAATAATGGAGTTTGGAGAATCCGGCTCATATAAGACGGTTCCACATATTCTATAAGCTAATCCGTATAAAAGAATCGTAATGATGAGAATCGTACTAAATCTTTTGGGTGTCATCTTTTCCTCCTTTACCCGTAAGGGTCATACAGGTCATATTCCTCGGCCTCCTGATGCTGCTCCTCCAACACCCGGATGGCCTGTTCCAGCTGGCTCTGGGAAGCGCCGCTCTCGCTGGCAAGGGCGCGGACCGCTTCGGGCAGGCTGCCACCGAACAGGGTGTCCATCCGCTGGCGCATGGCCGCAACGCAGTAGGCCCGGCGGGTGACCGTGGGCAGATAGGTGTTCTGGCTCCCCGCCTTGCCGCCCTTGACCCAGCCCTTTTCCTCCAGACGGTACAAAAAGTTGAGCACCGTGGCCGGAGCCCAGCCGGTGGCGGTCAGCTTTTCGCTGATATCCCGCCGGGTGGCCGGGGCGGGGCAGTCCCAGACCGCCAGCAGCACCTGCTCCTCGGCGGCAGAGAGTGGTTTCAGTCTGTCTGAAAGTCCGTACACCGGTTTCACCTCCGGTTTTTTGCTTTTACATTTGTCTCATTTCAACACGATTATACCACATCCGGCACAAACAGGCAAGCAGTAAAAGTGAGGAGCCATGCGGTAAAACCAGCATATTTTTACATTTGTCTTAAAAAGTGTTCTTTATTCAAGGACAGTTGTGTGTTTTGTGCGTTCAAGGCAGGCAGAGCAGCCCCATCTTTGTGCAAAGATGCTCTTGTTTTTGCACCCCCGGAACCGGTATACTACGGACAAATCAAGCACACACCTGCCGCAGATGAGAGCGGCGGTACGGATAGGAAAGGGAGAGTTCCATATGGCACGAGTATACAACTTCAGCGCAGGCCCCAGCATGTTACCGGAAAAGGTGCTCCGTCAGGCACAGGCAGAGCTGCTGGAATACGGCGATTCCGGCCAGAGCGTGATGGAGATGAGCCACCGCAGCAAGTGGTTCGATGCCATCATCACTGAAACCGAGGCCACCCTGCGCCGGGTGATGAACATCCCTGACGACTACAAGGTCGGTTTCTTCCAGGGCGGTGCCACCCAGCAGTTTGCCATGGTGCCCCTGAACTTTATGACCACCGGCAAGGCCGATTATCTGGTCACCGGCAATTTCTCGAACCTGGCTGCCAAGGAGGCCGCCAAGTTCGGCGAGGTGAAGATCGTTGCTTCCAGCAAGGACAAGAACTTCACCTACATCCCCGATGTCAACGCCATCGACTACGACAAGGACGCAAGCTACATCCACATCTGCCAGAACAACACCATCTTCGGCACCCAGTACGTTGAGGTACCTCAGGTGGAGGGTGTGCCGCTGGTGGCGGACATGAGCTCGATGATCCTCTCCAAACCTGTGAACGTGAGCAAGTATGGCTGCATCTACTTTGGCGTGCAGAAGAACGTAGCCCCCGCCGGCATGGCCATTGCCATTGTCCGGGACGACCTGCTGGGCCACGCCGCTGACACCGTGCCCACCATGATGAACTACACCACCCTGCTGGCTAAAGACAGCATGTACAACACGCCCCCCTGCTGGTGCATCTACATGACCGGTCTGGTGCTCAAGTATCTGGAAAATGACATCGGCGGCCTGGAAAACATGCAGAAGATCAACGAAGCCAAGGCCAAGATCCTGTACGATTATCTGGACGGTCAGGAGTTCTTCCACAACCCTGTGGAGCACCGCTACCGCAGCACGATGAATGTCACCTTTACCAGCCCCGACCCTGACATGGACAAGAAGTTCTGCGCCGAAGCCGCCGAAGCCGGTTTTGTCAACCTGAAGGGCCACCGTCTGGTGGGCGGTATGCGCGCTTCCATTTATAATGCAATGCCCACCGAAGGTGTAGAGAAGCTGGTGGACTTCATGGAGAAATTCCGCAAGGCAAATGCCTGATTTGTGTATAGGAGATAGGAAAGTATGTTTACGATCAAGACCCTGAACGCCATCAGCCCGGTGGGCCTGGCAAAGCTGAACAAGAACCTGTTTGATGTTTCGGTGGACACCGATGTCCCCGATGGCATTCTGGTGCGCAGCGCCGACCTGCTGAACACCACCTTCAACGACAACCTGCTGGCCATTGCCCGTGCCGGTGCCGGTGTGAACAATATCCCACTGGATCGCTGCTCGGAGCAGGGCATCGTGGTGTTCAATACCCCCGGTGCCAACGCCAACGCCGTGGCTGAGCTGGTCATTGGGATGCTGATCGCAGGCAGCCGCAATGTGGCCGCCGCCGCCCAGTGGTGCCAGGGCCTGACCGGCGACCCCGCCATGGCCAAGACCGTGGAAAAGGGCAAGAAAAAGTTTGTGGGCAACGAGATCAAGGGCAAGACGCTGGGTGTCATCGGTC
>UMHB01035146.1_pt1 | contig 13568 bp, 11 predicted proteins | sample 1965441 | NCBI WGS metagenome assembly UMHB01 (sample SAMEA4836089, study PRJEB28245) | human gut metagenome | biome: gut microbiome; material: fecal sample | place: Denmark | collected 2008 | reverse complement strand
ACCCGCCATCCGGTGCCACGACCCAGTGATCCTGCGGGATGTCATAGACGAAGCCCCACAGATCCCGCAGATCGGTCTGGCTGTCCAGCACCTTCTGCACATCGGTGGTCACCTCATAGGAGCCGCCCAGATACAGCACACAGGCGCGGTATTCGTCCTCCCCTGCCAGAAGGCGCATGTAGGTCACGTCCTCCGGCTCCTCGTATTCCTGCTCTTGGGTGCTGGATGCGGTCATGCCGTCACCGTCCAGCTTATTTTTGGATGCAGAACTGGCCGGGCTGCCGCCCTTGGACGACCCGCCACAGCCTGCCAGACCGATGGTCAGCGCCAGCAGGGCTGCCAAAAGTTTCAGGTTTTTCATAGGTTCTCCTTTCTCATGCCCTGCCGGGGCGCACCTCAGGGGGCAGCGCCGGGCAGCGGGTAGTTGGAAAAATCATACACGCCCTCCACCTGCACCGGCTGCCCGGTGCTGCCGGAAAGCTGCGGGTTCCAGTCCAGTGAGCGACCGGTGCTGCAATAGACCGTTACCATGGTGTCGGTGTCCTCCCTGCTGCCGTTGCACAGCAGCAGAATGGGCTGGCCACCCTGCCTGCTGTAAAGTTCTTTTCCCAGCTGCGCGGGATACGCGGGGTCCTGTTTTTCATAGACAAAAAGCGTATCCTCCCTGCGCACGGCAAAGATGCAGTACAGCTCCCGCCCGCCGCCCGGCGCTGCGACCCAGCGGTCTGCCGGGATGTCCGCAACAAACTGCCACGGCTGTTCCGGTAAGCTGTCCAGCACGGCATGCACATCGGTGGTGCGCTCCGGGACGCTGCCCAGATAGAGCACCCCGGCAAGCTCTCCGTTTTCCCCGGCCAGCTGCCGCATTGCGGCAAGCTGTTCCGGCTCAGCGGAATTGGCACCGGAAGCCGCTGTGCTGCTGCCCCGCCCGGCGCTGCCGGGAGCGGGGCGGACGGGGTCGCCGTCCACCGCACCGCACCCTGCCAGACTGAAAGCCAGTGCAAGCAGTGCTGCAAAAGTTTTCATGGCTTTCATGTCAGCCCCTTTGTTTTATGCCCACGGGTCGGCAGACGCCGGGATGCGGATACCGGTCATCAGGTATTGCTCCCACAAGAACCACTGCCCGTCGCCCTTGCGGCGCAGCTTGATGGGGCGGGGGCTGTCGGCGCCGCCGCAGGGGATGAACAGCTTGCAGTAGCCCTCCTCGGTGTTGGAGGTGTGGTTGCTGCCCACCAGCAGGGTGAAGGGCTGGCGGGGGGTATAGCCGTTTTCCGGCGACGCACCCACAAAGTAGGAGAACGGGATATAGCTTTTGCCGTCCCGGAAGCGGTCGTTCAGGAAGGAGACCTCCTGCCCGTTCATGGGGCGGGGACCCCGCAGCCAGTTGAGCATCTCCAGCCCGATGTTTTTATCGGCACCGTAGGCGCACAGCGCGCAGACGGTGAGGGCTGCGGTCTTAAAGGGGGTGTCCAGACTGGCCTCCGGCAGTGCCTGCATCTGGGCAAGGCTTTCCGGCAGAGCCTGAAAGGTAAAGGTGACGGTCTGGTTGCCGGAAACATTTGCGGCGGCCTGCTTCATCTTATCAAAAAGTCCCATGAAAATACTCCTTTCTGTTTCAGCTGTAAAGGGTTCAGCTCCGGTTCGGGTCATGGCGGGGCACGGTCCGCCTGCGGACGATCTTCTGGTTCAGATCCAGACTGAGGTTTACAAAATAGCCGTTTTCAAAATACCATGCAAGGTCCTTTGTGTCCATGCCAACGCCGTTGCACAGCCACCTCAGGGGCACCTCCGGCCCGGAGTAGCTCTCCACCCTGCGGGCGATGGTTCTTGCATGGTAGCGGCGTTTTTCGTTGCGTGCGAACAGAACAAGGGGCACTGCGCCCACCACGATCCAGAACACATACCCGACAACGTGGGAGGTGTCCTTGGCCTGCAGGTCCAGGCAGAGGGTATACAGCCCGCCGACAGAGCAGAACACGCAGAAGGCAAGCCCCGCGTTCCGCAGCCATTTGAGGAAACGAGGGATCTCACCGCGGGCTTTTTCCGAAAGATAAGGGTTCATAAACATACTCCTTTCAGAACGAGCCGCCTCCACCGCCGTGGGTGGTGCCGCTGGAAGAGGTGTGGGTGGAGCTGCCGCCGGAATCGCTGGAGCGGGACTCCTTCGGTCGCTCGGTGCGGTGCACGTCACGGTACAGGAACAGCTCCCGGCTGTTGGTCAGATTCATGCTGCCCTCCCGCACATAGCTGGCGGCATTCTCCTGGAACGCCACGCTGCGCAGCTGGCTTTTCATCACATGGACGACGACCCATGCCAGCACAAGGCCGATGCCCAGCGCAAGGAACAGGTACATGAGAGACAGCGGCTCCCGGGGCAGGTTATTCACATCGTAGGGGTGGCCCGCCCGGGCAGCGTCGATGTAGGTATCCGACCACTGGACAAAGGTGCGGAAGGCACCGGCGTAGTCTCCATCGGCCATGAAGGGGGTCATCTGCTCGCCAAGGTACTGGATGCCGGCATCCGTAAAGGCGGTGATGCCGTAGCCGCAGGTGGAGATGTGCCATTTGCGGTCGCCCACGCTCACCAGCAGCAGCACGCCGTCCATATCGGAGCCGTAGCCGAACTGGCAGAAGTCATAGAGGTCGTCGGCATAGGCCTCCATGCTGTCGTAGTCCACGCTTTCCAGCGACTCGATGGTGGCAATGACCACATCAAAGCTCTGGCGGACGCTCAGCTCCTCCAGCGAAGCCTCCAGTTCATTATCCTCGTCCTCGGTCAGAACTTCTGCGCTGTCGTTCATGCGGTAGTACAGGTCGGCAAAGCCGCCCTCAACCGCAAAGGCCGGAACAGCCAGCGCCGCAAAGAGGGAGTGCAGTCGGTTGGAAGTCTTTTTCATCGTTCGTCCCTCCTTTACAGGATCCGTGCCAGCCACAGCAGCCACATCACGCCGTAGGACGCGGCGGAAAGGGCAGCCGTAAGGCCCAGCATCCACTTGCGGGCAGCGCCCTTGTCCACGGGCAGGTCACCCACGAATTTGCCGGTCTGACCGTTCATGGCAAACAGATAGTTTTCACCCCGCCAGCTGGTGCTCAGCAGCCAGACCGGGAACAGCGCGTACTTTGCCTTGCCGCCGTGCAGCTGGATGCTGCTGTTATCCACCTTGACCGAATCGTAGCCGGTAACGGTCTGCTGGAACGTCTCCTCAGTGGAGCGGCGGATGCGCTTGTTGGCCCGCTCGATGCTGTCCTCGGCGCTCACATCGTATTTGTCTGCCACATAGCCGGCCAGATAGGCCGTCTGGAAGGGGATGGCGTCCTGCATGGCAAAGGGCTCGATGGATTCCATCAGGTCGTCCTCGATCTTGGACGAGCCGTCCACCGGCACGGCGTCAAAACCCAAGGTGCCGTCCCGCCGGACGGAGTAGTAGTTGGTCTCGGTATAGTCGTATTTGCTGTCCGACCAGCAGCGGGTCCGGGTAGCAGTGAACCGCAGCTGAGCGTCGGCATCGCTGTCAAAGAGCCAGAAGGGCACATACACGCCCTTAATCTCATCGATGTGGTTCTGGCTGCGGAACACCCGGGGCAGCAGGGTCTTGCCCTTGAGATGCTCCTGCAGCTTTGCCTTAGCGGCCTTTTTGTCCAGCTTGAAGGGGATGATGAGGTCGGGGCGCAGGTCTCCGGCAAACTGTCCGGTGAGGACGATGGGGTTGCCGCAGAAGGGGCAGGCGGACGCACCCATGGTGTCGTCGCCCACGATCTCGCCGCCGCAGCTCTTGCAGCTGTAAGTATGCAGACCGGCGGTCTCCCCTTCTGCCCAGCTGCCGCCGGGGGTCGCCCACTCCATCTCGCTGGGCTTTTCGTCCTTCAGCTCCTCGTCATAGCCCTTGAGGGTATCCACCTCAAACTCGGTGTCACAGTAAGGGCATTTCATCTTCTGGGTGGCGCTGTCAAACTGAATGGCGCCATCGCAGCAGGGGCACTTGTATTCCAGCATTCCTGCCATAGCGTTTCCTCCTGTTGTTCCAAAGGGGGCCGGGGGCTCTTCCCCGGCCCCGCTGTTTTTGCGTCAGTCTTCCCGCCAAAGCGGTCGGCTCAGAAATCCGTGGTGATGCGGAACACCACCGGTTCGTCCGGCTCGGTGGCTTTGCCGTGGTGGCCCACTGCAAGGAAAGCGTTTTCTTCCAGCGGCAGGAAAACATCAAAGGTGCAGAAGTCGCCGCACAGCTGGCACAGGGTCTCGCGCTCGCCCACGGGAAAGGACTTTTCCAAAAAAGTGCCGTCCGGCGCGTACAGCTCCCACATATAGCCCGTGTCCAGCAGATAGCCGTTGGGGCGCTTCATCATCACGGCGTTAAAGCTGCCCACCGGCTGCGAGCTGCGGGCCAGCTCATTGCCGTCCAGATCAAAGGCAGCAAAGTAGTAGTCTCCGCTGGAGTCCGGCTCGCCCACCGTCAGCAGCTCGTCTCCGCTGAGGTTCAGGGAGGGCATGCTGCAGAAGGGGCCGATCTCGTTGTCGCCCTCCAGCGTCAGCTCAGTGTACTCGCCGTCCTGCACCAGCACCGGCGCGGAGTTGGTCCGGTAGAGCACGGTCAGATCCCGGTCCTTGGAGGAATAGCAGCGGCCCCAGTAGTCCAGTGCGTCGCCGGGCTCCTCCGGGTCGCTGCTGTTCAGATCGTAGCAGTAGACATCAAAGGGATCCATGGCGTACAGGATGCCATTGCGGTCGATGCTGAGGGCGTTGCTTCCGTCAATGTTGTACTCTGCCACCGGGGTCATCCGGTCGTCCTTGATGGCATACTCGAAGATTTTAGCAGACTGCTCTTCATCGTCCTCGTTGTAGAAACTGAAGAAGTAATTGCCCCGGTAGGTATCCGCGTGGATCACATGATAGGCACCGCCTACCTCGCGGCGGACGTCAAAGGGAATGTACTGCGCCTTGAAGGTGTATTCGCCGATGGTCAGCTCCCCGGTCTGGAACTGGGTCACAGGGGCCCCTGCAGGGGCGGCTTTGTCCACTGCTGATTCCGGCTGTGCCGAAGCGGACGGGGCACTGCTGCTGGAAGCCGGTGCACTGGAAACGCTGGATGCGCTGGCGGCACCGGAGCCGCCGCAGGCGGTCAGCCCGAGGGCGGCGGTGGCAAGGCCCATGGCCTTGAGGAAATCTCTGCGCTGGATCTTTCTCATATCCGTTCCTCCTTTTTCAGTCACTGCACCTTTGCAAAGGCTTCGTCAGCACGGCGGCTGTACAATGCCATGCCGCCGGTCTGGGCGCCGTTTGCCAGATTGATGTTCTCCACAAAGCGGGCCTTTTCCTGCTCAGAGAGCTGCCCGCCCTTCATGGCGGCAGATGCCACGGCACCCATGGCACCGATCATGCCCATCTGGCCCTTCAGCTCCCGTTCCTCGGCCTTGGACATCCGGCGGCCGAACATGCTGGTCTCATTATCGTGGACCCCGAAGATGTGGTCCAGATGCTGCCGTGCGATGTGGGCATAGCCGATCTCCCGCCGGTCCCGCTTGCTGAAGCAGATGACCAGCTCCTGCTTGATGTAGGGGTGGGGATGCATGCCCCGCTGGGTCTGGGCCTCGGTGATGCTGCGGGGCTGCACCAGCTTCAGCTTCAGGCCGCCGCCGTTGAGGGTGGGTTCCTGGCCCGGCTCCTTGGCGGGGGTCTCGTCCAGATACTCCTCATAGCTGGCGATCTGGTCGTAGCGGATCAGCTCCGGCATCTTGCCCCGTCCGCCGGTGCGGTCGTCGATGTACAGCATTCCAAGCTCATCGCAGAACACCAGCCCCATTTGCGTCGGGGTGGAGGGGTATGCGTTGACCCGGAACTCGGTCTTGTTGAACACCTCGTCGAACACCCGCTTCATCCGGGCCATGTACTCCATGTGCTCCTTGGCCTCGTCCAGCGTCAGCTCGCTGAGCCGGATATATTTGGAGCACTTGTTGCTGCAGTCATCGCAGAGGAACTGTCCGTCCCGCAGCTTGGAGCGGTGCAGGGTGCCGCACTCCTTGCCGCAGACGGCGCAGTTCTGTTTTGCGAACAGGTTGGAAAAGAATCCCATCATGGTATGCTCCTTTCATTGCTCTGTATTTGTCAGGTCTGGTCGCTGTCGTCAAAGGGGTCGCCGCACTCCGGGCAGAACTTGGGCGGGTGAGCGGGGTCTGCCGGCTCCCAGCCGCATTTGTCGCACTTATATTTGGGCGTACCGGCGGGCTTGGGTTTGCCGCACTCGGAGCAGAACTTGCCTTTGTTCACCGCGCCGCAGCTGCAAGTCCAGCCTTCTGCTGCCGCCGGGCGGGGCTTACCGCACTCCGGGCAGAACTTGCCCGTAACGGTAGCACCACAGCTGCAGGTCCAGCTGTCCGCAGCGGGCTCCGGCTTTTTGCTGCCACATTCCGGGCAGAATTTGCCGGTAACGGTAGCACCGCAGCTGCACTTCCAGCTGTCTGCCGGGGCGGGTGCGGGGCGGCTGACCTGCTGGGGCGCGTCCACGCTGTCCGGACGAGCCTGCTGGCCCATAGCGAACAGGTTCTGGGCGCTCATGCCGCCCATGCCGCCTGCACCGGCTGCCATGCCCATGCCCATAAAGCCGGTCATGGCACCGGCGGTGTTGCCGGCGGCGGTCTTCATGGCGTCGATCTGGCCGCCCACCAAACGAGCTGCGGCGGTGGTGGGGTCGGTGGTCATGGCGTTTTCTTCCCATTCGGTGATCTTCTTCTGCTGCTCCTCCGGGATGGACAGGGAGTTGATGTTGAAGGAGAACACTTCAATACCGCGCTTTTTGCGCCAGACATTGGACAGCTGCTCGTTGAGGGCGTCCGAGATCTCCAGCGTGTGGGCGGGGATCTCGTAATACTGCACCTTGTTGGCAGAAAGAGTAGCCAGCGCAGGCTGCAAAGCGTTCAGCAACTCACTCTTCAGGCGGGGAGCGATCTCGGATGCGTCATACTGGGTGGAGACGTTGCTGCACACGTTGGTGTAGAACAGCAGCGGGTCGCAGATGCGGTAGGTAAAGCTGCCGTTGCACCGCAGGTTCACCGAGAGCTTGTAGCCCCGCTCCTCGCTGACCACCACCCGGAAGGGAATGGGGGTGGCGGTGCCGTACAGGATCTCGCCCAGCTCCTTGGTGTTGATGTAGTACACGCGCTGATCCTTGCCGGTGTCGCCGCCGTAGGTAAAGCGCTTGGCCACGGTCTGGAAGGTAGCTGCCAGACTGTCGCCGAAGTTGCCGGTAAACACGCTGGGCTCGGTGGATGCGTCAAAGGTGAACTCGCCCGGTTCGGCACACACCTCCACCACACGGCCCTGCTCCACGATGAGCATACACTGTCCGTCTGCCACGGCGATGCCGCTGCCGTTGGTGATGATGTTGTCCTCGCCGTTGTTGGAGTTGCGGCGGGAAGTGCGCTTCTGGCCCTTGACCATCAGCACATCCTTGTCCAGAGAATCGCAGTAGAAAAATTCCTTCCACTGGTCTGCAAGGGTTCCGCCCAGTGCGCCCATACCTGCTTTGATAAGACCCATAGTAATTTCCTCCTGTTATTTGTTTGTTATAAGCGACAACGCTTTGTCATCGCATTGCGTTCGGTTTCGGTCACGGTACAAGGGTTAGATCCGGGGAGTCGTTTTTCCAGTAAACGGGACGCGTGCCCCGGTCAAACAGCACTTCTCCGGCGTGGTATTTCAGGCTGCAGCCGCTGGGGCTGCCATCATCGTTCAGCAAAATGGCCCAGAACTCGCAGGGTCTGCCGTCCGTGTCGGTCAGCGTGAAGTGCAGCTCGGTGCCGTCCTCGGTGCGGCCCTGTGTTCCCTCGGCGGTGCCGGTCAGGGTGCCGTTCCACCCGTCCCATTCCACGCTCATGCAGCAGCTGCCGTCCGGCAGGAAGGTCATCCAGCGGATGCCTTTTGCGGTCTCGTCTCCGGCGCGGTAAGTGCCCCACAGCCTGCGGGGGATGGCGGTGTAGCCGATGTCATCCCACGCCGTGGTGCGCCGGAACAGATACCACACGGTGCTGCCCTTTTTCGGGCCGGTAGAGCGCATCAGCAAAGCGCCGTCCTCCATCATGGAGATGGTCCAGCAGCTTCTGCTGTCCTCGCTGAGGCATGTCAGGTTCCAGCCCTGACTTTTTTCCCCGTCCCAGCCGGTCACAGCGCCGGCGTTCAGCTCTCCGGTGCGGGTCTCGGCAGCAGACTGGATCTGCGGGCTGACGTATGTTTCCCGGATGAAGGAGACGGTCACCGTGCCGGTGATCTCGGCCTTTTCCAGCCGCAGGGTAAAGCTTTCGTTGCGGTCGGCGGGGGTATAGCTTTCACCCTGCGTCACCGCCGTGACTGCCATCCACTCGGCCAGCACCTGCTGCTCCCAGTCCTGCGGCAGCGGCTGCGCGTCCAGCGGGATGGTTGGGGCATCGTTCACAAACTCTCCCCCGGACGCGCTGAACCGGCGGACGAAAAAGGTAACGTTCCCTGCTTCGTCAAACAAAAGCGGCAGCTCATCCAGTGTAGCCCACCATGCGGTGTTGCCCTCTTTCAGGCTGCCGGGGGGCAGCAGCCCCCGCTCACAGGCGGTCTGCCGGTCCAGCTCATCCCGGCGCTTTATGTCGCGGTACAGCGCTTCTTCCAGCGCGGCGGGATCTGCCCCCATGCGCTGCAGCAGCTGGGTGGCGGTGAGCTGGTTTCCACTTTCAAAGTCGAAGCACCAGCCATTGTGGAAGGGCGCATCCGTACCGCCGTAGCAGCTGCTGACCACAAGGCTGACGCAGTCGCCGTACCAGTTGGCGTTCCAGTTCATCTCAATGCAGATGTCCCACACGTCCGGGTCGGCTGCCGCCGGACAGTCTGCGTACTCCTGCACATCGTATTCGTAGAGCCGGGCGATCTCGGCGTTGATGCGGGCGGCATCGGCGCTGTCGCTTTCCAGCCGGGGCAGATGGATGTTCAGCCGAACCTTGCCGCCGTTTTCCGCCTGCACCACCTTTTCAAGGGTGTACTGCTCGGTGATCGCCGCGGTGGCGTGCATGGAATCCGGCGGGGTCGATTTCAGTTCCCGGCTGCCAGCCGGGCGGGCAGAGGCTGCGGTCTCTGCCCCGCAGCCTGCCAGCAGTGCTGCCAGCAAAACTGCCGGTATCCAGCGGAACGCTTTGTGTTTCATGGTGGTTCTCCTGTGTTCTCAGCGGCTGCGCCGGGGTCAGGGATCCGGGCAGCGGGTCAGCTGCAGTTGGGTCTTTCCCTCGGCAAAGGGGTTCTGCCCGTCGAGCATGGTCAAGCTCAGGGTCTCGTTGTACAGGTCGTACTTCACCGCCGCCACAAAGGTGATGCCCGGCATCCCGTCCGCCGTCTCGCTGGTAGAGACGCCCAGCACCATGCCCTCCGGCACCACGCCCAGATAGTCGGCGTAGCCCTGATAGAAAACGTTGTTGTCCTGCACGCCCATCTGGACGGAACCATTGCTTTCCACGTCCATCCAGTCAAACTGGTCGTCGCCCATATCGTTGAACGCACCTGTGACCTCGTAGGGGAGCTCCTGCGCGTTCCACTCTGCCGTCAGGGGAGCCAGCTCCAGCACAGAGCCATCCTCCTGCCGCAGGTTCACCTCGCTGCCGCTGCGTTCCAGCGCCACGCCGTTGTTGGCAATGTAGATGGGGTCCTGGCAGACCATGGCATCCCCGAACATGAGGCAGCGCAGCACGTCCACATACTCCACCACGCCGTCTTTGGTCAACAGATAGACCACCGGGCGGAAGAAGCCGTCCTCCTGCTCCCCGATGCACACGTCCACATACTCATTATAAGAGCCAAGGATGGGGTAGGTGCGCTCCTGCTCCACCCAGACGTTGAGGTCTGTGCCCCACTGCTCGGTCTTGGGTGCGGGGCGGAGGGTGATGGTGGCCTGTGTTCCCTCCAGCTGCACCTGCACCCCGTCGTAGGCATCGGTCAGCACCGGGGTGTCGGCGGGGGGCAGCGAGAGCTCCATATCCAGCTGCTGCCAGCCTTCTTCGCAGCTGTACTTACCCCGGAGCACCAGCTGATCCTGCTCCGGCAAAAGCAGGCACAGGTTTTCCAGCTCATTGTATTCCAGCGTATCCATCCGCATTTGCGAAAGCTCTCCGCCGAGACGCAGGCCCTCGTAATACGCGCCCTGCGCCATCTCCCGGTCAAAGGCCTGCATGGCCTGCCGCTGCACCTGCGCCTGCACTTCGTCCGGGTCCAGCTCCATCCGCTGCAGCATCTCGGCTGTGGTGATCTGCCTGCCGGTGGCAAAATCGAAGCACCAGCCGCTGTAACGCCACGGGGCGGTGCCGCCGTAGCGGCTGCGCACCACCAGACTGACGCAGTCGCCGTACCACCAGTCATCCCAGCCCACACCGATCAGCTCGCTCCCCGGCTGCCTGGCCTCCTCGTAGGCCTCGAACTCCCGGAAATCCGCTGCATAGATGGCGTTCAGCTCCTCGTTGATGGAGGCGGCGTCCGGGCTGTCGCATTCCAGCTTGGGCACATGGACGGAAATGCACTGCACCGCTTCCTCCCCCCACACGCCCGAAACGTTCTTTTCCAGCGTGTACTGGTCGGTGATGCGGTCTTTTTGAGCGGCAAGTGCTGGGGTGTTCTGGCTGCTGTCGGCGTTCTGGATACTGCCAACGCTCTGGCCGGCAGCAGCAGAACCGGAGCTGCTTTCGGTTCCGCCGCACCCGGCCAGCAGCAGCGCCGATGCGCCGGAGAGTTTGAGGAACGTCCGTCGGTCGTATCGTCTCATGGGGGTGCTCCTTTCTTCTTATAAAGCCCCGGGCACAGGGGGAGTGTGCCCGGGGCAAACAGGGGATAAATGGGAATTGCTGTGATCAGGGCGTTACTTTTTGCCTTCGGCGGCTACTGCGACCCAGTAGAGCTTTCCATCGTTCCCGGTAAACACCTTGATGCCAACGATCTTGACCTCTGCCTTGCCGATGTTATCGGACGTATCTACCGGTTGCAGTGCCAGAAGCGCGTTCTTCATCACGTCGATGTCCTCGTCATAGGGCATCTCGGGCTTGCCTTTTTCAATCACGCCGATGGGGAACCGGGGGTTCACATACGAGCCGCCGTTAAAGGCTGCTACTGCCACTATCTTTTGAATCAGTTGATCTTCATCGATCGAGCCCATAGCAAATTTTACAGCTTCCTCGGCAACGGCATCCAGCCCGCTATCCAGCTGGAACGGCTCCCATCCCTTTTCTTTGCGGTAGAGGTTGATGGCTTCCAGCACCTTGGCTTCCTTGCCGCCAGCGGGCGCTGCGGGTGCAGAGGGTGCACCGCCGCAGGCAGCCAGTGCCAGCAGGGCGACCGATGCGCCGGAGAGGGCGAGGAAGGTGCGTCGATTCATCTTTTTCATGGGGTGCTCCTTTCTGTCTTTTCCCCCTGTTTTCTTTGGGGGGATTTTGGGTTGGGGGGTACTCTGCACTTGCAGACTGACGCATCTTGTGCTATCCTTATGGATAGAATCACGCTGCATCTGTTGGGACGCTTTGTGCATAACGACGGGATGTCTGCATCTGGTGCAGGAGATCTTCTGTTTGTACTGTATCATACTGCGGAAAAAATTGCCCCCCCAGAAAAGCCGTTTTTGGGGGGAGATTTAAAAATAAATTTTGGGGTTCTCGGGCCGTCCCCGTAAGGAATCCCCCCAAAAAGCCCAAAATTGGGGGGATTTGGGGGCGGTCTTCCGCCAAAGCAGGCCGCTGCGGCGCTTCTTTTGCCGGGTCTTCCCCTTGTTTGGCGTATTGCGGAAAGGAGTTACGAAGATGGAGCGAAGGACATTTTTAAAGCTTGCGGCAGTCCTCCCCGGTCTGGCACTTGCGGGCTGCGGCGGCAGCAAGACCCTGCTCTCGCCCAAGGACCCCACCATGCTCAGCATCTGGCATGTGTACGGCGAACAGGCCGACTCGCCCATGAACCGCCTGCTGACCGAGTTCAACGACACGGTGGGCAGAGAGAAGGGCATCCTGCTCAACGTGACCAACATGACCAACAGCGCCGCCATCGGCGGCCAGCTGCAGGATGCCAAGGCCGGCAAGCCCGGCGCGCTGGACCTGCCGGACCTGTTCTCGGCCCATTCCGCGGACGCCAGCGCTCTGGGCATTGAGAACCTTGTGGACTGGAACGACTGGTTCACCGCCGAGGACATGGCGGCCTATGTGCCCGGCTTTGTGCAGGACGGCATCATTGACGGGCGGCAGGTGGTGTTTCCGGTGTCCAAATCCACCCAGCTCATCTTTTTGAACGGCTCCCAGTACGCCCGGTTTGCGGCGGACACCGGGGCGCAGCTTTCCACCCTTGCCACATGGGACGGCTTTTTTGAAATGGCGGGTGCCTACCGGCAGTGGTCACAGGGCAAGCCCTTCTGCGCGCTGGATTACCCCCTGCGTCTGGTGGAGCTGAACGCGCTGGAACAGGGCAGCGGCGAGCTGTACAAGGGCAGCTGGTACGATCTGACCAACGAGACCTTCCGCGCTTCGTGGATGGAGTTTGCCCGGGCGCTGGTGCAGGGCGATATTCTGATCTCGGACCTGTACTCCAACACGCAGGTGATGACCGGCGAGACGCTGGCGGGCCTTGGCAGCTCTGCGGCCATCCTTTATTACAATGATTTCGTCACCTACCCGGACAACACCACCGAGCCCACCGACCTGCTGCTGGCTCCCCTGCCCCACGCCGCAGGCACCGCCACGCCCCTGATGCCGCAGGCCGGTGTGGGGCTGTGCGCCTTCAAGACCACCGACCAGAAGGCCGAAGCCGCCGCCGTGTTCCTGCGCTGGCTCACCGAACAGCAGCGCAATCTGGAATTTGCCGCCGATACCGGCTACATGCCGGTGTCCAGCGCCGCCTTTGACGCCATTGCGGACTATCCCTTTGAGCAGCAGAGCTATCAGCGGCTGTACGACGTCTATAATGAAATGCGCATCCAGAACACCCCCCTGCCCGAACCGGGCATCGTGGGGTACCACGCCAAGGCCAAAACCTTGTACGACAGCCTGCGCCAGCGCCAGAAGGACTACCCCCAGCGCCTTGCGGACGGCGAAACGCTGGAAGCCCTTGCCGAGGAAACATGGCAGCTGCTGTGTGACAATGCCTGAGCCTGCCGCTCAGCCGGAAAGGAGGGACTTTGATGCACTTTGTTGACCGGCACCGTGAAAAGATCCGCCAAAGCCCCATGAGCAGTCGGCTGCTGTGGGCCTGCCTGCTGCTGGTGGTGCTGCTGGTGTTGACCTTTGGTGCGGCGCTGTTCCTGTTTGCCAGCCTGCACAACACCAAAAAAGACATCAGCCGCAGTCTGCAGATCCAGTTTTCGGTGTTCCAGAACGATATGGAGCGCTATTTTGACCAGCTGGCGGTCATGGGTGTGAACCTGTCCGAGGACATGAGCGCAGAGGTGGACAAGGAGCTTGCCCTGCGGCAGATGTCCTTTGCCCAGCTGAACGACTCCCCCGAGGTGCTGAACGCGCTGGAGGAGGAAATGCTCGAGCCGCTGTGCCGCCGTCTGCGCCAGACCGGCTGTTCCGGCGCTTTTGTGCTGCTGGATGCCACT
>UMHB01032048.1_pt1 | contig 13683 bp, 10 predicted proteins | sample 1965441 | NCBI WGS metagenome assembly UMHB01 (sample SAMEA4836089, study PRJEB28245) | human gut metagenome | biome: gut microbiome; material: fecal sample | place: Denmark | collected 2008 | reverse complement strand
TAAATTCGCCCCAAATAAGTACCGTCAGAAGAATAAATGCGTCCATCGTTATCAATACGCCCCCAACGTGTCCCATTACTATAAAAATCAGACATATCTTTCCCTCCTATTCCATTAAAAATAATAAAGATTTTCTATAATCAAGTATAGCATATATTTTTTTAAAATTTTTTTTTGTTGTTGAAAATGGTCGCTTTTTGGAAAAAATGGTTTTAAACGAATAAGAAAAATTATAAAGCTAATAGCTAATCTAATTTTACGCAAATCTTTAAATCTCAGTTATATACCATTTCTATGTAACAAAAGAAATGATTTATCATAAGGAGGATATATCCAATGGGAATTATTAAATCAATCGTAACTATCATTATTGTCATTACAGGAAGAAAAGGAGGAAAATAAGATGGCAGCAAATGTAGAAAGTATGTTTTATACAAGAACGGCACCTTGGCATGGATTAGGAGTCAGAGTAGAAGAAGTAATAGGGTCTAAAGAAGCATTGATTCAGGCAGGACTCGACTGGAAAGTAGAGCAGACCGATGTATATGCGGCATCAGGAGAAAGGATTCCAGGATATAAAGCCAATATCCGAGATATTGACCGTAGTGTATTAGGAATCGTAGGTGACAGATATAAGATTGTCCAGAATGAAGAAGCTTTCGCTTTTACAGATGGATTGCTGGGAGAAGGGGTAAAGTACGAAACTGCCGGAAGTCTTGCCGGAGGGAAAATCGTCTGGATGCTTGCAAAACTTCCAGAGAAATACATTATCTCTGGAGATGCTATTGAACCATATCTAGTGTTCTGCAACTCTCATGATGGTTCAGGTGCAATCCGTGTCGCTATGACACCTGTGCGTGTTGTATGTCAGAACACATTAAATCTGGCATTAAAAGGTGCAAGTCGTGTATGGTCCGCCAGACATACGGGCAATGTAATGAGTCGTATGGATGAAGCAAGAGAGACATTACAGCTTGCCAATGCCTATATGTCACAATTAGGACGGTCTATTAATGAATTACAGGATAAGGAGCTTACGGATAAGAAAGTACTTGCTATGATTGATTCTCTGTATCCAGTCAGTGAGGATTTAAGCGAGATGCAGAAGAAAAATAATTTAAAACAGCAAGAGACATTAAAAGCCTGCTATTTTGATGCACCTGATCTGCAGGGAGTAGGAAAGAATGGGTATCGCTTTATTAATGCGGTATCCGATATGGCTTATCATGGTAAACCATTACGTCAGACAAAGAACTATAATGAGAATTTATTCAGGAAAACGATTGACGGTCTGCCAGTCTTAGATAAGACCTATCAGATGGTGTTATCGGCATAAAGGGAGGGAATACAGTTGAATCCAGTAAAAGACGTAGTTGAAGGGAAAATTCTTTCAGAGATGAAAAAGTACAGACAATCAAATAGTTTTGCAGCCACTACAACCGGCTGTGATACTGGAGATACAGAAAACGCAGGACATCCGGTCTATGAAATTTTCTGTATCATTTTAAAGAAATTTGACCCAGTACTCTTAGAAAAGTTATTAGGGGTAGCAGACCTGTTTGAATATTTAAAGCAGTTATGGAACAAGACAGAGAAAACAGAAGAAAAGAAAGGGGAGGAAAGGTAATGAAAACATTAGAACAGGAAGTATTAAAGAAAATTGCAAAAAAGAGTTTATTTGTAAAGCTGGTTAATACAGAAAGAAATGAGTCATTAGTAGAGCAGTCCATATCAAAAGAATTTTTAGATCTTTCCGCAGTCGTAAGAGTTGTTCTGAAAATGGATAAAGAAGGAATGGCTTCCATGGCATTATCAAAAGGGGATGCTGAAATCTTAGGTATGACCGAAGAAGAAATTTATGCTGCGGCATTGGCAAATACATTAAGACTTTTCCCACCTAAATTAATGAATTTAGGGCGATATGTAGAAATGAGTATTGGAGCAGAGCTTCCACTGGGAGAAGATGAAGTAACAACATATATCCTTACCAATCAAAAGGAAGTGGATGGAGCGATCTATTTTATGAGTCCAGAAGTAGTTGGAGCCATTGCCGAGGCATTAGAAGATGATTTATATATCCTTCCATCTTCCGTAAATGAGGTTCTTCTTATAAGAGCAAGTGAACTGGAAGATGGAGTCGATGAACTGAAAGAAATGGTTCGAGATGCCAATGAAACCGTTGTGGCTGAAAAAGATATTTTAAGTTATAACGTATATCATTATGACAAAGAACATGGCATTACTATTGCAGCATAAAGGAAGGGGCAGTTAAAAATGAAATACGATATTGTGTGTTCCACGAAAAATTTATCAACAGAAGAATGGCTGAAAATAAGAACGCTTGGAATCGGCGGCAGTGATGCAGGTATCATTGCCGGATGTAATCCTTACCGCAGCATCTTTGAGTTATGGCAGGAGAAACGTGGGGAGATTCCAGTAAGAGAAGAAGAATCCGAAGTAACGCATTTTGGTAAGGTTCTTGAAGATGTCGTAAGAAAGGAGTTCATCCAGCGTACAGGCTTAATGGTAAGAAAGAAAAATTCCATTCTTAGAAGCAAAGAATATCCTTTTATGATTGCAGATTTAGATGGTGTCGTCAGTGAGTTTGACGGCACTTATTCTATTTTTGAAGCAAAGACCGCTATTGAATTTAAAAATAATGACTGGAAGAATGGAGAGATTCCTAAGGCCTATCAGTTACAGGTTCAGCACTATCTGGCAGTCACAGGCTTTCAGAAAGCCTACATTGCTGTATTGGTCGGCGGCAATAAATTCTATTGGATGGAAATATACCGGGATGAACAGCTTATCAAGATGCTGGTAAGCATGGAATCTCACTTCTGGCATTGTGTTAAGACTGGGGAAGAACCGGATGTGGATGCATCTAAAGCCACAAGTCTTTATTTGGGAACAAAATATAGTAATCCAAAGGTTGGTTCTATCATTGATCTGGATGAGCAGATGCTTTCAGCCATCGAAAAATATGAGCAGATAAAAGTAGAGTTAGATTCATTAACAGAGCAGAAACAGCTTATTGAGAATCAGTTGAAATCTGCATTAGCAGAAAATGAAGCAGGCAGAGTAGGAGGACACATCGTAAAGTGGAAACCAATAGTTCAGACTAGAATTGATTCTAATAAACTCAAAAAAGAACACAAAGAGATTTACGATGCCTGTAAAAAGGAAGTAAGCTATCGTAAGTTTTCAGTAGCATAATAATAAAAATATAGTGAGAGGGTATCTATAATGGTATCCTCTCTTTTTTGGAGGTATAAAATGAAGAAGATTCGAGAATTAAGAGCGGATGAGATTGAAGCTCGTGTGGGTATTGTGAGAAGAACTGGCGTTTCTTTATTATTGTATAAGGATGCAAGATGTGACATGAATATACTGGACGAAGTATTTGGAATCACTGGCTGGAAACGTCATCATGAATTAATAAATGGAGCTTTATTTTGTACAGTCAGTATCCGTGATGAAAATGGAGAATGGATTTCTAAACAGGATGTAGGAGTAGAGTCATACACAGAAGCAGTAAAGGGAGCGGCATCAGATTCTTTTAAACGTGCCTGCTTTAATATCGGCATAGGCAGAGAACTTTACACTGCTCCTTTCATCTGGATTCCATCAGACAAAGTAAATATTGTAGAGGACAATGGAAAGTTAAAGGTAAAAGATTCTTTTCATGTGTCGTACATTTCCTATGATGAAAACGGTAAAGTCATTAGAAGTCTGGAAATCCGTAACCAAAAGAATGAGATTGTATGTCAGTTTAATATGGAAAGTAAAGTTCCTAAACAGGCTTCTCAACCAGCAAATAAAAATCAGCTTTCTGATTATCGTATGAAAAGACTTTATGATGAAATGAAACGTACAGGTGTGACAGAACAGAAGATTGTAGAACGCTTTCATGTATCTTTGGTAAATTTAACAGAAAGAGATTATAAGCGGATAATGAGTGCGTTAAAAAATACAGATACAAGAGTAGCATAAGAAAGGAGTTTGTCATGGATAAAAATAAGTTTATCAAAGAATTATTCTATGTATTATCATGTCAGTTAGGCAAAGAGGTTGAGATGAAGCAGAAGCGTGTCTGGAAAAATAACGGTGCATCTTATGAAGGCTTAGTTATTGAAAAGCTGGAAGAGGAGTTATCGCCTGTTATTTCTTTAGATAAGTGCTATGAAGATTTTGAAGCAGGAATCAGTATGCAGGAGATTAGTAAGCAAGTTTTAAAAGAGTACCGTAAAACAGCAGGAAAAGTTGCTTTATTAAGTCAACAGGATATATGGAGTTATGAACGTATTAAAGACAGACTCTATGTAGAGATGGTAAATAGGAAGTGGAATGAGCAGTATTTGGAGCATAAATACTATGTTCCATTTCTCGATTTGGCAGTTGTATATTATATAGATACACAGTTGGATTATAAAAATGCTCCAGAACATAGAGGAACTGCCGTAACAAAGGATATTTTCAAAATCTGGTCGGTAGAGCCAGAAGTAATATGGAAACAGGTTTTAGAGAATATGGGAAAGGAAAGTCTATTTTTGATGCTGGTTGTAACAGAGGAAGAAAATTCGCTTATGACTTTTGAGGATGCCTTTCAAAAGAATCAAGGAGCATTAGCTTTATTACAAAAGAGTATCTTAGATGAAGCTAAGAAAAAGCTGGAAGAACCATTTTATATTTTACCTGTTTCGATTTTTGAGCTAATGATAGTTCCCGAAAGTCAGGCAGATGAAGTGGAGGAGATGAAAAAAGCGATTATTGAATCTAATCATGAAATGCCAGTGGAGTATCTGCTTTCAAATAATGTATATTATTATGGAGAAAAGGAGGAGGTAGAGATAGCAGGTTAGGCATATAATAAAAACAGGAAGAAGCATGATGTTTCTTCCTGTTTTTTTGGCTAACCGAAATCTTTGGTTGAAAAACGTATATTGAGTGGGTTGTATGCAACTCGCTCTTTTTTGTGCTCTGGTTGAAAAACACTGTTTTGAGACTTGTGCCAAAAAGCACCCTTTGGTTGAAAAATAAAATTATTTCCTCAAACTTTGGTTGAAAATCAAAAACTGCAGTTTATAATATAAGTAGAGTCATGTATCAATTTTTTTATGCAAGGAGAACAAAAACGAGATGACACAGATTACAAACAACAACGATTTTGATTATGTTAGTGAAATTTGGAAAGTAGCTGACTACTGTAGAGATACAATCAAGACTTCTGACTACAATAAAATCATCCTTCCCTTCGCACTTCTGAGAAGACTGGAATGTGCATTGGAGCCTACAAGAGCTGATGTAGTTGAAGCTTTTGAACAGAATGAAGCAGACTGGGGACGTGAAAGTTCAAACTACTGCAGATATTCAAAGAAGGCTTTCTACAATATCACTTCTTTCAGGCTGAACAACCTTGGAGCAACAAACACACTCGATGCTCTGATGGATTACATCAATGGCTTTTCACCAAACGCAAGAGAGATTTTTGAAAAGTTCAAAATGGAACAGACAGCAAAGCAGCTTGATGATGCGAATCTGCTGTACTGGGTATGCACAAAGTTCAGTGGACTGGATTTGTCACCAGAGGCAGTTTCTGACCGTAAGATGGCAAATATCTATGAACACCTGATTCAGAAATTTGGTGAATCTATCGCCGAAAATGCAGAAGACTTTTTTACGCCAAAAGACGTATGCCGTCTTGCAGTAAGCATGCTTCTTGCAAATGAGGACGAGATTCTCAACAGCGATAAAGGTGATGTCCGTACAATTTATGACTGCTGTGGCGGAACAAATGGATTTATTTCAGATGCAATGGATATGCTTGACGAAATGCACAGTGGAAAAGATATGAAGGCTGCCGCAAGAATCGTACCTTACTCTCAGGAAGTTGAACCTGAATCATGGGCAATGGGAAAAGCTGCTATGCTCCTCAGAAACATTGCGAGTGAAAGAGATGAATATGATTCAATGTCTGATATGTCTCAGTACTGTGCTTTTGGAGACACACTGTCAGATGACAAATTTGCTGGTGTGACTTTTGACTGGCAGTGTACAAATCCACCCTATGGAAAAGACTGGAACAAGTCCTATGAAGATGTAGCAGCTGAAGCTGCAATGGGATTCAGAGGTCGCTTTGGAGCAGGTCTTCCATCAAAAAACGATGGATCAATGCTCTTCCTTCAGCATGTCATTTCTCACATGAAGCCAAAGGCTGAAGGTGGCGGAAAAGCAGCAATCGTGCTTTCTGCCTCCCCGCTCTTTACTGGTAATCCGGGCAGTGGCCCATCCAATATCAGAAGATGGATTTTTGAACAGGATTTGATTGACTGCATTGTGAAAATCCCAGCTGGAGTCTTCTTTAGAACTGGGATCAACACATATCTGTGGCTTCTCTCAAACAATAAGCCCGAAAACAGAAAAGGTCTTGTACAGCTGATTGATGCATCTGACATGAAGGAAGCTCTTCGCAAGAATTTAGGAAAGAAGAATGCTCAAATCAGTCCTGAACAGATTGCCGAAATCACAAGAATGTACGTTGACGGTGAAGTAAATGAACGCAGCGTAATTGTTTCATATTCTGACTTCATTTACAGACAGGTAACAACACAGCAGCCTTTGAGAATGGGATTTGTTCTTACAGAAGATACAGAGCTGTTGAAGACTAATGAGCAGTTTATGAAACTCTCAGAAGAAAGTCAGAACATTTTCATTGCAGCTCTGAAGCATGCGGCATCTGAAAAGCAGAGACGTAAATATCACTGGTGTGAACAGTTTGCAAAGGAAGTACGCAACCTGATGGCAAAGCCAAAGCCAACACCTGCAAACATTATTAAGATTCTTACTGATGTATATGGAGATGTATCCGATGAATGGGATATTGTTTACGATAAGAATGGAAACGTTGTGCCTGACAAAGACAAAAAGGATACAGAAAATATCCCTGTTTATGAATCATTTGACTCATACATGGAGCAGAATGTTCTTCCATATGCACCAGAGACATATATTGATGAAACCGTGACTGACAAAGGCCCACTGCAGGATGGCAAAGTTGGTGTTGTCGGAACAGAAATTTCATTCAACAAGTATTTTTATCATTACGAAGAGCCAAGAAAGCCAGCAGAAATTGCAAAAGAAATTGAAGCTCTTGAGCATAGTCTGGATGATTTTTTGAGAGGTATGTTTGATGACTGAAAGACAATACAAAGACAGCGGCATTGAATGGATTGGAGACATTCCTAATGATTGGGATGTAAAAAGAATCAAATATGCAGTTGTTGAGATGGGAAGTGGAACAACCCCAAGTAGCGATAATTCACATTTTTATGGAGGAGACATTCCGTGGATACAAAGTGGAGATTTATATAATACTCCATTAATAACCAAAACCTCAAAAACAGTTACAGAGCAAGCGTTTCAAAGTTGTTCTGCACTGAAAATATTTCATAAACCATACATTGTAATTGCTATGTATGGTGCCTCGGTTGGTAATGTTTCTATGTCATTGATAGATGCTTGTACCAATCAAGCATGCTGTGTAATCAAACCAAATGCCAATAATAATCTTGCTTATTTGAAGTATTGGCTGGAAATTTGTAAAACGGATTTCATCAACAAATCTGTAGGTGGAGGACAGCCGAACATAAGTCAAGACAAAATAAGAGAACAAGCATATATATGTCCATCTCTTGAAGAACAACAACAAATCGCAGATTTCCTTGATTCCAAAACAGCATCCATTGACTCAGCAATTCAGGCACAGAAAGCCATTATTGAAAAGCTGAAGGAATACAAGCAGGCTGTTATTACTAATTCAATTGAAAAATACGTAGATAAAGATACAAAAATGTCGAGATTGAAGTTTTTCACTTATATGAAAGGCAGAATCGGTTGGCAAGGCCTTGGTTCGGATGACTTCATTTCTGAAGGACCGTACTGTATCACAAGTACTGATTTTGAAAATGATAAAGTGAATTGGGAAAAATGTTATCATGTCAGTGAAGAACGTTACGAAATGGATCCAAAAATCCAAGTCAAAATTGGTGACATATTAATTTCGAAAGATGGAACAATTGGAAAACTCGCAAGAATTTCCGAATTACCAGGGAAAGCTTGCTTGAATAGTCATCTTCTTATTCTCCGTTCAAATCCAGAAATTTTGAATTCTGATTATTTATACTATTTACTGAAAAGTCAGTTGTTTGTAAATTATTATAAATTTTCATCCAACGGATCAATAATGCAATCACTGTCACAGAAAAATATGGCACAATTCTCAGTTCCACTTCTACCTGTAGAAATTCAAAAGCAAATTGCTTTATATTTGGATACAGAAATTTTGAAAATCGACAAAGCGATTGAACAGAAAAATGCCATCATTGAAAAACTTGAAGAATATAAAAAGTCAATCATCTACAATGCCGTCACAGGCAAGATTGATTGCAGAAAGGATGTGATTCCAGAATGAACAAAGACAATATCCATCTGGAAACAAACTTCGAGAAATACATTTCTCGAAAACTTGCTGAACTCTCTACAGAAGAAAACGGCTGGAGAATCAGTAAAAGTGACAAAGGATTTGATTCTTCTACGGCATTGTACATGCCAGACTTTATTGAATATCTTGGAGCAACAGTTCCTGAAAAGCTGGAACTCATGAAGAACAAGCTTGGTACGAACTGGCAGTCAAACCTTGAAAAGGCACTGATCCGCTCACTTGAAATCAATGGAACGGTGATTACCCTTCGTGACGGATTCCCAATGGCAGGCTATCAGACAATCGTATGCTCAGGTGGAATTCCTGATGATCCAAGACTTCCAAAGCAGAAGATGTTCTATGACAGTAATATTCTCCGTGTAATGCATCAGGTTCACTACCAGACAGCTGGAAACAAATCACTTGATCTGGTCTTCTTTATCAACGGTATCCCTGTTGCAACAGCTGAAGTAAAGACAGAACTCACACAGACTGTCTATGATGCGATTGAAGAGTATCAGACAGAGCGTAAACCTATTGAACCAGGAACACGTCGCAAAAACTATCTGCTGATGTTCAAGCGTGGTGCAGTTGTACACTTTGCCATTTCTGAAAGTGAAATCTGGATGTGTACGAATCTTGAGCCTGAAAAGCCACGTTTCCTTCCATTCAACAAGGGAAACAATGGTCATGCAGGCAACCCTCCTATGCTGACAGATTCTGACGAATATCCAACAGGATACTTCTGGAACGAGATCTGTCAGAAGGAAAACTGGATGAGAATTTTCCACAACTTCGTTTTTGAAGAAGTCAGCAAGAAAGAAGATGTGACAGGAAGAATCAGAGACCAACATGTACTGATCTTCCCTCGTTACCATCAGTGGGACTGTGTTACAAAAGTAATCCATGATGTATATCAGAATGGTGTCGGTCAGAAGTATCTGATTGAGCACTCAGCTGGTTCAGGAAAGACAGAAACTATCTCATGGATTTCTCATGAACTGATCCGTATGATGGACAAGTCTACCGGACAGCGTGTCTTCTCATCAGTCATTGTAGTTACTGACAGAGTAGGACTTGATACAAATATCAAAAAGACGATCAAACAGCTCAAAAAGACTGTCGGGCTGATTGAAATGGTTGGCGGAGACGATGTCAGAAGAACAGGCGGAGCAAAGTCAAAGCAGCTTGCAAAGGCACTTGCCGAGAAGCGTGAAATCATTGTTGTTACACTGCAGACCTTCCCGTATGCTCTTGAAGCAATCGCAAACAACAAGGAACTGGAAAATGCAAAATTCGCAGTACTTATTGATGAGGCACATTCCTCACAGAACGGCCAGTTCGCAGGGAAGATGAAGGCTGCACTCAAGCTCGCTGCTGCTGAAAAGAAGAAATCAAAGGATACATCAGACGTTACAGATGAAGAACTAATCAATGCTTATTTCAGCGAAGAACAGGCAAACCGTGTGATGCCGGAAAATGTATCATTCTTCGCATTTACAGCTACTCCAAAGGCTGAAACAAAGACTCTGTTCGGCAGAGACAGTGGAAAGATTGATGAAAAGACTGGAAATCCTATTCCAGAATCCTTTCACCTGTATCCAATGCGTCAGGCGATTGAGGAAGGCTATATCCTCGATGTGCTGAAAGGCTACATGCCTTACAAGACAGCCTACAAGCTTAAAGAAGACATTGTACCTGACAAGCTTGTGGATGTCAGATCTGCTCTTCGTACAATCGCACACTGGCAGACACTGCATCCTACAAACGTCATGTCAAAGGCAGAATTCATTATTGAACACTTTGTAAAGAACGTTGCTCCTATGCTTGACGGTCAGGCAAAGGCAATGATCGTAACATCAAGTCGAGCTGCTGTAGTTCGATATAAATATGCAATTGACGGATATCTCAAGGCACATCCAGAGTATGACCGTTCAAAGATTTCCGAACATCTTCAGTTCAAGGTTCCTGGCGAGCCTCTTGTAGCCTTCTCAGGCACAGTACACGGCAAGGACGCAAAGATGAAAGAAGATGATACATTCATGAGCGATACCGTTGATACGTTCGACTATCTAAAGGAAAACCCATTCTCACTGATCAAGTCTGAATATGACTATACAGAAGACAATATGAACAATCTTGGCTATCAGACGATTGAAAATGCGTTTGATCAGGACAGAAACAATCGTCTTCTCATTGTAGCAAACAAGTTCCAGACAGGCTTCAATCAGCCAAAGCTCTGTGCAATGTATATCGACAAGAAGATTGCCAATGACATCGAAATTGTTCAGACCTACAGCAGACTGAACAGAACACATTCTGGCAAAGAAAAGGTGTTTATTATCGACTTTGTAAACGATCCTGACACTGTGCTCAATGCCTTCCACAAATATGACAACGGTGCAAAGATGGAGCACGCTCAAAGCCTCGATATCATCTATGAGATCAAGTCAAAGCTGGACAGTGCAGATATCTACACAAATTCTGACTTTGAAGCATACAGAACTGCACGATACAGCTCAATCGCTGCAATAGACGCTCAGAAAGACACATACAGACGCAAGATGTACAATTCTGTATCAGAGCCTGCTGAACGCTGGACAGAGCAGTTCAGGGCACTGCAGACAGCATACGGCACATGGAAGAACGTGTATGATACAGCTTCCGGAAAAGGCGATTCAGAGACAGCAAAACAGGCAAAGCTCAAGATGGATGAAATCACTGAGTCTATCGACCAGCTGAATGACTTCCGCAGAAAGCTGAAGAAGTACTGTTCTGCATATACATACATTTCACAGATCATAGATCTGGGCGATCCTGATCTTGAAGTATTCTACGGTTTTGCAAAGCTTCTTGCTCACAGAATCAGCGGCACACCTCTTGAAGAGATTGATATCAAATCACTTGTTCTCTCTGACTTCAAGATCAATAGACTCGATGTTGGAGAACCGGATGACGATAATGCAACACTCAAGCCGATGCGTGCAGGAGGCACTGCAAAAACTTCCAAAAAGGAATCTCTCAAGGAAATCGTTTTCAAAATCAATGAGATCTGGGGCGATGATGTAGACAAGACAAAGGCTGCACGTACAATCAACGCAATTGCCGACTTTGTAGCCGCTGATGAGATCAGCAGAATCCAGATCCGCAACAGCACAAACACAAAGGAATCTGTCATTGCCGAAGGCCGTCTTGAAGGTGTAATCAAGCAGGCTGCCGCAACACTGATGCGGAATGACTTTGAGTTGCTGGCAAGCAAGGTTCTCTCAGATCCGCAGACATGGAAACCACTTGCTGAAGTCATCTTTGATATGATTGACAAGAAGAAGCATGTAGATATTTCTGAGATTTCCAAACTTGGAAAGTAAGAGGTAGGTATATGGATGCCATAGCTAAAGAATTGTTTGGAATTCCGAACTGTTCCCTCTCTTCAAGCGAGCAGCTGTACGAAAAATCTGCTGACGGGGATTACAAATCATACAAGAAGTTCAGACTTATATATTCAGACATCTGCCCTGACACATGTCCTGAATGTGGTGGCAAGCTCTATGCACATGGAAAGCGTACAATCCGCATAATGGATACTCCTATGGGTGGCCTTCCGGTCATCCTTGAACTGGAGTATCCACGACGCAGATGCAGAGACTGCAGGTACATGTGGAAGCCGACATTTGAGGGCGTAGATGAAGACCGCCTGATGACAGAAAGAGCCTTCCGTGATATTGCTCAGAAGTCTCTTCGAAATACGTTTGAGGATGTGTGCAATGACTACATGCTGACAGCAAATACTGCAAAGAATGTATTTGTCCAGTTCATTGAAACATATAAGGAACAGCTTCGATTCGCAACGCCAGCCTTTCTTGGCATAGATGAAATCAAGATCAAAAAGATTGGCGAAGTAACGGTTATTACTGACCTGGAGCATCATACTCTGTATGACATGCTCCTTGGACGTAATCAGCGATCTCTGACAGAGTACTTTTCACAGCTTCCGAATGCGAAGGATGTAATCTGGGTATGCTCTGACATGTACCGTCCGTTTGAACGATCCATCTCTTTTGCACTTCCAAATGCATCATGGGCAATAGACCACTTCCACGTCGTAATGAAGGCAAATGAAGCTGTGGACGATGTACGACGCAAGCTTCAGAGTGACATGCCGAAAAGAGAACGTATAAAGACAAAGCGAGGCTTTGCATACACGCTCAAGAAGAGAATGGATGATCTTACAGAGGAAGAGGCAGAAAAAATCAAACTTGCACGAAGAAGTGAAAAGACTGCTCCATTCGCAGTAGCCTATGATCTGAAGGAAGACTTCTTCAACATCTATGACAACAATCCTTCATCAAAGGAAGCCGCACAGCAGGCATTTGCTGAGTGGGAAGCATCTATTCCTCAAGATGAGCTGTACGATAAATTCAGAGACCTTGCAAAGACTGTTCACAACTTCTACGATCAGATCTTTGCCTATTGGGACTGTCCAATAGCCATTTCCAACGGCTTTACAGAATGTACAAACAGACTGATACGAGAAAACAACTGCAGAGGCAGAGGCTACTCATTTGAAGTGCTGAAGGCACGTACACTGTTCCGCAGGAAGAATCTCGCTCTGATGTTTCAGAATGATCTTGTTACTCAGAACTTTGGGCCTTCCATTCCTGAGAATGAACCAGTATTCCATTTTGAAGGAAGCAAGAATGATACGTCATATGATGATGATGACGAAGATGACGATTATGAACCATTCCCTGAAGAGGATGACATCGGTGTAGAAGAACCAGAGGACTGAAAACAGTTGAAAATCAAAATAAAAAAAGAACCATGCAATCTACGTAGAAAGCATGGTTTTATTATATCTGTAATTTTTTCAACCAAAGATTGCGACATGACTACTTTTCGGTACATGAGATTTTCAACCAAAGATTGCGACCAAACACCTTATTGGCTGGCTGATGAACCGTAGAAATTCAACCAGAAATTTCGGATACCCGTTTTTTTATTTAGAATCTTTTTTTGAAGAGTAGATTTTATGGAACATCTGTATATATTGCTTAAATAAATCTAATTCTGCATCTGTTCCTGACTGTAAAGACTGGATTAAAGAATCAGGGAATAAGTCAATATATTTATTGGAAGAACGGCGACCAAGAATAAGATAGTCAAGGGTGACATGGAATAAATCGGAAACTTCAATAAGCTTTTCA
>UMHB01048314.1_pt1 | contig 13939 bp, 10 predicted proteins | sample 1965441 | NCBI WGS metagenome assembly UMHB01 (sample SAMEA4836089, study PRJEB28245) | human gut metagenome | biome: gut microbiome; material: fecal sample | place: Denmark | collected 2008 | reverse complement strand
TCAACCTTTATACGTCTATCAAAGTGATGGTGGCTCCTGCCAGCGGTTATACTTCCGGACAGGCTTTGCAGGCTATTGCAGAGGTAGCAAAAGAGAATTTGCCTGCCGGTTACGGTTATGAGTTGGGAGGTATGGCTCGTGAAGAGGCATCTACCAGTGGCAGTTCTACAGGTATTATCTTTATCTTGTGTTTTGTATTCGTTTACTTGTTGTTGAGTGCACAGTATGAAAGTTATATTCTGCCGTTGTCCGTATTGCTTTCAGTACCGTTCGGTTTGTTAGGTAGCTTCCTGTTTGTAAACGGATTTGCAGCTTTGGGAAGTATTCCGGCACTGAAGATGATTTTGGGAACCATGTCAAATGACATCTATATGCAGATTGCATTGATTATGTTGATGGGTCTGTTGGCGAAGAATGCCATTTTGATTGTAGAGTTTGCTTTGGATCGCCGTAAACAAGGTATGAGTATTTCATGGGCGGCTGTATTGGGAGCGGCAGCTCGTTTGCGCCCGATTCTGATGACTTCATTGGCCATGATTGTCGGTTTGATTCCGTTGATGCTGGCTATGGGAGTAGGTGCGCACGGTAACCGTACTTTGGGAGCCTCGGCCATTGGTGGTATGTTGATTGGTATGATTTTCCAGATATTCATCGTGCCGGTGTTGTTCGTGGTATTCCAGTGGTTGCAGGAAAAATTCAAACCGATAGAATGGGAGAATGTAGATGATACAGAGGTTGAACCCGAAATAGAACAATACACCCGTAAATGAATAGAAAAACAATGAAAAAGATAATAGGACTGTGTTGTGCAACGCTTTTGTTGAGCAGTTGTCACATCTATAAATCATATGATCGTCTCGAGTCGATAGATGCCAGCGGTATCTATCGCGACCCGGCAGCAGTTAACGATACGTTGGCTGCTAATGATACAACTAATATGGGCAACCTGTCGTGGAAGGAAATTTTCCGCGATCCGAAGTTGCAGGCTTTAATTGAAGAAGGATTGGCAAATAATGTGGATATGCAGGCTGCCGTGTTGCGTGTGAAAGAATCGAAAGCACTTTTGAATTCTGCCCGCCTGTCTTATCTGCCTTCGTTGGCACTTGCTCCGCAAGGTTCGTTGACCAGTGTAGATAAAGCTACTGTAAAGAACTATACTTTACCCGCTTCTGCAAGTTGGGAAGTAGATTTATTTGGCAAGTTACTGAATGCACACCGTGGGCAGAAAGCATCTTATTTGCAAAGTAAAGCTTATCAGCAGGCTGTACGTTCACAGTTGATTGGAGGTATTGCCAATGCTTACTATTCATTGTTGATGCTTGACCGTCAGGTGAGTGTAACTGAAGAGAATGTAGCTCTGATGAAAGAAACAGTTCGCACCATGGAGGCTATGAAAGAAGCCGGTATGACTACTGAATCTGCCGTAGCACAGAGTAAAGGGGCTTATCATCAAACTGAAGCTTCGCTGGCCGACTTGAAACGTCAGGTGCGCGAAACGGAAAATTCTATTTCCGTATTATTGGCCAAGGCTCCTCAAAATATAGAGCGTGGAACATTGGAAGAACAAGTAATGCCGACAGAATTGGCAGTAGGTGTACCCTTACAGTTGCTTGAAAACCGTCCGGATGTAAAAGCGGCTGAACTGGCGTTGGCAAGTGCTTACTATACCACTAATCAGGCACGTTCGGCTTTTTATCCGGGGGTTAATATAACCGGAACATTGGGATGGACGAACGGTTCTAACGGAACGGTCATCTCCAACCCGGCTGTAATGCTTTGGAATGCCATTGGTTCGTTGACTCAGCCTATTTTCCAGCGCGGAAAACTGGTTGCCAATTTGAAAGTGTCGAAAGCAGAAGAACAGATTGCCAAGATGAACTATCAGCAAACTATTCTGGAAGCAGGTAAGGAAGTAAGTGATGCTTTGTTCCTTTATGACACGGCAGACAAGAAACTGACTGAACATCAGGCACAGGTTTCGGAAATGCAGAAAGCAGTAGAAATGAACAAAGATTTGTTTCAGGCGGGTAAAGCCACTTATTTGGAAATCATTACTGCCCAGCAATCATTGCTAAGTGCTCAGTTGAACGAAGTTTCCGATACTTTCCAGCGCATGCAGGCTGTTATCAATTTGTATAGCGCACTAGGAGGTGGACGAGAATAATTAACCTTAAAAACGATACGAATATGATTAGTCCGTTGGCTTATGTAGACCCGTCAGCAAAGATTGGGAAAAACGTAACAATTCACCCTTTTGTCTACATTGATAAGAATGTGGAAATAGGAGATAATAATGTCATCATGCCTAACGCCAGTTTAATGAGTGGTGCACGCATTGGTAACGGAAATACGATTTATAACGGAGCTGTAATAGCAGCAGCTCCGCAAGATTTTAACTATAAAGGTGATGAAACTATTGCCCGTATAGGTGATAATAACACGATTCGTGAGAACGCTGTGATTATTCGTGCCACTTTTGGCGGCGATGAAACAGTGGTCGGAAACAATAATTTTATCATGCAGGGAGCGCGTATCTCGCATGATGTGATTATTGGTAATGGTTGCATTATTGGTAATGGTTCGCAGGTATCGGGATGTTGTGTCATCGAAGATTATGCTATTTTGACTTCCAATGTGTTGATGCAGGGACACACTCGTTTGGGCACTTATGCAGCTGTGCAGGGCGGATGCCGTTTTACTAAAGATATTCCTCCTTATTGTGTGGCAGCTCACGAGCCGACTTCATTTTATAGTATCAATACAATGGTATTGCAGCACGAAGGATTTTCGGAAACGGTGCTTAAGCACATAGCCCATGCTTTTCGCATTTTGTATAAGGCGAATACCTCTGTTGAGGATGCATTGCGCCGTATTGAAGAACAAGTGCCTTCCAGCCCTGAAATAGTGCATTTGGTGGAATTTGTTCGAAATTCGAAGTTGGGTATTATAAAATAAGTGTATCTTTGTCTCCTCTCTATTTATGATGAACAGTGTTAAGAAGAAAAAAGCAGATAAAACGATAGTAAGAGAGCATGTTGTTCAAGCGGCTGCAAAAGCATTTACCCGGAAAGGGGTAAAGACAGTCAGAATGGATGATATTGCTGCCGATTTGTCAATATCGAAAAGAACGCTGTACGAGTTATTTCATGACAAAGAAGACTTATTGCTTGATGTGATGAGATTGCATCGGGAGGAGATGAAGAAATCAATGGAAGAAATAGCTTCCAAGGCAGAGAATGTCTTGGAAGTTATTCTTCGTTTTTATCAGAAGAGCGTACAGGATTTTCAGAATACAAATCGGAAGTTCTTTGAGGATATGGAAAAGTATCCTAGAGTTGTGGCTTATATTGCCGAAAGCCGTAAAGAAAACCTGGATGCCGCAATGGAGTTTTATCAAAAGGGGGTCAATCAAGGAATATTTCGCAAAGATGTGAATTATGCTATTGTTCGCGTTATGGTAGGTGAGCAGATGGATATATTGCTTCGCTCTGAAATATGTAAATCCTATTCGCTGGCTGAAATATACGAGACAGTTGTATTTATGCATATGCGGGGCATTTCTACGGAAAAGGGATTGAAGATTGTAGATAATTTCCTTCATAACCAGAAAGGAGAGGAGTATAACAAGAATGGATAGAACTAGTTAGTTACCTAATAATAAAGAGTAAACAGTAAATGAAGTTTTTTTTAAAGCCTAAGTTAGCCTTGTTGTTGCTGGCAGTGGCAGCAGCACACAGTGCACAAGCACAAGATACGTTAAAAGTTACTTTACAGGAAGCGGTCAGGATAGCGTTGAGCGAGAATCCGACTATTAAAGTAGCTGGTCAAGAAATCAAATTAAAGAAGGAAGCCCGTCGGGAAGCCTATTCAGGTCTGTTTCCCGAAGCCAATTTAGTGGGTAGTTATTCACGAGCCATCAAGAAGCAGTCTTTCGCTATGGAGGGGAAGGTGATTGAAGTGGGAACAGACAACACGTATAGCGGGGGGCTGTCTGTGAGTCTTCCTGTCTTTGCACCTGCACTTTATAAGAGTATCAGTCTGACAAAGACAGATGTGGATTTGGCTGTGGAAAAAGCGCGGTCTTCGCGTCTCGATATGGTAAACCAAGTAACAAAAGCTTTTTATCAGTTGCTTTTGGCACAGGATAGTTATGAGGTGCTGCTGAAAAGTTATAAGCAGAGCGAAGACAACTATAATGTGGTGAAAGCCAAGTATGAGCAGGGCTCTGTCAGCGAGTACGATAAAATCAGTGCAGAAGTGCAGATGCGCAGTCTGAAACCGACGGTTGTGTCTGCCCGTAACGGTGTAAATCTGGCTACTCTGCAACTGAAAGTTTTGATGGGAATGGAAGCAGAAGTAAATGTAGCAGTGGATGGTAATCTGAAAGATTATGAAATGTCTATGTTTACTCGCCAGGCAATGCCACGACCCAATAATCTGATAAACAACAGCACTTTGAAACAATTGGAACTGAATGCATTGCAACTGAAACAAAATCTGAAACTGCAATATACCAATTTTATGCCTACACTGTCTGCCAACTTTCAGTACATGTACACTTCTATGAATGATAACTTTAAATTCAAGGAGTATGACTGGCGCCCTTATTCAACTCTCGGTTTGAATCTGACTATTCCTTTATTTAAGGGAAGTAACTTTACCAAGTTGAAACAAACCCGTATTCAGATGAAACAGCTTGAAGAGAATCGTATTAATACAGAACGTCAACTTACCATGCAGGCTACCAGCTATCTGGATAATATGGCAGCAAGTTCTGAACAAGTTGTTAGTAATAAAGAAGCTGTGTTTCAGGCAGAAAAAGGACGGACTATTGCTGAAAAAAGATATGAAGTGGGCAAAGGGACTATCTTGGAATTAAATAGTTCGGAGGTAGCTTTGACAGAGGCAAAACTTACATATAATCAGTCCATTTATGACTACTTGGTGGCAAAGGCTGATCTTGATTTGGTGATGGGTGAAGAAGTGGTAATGGAATAATAACAACATAACATAAAGATAACAGTATGAGAAAAACTTTTCAAATAGCAGCTTTGCTGGTGGTGGCTTTACTGAGCGCTTGTTCAGGCGGAGAAGAGAAGAAAGAAGGAACACAGGAAGAGGCTGCGCAGCTGAATAAACCGGTGGTGAAATTGGCATCAGTGACTTCACGAGAGGTTGAACAAATAGAAGAATACACTGCAACAGTGGAAGCTGAAGCGAAAAATAATATAGCTCCGACTTCTCCGGGACGTATAGATAAGATATTTGTCGAAGTAGGAGATTATGTTTCCAAAGGTCAAAAGTTGGTGCAGATGGATGCTGCTAGCTTGAAGCAGTTGAAACTGCAATTGGAAAATGAGGAAACGGAGTTTAAACGTGTGGATGAATTGTATAAAGTGGGAGGTGCTTCCAAGTCGGAATGGGATGCCGCTAAGACTACATTGGATGTGCGTCGTACTTCTTATAATAATTTGCTCGAAAATACTCAGTTGCTGAGTCCTCTGAATGGTGTAGTGACTGCGCGTAATTTTGATAATGGTGATTTATATTCTTCTGTTGCTACTCCTGTATTGGTGGTTGAGCAGATAACTCCGGTCAAACTTCTTATCAATGTATCCGAGCCATATTTTCCAAGAGTAAAAAAGGGAATGGATGTAAGTGTAAAATTTGATGTTTATGGTGATGAAGTATTCGAAGGAAAAATAAGTTTGGTGTATCCTACCATCGATGCGACGACCCATACTTTTCCGGTTGAAGTGAAATTGACCAATACCAACAAGCGGGTACGTCCGGGAATGTTTGGACGTGTGACACTTAGTTTCGGTACGATGAATCATGTCGTGGTTCCTGACCGGGCTATCGTGAAACGTGCCGGTTCGGGTGACCGTTATGTATATGTATACAAAGAGGGTAAGGTGTCTTATAATAAGGTAGAGCTTGGACGACGTATGGGTGCCGAATATGAATTGCTTTCGGGAGTAGATGATAACTCGCAGGTAGTCATTGCAGGTCAGACCCGCCTTGCCGATGGAGTGGAAGTTGAAGTAAGTAAATAATTTAAGAGTATAATTATATGAGTTTATACGAAGGAGCAGTCAAGAAACCGATTATGACCTCACTTTGCTTCCTTGCGGTAGCAATCTTTGGTCTTTTCTCACTGTCGAAACTTCCGGTAGACTTGTACCCGGATATTGATACCAATACCATCATGGTAATGACGTCTTATCAGGGTGCCAGTGCTTCCGATATAGAAAATAATGTGACTCGCCCGTTGGAAAATACGCTGAACTCGGTGAGTAATCTGAAACATATCACGTCAAAGTCTTCCGAAAATATCTCTGTGATTACATTGGAATTTGAATATGGCTACGACATCGATGTGCTTACCAATGATGTTCGCGATAAGTTGGACATGGTGAGTTCACAGCTTCCCGATGAAGTGAACACACCTATTATCTTCAAGTTCAGTACGGACATGATTCCTATCCTGTTGCTTTCCGTTCAGGCGGAAGAAAGCCAGCCTGCACTTTATAAGATTTTGGATGATAATGTGGTGAATCCTTTGGCACGTGTTCCAGGTGTGGGTACTGTATCTATTGCCGGTGCACCCAAGAGAGAGGTGAATGTCTATTGTGACCCGAATAAACTGGATGCTTATAATCTGACTATTGAAACAATCAGTTCTATTATCGGTGCCGAAAATAAAAATACTCCGGGAGGTACGTTTGATGTGGGTAGTAATACCTATTCATTGCGTGTGGAGGGAGAATTTAAAGATCCTCGCGAGATGGCAGATATTGTAGTGGGTACACACAACGGTGCATCTGTCTATTTGCGTGATGTGGCAAAGATTGTAGACTCGGTGGAAGAGCGTGCGCAGGAAACGTATAATAATGGTGTGCAGGGTGCCATGATTGTTGTTCAGAAACAGTCGGGAGCCAATTCGGTAAATATTTCCAAAAAGGTGATGGAACAGCTGCCTAAGCTGCAAAAGTCACTTCCCAGTGATGTGAAACTGGGGGTAATTGTCAATACATCTGATAATATTTTGAATACCATCGACAGTTTGTCGGAAACCATTATGTATGCCATACTCTTTGTGGTGTTGGTTGTGTTTATTTTCTTGGGGCGTTGGCGCGCCACGGTAATTATTTGTATTACCATTCCGATGTCATTGATTGCCTCTTTCATTTATCTGGCGATAACAGAGGGTGGGTCTTTGAATATTATTTCACTTTCCTGTCTGTCTATTGCTATTGGTAATGTGGTGGACGATGCTATTGTGGTTTTGGAGAATGTGACTACTCATATCGAACGTGGTTCCGAGCCTAAGCAGGCTGCTATTCATGGTACGAATGAGGTGGCTATTTCTGTTATTGCATCTACGTTGACTATGATTGCCGTGTTCTTCCCGTTGACCATGGTAAGTGGTATGTCGGGAGTCTTGTTCCGTCAGTTAGGTTGGATGATGTGTGTGATTATGACCATTTCTACCATTTCGGCTTTATCGTTCACTCCGATGATGTGTGCACAGATGCTTCGTTTGCAGAAAAAGCAAAGTAAGTGGTTTATTACTTTCTATAAACCGATTGAGCGTTCGTTGGACGGGTTGGATACTTGGTATCAGAACCGTTTGGACTGGGCAGTTCGTCATCGTAAGACGGTGATTTCAGGATGTTTGGGATTCTTTGTGCTCAGTTTGATTTGTGCAAAAGGTATAGGTACGGAGTTTTTCCCGTCACAGGATAACAGCCGTATTTCCGTGCAGCTTCAGTTGCCTATCGGTGCACGGGTGGAGCGTGCACAGGCGTTGGCTCAAGAGTTAACCGAGAACTGGTTGAAAAAGTACGATGGAGTGATGCGTGTCTGCAACTACACGGTGGGACAGGCAGATGCTGATAATACTTGGGCTTCCATTCAGGATAACGGTAGTCATATTATTTCGTTTAATATTAATCTGTATAACCCTGCTGACCGTGAGATGACACTGGCGGAAGTTTGTGACGGTATGCGTGAGGATTTGAAAGCATATCCCGAATTGGATAAAGCTCAGGTGATTTTGGGCGGAAGCAGTGGAGGTATGGGCGGGCAGTCTACAGCCGATTTTGAAATTTATGGCTACGACTTTACGGCGACCGATAAGGCTGCTGCTGACTTGAAAGCGGCTTTGCTGAATGTAAAAGGCGTATCAGAGGTGAACATCAGCCGTCAGGATTATCAGCCGGAATATCAAGTGGATTTTGACCGTGAGAAGCTGGCTTTACAAGGACTGAATCTTTCTACGGCTGCCATGTATTTGCGTAATCGCGTGAATGGTGCTTTGTCATCCTATTATCGTGAGGATGGCGACGAATATGATATTAAAGTGCGTTATGCGCCCGAATTCCGTACCAGTATTGAAGATTTGGAGAATATCCTTATTTATAATAATGCCGGGAAAGCTGTTCGTGTAAAAGATGTGGGAAAAGTAGTCGAACGTTCGGCTCCTCCTACCATTGAACGTAAAGACCGCGAACGTATTGTTACTGTGTCTGCGGTAATATCGGGGGCTCCTTTGGGAAGCGTGGTGGCAGAAGGTAATGCCATTATTGACAAGATGGACTTGCCCGGTGGAATTAGCATTCAGATAGCAGGTTCGTATGAAGACCAACAGGATTCGTTCGGTGATTTGGGTACGTTGGCAGTACTGATTATTATCTTGGTATTTATTGTGATGGCGGCACAGTTTGAATCACTGACCTATCCGTTTATTATCATGTTCTCTATCCCATTTGCATTCAGTGGTGTGTTGATGGCACTCTTCGGAACGGGAACGACACTGAATGTTATGAGTTTGTTGGGTGGTATTATGTTGATTGGTATCGTAGTAAAGAACGGTATCGTATTGATAGACTACATTACTCTGTGCCGTGAGCGTGGTATGGCGGTTATCCATTCGGTGGTGACAGCCGGTCGGAGTCGTCTGCGTCCTGTGCTGATGACTACATTGACCACTATTTTGGGTATGGTGCCAATGGCTATCGGAGGTGGAGAAGGTTCTGAGATGTGGCGTCCGTTGGGCGTTTCCGTAATCGGTGGTCTGACTGTATCAACGGTGTTGACATTGATTTTAGTTCCTGTGCTGTATTGTTCATTTGCCGGTACAGGCATTAAGCATGCCCGTAAGAAGATGAAGTCAAATCGTGAGCTGAACGATTACTATCAGTCACACAAAGAAGAGATGACTAAAGGAAAAAATATATAAATCATAAATTTGAAGATATGAAATCAGTATTCATCACATTCGACCAAGCCTTTTATGAACGTATTTTGGCATTGCTCGACCGTCAAAACTGTCGTGGGTTCAGCTATTGGCAGCAAGTACAGGGACGTGGAAGTGTCAAGGGCGAGCCTCATTACGGCAGTCATGCATGGCCGAGTATGTGTTCGGCTATTATTACTGTTGTGGATGATGCGAAAGTAGATTCTTTACTTGATGCTCTGCACAAAATGGATAAGGAGACCGAACAATTGGGACTTCGTGCTTTTGTGTGGAACGTAGAAAAGACGATTTAAATATCCATAGAGGGAGGTGTCAAAAGTAATCTTTGCTATCATATTACTTTTGACACACTTCCTTTTTCTGTTCTCCTGCCGCCACTTTGTTTTTCCTATGCTCCTCTCTATCTTCTATATGTGGTATTCTAAACAAAAAGAATTCCCAAACGCTTCCGTTCTTCATGTTATAACAATAAGTTGCATCCACTTATGCGTACTCTGCCGGTATGCAATGTTTCTGTATCTTCTTTTATTCATGAAAGCAAAATATCTGTTAACCACGGTCGTGGTTAACTTTAACCACCCCCGTGACTAAGTCTAACCACCCGGGTGGAGAGGTTTAACCACCCCCGTGGTTAAGCAATCACAATCTGCTTTCCGGCAAACTATGTATTTGCGCTATAAGCACAAGCATTATTGGGCTGAGCAATCTTTTTTTTCTTTTTCATAAAGGCTCTCGTCTAAAAAAATATTACTTTTGCGTCTGATTCACAAATAACATAATATGAAAAATTATATATCAGCCACATTCTTTCTCACATTACTGACGGTGGGAGCTTTATTGGGGCTGTATTTTCTTCCGTCGATGAAACTGGATGGTGAACAGCTTCGCAAAGTTGACCTGCTGGCCGATATCCGTCCGGATGTGGAGGAAGTGGCGGATTCTGATACCATTGTTCTTCCTCCTCCCGTAAAGCCGATTTTTGTAGATACTTGCAAAACGGGAATGACCTGCATAGAAGACTATTCGGATTCTACTATGAGGGGAATGAAGCATTTTTATGAAGCGCTTTCTTCCATCAGGACAATGAAACGTCCTGTTCGTATTGCCTATTTCGGTGATTCTTTTATCGAAGCAGATATCTTCACGGCTGATTTGCGCGAAAGGTTTCAGAGTGAATTTGGAGGGTGTGGAGTAGGTTATGTGCCCATAACTAGCTCTATTAGTGGCTATCGCCCCACTGTTCGTCACTCTTTTGGTGGTTGGAGCAGTCATTCGAGCAATGATTCTGTAGGTTTTGACAGAAGTCTGCAAGATATTTCCGGGCATTACTTTTTTGCTCGTGAGGGAGCATACGTGCAACTGAAAGGGCAGTCCAAGTATGCTTCTCATTTGGATACATGTGAGGTGTCTACTCTCTATTACCTGAACAAGGGATTTGCCGGTATTCGTTCTCAAATAAACGGGGGAACAGATGTGCTGCATGAAGAGCCGGGGGACGACCGATTGCAGATGCTCTCTGTGGAGGGGCGAATCGGACAAGTGAAATGGAGTGTGGAACAATCCGATTCTGTCACTTTCTTTGGGGCAGCAATGGATGGCAAGCAAGGGGTGGCTGTCGATAATTTCAGTGTGCGCGGAAGCAGTGGCTTGCATTTGCGAAGTATCCCCTTGAAGACATTGAAGGCTTTTCAACGGGTGCGTCCTTATGACTTGATTGTTCTTCAGTACGGACTGAACGTAGCAACCGAACGCGGTGTGAATTACGAGAGTTATAAAAAAGGTATGCTTGCGGTGATTGCTCATCTCAAGGAGGCTTTTCCCGAAGCTGCTATCCTGCTGGTGAGTGTAGGCGACCGCGAATTTAAGGATGACAGACGAAATGGTGAATTGCGCACCATGCCGGGTGTGAAGAACTTGATTCGTTATCAGCAGTCTATTGCAGCCGATAGCCGGATTGCATTTTGGAATATGTATGAAGCTATGGGCGGTGAAGGAAGTATTCTTGATATGATAGACCGGAAGATGGCAAATCTTGACTACACGCATATTAATTTTAAAGGAGGAAAACATCTGTCAGGCATTTTGTTTGAAACGTTGATGTATGGTAAGGAACAATACGAAAAGCGGAAGGCTTATGAAGCGGAATAAAACGAACGGATGCTTTGTTGTGGCAGTGACGGTGGTATTTCTGCTTTGCTCGTCTTTGGAAAGGCTTTATGCTCAAGACCCACTTCCTCCGATAGCCCGCGTATTGGAACCATTGAATTTGCCGGGGCAGACTAAAGAAATGCATTCATTCGGACGGCTTATTGTTTTTCACGATTCTTTGCCGGAAAGTTTCAAACATACAGCAGATAATGTGATAGAAGACAGTACACGTTCGATGGTTCCTTTTTTTCGAAAACTGAATGAGATGAACGGGCCGGTACGTGTCGTTCATATTGGTGACTCTCATGTGAGAGGGCATGTATATCCTTTGGTTACCCGTCGTTGCTTGGAAAGTGATTTCGGTGCTGAGGCTGTTTATCCTGATAGTATAACCTACCGTACGGGTGGATTGGCGCATGAGACGGGCGAGCCCGGACTTGTTTATCATATAATGGGGGTGAACGGAGCTACTTGTGTTACCTTTACTACAGAAAATAAGATAAAAGAAATAGCTGCTCTCCGGCCTGATTTGATTATTCTTTCATTTGGAACAAATGAAGCGCATAGCCGTCGCTATTTGGCTCCGGTACACGAAATGCAGATAGACCGTCTGCTTTCAATGTTGAAAAAGGCTTGCCCCGAAACCGTGTTTCTTTTGACGACTCCTCCGGGAGCGTATGTAGGACGTCGCCGTTCCAGAGTTATTAATCCGAGAACAGTGACCGTATCGCGCATCATCCGGGAATATGCGCGCAAACATGGGATGGCTGTGTGGGATATGTATACTGTGGTGGGAGGGAAGACCGATGCTTGCAAAAATTGGACGCGTAATCATCTGTTGAGGGCAGATGGGATTCATTTTACTCCCGAAGGGTATCGGCTGCAAGGTAACTTATTACATCAAGCATTAATTAAAGCGTATAACGAGTATGTGGCAACTGGATTGGAATAAATTGGCAGAGGTATTGACTTATAATGCCAAACAACCGATGATATTTAGTAGCGGATTGTTTTTGTTTCTGTTTTTGGGCTTTAGCCTGATATATGTGTTATTGCAGAAGAAGGACACGGCGCGTATTTTGTTTGTTTCTCTATTTTCCTATTATTTTTATTATAAGAGCAGTGGCTTTTATTTCTTTTTATTAGGGGTGGTGACGGTTACAGACTTTTTCCTGGCAGGACGTATGGCTGTGACGGAAAGTAAATGGGGTAGGAAAGGCCTTCTGTTGTTGAGTTTGTTTGTCAATTTGGGACTGCTTTGCTATTTTAAATATACTAATTTTTTTTATGAGATGCTGACCCCATTGTGGAATGGCAACTTTGAACCATTGGATATTTTTTTGCCGGTAGGCATTTCATTCTTCACTTTCCAGTCATTGAGTTATACTATTGATGTATATCGCCGACAGTTGCAGCCGTTGGAACGTTTGTTGGATTATGTGTTTTATGTATCTTTCTTTCCCCAATTGGTGGCAGGTCCTATTGTTCGTGCACGTGATTTTATCCCTCAGATTCGTGAGCCGTTGATGGTTTCGCGAGAGATGTTTGGTACGGGGGTATTCTTTGTTGTTAGTGGTTTGTTTAAAAAAGCAGTTATTTCTGATTATATTAGTGTGAATTTTGTTGAGCGTATTTTCGATAATCCTGCTTTGTATTCAGGAGTAGAGAATTTGTTTGGTATTTATGGTTACGCTTTGCAAATTTATTGCGATTTTTCAGGTTATAGCGATATGGCAATCGGTATTGCCTTATTACTCGGTTTTCGTTTTCCGATGAACTTCAATTCTCCTTATAAAGCAGATAGTATTACTGATTTTTGGCATCGTTGGCATATCTCTTTATCTACTTGGTTGCGTGATTATTTGTATATTTCATTGGGCGGTAACCGCAAAGGAAAAATACGCACTTATATTAATTTGTTTCTTACAATGTTACTGGGGGGGCTGTGGCATGGTGCGTCTTGGAATTTTGTTATTTGGGGAGGCTTTCATGGAGTGGCATTAGCTGCACACAAGTTTTGGCGTAACCTTTTGGGCAAACCTAAAACAGCTGTGAGCTATGGCATTCGAAAGGTTTTTGCAGTGATGCTTACATTTCATTTTGTTTGTTTCTGTTGGATATTCTTCCGTAACAGTACTTTTGAAGCATCAGTCACGATGATAAGGCAAGTGTTTACAGCTTTTCATCCCGAAGTGCTTGGGCAGCTTATTGAAGGATATTGGAAAGTATTTGTGTTGATGGGAATAGGTTATTTGTTACATTTTGCTCCTGATGGCTGGCAAGACGCTTGTTGTCGCGGAGTGGTGCGACTGCCTTTATTGGGAAAGGCATTATTGTTGGTGGCATTAATTTATTTGGTTATTCAGATAAAGAGTAGCGATATACAACCGTTTATTTACTTCCAGTTCTGAGAAGAAATAAATGTTATATGAAGATATCTTTGAACTGCAATTTGCATTAATATATATAATAATGTGTATGCTTTGTTTCCTATTGTTTATGTTTTGTTATTTATGTTCTACAACAGGT
>UMHB01037630.1_pt1 | contig 14196 bp, 12 predicted proteins | sample 1965441 | NCBI WGS metagenome assembly UMHB01 (sample SAMEA4836089, study PRJEB28245) | human gut metagenome | biome: gut microbiome; material: fecal sample | place: Denmark | collected 2008 | reverse complement strand
CTATTCCAACATACCATACCTGCGGTGGAAAAAGCTTAAAAATAACAAGGTAAAGAATAATTTCTACAACATATCCAATCACACGAACAAACCCTGTTATATCCAAGCGATTTTTTATATATGCAGTAGAATTGAAAACCGTTTTGATTGTTGTAAAAAAGAAATTAACAAAAACCAAAAGAAACAGGAGTTTGACCGAAACAAGTAGTTCTGGAGAAACATTTAAAAAACGCTCCATAAACAGAACGAAAATTACACCTACAGCAAGAATAATAGAGGCTATAACCGTATCTCCATAAAATGCTGAAGAAACATAACTGTTTGCTTTATCAAAATCTCTCTTATGGTATTCCATCGCAATATAACGCGTAGCATAGGAATCAAGAGCCGTTGAAATAATCACAGCATAGCTGACAAAGTTTTTTGATAACGTCACAAAGCCATATGCCTCCGTTCCTAACATATTTGTTATGAACGGTGTCAAGAAAAAGCTTACAACAAAACTCATTGCAGTTGCCATGCCAGAAGACATCAATGTTACTATTAGTCGTTTTCCTTTGTTCAATTTATTCACCTCTATTCTGTCAGCAAGATAATATTTTTTCCGATTCCATGCACTTCATTTTATAAATCATCAATACCATTATCCATGTAAGTTGCGATCCAAGCCAAACTTCAAATGCCATCTCAACAAATATAGACACTAGAAAAAGGTTGGCTACAACTTTCAGCTTTGAATTCGCTATTTTATTAATTCGTTTTGCTACTGCAAGGAACATCACTGTAACAATTACAAAAAGAATGATTCCTCCCTGCCATAAACACTGTAGCCACTCATTATGCGCCTGCATATATGAAAGACTTCCTAAAACTTCTTTTGCCGACTCGGAGGTCAAAATTCCAGTACCATGAATGGGGTTCTTTAAAAAACCAGAAAATGCAGCTATCCACGCATTTGTTCTATTACTGAAAGTTAAATCCTTATTAAACAGTGTCTGAACCACTGGTCCTAAAAAAGTTGCCATACCAAAAACAAGCAATGCATTAACGATATAATTGATTGCAACAATTAAATAGCTGTTTATACTTTTTATAGGCACATTTTTTCTTTCAAACGAAATAGCAATCCAAATACCGATGGCTCCAACTATGCACGCCACCGTGGCCGTACTACTTCTAACCAAAAGTTGTGCAGCTACAGCAACGATTGCACATCCATATGCAAAAAACTTATTGACTCGTGTTGGCCTTAAATACCATTTAAGCAGTGCTAATATCTCTAAAAGTAAATACCAAAACGCTTGGCTATTCTTAAATCCAAAAATCCAGTATGGAGCGGATGTTTTTGTTCCCCATACGTTCCACACTGTTTCAACACGATATAGACCATTTGGAAACAGTATAAGGCTAAAAAAATTCATCAACGAAAAGACGAATACAAACCACCACATTATATTAACTGTATCGTATTTTTCCTTTTCAAATTGAACATCTGTTACAACAAAGAACAACGCAATTTTTGCGTTTGAGATTAGCGTGTGAATGTCTCCTCTACCTTGCAGGAAAGTATCCAACAAGAAATAAGTGAAATATATTATAACTATAATTGATAAACCAGATATTTTTTTCCGATTATTATATACATATATAATCGCATATGCAGCAAGTAAGTTTTCTAAGTATTTAATCATGCCAAAAAAGAAATAGTCCGGCCAGAACATAACTAATGCGTATAGAAAAAAAATCAAGCTAGATTTCTTTACTTTCATGTTTGTCTCCTTTCCTTCATTCTTTTTATATCAACCTTTCAGTAGTGAATACAACCACGGTGCATATTTTATCAGCATTATACCTTTACGTCTTTGAGGGCTTATTATATTCAAGATATCATCAATCCGTAAATCATGGATTTCGTTTTTTATCATTCTATACTCGCTCGGATAATCCTTTCTTACTTTTTGATTATCCATTTGTCGTACCAAAAAATAGCAACTACTAAGTAACTGATACCTTGCATCTGCTTCAAGCTTTGGCATCTTTTCGCAAATGCAGACATATATTTTTTTTGCAAAGTAGTAGCCATCAAACCACCTTTTATCAAATGGTCTTGTTGTTGCCGAATTTTCTCTTGTCCAATAACAATAATATTTGGTCTGTAAAGCGACTATTCTTGTTGCTGAAAGCAATGTATTAAACAAAAAGTCCTTATCCTCGTTTGAAGCTCTTCCTACCTCAAATTTTATATTTTCAATCGCAGAACGTTTCACGAGCTTTGTACACATACTAATACCAATCAATCGTTCCTGTAGAAACAATCTCATGGCCTGCTCTCTTGATAGTACCTCATCTTCATGCGGGAGTGCTTGCTCTACAACATCCTTTAGATTCTGTATTTTTTGATACTGAAATGACACGATATCTGCTTCAGTCCTACTTATCACATCGTACAAGTCCGATAAAGTGTTGTGCAATATTGTGTCATCTGCATCCATGAAGAACACATATTCTCCCTGACATAACTCAATGCCTTTATTTCTAGCTGCTGAAACGCCTCTATTGCTTTGTTCATAGATCCGAAACCGCTTATCTTTTTCACAATATTCTTTTCCTATTTCATCTGAATGATCCGTAGACCCATCATTCACCATTATTACTTCCCAGTCGCTAAAATTTTGGCTAATAATGGAATCCAAACAGTCCACAAGATATTTTTCTACATTATAAACTGGAATAACTATACTAATCACGGTTTCTCCTTTTTTTAAGTCGGCATACGTTTATTTAGTGGTTGCTATTGTATGCTTTTTCTTTAGTTTCCTTATATACTTTATCGTACCGGTATCATACAAGAAGCTTTTTGCTCTTTCGATTACAAAATCTTGATATGTAATAGGTGCAACACAATTTATAGCCTTATCAATTGATAATGCCGCAGCAAGTTTATAAAACTCATCTCTTTTTTCATGTGCTTTTGCACTGTTTCTGACCATTATTCCATTGCACTCAATGAGCTTCTCCGTATTGACCTCTTGAATGGCGTCAAACCCAGATATGATGGCCTGTAATATTTTTTCCCCTTTATCTGAGTGAACAAATACCGAGGAATACCCTTTATCATCATCTTTTTTACCTGTGATCTGTGAATACTCATAGCAATCAAATATTGTAATATCACTAGGTCTTTCAAGTCCTTTGAATTTACATGTTACACAAGAGGGTCTTGAAGCAAGTTCACTGACAAACGCCTTCATATACGGATCAACTCGGCCAGAACCGTAATATGTTTTACCATTGGCAAAATCTATTTTCATTGTTGTAGTGTGGTATCCATATGTCTTATGCTTAAATCGTGCGCCTACCATTTTACTACCAAATTTTCTTTCCATAAACTGCACATAATTCTCCCATAACCCAGGGGATGGGACTCCTCGACAAACAAAATCCACGCACAATAAGTTATCTGGTTTTTCCTTTAAATAGCACAATAGCCCTTCCACTTGACAAGGGGTTCCTGAATACATTACACGCTTTCCTGTATTTAATTCATCCTTTACATCTTTATATGTGTTTCCCAATAGAGATTGTACAAACTTTGAACCTCTCATTTCCTTCAATTCGTCATTTGATGTTGCTTTCTTACAGATGACTCTCATAGAGTCATCATAACCGGCTCCGTACACTACGCCTCCATTTTTCAGCACATATTCAGCAAGCGCAGTGAACCCCCCCCCAGATGTACTTTCAAAAAGTATTTTTTCATCCTTAACTCTCAGAATAAATCCTTTTGTTTTTTCTTTTGTTCTATCAATCTTATTATGAATAGGGCAGGTCGCATCACAGACTCCACAATTTATGCAGTTTTCTTCATTAACTACCGGGTATAAGAAACCTTCTGGATCTGGCTTCATAGTAATTGCTTGCTTCGGGCAAATATTTGCACAAGCAGTGCAGCCACAACAATCAACCTTGTTTTTTATTTGAATCATATATCCTCCTGAAAGAAAATCATTCAGAAGAATTGATAATTGTCTATATAATTTTTTTCAGAATTTTATAAATGCCCATTCGATACAGAATTCCTTTCGACCTTTCAATCAGATAATCCTGTTTTCTGATTGGTATGAATCTTTGAACATGCATCTTCAAAGATTCTTTGTCCAAGTCCATGTAATATTCGCCGCGCTTCGGATGAGACTTTGCAGAATGCTGAATCATAACTCCATCCAACTTTATAGCCGTCATCAAATCAGTTGGATAGATTTCGTACCTATCTGCAATTTCTCTCAGCAATTTTGCCCCTTTGGAAGATTGTACAATCAAATTCGTAAATCCCTTATCATCATCTGTGAGATTATCTACTAAATCGCTTACATGCCAGCAATCGTAAATCGTAAAATCGCTGCATCTTTCCAAGGTTTTAAACCGGCAATTGTAACAGCTTGGTCTTGATGAAATCTCTGTAAAGAAGCTCTTCAGCATAGGATCGACGCGAGCACTTCCATAATAGACTGTCCCATTCTTAAATTGAATTCGCATCGTTCCGCTATGGTAGCCGTAAGTTTTATTTCTGAAAACAACGTTCTCTATTTCTGAATGATATTTACTTTTTTGTTCGCTTAAATACTTTTCCCAGAGTTTTGGCGATGGTGTTCCGTGACATACCAAGTCTATTGTTAGCAAATTTCTGTACTTCTTTTTTAAATATGTCATTAAGCCATAAACCTGACACGTTGTCCCGATAAAACACACTAACGATCCCTGTTCCAAGTATATTTTTATCTTGGCAAAGCAATCATTCAAATCACTCTGCACATATTTAGAACCTCGAAATTCCTTTGTGCCCCCCCCCGAAATTTTATGAATCACTCTAAATTCATCATCATATGTTGCACCACAAACAACGCCGTCATGTTCAAAGACCCACTCAGCTAAGGGTGACACAAAACCACCAGAAGTACTAGTAGACACAACTTGAGAGGAGTTCGCTCTTAATGCGTATGCGCTTCTGTCAAATTGTTCTATTTCCATCTTGTTTTTTACAGGACAAACGCTATCGCACAATCCACAATCTATACATTTTTCAACATTCACAAGTGGATATAAAAAACCTTCTTGATCAGGTTTCATACTGATGGCCTTCCTAGGGCAGCTATTATAGCACGCCGTACAGCCACAGCAGTCCTCTTTCTTTTCAATTTTGATCACTTATGATATCCTCCGTTATAGTTTATCCAATATATTCAAGTAAAAATCCTGAAAATATTTTGCAACATCTTTTTCATCGAAGCCAGCTTTTCGAAGTTCCTCAATTCTTGAATATCTCTTAAAATCCCGGAAACTTTGTATCTCCTTAACCCATGCGGACTTATCCTTTGAAAGCGGCAAATACTTTACACAATCTGTAACATCTACTTCTTTTGTTATCGTATCTGCAAGAAGTACCGGCAATCCAGAAGCCTGTGCTTCAACTCCTGCAACCGGTAATCCCTCACAGAACGAAGGCATCACAAAAACATCCATTGCTTGGTACATTTTTTGCATCTCATTAGTGGTTCCCATGAAATGTACGCTTTCTTCCAAATGCAACTTTTTCACTTTTTGCTGCATCGATTCACGGAGTTCACCATCACCAAATAAAAGCAGAACCGCATCATTGCATTCCTTATGTAATGATGCAAACACATCAATCAAGTACTCATGGTTTTTCTGCACATTAAATCTTCCTGCGTGTCCAATGACAAATTTGTTTTCTACTCCTAAATCTCTCCTGACCTTTTCCCTAATCGTCAAGTCAAATGCATATTTTTCCAACGCAATACCATTCGGAATAAATTTGTAGACTTGATTCACAACAATTTTTTTCGGAAAAGAAAATTGTGCAGCTAAAGATGAACACGCCCAAAACGAGTCGACAAATGCAGGCATTAACGGCTTATAGGCATTAGACATAATGACAGATATCTTATTTCGATAAACAGCGCTTCCAGCATTATGTGTATGAAATGTCACATGTTTTACTCCTGCAAGCTTTGCGAGGAATACAATGTTCATATCTGAAGATGGGCCACCATTTAAATGAAGAACCTTGATATTGTTGTCCTTAAATGTTCTATACAGTCTATACCATCGCGTAATTCCTCTTAAGAACTTATTTCTAACATCATCCGCAGAAGCCACAATTTTTTTAGACCCCATGCCTAATACAATATCTTCCAAATCCTCATGACGATCATGTAAGACAAGATAGTCAAAATTCAGTTTATCTCTATCAAGATTTTTCTGAATATTAATCATCATAGATGTTATACCACCAAAACCCAGTGGAGCAGTCACTAAAATATGTTGCGCTTTATCACTATTCATTTCTTTTCCTTTCCACTAAACATCACAGCTTTAATGTTGCATCTATAATGTCCAATTCACTTTAAAATGCATTACTGACTCAAAGCTGCATCTAAATATTCTATCGTTTTTTGTTGCAAATTGTTTAAGTTGTTCTTCACTTCTGCGTAGTTTATATCCTTCTGGATTTCTAAAATATCTCCTGAAAATCTTCTCTCACTAACACCAAGGTTTTGGCAGAGAGAATCTATTCTGGAATTTTTCGATGTTGCACTTGCATTTACATACCGATTAAAAATCATAAACTTTTTCTCGTTGATGATTGAGAAACACGTTCCATGGAAAGAGTCCGTGCAAACATACTCCGCTCCTCGTATGAAATTTAAGAACCGATCCGGAGCCACATCGTAAGGCGCATAATCTCCAAACGCCTCATCGTTTTCAACATATTGATCCATGTGGCGCAAAGCTACAATTTTAAGGCCTGTTGATTCCGCTAATTTCTGAACCTGTTTTCTGTATTCTGGATTTGCACCCAAGAAATACGCAAAAATATACGGTTCATTCATTTCCTTTTTGACCGGGATCAATTTTTCCCACTGTTCCTTATTAAAGTTAAAAACGGGGTCCAGAATTACGGGAACATCCAATCCTGTCAATTCTTTTACAATTTCACTGCCTCGATTTTCTCTCATACTAATGTAATCCAAGCGTTTCAGAAAATTTGCTGTTCTTCTTTTCTGATACCACGGAATCTGACCAACACCAAAACTTGAAGCATACGAGATTTTCCTAATATGATTAGGGACAAACATCATATTAAAAAAATTTGTAGGCAATCCCGCTGGTGACCAAAGCTGATCACTTCCGGTTACAACCGCATCATATCGCTTTGCTCCTTCACACAGAGCTTTATATCCACAAAACTCCGGAGACAACTTTGTAAAGGCTTTATTCTTAAACTGTTCAAATGCTTTCATCCGAACTGCATCATTATTTGCAAATTCTGGATGCTTTTTCATTCCCTGACTTTTCAAAAAGGCTTCATATTTGTCATTTAAAAGAATTCCATTTAAAAGTCGTGGAATGGATCTTACTTTTTCTGCAATGGTAAGTTTCTTCTTATACCTTATCAATTCATAATCAATTCCACGAGATTCAAGCATCTTCACGGTTGCAAAAGCCTGCAACATTCCGCCATAATTCTCGTGAAAGTATTTAATGCATACGCCTATCATTTACTTTTCTCCTGTCCATCCAGCAAATTTTTATAGATATCTGTCATTTGCTGGTGTGAAATTTCCAATCTAAACTCTTCCGCTTTTTCCACACAGGCCTTCTGCATCGAAGATCTGACTTCTCTATCACTTAGTAATTTGATTTTCTCTGCAAAAGCATCAGCATCCGTAGGCGCACACAGATATCCAGTTTCACCATCTACAACATAGTCCTTAATACCCTGAACATCACTGCCTACTACAGGTACTCCAGATGCTAAAGCCTCAATTCCAGCTAATCCAAGACCTTCACGTAATGACGGAAGAACTGCGATGTCTGCACATCTATTTATTTCTGGAATATCTTTTCTGAATCCCAAGAAGATTACTCTTACATTTTTTTCTACTGCATATTTTTTCAGAAAATCATAGGTTCCCAAATTACTCATAGCCTTACCACAAATTAAAAAAACATATCTCTGATCCGCAAGTTTTTCTAATGCATCAATAATGACCTTATGATTTTTTCGAGTAGATAATTCTCCAACTTCCAGAATCGCGATATCATTTTCCGAAAGTCCCAATGATTTTCTATAGGTTTCTCGATCAATTTGACATTCATGATATCTTGATGTATCCACACCAACTCCATTAATATGATAGACGTTTTTACATCTCATCTTTTTCATTTGCGCATAATCTTCCCAGTTGATTGTTATAATGCCATCCGTCATCCATGAGCAAAACCATTCTACACTCCCATAAACGATTTTTGTCTTAAGAGAAGATCCCTTTGGAAATGTCAAACCATGTGTAGTATAGACCACTACGCATCCTCTTTTTCTCTTGCGCCTCGTGGCCATTCTGACAATTGCTCCTGGAATAGGAGTATGGACATGAACAAAATCAAAATGATATCTATTCAGTAATTCTTTATACTGTTTATATGCCGTTAAGCTTTCTTTGCTTATGGGAGACGTTGATGAAAAATCAATCTGATGAAACGTAACTCCAATAGATGCAAATCGCTCTTCAGGTACAAAAGTAGAAACTGAATTTCCGTTTGCTGCACAATGTACTTCATATCCCATTTCTTGCAACAGCTTCATATCCGGAATCAAAAATCCGTTTAGAAATCCACCTGTCGCTGCTACTATTAGTGCTCGTTTCATTCCGTTCTCTCCTTTTACTCCTTTTCTTTATTTGATTCTGCTTCTACTGTGCAGCACTTTATTTGGATACAGAAAAAACTCCAACCATGTTGTTCTTTCCATAATGTACGCAGCAAGTATTGGCCCACCAAAGCTTATGATAAGTCCCAATACTATATGAACTATGCCATTCGTAACGTCGATTCGCAGTAAAATTGTTCTCAGCGTAGCTGCCATAATTGTGTGCATCAAAAAAATCGGCATCGTATATTTGGATAAGAAACCCATAACCTTCCCAAAAATAGTGCTATTCTCTGTATTGTTCGCTACTAGAAGAATCACAGAGAAACATGCGATAAGTCCTAATATGAATGTAAATGCTCCTGGAACCACATCTTTTACATATGCTAGGATGCTTAATATGACGAATATCAAGCCACTTAGTACGCCCAATTTTTTCTTTCCATGTAACTGTACATTAAATACACAGATACTCATTCCAAGCACAAACCAGATTTCATTTGTAAGAACAGTCGATACAGCATATATTTCTGTACCCCCCCCCCGTTAAAATATAGGCTTTTGCCGCTATTGCAACTGCCAAACCAACAGCGGTCATCTTTACCGTAGAAAAAGTCGGCGTGACGAGAAAGATAAAGAACAATGCATACAGATACCAGTACGGTGCAGTAGGATGCAAAAACAACGTATCACAAAATCCGCCAATCTGATTATTTACGTCCCTCGAAAACACCGTCTTTAATACCCATGTTACACTCGAAAACGTTACATATGGAATGCCAAGAGCAAGTGCCTTTTTAGAAATATTTTTCAAATAGCTTTTAATATCATCAATCTGGCTATACTTTTGGTAGAGATATCCACTGCAGATAAAGAACAACGGCACGTGAAAATAATAAATTGTCTTATGGAACCATTCATACAAAACTCCACCCGGTGCATAGCTTTGTACACTTGCCAAAAAATGTCCCAGTACGACCAGTATGCAGGCAATGACTTTTACATCATCGACCCATTTTTCTCTTGTTCGTACCGCTGTCTGTTCACTCATTACTTCGTCTCCATCTGCTGTGCGATATCAGCATCCACGATTTCCTCGCCGGTCTTATGCTTCAGCTGTTCCTTGGATGCCTCACTCAAACCATTGTTAATCACGCAGTTCATATCGCAGGTGCTGCACTTGTCCAGTTCTTCCTTAGTGACTTTGCCATCACGGTAATCACGGCAGATTTTCAGCTCGTACATGCTGTACGGATGTTTAGTGAACAGAGCCTTGAACTTGTGAACCAGAACCCAGGTAGCAGGCTTCCAAATGTACTTGTGCATAGCAGGACTTACACTACCAATCATCCAGCAGTCACGGTCACAGCAGCGAACCTTTGCACGAACCTTCTCTGCTTCCGGGCTGTTCCACAGCTCATCCCAAGTCTGGTTGTTCAGGTTGCCCATGACTTCCTTATCCTTGGTGCCATTGCAAGGCATAACATCGCCATACGGGTCGATGAAGAAGGTATCGAAGCTCATGTCGCAAGGCAGCAGACGCTTCTGGCCGTAGATGTAGTTGATCAGGCCGTGGTTAAAGTAAGCACGGAACCACTTCTTCGGGCTGTTGCTACGGAGCAGCTCGTTGACCAGATTCTCAAAGTTCTTTGCAACCATCGGGCGGTCGTGGATGATGTTCTTTGCTTCAACAAAGTAGAAGCTGTTATGCAGAGAAGCCGTAGCAAACTCCATGCCCATCTCATCGGAGATTTTATACAGCGGAACCAGGTCAGGAGCATTTTTGTCCTGAACGGTCATACCGAAGCCAACGTCCTTCATCCCCATCTCACGCAGTTTCTTCAGCGTGCCGTAACCGCGCTGGTAGCCGTTCTGCAGACCACGGATCTCGTTATTGGTCTGCTCCAAACCTTCGATAGAGATACGGATACCGATCTGCGGGAACTCCTTGCACAGATCAACGATACGGTCGGTGAAGAAACCGTTCGTGGAAATAACGATACGGTCAGACTTCTTGTACAGTTCACGCACAATATCCTTCAGGTCGGTGCGGATGAACGGCTCGCCGCCGGTGATGTTGGTGAAGTACATCTTCGGCAGTTTCTTGATGGTTTCGATGCTGATTTCCTCTTCCGGCTTGGAAGGTGCTTTATAACGGTTGCACATGGAGCAACGAGCGTTGCAGCGGTAAGTAACGATGACCGTACCATTTAACTTCTTTTCTTCAGACATAATTAACTCTCCTATTATTTACTCTCTCTTTTATGAATGTTCCGATTTTATTTAAGAACCTCTCAGCACATGTTAGTAATAGTATCAGACAGTGTAGATAACCATAACAACTGTAAATATGTATACTCCGCATAAAAAGGAAAACGAGGTTTGTGAAAGATGGTATCAACTGTTCAAACACAAATCCTCCTAATTCATCTTTTTCGTTTTAAACGACTTGTATCCAAACATTACCAGTAATATCACATATTTTCATTTCAATGATTCACTCATATGCGTCTTTGATTCTCACGGTTTTTATACTACATTCCATATTTTTCAAAAAAAGCATCCGTCCGTAACCGTTCCGATCGAATTACACTATATACTTTTTCGTAGTCAATGGGTCTCTTCATCTTTTCAGAAATACACGCGGTATCCCCCGATGTGACCATCCGATCTTCCAAGTGCAACATCGACATCAATGAATAGAATCGATCATTTTCAGCAGCACCCGATCCCTTCTGCACAAAGAACAAAAATTGCTTTTTAAAAATGATGCAAAACAGCATTCCATGATATGTATTTGTAAAGATACAGTTAGCATTTTTATAAAGGCCAAGCCATTTCTCAACAGTTGGAAAAATTGGATTTTCATTCAAAAACAATGTGTAATTAGACGGAGAAGTTACTATTAACTTCATATTTTCATCCGCTGCATATCTCTTTATTTCATCAAATGAAACATTCTTTTTATCTCCAAGATTCAAGAAATAACAATAGCAATAATTTTTTTCTTCAATGTTTGCATATGGATATTCATCCATATCAAGCAAAAGCGTTGGATCAAGAACTTGAACTACTTCTTTATCCACGATTGACTCGACCATATTAACTGCGGTCTTTTCTCGCACACTAATACCATCGAATCTGTTCAGCCACGGCTTGATTTTTTCAGCTATTTCTTTTGGTAAAGAGGTTCTGCCAAAGCTTGCAGCGTATGAAAGTTTGATTGCCTCATCTGGAGCATAATTCAAGAATCTACTTCCCGTTGGATTTCTCCAGATTTGATCACTCCCCGCAATAAAGCAGTCTGCCTTCGGACAATTTTTATACATTGCCTTTTCCGAAATATAACCCTTCGTGGATACAGCAATATTGTCCTTAATAAATCGTCCCATTTCAAACTGTGCAACTGCCTTGGCACAGAAAGGCTTAAACCATTTAATGTTTTTCAGCCTTTTCAGAATCAAAACCGGATTGGCACGATAGTCCCTTAAATGTTCTGGATCATGCCCCCTTTTTTTCAAATACTTCTGTAATGCATAACACTGTAGGGTTGATCCGTAATTGATATTTGTCCGAATATAACTATATGTGGAATTAATTGATATTTTCATTTTGATCACTCTCCCGATAACAGTTTTCTTAAAAATTTCATTCGATAAATCTGAACTCTCAGCTTATCTGGAATATGCGTCTTAATCATATTCTTCGCCGCATAGACCGTTCTTTTCTTTCCAACTGTATCGTTATAGTTTTCTTCTATTTTTTTGTATCCCTCCATATAGTAGTTTTCTAATACAGCATCACGCGCTTTACCACGTTTTGATGGCTTTAAAAGATTCGAGTTATGTCGTGTTATAGAAGCCAGATCTACTTCATACATAACCATCTTTTCCTGCAATTTAGACAAATACTGCATTCCCTTCTCAGTATTAACCATCATGCAGTTAATGCCTTTTCGGATTGAAAGTGCTGGGTCCTTTCTTACTATGAATTCCGGATGTTCTATTTCTATAGCCCAGTAATCGCCGAATGTAAAATCGCTCACTCTGTTAGTATTTGACATTTCACAGCTGAAGCAATTCTCACGCGAAATATCTCCTCTCAAATAGTGTATTTCATGTGAGGCTCCTTCTTTTGGAAAACGCTTGATTTTGATTTTATTCTTATCGCCATTGTCATAGTAGGAATAACAGAAATTGCTTCCCCATCCAGCTTTTTTATCTCGGAATATATAATCTGTTATTACAATATTCTGTTCTTTTTCAACTTCTCTTAAATAATCATTGAATATTGTTTTAGATGTCACTCCATGGCATATTACATCCACAACAATCAGATTTTCATACTCATTGTTCAAAAAGGACTTCAGTCCTAGTGCTTGGCAAGGAGTTCCGCCAAAGAGAACCAATTTTCCATTTTTTAGGTCCTCTTTGATTTGCTGATATGTTGTTCCTATATGGCTAAGAATATATTTTGAATTCAGGATAGATTGAAGTTCATCTACATTTGTCACCCGAACATGATACGCACTATATTCGCCATTTATCATTTTTCCAGCACAACCATAACAAACTCCGCCCATTTCAAGAACAATTTCAGCCAGCATTTGAAATGCTGCTCCTGAAGCTGAATGTTTCAATTTTTCAGAATCTCTTGATTGCCCTGCATAGCATTTGATTGGACTGTGCCGTTCTATTTGCATCCTCCTAGCGCACACTTTTGCACACAAGCCACAATCAACACATTTTCCATTATCAATAACTACTTTTTCATATCCATATTTATTTATGCCAATATCAATGGCCCCTTTAGGGCAAGCATTTGCACAAGCCATACAGGCTGTACATTTTTCTTCGCAACAAATAGATTCCTTCACTTTTTTCTCCTACTGATACACCTTCATAATTTTCTCATAATACTCATCAATGGTATCGAAGCTGATGTCCTTGCAGTTCTTGCTATACTGCTCGCACAGCGTCTTATCCCCCCAGAGCTTCTGGACCTTTTCTTTCAAATCTTTCCCGTTACCGCTCTCAAACAGTTCACCGGTCTTACCAACCTGAATCAGTTCCGGGATGCCGCCGATGTTCGCTCCCAGCACCGGTGTGCCATACATCTGGGATTCCATTACGGAGAACGGGCAGTTCTCATACCACTCAGAAGGATAAATGGAGAACCGTGCCTCACGGATCAGCTTCTCCAGTGCTTCGCCTTTCTGGAAACCAACGTTCTTGATGTTCTTAATACCATTTACTGTCTCTTCCAGCGGGCCAGTACCGGCGAAGATGAACTGCACATCCGGCAGTTCTTTACAGACCTTGATGAGCGTGCCGATACCCTTCTCCTCAGAGAAGCGGCCGAAGTAGAGGACGTAATCCTTCTTCTCCGTCTCTTTCCACTCCACCTTGTCGATGAAGTTGTGCATTGCCACGGTCTTCGTTGCAAACAGCGGATTGCTGTCCATT